>Ga0114919_10001631_pt1 | contig 17953 bp, 17 predicted proteins | sample BlataG_FD_88682 | JGI IMG/M metagenome (GOLD analysis project Ga0114919, IMG submission 88682) | Deep subsurface microbial communities from Black Sea to uncover new lineages of life (NeLLi) - Black_00105 metaG | ecosystem: Environmental > Aquatic > Marine > Oceanic > Sediment | place: Atlantic... | reverse complement strand
ACCATAATAAAATTAACATTTTCTAAAGTCTTACCGGTAGCAAATTCGTAACCAGTCCTTAAAGCGGCTTCCATCACTCCACCGGTAGCTCCAAAAATAGTCCCTGCTCCAGTATATTCCCCCAAAATAGGATTTGCCTTTTCTTCTGGAAGAGATTTAAAATCTATTCCCGATTCCTTAATCATTTGAGCAAGCTCTCGGGTAGTAAGAACATAGTCTACATCCGGGTAACCACTATCTCTCATCTCTGGACGCTGAGCCTCAAATTTTTTCGCTGTGCAGGGCATCACTGAAACAGAGATAATATTAGAGGAATCAATCCCTGCTTTTTGAGCGTAATAAGTTTTTGCCATAGCTCCAAACATTTGTTGGGGAGATTTACAGGAGGAAACATTTTTCATTAGCTCAGGGTAAAAAGTCTCCATAAACTTTATCCAGCCAGGGCAACAGGAGGTAAACATAGGAAATGGCCCTCCCTTTTTTACTCTCTCTAAGAGTTCACTGGCTTCTTCCATTATAGTTAAATCAGCAGCAAAATTAGTGTCAAATACGGCATCAAATCCCAATCTTTTCAACACAGCGTGCATTTTACCCGAAACTACCTCTCCAGGAGCCATTCCGAATTCTTCACCCAGGGAAACTCTAATTGCTGGTGCTTCTTGAACTACCACATATTTTTCCGGATCATCTAATGCTTCCCAGACTCCTGAAAGCTGGTCACTTTCATAAATTGCCCCTACAGGACAATAATTAATACACTGACCGCAATTTGTGCATACACTATCACCTAATCCTCTTTCAAAAGGAAGTCCTATTACAGTATCTATTCCCCTTTTGGTAAAATCTATAGCTACCACCGTCTGAACTTGCTGACAAACCTCTACGCACCTTCCACAGAGAATACATTTATTAGGATCCCTTACAATGGAAGGACTGGAAGTATCCTGGGGTAAATCCTTTTCTATTCTTCCAAATCTTGTTTCTCTAAGACCCAGGTCTTCAGCTAATTTCTGGAGCTCGCAATTACCATTTCTACGACAGGTAAGACAGTCTGCAGGATGGGAAGAGAGAAGAAGTTCTATCACTAATTTTCTAGCATCTCTCACTTCTGGAGTCCGCGTCCAAACTACCCAACCATTTCCTACAGGAGTGCAACAAGCCCTTTTAAGAGCGGGCACACCGTCCACCTTAACTACACATACTCCACAGGCTCCTGTTGCTTCTAAGTCTGGGTGATAACAAAGGGTAGGAATATTTATTCCTAGTTTTTCCGCAGTTTTTAAAATAGTGGTACCCTCTTCTACCGAAACATTACATCCGTCAATAGTTAAATTAACCATATTAGCCATTTTGTCTCCTTTTTAACTATATCGATAATCTGCCACTGAAAACATTTCTTTGTTGGGGATAAACCCCAATGCTACATTTTCTTACAGTAGCTGTAATCTTTATGCGGGGGACAAACCCCCGCGCTACAGTAATATTTGGGGATTTATCCTGAGCCTGTAGCGTCAGAGTTTATCTCCGACAAAAAGACGAGCCCTTACACATTACATATCACTTATTACACACCCCTGCGGGGCATCTTTTTTTTATAATATGTTCCATTATTTCATCCTCAAAGTATTTAAAAGCACTTGACAAAGGAAGAAGCACTGACTGTCCAAGAGGACAGAAAGAAGCATTATTCATCATTTGAGCTAATTCTAACATTAATTTAAAATATTCTTTTTTACCTCTTCCCATAGATACTTCGCTAATTAACTGATAAAGCTTATCCGTTCCTATCCTACAGGGAGAGCATTTTCCACAGGACTCATACCGGAAAAAATTTAATATACATTTAAGTATATCTATAATACAGGTGGAGGTATCCATTACTAAAATAGCTCCTGAACCAAGAACAGCCTTATATGATTTTAAATTAGCATAATCCATCTTCACATCCAGCATATCTTTTCCCAAGAAACAACCGGCCGCTCCACCAACAAGAGCAGATTTAAATTCCTTACCATCTTTCATTCCCCCTCCAAAGTCAAAAATAACTTTCCTTAAAGTAATTCCTGTCTCAACTTCAATTACTCCTTGATTCATTATATGACCAAGCAGGGTATAGACCTTGGTTCCCGGGGTCTCCTTTGTTCCCAGTGAACGAAACCAATCTGTCCCTTGATTAATAATAGAAGGGATATTTGCCAATGTCTCTACATTATTAACTACCGTGGGCTTACCCCATAATCCATAAGTTCCTGGATAAGGTGGTTTATTTCTCGGTTCCCCTCTTTTACCTTCCATAGATTCAATTAAAGCTGTTTCTTCTCCGCAAATATAAGCTCCTGCTCCTTTCCTCATCTCAATTTCAAAGGAAAAATCTGTTTCCAGAATATTCTTTCCCAAAAGACCATATTTACGAGCTTCCTCAATTGCTTTCTCCATTCTCCCTATAGAAAGAGTATATTCTCCTCTTATATATATAAAACCTTTATCTGCACCGATGGCATAGCCAGCTAAGAGCATTCCCTCAATCACTCCGTGAGGATCTCCCTCCATAATTACCCTGTCCTTAAAAGTTCCCGGCTCTCCTTCATCAGCATTACAAATCACATACTTTTCTTTACAATTTTCTTTAGCAGAGATTTCCCATTTAATTCCTGTAGGAAAACCGGCTCCTCCTCTACCTAAGAGTCCAGACTTTTTAACCTGGGTGGTTACCTCTTCTGGATTCATCTGAAAGAGTGCTTTCTCCAGAGCTTTATAACCTCCACTGGCAATATACTCATCGATCTTATCAGGATCAATTACTCCACAATTTTTAAGCACAACCCGATATTGTCTTCTAACATCCAGTGGACTCTCTGGAAGAACGGTAGTGGAGATTTTCTCTTTGAGAGGTTCTTTTAAGAGTAATCTTTTTACAACCCTCCCTTTTAACAGGTGCTCTTCTACTATTTGGGAAACATCTTCCGACTTTACATTCACATAATAACATCCTTCCGGATATATTAAAAGAACTACACCCCGATTAACTATACCCAGACTTCCTGTTTCCAGAACCTTAATTTCACTAGACAATCCCCTTTTATGTATTTCCCGAACAAGAAGCTCCTCTATTCCTTTAGCTCCTGATAGGAGCGTGGAAGTATCTATTCCCACAAGGACATGATTTCTATAAAATTTCACTTTTCTCTCCTTTGATAAGTTTCAATAATTTCTCTTGCCTTAAGAGAGGTTAAATTTCCATAAATCTCGTCATTTATCATCATTGCCGGGGCAACTCCACAGGCACCCAGACAACTAGTCATCTCCAGGGTAAAAAGACCATCATTAGTAGTTTCCTCTGGATTTATCTTCAGAATTTTTTTAACTTCTTCTAAGACGTCGGTTCCCTTCATAAGATGACAGGTAGGAGAATCACAGAATCTTATTATATATTTTCCTCGCGGTTTTCTACTAAACATAGTGTAAAAAGAAATTACTCCCTCAACTTGACTGGGAGAAATTTTTAAATATTCTGAAACTGCCCTCACATCTACTGAAGTAAGATAATTCTGAGGATTAGTATCCTGAAGATCATGCAAGATGTAAAGCAAATTATCTCGTCGGGGAGGATACTTCTTAAGTATCTTTTCCTGAACTTCCTGTGACCCGAAGTTTACAGAAGTTTCCATAGTCAGATTCTCCTTTCATTTTAATATTTTACTCTTCTTCCCGATCGCAATGAAGACATCTTCTTGCCTCTTCTATTGCTTGCTCTGGACTAAATCTTAATCTTACTTCTTCAAACCCTTTTCTTCTCTCTTCAAGAGGTAAAACCGCAGGAATTTGCCTTGCTTTCTCTTTAAGGTATTCTGCTTCATCATACTTTGTTTTCACCACTTCTCTTTCCTTAGGAATAATAACTCCCTCACCTCCTAAATATTTATCAATAGCTATAGCTACTTTTCTTCCTGCGCCAACAGCCTGGATAACGGTAGCTGATCCGGTTACTACATCACCTCCAGCAAATACACCTTTTTGATTGGTAGCCATAGTAAGAGGATTAACTTCAATAAAACCCCGTTTATTTATTTTTATCTCTTCACCCTTTAAAAAATCTAAATTTGGTTTCTGACCAATAGAAATAATAACCGTATTCGCTTCCATTAAAAAGTCTGAATCATCAACAGAAACAGGCCGTCTCCTTCCCGAAGAATCAAACTCTCCCGGTTGCATCTTTAAACATTTTATTCCTTCTACATACCCATTTCCTATAATTTCAACCGGTAAAGTCATATCAAGAATATTTATTCCTTCTCTTAGCGCATCCTCAATTTCCTCTTTAGTAGCGGGCATATCGGTTTTCATTCTTCTATATACTATGGTCACTTTTTTTGCTCCCAATCTTAAGGCACTTCTGGCAGAATCAATAGCGGAATTTCCTCCTCCAATAACTACTACATCTCCCTCTATCTTTTTATTAAATCCGTCAAGAAAGATATTTCTTAAAAAGTCTACCCCCATCATCACTCCTTTAATATTCTTACCCGTTATTTGTAGTCCCTGCCCTTCAATAGCTCCTGTGGCGATAAAAATTGCCTTATAGCCCATTTCCAAAAGATCATCCAGGTTTTTTACAGGAGTGGAAAGATTTATTTTTACCCCCGCTTTTTTTATTCTCTCAATATCATAATATAAGATTTTCCTCGGCAATCTATATTCGGGAATAGCAACAGTCATTGTTCCTCCAGGTAAAGGAAGAGCTTCATAAATTTCTGGAACATATCCTAATCTTGTAAGATAAAAACCACACGACAATCCTGCAGGACCAGAACCAATGATAGCTATTTTTTCTTTTTTGGGATTTTCAGGGGGAGAAATTGAAAGTCCTTTTTCCATAGCATAATCAGCCATAAATCTTTTTAAATCCCGAATAGCAACGGGTTCATCTGTCTGTGCTCTTCGACACTTACTCTCACAAAAAGCATAGCATACTCTCCCACAAATTCCTGGAAGAGGATTATTTTGCATATGGACATAAAACGCTTTCTCAAAATCACCATTAGCAATATGGGTGATATAACCAGGGACATCTACACCTGCTGGACAGGCAGTCTGACAGGGACTGATAAATAAAGCAGCACAAACCGCAGCCGGACATCTTTTCTCCAGAATATGGGCTTCATATTCATCACGGAAATGTCTTAAAGTGCTTAAAATAGGATTAGGGGCTGTCTGTCCCAATCCGCAGAGAGCAGTCTTCTTTATGCTTCGAGCTAAATACTCTAAGAGATTTAAATCCTCTATCGTAGCTTTGCCCTGAATAATTTTATCTAAAAGATTTAACATTTGCTTAAGCCCTATCCGACAGGGAACACATTTTCCACAGGATTCAGAAGCTGTAAATTCAATAAAGAATCGAGCTAAATTTACTATACAAGTATCTTCATCCAGAACAATCACGCCTCCAGAACCCATTATAGCACCAAGTTCGGTTAGTGATTCGTAACTTATAGGAGTATTGAGATACTCTACGGGAATACACCCTCCGGAAGGCCCTCCTGTTTGCACAGCTTTGAATTTTTTTCCTCCGGGAATACCTCCTCCTATATCAAAAACCAGCTCACCGATAGTAGTTCCCATAGGAACTTCAATCAATCCTGTATTTCTCACCTTTCCTGAAAGAGCAAATACTTTTGTTCCTTTACTTTTCTCTGTTCCTATACTGCTAAACCATTTTGCTCCATTCAAAATTATATAACGGATATTAGCCAAAGTCTCCACATTGTTAATTAAGGTAGGCTTTCTCCATAATCCTGAACTAGCCGGGAAAGGAGGACGCGAACGGGGCATTCCTCTTTTTCCCTCAATAGAGGCAATTAAAGCTGTCTCTTCACCGCAGACAAAGGCTCCTGCTCCCATTCGTAGTTCTATATCAAAATTAAAACCTTTTTCTAAAATGTTCTTACCCAGAAGGTTGTATTTTCTTGCCTGCGTTAAGGCAATCTCTAATCTTTTAATTGCCAGGGGATATTCTGCTCTTACATATATATATCCTTTTTCGGCACCTACAGCATAAGCAGCGATACTCATTCCTTCTATAACTGTATGAGGATCACCCTCTAAAACTGCTCTATCCATAAAAGCGCCAGGGTCACCTTCATCAGCATTACAAATAACAAATTTTACTTTAGATTTCGCTTTATATACAAACTCCCACTTTCTACCAGCAGGAAAACCTGCTCCACCCCTACCTCTAAGTCCCGAATCTTTTATTTCCTGGATTATTTCTTCGGGCGACATTTCATTAAGCACTTTACCTAAAGCCTCATAGCCTCCACTGCCAATATATTCCTCAATTTTCTCTGGATCAATATTTCCACAATTTTTTAAAACTATTTTTAGTTGTTTCTGAAAAAAAGGTATGTGCTGCTTCTCTTTAATAATTTTCTCAGCAATTTCTGATTTAAAAAGATGTTTTTCTACTATTCTTCCTTTTAAAAAATGTTCTCTTACTATCTCTTCAACATCCTTAGCCGTAAGCTGTTTATAAAGAACACCTTCTGGATAAACTAACATTAAAGGGCCAAACTGACAGGGTCCCATACACCCGGTTTCTATTATTCTTACTTCATCCTTGAGATTATACTTATCAATTTGCTTTTTTAATTCTTCTTCTATTTCCAGACTATGCGAAGAAATACAAGCTCCTCCTGCACAAATCAAGACATCCAGTCGTGTGGGCACTTTTACTCCTCCTCTGATTTACTTAAAGCAATAGCATATTGGCTAACTACATTTCCATTTATAATATGTTCTACCATTATCCTTCTTGCTTTCTCTGGGGTTACATTTCCGTAAACCACAGTAGGCTTATTCTCTTCGGCTACTTCTACTAGTGGTTCTTTGGAAGCAAACCCCTTCTCCCCTGTTTGGGTAACTAAAACATCGGTTAATTTTCTTTTCTCTATCTCCTCTAAAAATATTCTTAACACCTCCCTGGCTCCCGCGGCTATACCAGAGGTTCCCATTCCCACTACTATTTTAATCCTTATCTTTCCTCCTCTTAGCCGTAATTCATCTTGAACTCTTTCTCTAATTTTTCGTAATTCCTCCAACTTCATCTTATTTTTCTCCTCTAATTTAAGTTTCGTTTTACGGTAGTTAAAAGCATTTCTTCGCTACTGTTGGGGATAAACTTTGTATTCCTCTATCACTCTTAAAGCTTTTCTTGGACTCAACCTTCCATAAACCTCTTTGTCCACCATTATTACCGGAGCCAGTCCACAGGCTCCAAAACATCGAGCAATATATAAAGTAAATAATCTATCTTTAGTAGTTCTACCTACTTCTACATTGAGTTCTTTTTTAAGAGTTTCCAATATTTCCGTTCCCCCCTTTACATAACAGGCTGTTCCCAAACAAACAGTTACAGTATGTTTTCCCACAGGGTCTAACCTGAAGAAGTTATAAAAAGTAACAACACCGTAAACTGTGCTAATAGGAACATTAAGCTCCTGAGATATAAAACGCTGGACATCTTCTGGTATATACCCAAATATAACCTGAGCCTTATGAAGAACTTGAATTAGTGAACCTGGAGAATTTTTATATTCCTCAATAACTTGCTTTAGCTCCCCATATTTTTTTTCTGTCTTATCTAAACATATTCCCATTATATTGTCTCCCTGATTTTTAGTTAAAATTTCACTTAGAGATAAACTCTGACGCTACTACTTGTTGGGGATAAACCCCAACGCTACAGTGTTATTTGTAGCGTAGAGGCACATCTTTTTGCTTATTTAAAATTTTCAGTGAATTCAGTGTTCTCCGTGGTTAATTTTTCTTAAATAATAATCTATGCACTTTGCCGCTGTTTTTCCTGCTCCTGCTGCTGAAATTACTGTAGCCGCTCCTGTAGCGACATCACCCCCAGCAAATATACCTTCCCTTGTTGTCTCCCCTGTTTTCTCATCTACTTTAAGTGTACCTCGCCGGGGATCAACTTTTAATCCATGAGTAGTATGAGCAATTAAGGGAGACGGAGACTGTCCAATAGCTACTACTACTGTATCCAAAGGTATTTTAAACTCAGACCCCTTAATAGGAATAGGTCTCCTTCTACCCGAGGAATCCGGCTCACCAAGGCGCATCCTTATAAGTTTTGCTTCCTTTATCCAACCATTCTCATCGCCAATGTATTCTATAGGAGCAACTAAAAGCATAAACTCTATTCCTTCTTCTTCAGCATTTTTCATCTCTTCAATTCTCGCGGGCATCTCCTTTTTTGTTCTTCTGTAAAGAATAGTTACTTTTTTTGCCCCTGCTCTTAAAGCTGCTCTTGCTGAATCCATCGCTACATTACCCCCACCAATTACCCCTACTCTTTCTCCGATATTTATAGGAGTATCATATTCAGGAAATTTAAAGGCCTTCATTAAATTTATTCTCGTAAGAAACTCATTGGCAGAATAAATACCCAGAAGATTTTCTCCAGGAATATGCATAAATCGTGGAAGCCCAGCACCAGTACCTATAAATACAGCTTCATAACCTTGATTTTTCATAAGCTCATCAATTGTTGCTGTTCTACCTACAAAAAAATTAATGAGTATTTTTACTCCCAGGGACTTAATATAATCTACTTCTCTTTTAACAATATCCTTGGGTAATCTAAATTCTGGAATACCATAAACTAAAACTCCCCCGGGCTGATGAAGTGATTCAAAAATAGTTACAGAATACTTCTTTTTAGCAAGGTCACTTGCACATACAAGACTGGCAGGTCCTGAGCCAATTACAGCTATCTTTTTATTATCCGAACAATCTCTCAAAATTAAATTTGATTTCTTTTCTTTAGCTTCATAATCCGCTACAAATCTTTCCAATCTTCCAATAGCTATAGGCTCACCCTTGCGAGCTAAAATACAACTTTTCTCACATTGATCTTCCTGAGGACAAACTCTTCCACAAATTGCAGGAAGGGGATTATTTTCTTTTATTATTTTAGCTGCTTCCAGAAATTTCCTCTCTTTTATCTTGTTGATAAAACCGGGAATATCTATCTCTACAGGGCATCCTTTCACACAGGAAGGACGCCGACAATTAAGACATCTATTTGCTTCTCTTACCGCCTCTTCTTGTGTATATCCCAGAGCAACTTCTAAAAAACTCGCTACCCTTTCCCCTGGATCTCGCTTTCTCATAGAAACTCTTTTCACTTCCCTCATCTTTTTACCCTTTTCAGTATTGTAGATTTTGTTAATGAGCTTTTGCACGAAAAATCGGTAGTCGCAGGCTTTAGCCTGCGTTTGGACGCAATAGCTTTTCCTTCTTTACGCAACCTAAAGGTTGCGGCTACCATCTTTCCTGGTACTATCAAGCCTATTAAGAGAAATTTTTTCCTCTTTCTTATACATTCTCAGCCTTCTGGTAAGAAGATTAAAGTTCACTTTATGAGCATCAAATTCTGGACCATCCACACAGGTAAACTTCGTTTCCCCATCAACTTCCACTCTACAGGCACCACACATCCCTGTTCCATCAACCATTATAGGATTTAAACTCACTATTGTCTTTATTTTGTATTTTCTTGTCAGGTCAGAAGTTGCTTTCATCATAGGAACAGGTCCTACAGCAAAAACTCTGTCTATTTTTTTATTCTCTTTCTCTATAAGTTCTTGTAATAAATTGGTAACAAATCCTTTAACTCCCTTCGAACCATCATCTGTAGTTACATAATATTCATTACTTAACTTCTTAAGTTCATCTTCAAGAATAAGAAGTTTTTCATTTCTTGCTCCATTAATTATGATGAGGTAATTACCTACTTCTTTTAGAGCTTTAACCAAAGGATAAAGAACAGCGGTTCCAAACCCCCCTCCCAAGGCAGCTACTACTCCAAACTTCTTAGTCTCTGTAGGATTACCAAGAGGACCCAAAAGATCAGAGATATTCTCACCCACTTTTAATAAAGAAAGATACTTTGTGGTTTTACCAACCACTTGAAAAATAATAGTTACTGTCCCTTTTTCCCTATCAATATCGGCAACAGTCAGGGGAATTCTTTCTCCTTTTTCATAGGCTCTTAGGACTATAAATTGTCCTGGTCTGGCGGATTTAGCCACATAAGGAGCTTTTATTACCATAAGATTTGCATCTGGTCCCAGTTTTCTTTTCTCTAATATCTTGTAACTCACTTTTCTCTCCTCTTATTTTCAATCTTTAATTCCTTCTTCTATTTCTTTTCTTAAATAAGAAATTAGCTCGGGATGGTTTATCCTTATAGAACCGAGAATTCTTTTAATTTCCCTGGTATCCAGAGTGAACTTTTTTTCACCTTTTTGATAACAAAATAAAAAATCTTGCTCGGGATGAGTAACAATTAGTCCCAAAATGGTAGTTTTTAAATCCCCCATAGGAAGACAATCAATATGATTACATTTAAAATTTGCCGCGACATACGTTCCCTCTCCTGCCCTACTTTTAATCTCAAAACTCCCCCCGCAACTTAGAGCCGACTGCTTAAGGAGAGATAAACCCAGTCCTATCTTTTCATTACTCTTGGTAGTAATAAAGGGATCGGTTACTTTCTTTAACATCTCTTCATCCATCCCCTTTCCATTATCTTTAATTCTTATAAAAAATCTATCTTTGTTCTTTATCACTTTTATTTCTACAAATTTTGCTTTTGCCCTCAGTGAGTTTTCCACAATATCAAGAATATGTAAAGATAACTCTCGCATTATCTACCTTCATTGTTATTCAGCCACTAATTATCACAAATGTAAGTAATAAGTAACCAGTGATAAGTGAATTACAGATTACAGATTAAAAATTGAAAAGTTTTTTTAGGGACAATTCTCCTTTTATATAAAAATCAGTAAATCTTCTTCCAATATCTTTTAAAAAATGGGCATCAGAAAAAGTAAGAGGATAATAATCCTTCAAATAAGGATATTCCTCTTTTAATTTTTCCCAGGGAGTATTTCCTGATATTTCTACCATCCTGCCAGAAAAAGATGAAGGCATAAAACCTAACTGATATATAATTCCAAAAGGTTCCTTATCTATATGAGCAGGGATAACCACTCCTCCTTCTTGTTTCACTTTTTGCTCTATTTCCTCCAGAGAAAGATCCAGAGAATTTAAGAGAAGTTTGTTTTCTCTTCCAATAATATTATCATCTTCATCTACTAATAACTGATCTCCAAAGTATTGAGGATTATTAGACACTGAAGGAAGAAACTCGTAGGTATATTTTCCCCATTCCTTTAACCCTTTTAGAGAATTAAAATAACAGAGAAGATGAACTTCTTCCCTTGTCTGAACTTCCATCCCGAATAGGAATTCAATCCCTTCTTTCCTTGCTAAGTCTGAGGTTACTTTACAATTTCCAGAAGCATTATGGTCAGTAATAGAGATAAGATCTAACCCCCTCTTCCTGGCCTTCTTTACTATTGCCCGAGGTGACATTTCCAGATCAGCGCAAGGAGAAAGAACCGAATGAATATGTAAATCAGCTCTTAATTTTCTCATTTATTCTGAGAAAAAAGTTTATAAATCTTTCCGGCGGTTATAAAAGAATTATCTTGCGAGGAAATTAGAGGAATTCTCTCTTTTCTTGCCTTTTCCAGAGTTTCTTTTTCTGGCATAATTTTTCCGGTTAAAATTATTCCAGCAAGACTCTTAAGAACAGCTACAGCTATAATATTGCTATGTTTTTGAATAGTAATCCAGATACTTCCTTCAGGGGCATTAGCGATTACATCACTAAGTAAATCAGATACATAACCACCAGTAACCTCTCTTTCTAAATTTGCTTCCGGGTGAAGAAGCTGAAGATTTAGTTCTTTAACAAGATTTTTTAGGTTCATTTATAGATTCCTCCCTGCATTTAAATCGGGAAACCCGTGAATAAACACGAGTCCCTTTCCCGGGTTCAGAAGAAATTTCAAAAAAATCTGAATTCCTCTGCATATTATACAAACCCATCCCCGCACCAAAACCTAATTCTATAGCCCATTGGGGAGCAGTAGAATATCCAGGAAGTAAAGCTAAATTTATATCCTTTATTCCTGGACCACTATCCTCAAATAAGATATCTATTTTTTCAGACCAGACTTCTATAACAACCGTCCCCCCTTTTTCTGCATGAAGAGCAATATTCATCTCTCCTTCAAAACAAATAATACTAACTTTTCGAGTAACTTCAGGGCAGATGTTGAGCTTTTGGAGTTCCCTTCTAACCCTCGTAGAAACTTCTCCCGCCTTTGAGATATCCAGAGGATCTGTCTTGAATGCTAACTTCAATTGAGGATTATCCTTTCCCTTCATTTTTTTTGACCCCGCCTTCACTTAGCTTATGAAGAGGATGATTCTTGCAGGGGCGGATTCCTTTTGAATAGAGAAGTCCACAAGTTTCGAACATAGTTAAAGAAGTAGCTATTATAGGAATATTCAGTTTTTTTGCGAATTCAATAGTTTCCGGAGAAGGGAGCTTACCCCTAACAAGAATAATCATCGGAATGTCCAAAATTTCTGCCACTCGAATTACCTGAGAATTAGTAGCTCCTGTGATTAAAACAGTTTTTTCTTTAGTAAGAGCAAGAACATCACTTAAAAGGTCTGCGGCATAAGCACACTGGAAATCATAATCCAATTTATCTTCCCCTGTAAGAACCTTTGCATTCACCAATCTTACTATCTCTTTTACTTTCACTTTATCCCCTCGTTAAATAATAGACTAAACTTTCTAATTCCGTAGCTATGTCTACAGTTTTAATATTTATATTTTCAGGAATATTTAAATACCGAGGTGAAAAATTCAAAATTGCCTCAATTCCTGCTCTTACTAACCTATCCGCTATCTCTTGAGCTGCGGAAGCAGGAACAGTAATAATCGCTATTTTAATATTTTCTTTTTTTATTATTCTTTCAATTTCTGAAAAATCCTCAATTTTTATTCCCTGATAAATCCTACCTATCTTTTTAAGATCACTATCAAAGGCAATAGAAATCCGAAAACCAAATTCTTTAAAACCTGGATAGTTAAGAAGAGCAGAACCAAGTCTTCCTACTCCAATTAAGGCCACTGGCCATTCTTTATTCAATCCCAATATAGACTGTATCTCCTTAATAAGCAATTTTACACTGTAGCCCACTCCTCTAATGCCAAAATCTCCAAAATAAGATAAATCTTTTCTTACTTGAGCTGGAGAAACATAAATATCTTGAGCTAATTTATCAGAAGAAATTATCTCTACTCCTTCTTTAGCTAAATATCTTAAGTTCCGTAGATATAAAGAAAGACGCTTTACAGTTTCTGCAGGAACATATAATTTCTTCATTTTTTGTTTTTTGTGCTTGTAATCACTTTCACAAATTTTAACGGCTATTATAGTGAAAAAAATTTTCCTGTCAAGAAAAAAACTTGTCAAAACCCAGAAAATAATATAGGATAACAAGAGGATGAAGATAATTCCTCGGTATATTCTCAAGGAAACAATACCGCCTTTTGTTCTTGGGTTTCTTTTTTTTACCTTTATTCTATTTATTGGAATTCTATTTGATCTTACTCATCTTATCTTCGTTGAGAAGGCTCCACCTTTATTAGTAGGAAAATTAATTTTGTTTAGCCTTCCTGCTTTTTTTGACATAGTAATTCCCGTTTCTCTTCTATTCGCTATCTTGCTTAGCTTTGGGAGACTCAGTTTCGATGGAGAGATTACCGCTCTCCAAAGCTCAGGAGTAAGTTTCTTCCAAATGGAAAAACTTCTCTTAGTATTTATTTTCCTCTTAACCGGGATTTCTCTTGTTTTTTCTGCATATCTTACCCCCTGGAGTAATCAAAATTATAAGAAGCTTTATCAAGAAATAGTTCTTAAGAAGCCTACAATTCAAATAAAAGAAAACACCATCATTGATTTTCAAGGGAAAAAAGTATACACTTCTTATGTAAATCCTCAAACTCAGGAAATGAAAAAAATTATTATTTATGAATTTCTTCCTGGAAGGATGAGTAAATTCCCTCAAATTACTCTCTCAGAAAGGGGAAAATTTGAAGAAGAAAAACTTGAATTAAAGGAAGTGAATCTTTATCGATTTGGAAATAATTATCGGATAACTCAACAGGGAAAATTTGACTCTGAGATTGTTTATTTAAAAAATCAAACTCCAGAAGGTATATTCTTGCAAAAAAATACTCCGGAAATGAATCTCGGAGAGATAAAGAAACATTTAGAGGAGGAGAAAAGAAAAAAAGTAAAAAATATAGAAAAAATAAGAGAACTCTCTCTTGATTTCCACAGTCGGCTCTCTCTTCCTTTAGCCACCATCTTCCTGGCCCTATTAGCTATCCCTCTGGGAATAAAGATAGAACGGGGAGAGAAGTCTATTAGTCTGGGAATAAGTTGCAGTTTAGTAATTACTTATTATCTTCTTTTTATAGCAGGAAGAGCTCTGGGTAAAGGTGGGGTAATCCCCCCTGTCATAGCTATGTGGATTCCTAACATAATAATAGGATCCTTAGCAATTTGGTTGAATTTAATACTCAGTAAAAGATAATCAGGATTTTTTATGAGAATCATTGATAAATATCTATGTAAAGAGTACTTAAAATTATATTTTCTCTTTACCTTCTTTTTTATTGCTATCTTCCTTTTAACCGATCTTTTTCAATCTATAAACATTTTAGTAAAACAAACAAATTCCTTCCTGGTAGTTAAGTATTATCTTCTACAGGTTCCTTATTTATTTACTTTGCTCAGCCCCTTAGCCAGTATTGTCTCTATTTTGTTCATTGTCTCTTATATGGCAGAAACTTACCAGATTCAAGCCATTCAAATTGGTGGAACTTCTATTAAAAGAACCGTTCTTCCCTTGTTAATTATAGGAATAATTATCAGTTTCTCTTTATTTTTATTTAATGAGACCTTAACTTTTAAGGCAAATCAAATATCCCAAAAAATTAAAGAGGAGAATTTTTTGAAAATAACCCCCCAAAAAGTCCAAAGAAATATCTTCATCCAGGTACCCCCCTATTATTTATTATATATTAGACTGTTCTATCCTGAGGAAGAGAAGATGGAAGACATAATCATCTACAAAATATCTTCCCCTTCTTCCTTAATCATTTGCAAAGAAAGCAATTGGACAGGAAAAGAATGGGTATTTCTTGAAGGAAGAGAATATATTTTAAAAGAAGAATGGGAAGAAACTTCTTTTGATAGAAAAATTATCCCTTTAAATAAAAAACCTGCATATTTTGTCAAAAAATATTTTCCCTTTGAAAAAATGAATACCACAGAGTTAAAAAGATACATTTATGAATATCGAGAAAGTGGATTTAATACTCTGGATATGGAAACAGAATTTTACTCTAAAATTTCTTATCCTTTTGCTAATTTTATTCTTCTATTTTTAGGTATTCCCTTGGCACTCTTCTTAAGGAAAGGAGGTAAGGGAGCTAGTTTTGCCCTGGGATTAATAGTAAGTTTTGGATATTATGAAATTACAGCTTTATCTAAAAGTATGGGAGAAGGAGGGGCTCTTACCCCTTTTTTAGCTGCCTGGATTCCCAGTATTCTTTTTTTAACAGGAGGAATATATCTTTTTACTAAAATAGAATGATAAAAAGAAAAATTCCATATAATTAAATTCTTTGGAGGGAAAAATGAAGATAACTCCTTATCATATTATTGGAGTAGATCTTGGAGGAACTAACATTGTCTCCCTTTTTATAAATGAAAAGGGGAAAGTAATAGTTAGGGATAAAAGAGAAACTCTTACAGAAAAGGGAAAAGAAAAGACTATTAATCAAATAGTAGAATCAGTAAAAACAGTAATAGAAAGAGGAAAAAAGAAAGGAATCTCTTTTAAATCTATTCTCGGAATAGGAATAGGTAGTCCCGGACCCCTCAATACCAGGAAAGGTTTGATTTACTTTGCCCCTAACTTACCAGGCTGGGAAAATGTTCCCCTCCAAAATATCCTAAAAAAGAAACTTAAGATGCCTGTTTTTCTCGAAAATGATGCTAACGCAGCCGCTCTTGGAGAATGGTGGATAGGGGCAGGAAAGGATGTAAACAACCTGGTTCTCTTCACTCTGGGTACAGGAATTGGAGGAGGAATAATTATTAATGGAGAGGTTGTTCATGGATTCAGGGATACAGCCGCAGAAATAGGCCATATGATTATCCACGAAGAAGGTTTGCTTTGTAACTGTGGCACAAAAGGATGTCTTGAAGCTTATGCTTCAGCTACAGGAGTAGTTAAAAGAACAATCTCCGCTATAAAAGATGGAAGGAAAAGTATTCTTACAGAAATAACAAATAATCACCTAAAAGAAATTACCTGTAAAATGGTTTATGAAACGGCAAAAAAAGAGGATGAGTTATGTAAATGGATAGTAGAAGAAACAGGAAGATATCTGGGAATTGGTATTGCTAATATGGTTAATATTTTAAATCCAGAGATAGTTATCCTTGCGGGGGGAATGATAGAAGCAAAAGACCTTTTGTTTAATCCCGTAATAAAATATGCCCAAAAGTATGCCCTTAAATCTGCTATTGAAAAAGTTAAGATAGTCCCGGCCAGTTTGGGTGATGATGCTGGAGCTACGGGAGCAGCAGCTACAGTTCTAAAAAGAAGAGGAAAATTATGAAAGCAGAAATAATTTCTATAGGAACAGAACACTTATTGGGACAGATAGTGGATACAAATGCTCCCTATATTGCTCAAAAATTGGCTTTATTGGGAATAGATGTTTTTCGTAAAACTACAGTAGGAGATAATCAAGAGAGAATAGCAAAAGTATTAAAAGAAAGCCTGGAGAGAGTAGATTTAATAATTATTACCGGGGGTCTCGGCCCCACCGAAGATGATCTCACTAAAGAAGCAGTGAGTAAAGTATTAGGAAAAAAATTAAAATTAGACAAAGAGATATTTAATAAAATTGAGCAAAGACTTGCTTATTTTAAAAAAGGAATAAAAAAGGGAGCTTTTAAACAAGCTTTAATTCCCCGGGGAGCAAAAATTCTTAACAATAGAATAGGAACAGCCCCGGGAATTCTTTTAGATAAGGAAGGTAAGAAAATCCTTATCCTCCCAGGGGTGCCTAAGGAAATGATAGTAATGATGGATGAAGAAGTTATTCCCTACCTTTCTCAGATAAAAGACAAAGAATGTATTGTGTCCCGAGTACTTAAAGTCTGGGGAATAGGAGAATCTCAGGTAGAGGAAAAAATTGCCGATATTTTGAAAAGTCAATCTAACCCTACTATAGCTTTATTAGTTAAAAGAGAAGGCGTGTGCATTCGTATCACTGCCAAGTTTTCCCAGGATAAAATAAAAGAAAAGATTAAAAAAACAGAGGACCTCTTGCGAAATCGACTGGGAGATTATATTTATGGAGTAGATGAAGAGACTATGGAAAAAGTAGTGGGCACTTTGTTAAAGAAAAAGAAACTCATTATAAGTGTTGCAGAATCCTGCACAGGAGGACTTCTCTCTCATCTTTTCACTAATATTCCCGGAAGCTCCACTTATTATCAGGGAGGAATAATAAGTTATAGTAATGATGTTAAATCCTCTCTTCTTAAAGTTCCTTATGAACTTATTAAAGAAAAAGGCGCAGTAAGTGCAGAAGTAGCTAAAGAAATGGCTAAAGGAGTAAGAAAAATTTGTGTTACTGACATTGGTATAGGAATTACCGGGATTGCCGGCCCTACAGGAGGAACTCTTCAAAAACCTGTAGGATTGGTTTATATTGCTCTTTCTACTCCACAAGGAGAAATTTCCCGGAAGTTTCTTTTTTCCGGTAATAGAGAAGACGTTAGATGGAAAGCTTCTCAAACAGCTCTTGATTTACTAAGAAGACACTTAATTAAGAAGGAGAGAAAAAAATGGAGCTTAAATTTAAAATAGTAAAAATGGAAGTTCCTGAGGGGACTAATATTATCATTGGCCAGACTCATTT
>Ga0114919_10001626_pt1 | contig 17982 bp, 19 predicted proteins | sample BlataG_FD_88682 | JGI IMG/M metagenome (GOLD analysis project Ga0114919, IMG submission 88682) | Deep subsurface microbial communities from Black Sea to uncover new lineages of life (NeLLi) - Black_00105 metaG | ecosystem: Environmental > Aquatic > Marine > Oceanic > Sediment | place: Atlantic... | reverse complement strand
GGAACAGAACATCAAGTTTTTCCGTGCCGCCTGAAGTGGCCGAGCTCAGGGCATCACCCAACTCAGCGGTGGACATGTAATCCCCGCCGCTCGTATCGTCCAACAGTATGCCGGTAGGTAGGAGTTGCCCCACACTCAACGGTTGCCATCCACCACCATGATTAGATAATACCAGGCAATAGTGGTCGGCCGGGTAATTTGCTTTTGCCCATGACACAAAGTCAATCAAGGTGACAGGGTCAGCCATATTGAGTTCGCCCAACTCCCAATAGTCCACGCCCGCAGTGTAGGTAGCAAAATTGTTAACATCGGTATCGTACTTCACCTCGTATCTTCTGGTGGTGGTCCAGTCACCGTTAGAGCTGTCATAGCCGGAAATGCGGTCAAGCTGAACGATGATATTGACATTTGTATTATCGGCAGCTAGTTCCATGTGATTGAATTTGGCAATTTCGCTGCCTTCTAGATTATTATCTCCGTCTAAATAGGCCATGAAGGTCCACGTGGCTTCGCCACCCCAGCTTTTGTCTGCCTCATTGTTAGCCTCGTTCGATTCTGGAACTTCACCTAAGACATCAAGTACGCCGGTTACGGTATGGGCGCCAGCGGTAGCTGGCCAGGGACTCGTACACCAGCTGGTGTAACTGTTGCCACCCTCAGCCGTTCCCTCCACATAGCAGAACGGCGTTCCGTCAAGATTTATATTATTGCGGAAGCTGGGGGTAGTCCCCGAGCCAATGCAGTTCCACTTGAAGTGGAAGTAAACGTCTTGGCCAACAGTGGGCGTACCTACCACGGAAGTCTTTCCAGTATCACCGGGTACGGTGCTGAGATAGACCTCGACCGCTTCTAAATCAAACGGGACAGCACCCACATACTTCTGCAGCACCACATCATCAATAAAGGCACCATAGTAGTCCATGGGATTGCTTATGTCGCTCACGAATCCGAAAGTTATCCACACGTTTGACTGACCGCACATGTCGCCAAAGCCATCGACGTTGGTGAGGTCGAACGACAGGGGTAACCAATCCCCTGAATATCCGGTCCAGCCACTGCCGTACCAGTTATCTCCGTCGACGGACGCCAGGTACCAAAAACCGTCATAAGGATCCTCCGCGTCCAGCCACAGCCAGTAGTCCACCTTGGCGTCGGTAGCGTCAGCCAGGCTGAACGGCCCGTAGTCCATCCAGGTCTCCATGTTATTGGGATAATTAGCAGGGGGATCAACCCCGGCACTTCCGCTTTTGGCACAGAAAGCGCTATATGAACCATTATGGTAGCGGTAGCTGTCTTTACCCCAGTAAGCTTCAGTGCCGCCGTAATAAATACTCCAGACCCCAGGGAAGGCTCCTTCAAAGTCGTCGCTCATTATGGTCTGCCAGCCAGTTGGAAGAGGCGTAGTTTCCTCTACCGGCTCACCCTGGCTAACTAGCACCAGGTCTTCTAACACCATGTGAACCGGCCCAAGCGACACTAGACCGCCGGTGTCCTCTTCGGGCTCGACCTCTTCTATCGGTACAGCCTCAAACTCCATCCCGCATGCCTCACAGGGGGTGCTTTTTTCTGGCTCACCCTTTCCGTCGTCAGCAGTTGCTAGTGGGGTTATGAATATAGCGCTACTACTAAGTAGTAGCGCTATAACGATTATTACGCCAAAGAGCCTTTTAAACTTTGCCATTGTGCATCCTCCTACTATTTAATTTATTTACTTTAGCTAGGTGTCCCAACATTTATAACCAGATGAAATCACTTCTAGCTTCGACAAAAAAAGGCAGCGGCCCCTCCCTTTACTTAGTAGTTCCGCTGCCCTTACTCATCTTCCCAGTGCCCAAAACAATTACTGCCTTTTGCCTAGTTTAAATACATCAATTCATATGTGAGCAAAATATCCTCCCTATTATAACAGTTCATTTATGAACCGTCAACACCCGCACCCCCTAAATAAACACACTTTTTGTCGCGTTGACAGCAACCTTAGAATTGACCTATAATATTCTCTTGCTTATCCCACAAAATTTATCTAGCGAGGTATCAGCAGATATGATCAAATTGATAGAGATTGACCACGAAGATACTACACTGAGTACATTTATACTATTCGTGCAGACGGCACAGGCAGTGCTGAAATATATAGACGCCTATCTGTACAGAAAAACACGTCTGTCGATAAGCAAGTTAATAGTTCTGAAAGCCCTGTCTAGCACTAGCGTGGGCATGATGCCTTCTGAGATAGCGAGATGGACGAGTACTGAGCGGCACAATATAACGGCGTTAGTCAGCCGTATGAAGCGAGATGGACTGGTCACCACTGAGCGTAATAGCAACGACAAGAGACTTGTGAACATCAAGCTGACTAATAAGGGGCGGGAAGCTAGCAACCAAGCTATGCTGGTAGCGAAGGAAATTGTTGACCAGGTGATGTTATCTATCACTGAAGGTGATGCAGCGCTGCTTAAAGAAGAGCTAAGAACCCTAAGGCAAAATGCATACCATGGCTTGGAACATGTTACTAAACACTCACAACTTCAGCCTGAATAAAACAATAGCGTCATCACCTGCAGATTGAACAATTTCCTAAGTGCAAATTACCCCAAGTAACAAAACGTCAATTTGTTTAATGAGGGCATCAGCACTTGAAGCTGATCGGGCTAATAACCCGGAGGTCGTTGGTTCAAATCCAACCCCCGCCACCAAGACTTTAACTAACCGCTCCCTCTTGGGGGCGGTTTTTGTTCTTGCTTTACCGAAAACGAGGACGATAGAATATATGAATGGATAAAGGAATAAAAGAGATGCTTACCCGTGAATACCAGGACCGATTGGTAACGAATCTTCGTAGTATATTCGGAGATGAATTAGTGGAGCCAGAGTGGGATTCAAATAAATTTTTCCGGCACTCCAGTAAGCACAGGATGGTCTATGCTCCACGCCATGACATCGCCGTGGGGCCGTTTAATTCACGCTTCGGTCTTGATATTAAAATTGATAAAACAAAGCCAATGCAATCTCACCCTTTCACAAAAAAATTGTACAACGATTATTTGAAGGATAGAGATACACTAAGAAAATGCTGGAACTCCCTTTCCCGATGCTATCTGGCTGTCGAAATCGAGTTTAGCGGTTCCTCTAAACAACTGCTTGGGGGCATAATAAACGCTGCCATATCCGGATCTATAGGGATAGTCATAGTAAGGAAGGCCAATGTCAAAAAAGCTGAACGATTAGTTAGGTATTTGTTTACGTTAGAAGAATTCGAGAAGATGACGCTAAACGTGCTTAGAAACTTGATCATATTCGACGATGATGATTTTCTAAGATTGTTGTCAGATTTTCAGGGTTCAAATCAGGCTGAAATTCCTAAAGGCACGAAACTCGCCTAAATAGGAGACCCTTATCTACCGTCCCGTTCAATGTAATTTCGCAGAAGAACAGATCGTTGGATCAATAGCTAAGATGTTATATAATTGAATCTCTGGAGGACAAAGGTGACAGGAATGACTAGGCCACGAGATGGATTGTATGTATGGGTAACCTGGCTGTCAAAGTTAATGTCCGGAGAGGTGCAATGCCACTGGGGTGCATGGTTTAAGACACATTACACTGGTTACAGAACGCAACCAATTGATGCGCAACTCGCCAGTTGGACAGTGGAGCATAACCAATATCTCGACGAGTTAATCAATGAGAGAAAGGCTTTGGGGGAGGTAACATATAAGGAAGACCAAAACAGATTTCGGGTAAGAAGAACTTCTGGCCTAGTGATAGCGGGCAAACCCGATTTAATAACTTACAATAAAACCACAGGGCAATACACGGTTTACGATGTTAAAACAGGCAACCAGAGGCAAAGTGACATTATACAAGTTATGCTTTACTGTTATTGCCTACCGTATGCATCCCCTATCTACAAAGGTAAGATGCTTGATGGGTACGTGGTATACAAGACGGATAGGGTTGAAGTACCATCCAAGATGGTAGATGACGCTTTTACCAAAAAGGCGGTCTATTTTCTGAATATAGTAGAGTCTCTTAATGCTCCCGACAAATGTCCAAGTTCTGTTGAATGTGAATACTGTGACTTAAGTAGTGCTGATTGTCCTGAAAAAATACTGTCCAGTGAGACTGGTGACTTGAAACAACCGGAAGGAGAAATACCATTGTAACACGTAGAAGATAACAAATATGACAAAAAGTATTCGTAGCTTGCTTCTCAATTTGTTTAATTTATATTTGTCTTCCCTTGGCTGATACACCCCAGAAACTTGGGCATTCCGCTACCCAATAGTCATCCTCACCGGGGTATAAAATAACCTCTCGCATTTCCCCTCCCATCTAATGCTATCACTGCTTACAATCCTTTAATCTTTTAGTCTTTTCTCCCTTGCTAACAATATGGCTGCAGTTTTCACCTCAGCCAGCAAAATTTAAGGAGTCCCCTATGGTCAATGGGGTCAAACTCTTGATGATCGGTTGTCACTAACGGAACACCATGTTCCTCTGCTGTTGCCAAAGCAAATGCATCTGCATAAGAGATCCTTTGAGTTGCCTTCCAGCGCCCCACACGCTTAACAAAGGACTCACTGAGAGAATCCACAATCCGAATTGGCATCTCGTAAGTCATTGACCATGCCTCCTCAGCTTTACTCACTCCGTCTGACCTCCAAAATACATAATAGAGTTCTCCAAGATTAATCATGTGCATGGCGAAGGAGTTTTCATCTCGCTTTAGAAGTTCCACGAAGCGGTCATACCCTGCTTCCTTTCTCAAATATACAATCAGAGCAGAGGTATCAAGCACGAGCGTAATTCTGGGCATTAGTTTTCATCTCCGATTTCAGTTCTCTTCCATTCGAGATATTGGTCACTAGTCAAGCGAGTGTCACTTAGGGCACCTAATGTGGTTTTTAAGATATCTTCCAAGTCCTTCGGGGGTCTTGCTTCTTTGCCAGAGGGGGGATAGATTAGATGACCACGTCGACAAGCTAATTGCCCCTCAGGCGTGGTTGATGGTTGTATGAATCTTCGGCACTCCATGCAAAAAGACAGGTCAAACAAGTTTGCAACGGCTCTACCAAACTCCTGTGCTTCCTTACTAGTAACCCCTTTTGCCCAATCATTAAAATGAGCACCCAGCCAACTGCGGAGCTCCCATCGCACATCGAGGGTTTCAAGGGTGCTTTGTGCCTTATCGTAGAAACCGGAATAATCCCTCTTAATCTTACTATGGTAGGTTGGCCAAAGGTCTCCAATCCCATACCTTTCACCCCGTCTGGCTTGTACTGCAAGGGGAATGTTATACCGCATCTCCTGAAGTATATGCTCTAAGAGCCGACCAGCTTCACTAGCTATTTGAGATGGTTCCCCTTCCTCTATAAGTTGTTCCAACCGTTCACGTTCCTCTTGAGGCTCTCTTATGTCAGGACCTTCGTCAATATTCCATCCGTGTATTACCCTATTGATGAATTGCTGACTTACCACACAACTTACCTGGATATCTCGCAAATGCTCAAACCATATCCGATCGTGAGTTGTCAGGAGGATTTGGTAATCTTTAAATTCGTTCATTAAAACCTCGGTAAACCTTACCCTGTGCTCGGCATCAACGCTAGTGAGAACATCATCAAGAATAAGCAGGTTGAACTCAGGATACTGATTCCTATGCCAGCGACGGAGGGCTAAGAAGATGCACAAGCCAAGCGTATCCAAATGGGCTTCACTATAATAAGCTCGTTGGTCTTCTCTCTCTTGCTCATAAAATTTACCTCTTAGGATCACCCCAAAAGCTCCTACATCCCGAACTTCCATTTGTGTTCCCCCGTGGCTTTCATCAGGATTAACTCTTATATAGAGTTCGTCAACGTCTGCAGCAATTTGGTTAAAGAGTATTTGGACTTCCTCCTTTCTTGATTGCTCAGCATGTTCAAGGATCCGCGCTGCTATTTGGGATATTCTCTGCGCCCGGCCACAATGTGCTTTTGAAGATTCTTGCTCTTGCCACAGTCGTTGTGCATCCGACAAGAAAGTCTTGAGTTCAAGCAATGGTCTGATTGTGTCTGGTGCGGGTATCTTGGATAGAATCTCTTTTAGTTGGTGATGGGTTTCTGCAAAGCGAGTTGGGAAGTTGTAGGATGACCAAGAGTCTAGGGTCTCTTCGAGTTCCTGAGTCTTAATATCACTAACTTGAAGTGATAAGACCGCAAGGGTCTTCTGAACCCAAGTTTGAAATTCTGCGATCAAATTGGTAATGTCTATCCCTCCAACTGAGGAAGCCTTTTCCCTTGTAGCTGAAAGCTTTTGGTGAAGATCCTCCAAATTGGAAATGGCACCACGCCTTATCGTATCTGCATCATGGCGGGCTGTGATCAATATTTCCATTTCATGCAGGCGACGCTGTATATGCTCAGTTGTTACTAACCTATCGATGGGTTGCTCGCAAAGAGGGCAGTTATCAAGCTTTGCCTGTTCGATCCATTCAAGCCCCTTCTGTAGTACTTCCTCGAAGAAGAGACGTGCCTGCATTTGCTCTTGCCTTTGTAATTCACGAATTTTTTCCAAAAAAGCTGCCAGCCAGTCAATTTGCAGGTTTGGAGTGATGGCTTCTATTTGTTCTGACAGTGTGTGTAAGGCAATATGGGCTGAAATATCACCAAGGGAAGCCAGTTCTTGCTCAACCTGGGGAAGCGCTCCCTGAATTTCTTGAGCGGCATTAATTGTTGGGAGGGAATCCTGTGAAAGACGCCTGTTTATGGATTCAATAAGTGCGTCTTCAGTAACGGTTACCGGAAGCAAAGGCAACTCCAATAAGCCAGATACTTCCTTTACCACACTCTCAAGTTTCTGTTTAGACTCCTGGGCCTTCAGATCAGATTCTTCCTTAGATTGTTTAAAGGCGTCCTCAATTTCATTCCAGTCTGATAATGGCAAGAACGGTTCTAGGAGGTCCCCCCTTTCTCTGGGTTCCTTATCAATTAGTTGGAGAATCTGAGCACGGCGCAGTATGAAGAAAGTCTGTTTGGCTGCGACTAGATAATTTATAATAGGGGTAGGCAAAGACTCTAGAGAGCCACCGAGACTAAAAACGCTGCCATCGTCAAAAGTAACCTCTATTTTGGGACCACCATTGAGAACTCTGATGCTTGGACCATGTCTAGTTGAGGAGAGTCCCAAATATCCATCAAGGCTAGAAACCTTCCCTGTAAGGAGCTTTTCAATAGCATCAACAAATGAACTTTTACCAGTGCCACTTTCGCCAAAAAGTATGAGCGACTTCCCTTCAAGTGGTAAATTTACTTCTTTAGTGATTCCTCTATATCCATAAACATGTAGCTTCTTAATCCTCGGCATGGCTTCCCTCCCAGTTTTCATAGCCTCTGGAAATAGTTGCAGAGGATGCTAGCTCATTATTACCCTTTAGCCTCTCAATTTCAGCAATTAATGAAGGGGGGATTTCTTCATCACCTCGAAGTTTTTCTAAGAACCTCTCATATATTTTCTCAGTAAACTCTCCCATTGCTTGTGGCATGCAAATTACCTCCCTTTTGCTTGGGTTCTCACTGGTAAGCCCCAGATGTGGATAAAGCCTCGCTTTCAGCTATTATACCTTGTTTTGCTAGTATTTTTAACAAGAGCATCTGCTTGAAGCCTGGGGGCATTGCGCCTGTCTAAACTTTTTGACGGAATATGCAGCGGAGAGAGTCTTATCACTCGTTAAAAACCATTTGCTCCGGTGGAGCAGCATCGTTACCGCGAGGTATTTCCGGCGCCTTCCGCTGGTTTTCTGTTGGCGTCGGTAATTTCTCCGCGGGCAGCACATTGCCCTGAATCACGGCTTCAAGGAATGTTGCCAGGTCTGATGACATATCGACGGTGTGCTCCAGCACCCATAGCAATTCCAGCAGTTCCTCAGTGAACTCGGCCGGCCACTCACGAGGACGTATCTCATCCAACGGAGATGACTTTCTACCCGCCGGTTCCCGCATCCGGTACCCGAGCCAGGATTTTACCGGGCGCAAGCCGGATACTTCAAACTCCCACACTGCTTGTGAAATCGGTGCGAATGTGCCTTCCCCCACATGAAGTGTTTCGGCAGCTTCATCCCAGTGGAAGTCATTTGGATAGCCTTCGGTTGTCACGGGAACAGGACGCACTGCACGCGCACGACCTGCTGGAACGGTGCCAGCTTGCTCACCCTCTGGCACGAAACGTGCTCCGTAGGTGTGCAGCCAGACGAGCCGCCGGCCGAACTCCACACCCTGGTGGAACAAACTTACGTCCGTAGTGAGAGGTATGCGTGGCGAAGACGTAGCCAAATCCTCGGCGAAGCGTTGCGCGTACTCTGGCCCAGCCAAGATTGCGTAGCAGTAGGCAACGAAGTCTTCCGCCGAGACGGACTGTTCGTATACCTCTGCCAGATGGTCCAACAAACCGGCTGTGACGTTGGGCTCTGTCTTGGATGCATTACGCCAAAGGGGCACGACATCTTTTCCGCCACGACCATGGAAGTGATGCAAGTCAGGTATGTTCGCAGTTACGGTTGCAGCAGGACCATTGCCTAATTTATCTGTCAATAAGCTTGTTAAGTATATCTGTTCTTCCGAATATGCAATCCAGAGCGGCTGGCTGGGCGTGCGAAATAGCCTGCCATCTGCGAGAATCCATTTTCTGTCGAATGACCGATGTGCATAACGGGCAACCAGTGGCACTGGGCTACTCGGCGTAATATCCTGAATAGGCTGAGGAGAGGCAGGAGGAGGCCACATGCCTGCCGATGGTCTCGTTGCAGTACTTCGTCCGAATCGTTTATCGGCAAACAGTTCACTTCGGTTGGATGGTGGACTGGACACTAACCGGCGCCAACGCTCGGTGGCCACTTCCCGTGTGACTGCAATCGGCCATGTTCGCCCCACTTTGACACCCGGTTGCTGCCACGGAAAGAGTTCGGTCAGCAATGGCCATGAGGAGAAGGCACCACTTCCGGCAGGAATAAGAGGAGCCGTCCATTCCGTCGAGCATTCCTGGCAATCCAGGTCACTGAAAGACCGCACTGAATCAAGTTTGGCCAGTTTCTCGTCCCGACTGCCCGTGATTTTTGTATAGTGCACAGTCGCAGGCGTATCTGGATTGGGACGACCATAGCGCACACCTACAGCGATGGCCACTGGGGTCTGGATGGCAAAGACGTTTTCTGTTCTCCTTGCCCCCAGGCTCCCTCCCTCCAGGTCGATAATCCAGAGTTCGTCGAAAATACGGCGCATCACCTCTCTCATACCGAGGAATCCTGGACCGTTCAGGTAGCTAGACGCAGTGATAAATGAAACGATACCATGGCCGAGGCTATCGGGAGACTCGAACACCTTCCACAGCGCCCAGCGCCAGAAATAGACAGAGGTGTTGTATAGGCTGGCAATGTGGCGGAACATTGTCCGTCCGCGGGCCAGGCGGATGAAGTCCCCCAGGAGCCGGTCAAGCCTGGCCTCAGGGTCATCGGTACCTTCGCTGGCATCGAAAGCCTGCCGACTGTAAGGAGGATTGCCCATGCAGACTAGCACGCGCGTCTCTTTCTTCACTTTCCCGGCTCGTCGGTGTTCGTCTACTAGAGGACGGAGAGACAAAGGCAGACGTCCAGGCGGAGCTATATCAGGTGATTCTAGTGTGTCAGTAAGGTAAACATGAACACCGTCAGCGGGTAGCGTGGCGCCGGCTTCTTGTAGCTTCTGTGTCACCCGGAGATGGGCAACGGCATATGGCCCTACCAGCAACTCGAAGGCGTGCACATTATTAGCTAGCATGGTAGCTCGCTGGGGCACTGCTCCTGCACCATACCTAGCTTGCACCCGGTCTATAGCTTCTGTGATTGCCGCCAGAGGATATGTCCCTGTACCTGCGGCTGGATCAAGGAAGACAACTTCGTCATCAGCATAAGTCATCGCTTTGCCAAAACGTTCTACAAGGAGTTGCTCGACCAGACGCACCTGGCAGCGAACGACCTGTACCGGAGTATAATAGACACCACGCTCCTCACGCATTCTGGGGTCATATGCTGCTAGGAAGTCTTCGTAGAAATAGAGCCACAGGTCAGGGCCACGCTCCGTAGGCCTGACCGGGTCAACACCCCCGATTACCCTTACCAGAATATCAACACCGGTGCCTATTTCGTGCCTGGTCTGAGGGTCGGTCAATAGTGTAAGGACATAGCCAAGCAGCTTATGTTTGTGGACCAAAGTCTCCGCAGCCCGATTAGGGTGCAGATCGCTGGCACCCTCGAAGCGAGCAAGAAGCAGAGCGTATGTCAGTGTTTGGGCGTAAGCATCGGCAAAGGCTTCATCTGTAGCATCAGGAAACAGCGTAGTGCGCCATTCATATGCAAGTTGGGCCAACGCAGAATCTCTGTCCTTTACGGCTGTGAGTACGTCGTCACGCAAAAAACGGCATAGTGGCGCCAGCAGCTCGGCCAGTGCCCGTGGCGATGCTGGCGTGACCGGCTCCCATGTTAGAAAATCACGAATGGTCGTTAGAAAAACAGCAGTCTTTTCCCGCTTTAAACCACCGACTCCTCGCTGGTCAATTTCTCCGATGTCAACAATGTCGCCAATTCGCTGTCCACTACGATAGAGTGCCCAGGCATTTCCGTCTGTGTAGATTAGATTGGGTAGCTCTTGGAATTTGCTCCATTGTTGAGCGTTATGACCTGTAAAACGTGTCGGGTCAGCACCAGTACCCGGTTTCTTGAGCTCGATGTGACCAGCCAGTGCTCCGTCCACAGCTACCGCCATGTCGGGTTGTCCGATGTCTTCGACAGTTGCTTCAGTGATAACATTAATAGTGTGCCCGAGCTGAGTACCGAGGGACCTGACCAGATTCTCGACGGGATTCTTCAACTGGTCTTCAGGTTGTCCAACCAGCACTGATGAAAACTTTTCGCGGACGGCATTCGCGAAAGCTACCAAGTATTCATTTGATGCTTCTGATGCAGTCACGGTGTACCACCAATCGGTCCTATGATGCTATGGCTAAACTTGGCCTCAGCAGCACCTTTCCATAATAGTGACAGTATAGCACTCGACTATATTGCTGACAAAAGTAAGAGGCCTTCGCCTACCAAGTAGAACAGCAAATTACTTAACAAAACTGACTTTTGTGCACTAACCAAAATGTTGGCGGTCTTTCGCGGTGGCTAAGGTGTTTTACCAGTGGGTAGAGGTAGGGAGCATATTTCGTTCTGGTGGGATTATTGCGGACCCTGAAGAGCTACTCTACGGCAGCCAGCATCAAGTGAAGTTAACTGCCTTTATCGTATGGCCTTCTTCTTTTTACGACCCTGACGTTTGGCTTCGGCAGTGGAGGACGACTCGTACTCGGTCGCCTGCTTCATAACCTGGGCTATGTTCTCGGACTCGTTTATCCTTACTTCCTCTACAACCTTTCCAGAATCGAGATAATCATATGCCTTGTCTCTGAGCATCTCGAGCAGCCTGATAAAGGTACGCTTGTCCTCATCCGATAGCGGTGACAGGATTTCTTGGATGAGTTCCCAGCCCGCTGCAGATGCCGGTACATATGCCTTCTCCGACTTGCTGGTCATAGTCACAAATACTGTCCTGCGGTCTTTTCTATCTCTTACTCTTCTAACCAGACCAGCTTTGACCATGCGATCAACTATCATACTGACGCTGTTCACGCTACGGTCTAACCAGCGGGCTATGTCAGTTATTCTTACAGGCCCACTGATGTGTTTTATAGCCATAAGTACTGCGTGCTTTTCTGTAGTGAGCTTGTATTCAGTAAATACTCGGTCCTCACACTTCAAAGCCAGGTTGTAGGCTTGGCGCAGCAGGATCCATGTTCCCTTATCCAGATTTTCGAATTTGAACTTTATCGGCATATTGACCTCTCTTGGTTATTTCATTGAACCTCTGCTAGTTTGGGCTGTTTCTATTATAACCATTTCTATTTTGTACAACAAATCAATGTATCTTAATAACAGCTTCTTCCATATCGTTCAGTTCAGGCAATAAAAGCCTGGATTGTTCAACTTAGTGATCCACTTCGACGGTGCAAAGACCTAATGGAATAGAGCTGTTCTATCGGTTCTGTTGTATCCGGCTGTCGGAGCCAATACTCGCTAGTCTCCAAATTTGAATCAAGGGCAACCGCTTTTCTTATCCCGGAATCGTGATTCTACCCAGTCGCCAAATTGGGATTTCGCTTGCGGTGCTATCTGGGTGATGTAATTCCATACTGCAGGATATCCCCCTCCAGGTAAACATTCATCCGTAAGAAGTATTCTACGAGCATCGGTTATATAGGTCTCCGTAGTGCGTGGTTTCCATTGAGGGTGATGGGCCGGATATTGGTTAGCCCACTGCCGAAATTTCTCATACAATTGTTCTTTGTTGAGTTCCATTTTCCGCTCCCCTATTTGCAGTATTCCACTCTGTCTCATATGTAGAGGTAAGTTTATGCCTCAGATTGAGCTAGAGGATATGTGGTTGGTGTTCACAGAAGTATTAAGTCCTTATATTGAAGCTGTTGATGATATCGGCGCGGCTGCTCGGTACATTGGGAAGTATCTGCATATGCAGTCGTACCATGTACGGAAGTATATCATGAGTGCTGGTTCGGTGGTTTCGGGGTTGGGTGTCTTGGTCGTGGTGGTTCAAACGGAATTATGGCGTGCATCCTGACCAGAAGTATCCGGGTATATTAGCTAAGCTGGCACGTATGCCTAAGAGAGTGCGTGACCAAATTATTCTGCCCGAACTGATGAAAATGGAAGGTTTATGATGACCATTTTACAGAATGATGTTCTTTGTGTGAAAAAACTCCTTTGGAATGGATAAATTGCGTGGTATAATTAACGAAAGAGGTTATAGAGATGAGCAATGAAAGAAAAACTGCTAAGTATCACTTGATTAATAATAGGAAGGTAGTGCATAGAGGCATTACTGCTAGAACTCTAGAGGATAGAGAATATGAGCATCAAGAAGCATATCCTGGGAGTCATATTAAGCAGATAGGCAGGAGAACAACAAGGGAGAAAGCTTTGGAGTGGGAGAGAAATGGAGGAAAGAGATAGGGAGATGATATGTAGCCTCTTGGTGAAGTAATGAGAGAAGGTAAGGTATTCCAAGCTTATAGCGATGAATCCGGCGTAAACGTCGGTGATAGATATACGTCTGTTTGTGTTGTTTCTGGAGAGGCTGAGGACCTGAATTCTCTGCGAGATAAACTAGGTGAAACGCTAAGAGATAAGAAGGTGGATGAAGTCAAGTTTTCGAAGATAACGAGGTCTGGAAGCCCGCGTACGGAAGCTGCAGTTGATTTTGTTGGGTGCGTAGTGAATGAGTTCGCTGTCTATAATAGGGTAAGGATTGACACTATAACTACGGATAACGGGTGCGTAAGTGGCGGGGATTATGATTCTGGGAGTGACCCGGATTTGGAGGGAATGTACTGCCGTGTGCTCCCCACCGTAGGTAGAAGATGGGGGTACACGAAATGGGATCTTTACGCAGACGAGAACTCAGGAGTGAATTGGAGTGGGATAGTCTCGTGTGTGAATATGACTAGTATATTGACTCTGGAAGGGAATAAAGAAGCCTTTATTGATAGAACTGGTGAAGATGCGCAGTTTGAATTCTCCGAGGTTGAAGAGTTAGATTCGGAAGGAGAGCCGCTAGTTCAAGTTGCGGACTTGTTCGCTGGGATGGCTCGCTTTTTGCACGAGGATAACGGTGGGTGGGCTGAATGGTTGGCGAGGGGAGATGGGACACAAGGGGAACTAATGCCGTGCATGGCATGGGATAGGGGGAATATAACCAGGTCAAAGGAGTGTCGTTATAGACTAATAGGCAGGTTATATTCTCTTTGCCGTAGACACAGGCTCTATGTAAGTTTAGGAAGTGAGAAGCACCTGAGGACATGGAGGCCGCAAAGTCCTATTAGTTTCTGTGATTATAGGAGAAGATATTGAGTTTTGGCGGCGGGGTGTGCCGGTGTTACCAAGAAAGTGGTGTCGTAGGAGTTGCTCTTAGCTGGAAAGGGGTTGATAGCTCGGCTGGCTGACTTAAGGAATTGTCTAGGTACTAGGATATTTTCTGGCGGATATGGTAGTAGTTGTTCCTGTCCCGGGCAGTCTTTTGTTGATTATGCTTATAGGTGGGGTGGCTCTAGCTATAGCTGGTGGGCTGATACATCGGTTTAGTGGCAAAAGACGTGCCAACAACTTAATGTGGTTTGGCATTGCCTTTGCGGGGTTATGCGGGATAGGTTTCTTGTTGGGGGCGGTTACTGGCGGTTAGAGTTGAAGGTTTTGAATCTTAGATAGAATTGTTGCGAGGGTATAATAGTGCGTACAATGGTGATTGGGCTTGTTCTTACGAAGAACGCTTAGGGATAGATATTGAAAGGCATCATGATTAGTTGCGAATATGCTGTTACTGATAAGACTGGGGGCTGTGATCTCAATCGACAATGGCCAACAGTGTTCCCGGCAGAAGCTTGGATTCTTGCACATTTACTTGTTAAGTGTGATTCGTAAAATAGAAGGGCTGGAGATTCCGCCGGGAAAATCCAGCCCTTCTGAGTTGCGTTAGGCTCTGCAAGGAGCAGGCCTAACTCTTGCCAATTCTAAACATCTTGGTTCCACACACAGGGCACACGCCCTGAGTTGCCGGTCTGCCATTTTTCATGGTTATCCTTCTAGTATCCTTCATTTCCCTTTTGGCACGGCACTTCATACAGTATGCTTGCATTTAACCCTCCTCTTTTTGGGACAGATAGTAGGCTATTTGCTATCACGGTGTCAATAGCCATTACAGCTAAGATACCGAAACTGAACATTTGACATGAATGCGGCTTCAGAGGCAAAAAAACAGGGTCGAGGAGTTAACCTCGACCCTGTTTGCTTTGAGGAATATCAGAATTCGAATAAGGCTGGACGCTCCATGGTCATCTTCGTTGCTTCTTCCTCTCGCTTCTTCTGTCTCTCAGCCCTGTCCCTCTCCTGCTTTGCCTGAGTCCGCCTCTCGTAAATCCAGTCTTTCAGCTGACGTAACTCTGCCATCTGGTAGTCGCTCAGTGACCTGACCTGGATATCCTCGGGAAACTGGACGCCGCTTTCCTTAGTGCGATGGCGACTATAGACCTGGTTGGCGACGTACAGGTAAATCTGCGTCCAGTCACTATCGATTGGCTGGGTGAGGCAAGCGGTATAGAGATAGGCGCAAGCCTCGGTATCTGTCCCCGTCGGCTCCTCTCCCTTGAGTGTCTTCATGTTCATCACTAACCTCTCCAGGGTGATAGCATTTTTTAGCCATTCGGGAAGAGTATCCCCCCAACCCCCGGGAAAGACAATAATGGGGTCTGTTAGAGCACCAACGAGGTCGGAGATGCACTTCTCAATTTTAACTTCGGTTGTCAGATTATCACCTCCTTTTTGGACAATAGTAGCCCTATTGGATGGGGGTACAGCCCCTCTAGTCGTTAAACCTTTTTATGTGTAGGCTGTCGCAGCCTGGCGGGTGGTAGGGGTCAATCGGATACTCTCCAAAGCCATTCCAAAAGTCCAGCAGCCACAGGGTATAGCCGAAGTAATCCTGATGCCGTAGGCTGTAGGCTCTGTCAGTGAAGATATGCACCGAGCATCCCCGCCTGCCCCTCATCACAATGACACTTGGAACTTCCTTATCGCCAAACATAGGGCGCTCCACCGTCATGCGGCCTAGCTTCAGGTCTTCTACCCAGTAGTGAGAGCCGTGTCCGCCATAAGCCCCGACATGGATATCCTTTCCCTCCAGTTCGGCGAGGACTTCCATAAACTCTTTCAAGACTCCGCGTCTCTTTCTGGCCAGGTTAATATGACGTTCTCGAGTGCCTAGCCTGACTGCTGTGCTCGGCTCTGGTTGTGTGACCTCTACCCCAGCTTCTTCAAAGATGCTAAGCTGGGTGGACATTTGTTCACCTCCTTTCTTTTAGATTTTGGGCAATAGTTCCCCTATTTGGCCCAGGTTTTTCTAAGTTCGCTCGGCTTTTCTCATCTTGTGCCACCATGCTTCCAGGCTCAAAATATCGGTGAGGATATGAATTTCACCGCAGTCCACAGTTACAGCAGGGAAACCACTGCGATGCTCTTTAGTTGAGACGGCAGTTCCCGATTTATAGAGCTTATTAATTTCCTCGTAGGTTTGCTCTTTGACCTGGAGCGGTTCTAACCTGATATCCTTTCGCTTGACTCTAGTCATTCATGCTCCTTTCTTGCAGATTTTGGGCATAGTAGCCCTATCCGGAGGGCAACCTTAGACCAGGCTCGGCTGCTTGCCGTATTTGCCTTTCTTCTCTTCTGCCTCCAGCGCATCTTTCGGCACGGAGTCTCGGATTGACTGTAGCTTGGCCTTGAGCCGACCTACTGGCTCAGAGTGGCTGCCGCCAATAGCCCTCTCTATCTCACCCAATAACCCATTGATGCGCTGCTCAACATACTGAGGGAGTTGAGGGATTTCCAGAGTTGCTTTGGCGACTTCCCTGGCACATTCCAGAGGCTCGACAGCCGCATTGATATGCTTTTCCAGCATATCGGCTGCCTCAATCACTCGTAGGGCACTCCACTTAATAGGCATAGATATCACCTCCTTTCCAGGCAAAAGTATCCCTATCCCGACTACCCAAGTCGGGCTGCATTTAGCTTCTTGCCAGCTTACGATTAACTCGATAGCCAGCTTCCGTTATAGCTAGTTTGTCCATCACCTTTGAGTAAGGCTTGTGGAGATGTCTGTTTATCGTCTCGTAGCACTCGTTGCAGACCTGAATACCTTGCCGTGTGTAAACACGCAGGTTTGTCAGATCAGGGGTGTCTTGGTGACAAAAGTCGCACTTCACATTTTCTCCTTTCTTGCCCTAGCCACGCACAAAAAAGGGGTATTCCACGCCACACAGGGCAGGAATACCCCTACAAAAAAAGCACAAAAAGGCGGCTACCCCGCCGCCTTCCTGTGCGTGGTTGTTTTTGTGTTCAAGCGTTCTATGCTACGGCTACTGGTTCTCTTTTACGGCTACGGCTGCGCTTTGGCTTCGCTTCCGCTTTGCTAGGCTCGGTTGGCTCGACTTCTGGCTCGGCTTGGGCTGTGGCTGTGGCCTCCTTCTGCTCTGCCTCTGCCTTGCTGGTCATCATCGGCATTACTACCACTTGATAACCATCGGCAGTAAAGAGCATTGGCGAGTAGGAATTAGTGAGCTTGAAGTCCACCATACCACCGCAAGCCTTCAGCACATCGGCAAGATAACCGCCATCTATCCTGACAGAACCCTGTCCATCGGTGTCGGCTGTGATTATGGCTTCGCCCTTCTCATCGGGATTTGAGATAATTATCTTGCCTTCGCCAATGGTCAAGTCCAGCGGATTTTCTTTAGGCTTGTCTGAAAGGGCTTTGAGTGTGCCCACCGCCTTGATAACCTCTTGGCTGTCAAGGTGTGCGAAGGTGTTGAACTCTGTTGGTATAACCTTCTTATAGTCGGGAAATTGCCCCTCAGCGCCACGCCACTTATAGCGTATTGCCTCAGTGTCAATGACAAGGCTCATACCGTCAAGAGTATCACCGCTTGCCTCAAAGCCTAGCCGAACCCGCTTTGCCTTGCGGAGTGCGCCAACAATGCCTTTCAACTCATCTCGGTTGATTAGGACTTGCCCCTCGATGTCCTCGTCAAAGTCGAGTGTAACCTCTGCTAGCCTAAAACCATCAGCACCAACTAGCTTCAATTTACCTTGCCCAGCCACAAACTTGGCGCATTGGAGAACTGGTCGTTTGTCGTCTGTAGCAGTGAAGGGAAGCACTCTATTGAGTGCTTCTGCTAGCTCTATACTTCCGATGTTAGGCTTGACAGTGTTATTAGGGCTTATCCTAACCTCAGCGAAGGACATTGGCGTCTTATCGCCAACCCAAGCTGTGTCCTCAAGGTAACTGGTATTAGCACCGCAGACTACCT
>Ga0114919_10001624_pt1 | contig 18004 bp, 17 predicted proteins | sample BlataG_FD_88682 | JGI IMG/M metagenome (GOLD analysis project Ga0114919, IMG submission 88682) | Deep subsurface microbial communities from Black Sea to uncover new lineages of life (NeLLi) - Black_00105 metaG | ecosystem: Environmental > Aquatic > Marine > Oceanic > Sediment | place: Atlantic... | reverse complement strand
TTATAATTTTATGTATGAAAAAATATAATTGTCTTTTATTAATATTACTCAATTAATAATCTTTTGATAACTTTTTGTTAAAAAATAGCATAGCTAGTTAATTTACTATTACATTATCCGGTATTTAGAATTTTGTGGGATCCTAATATCTTAATTAAATAAGAATCAAGCAAAAGTTCTGAAAGCAGAGTGACAGAAGTAAATTCATTGAACTTTAATAAAAATCTAATCTAATTCGTCCTCTAAGAAGTATTTACTTCCCTTTTTCTTATATATTATTGTTGAGCCAAAAGTATTTCGCATAGTATATTTGTCTCCTTCAACTTCTATTAATTCAATAGAATAAGGCAACGCTCTATCTTTTAGTATTTCATTGACAATTCTTTTTTCATCGGTAGGTTCCATAATATAAAAATATCATGCGGTTAAAAAAAAATTTTCTGTTTTCTTAAAATTATTTGTTTAAATAAAAATTACTTACAACGATGCTTTTCCAGTCATCTTGATAATATTTAATCTCATTATGCATAAGTTAGCATATGCTTGTTCATTTTTGAGAAATTTTTTTTTCACTTTACCTGGATTTTCTTCTAAGTGATCTAGAATGATGTTAAATCCGTATTTTTTTTCCTCCAAATCCTCTACAGTTGCCATTTTACCCCAGAATACGATAGAACGGTACTTATGAGAACAATCGTTCATCATATAACCTAGATCATCTACTACTGTGCCACACACATTCGGGTTTTCCCTTAAAAATTCAATCTTTAACCCTTTCTTAGTACTGTGAAAGTATAAAGAATTCCGTTTTAAGTCAAAACCATAACTTAAAGTTACGATGTAAGGTTCGTTAACTCTACACATTGAAATCGTCGCAAACTTTCCGTTTTTCAATATTTCAATTATCGTATTTTTGTCCAATATTTCCCTTTCTTTTTTTTTCATATGATATTTCGGCATAGATTTTTCTCACACTAATATTTAAATCATTGTTTCCAGATAAACTTGCCTAAAAATTGCGCAATAATAGTAAGTCCTCTGGATATTACTTAATTATTAAAAAAAATAATCTCAATCAAAAATTATCGTATATAAAACTGAAGGTTTCAACGGTTTTATTAAGAAATCGTGAAAATTTTAATAAAAACTTATGTTTAAAATATAAATAAACTTCTAGATAAACATACGATAGAATTAAAATATTTGTTTGTGGATAATAACCATGACTAGACATGTACTTGACATCGGCTTTTTCAGCTCAATGTACAGTCAGATTAATGGTACTGCTCATGCTGTTCGATTTTTATCCGAAGCAATCGCAAACCTTGGTCACAATGTTCATGTTTTTGCTCCTCGAATTCAAAATGGGTACAAAAAGCCGAAAACTTTACATTTTCACGAAATTGGGGGTGCAATTATAGGTCATAAAACGGGTTTTGTTTTAAGTGCCCCTATACATAAAATGTTTTTCTGCCAACACGATTATCTCGATATTTCCCACATCCATACGCATGCTGTTGTAGGATCCATGGCAATAAATTGGTCCAAATATTTAGGGATTCCAATGATAGGAACTCATAATAGTCCTATGCAGTATTACACGGCTCAATATGTTCCGATCATTGGTAAACTAATGACAAAAGGCGACCTTATTTGGAGATACGAACGCCATATAGTAGATAAATACGATTTTGTTCATGTCGCCACAAAATCCAAAAAAGATTTGCTAAGAGATTACAGATTTAAAGAACCAATAGTTTGCATGACGAATGGTATTCACGATTTATATTTTACAAATTTGAAAGAAAATGGAATTCGTGAAAAATATAATTTAGAAGGTAAAAAGGTCCTTTTATATGCATCAAGGCTTTCCCCAGAAAAACACCCCATAGATATTATTAAAATATTTAAAGAAGTACATAATAAAATTCCTAACGCTCACCTATTATTAGTTGGAAGCGATGGTCCATCAACTGACAACGTAAAAAGAATTATTAAAAAGAAACAATATCGAGATTTCGTTTCGTATGCTGGTAGAATACCTTTTCCAGATTTATTAAAATTATATAATACAGCAGATTTAACTTGCTTGTGGTCGTGGATTGAAGCTGAAGGGCTTGTCCTACTCGAAGCGATGGCTCAGGGAACTCCCTGTGTTGGAGCTAATGCTTGTGGAATTAGCAATATAATTCGACATGGTGAAACGGGATATTTGGCAAACAATCTCGATCAATTTAAAGATTATGTTATAAATTTATTAAAAGATGACGATCTTAGGGCAGAATTTGGCAAAAATGCTCAAAAAGTAGCTCAAGATTATAGAGTAAGCGAAATCGCAAAAACATGGGTTAAGTTATACAATTTCACAATTAACCAACTCTATCCTCTACGATACAATAGAGAAGATAGGAAAACTCGTGTGGAGTTGGTAAAAGAATTTATCCTACACACACCAAACGTAACCTTCTAAAAATTATCTCTCTCTCTAACTTTTTCTAGTTTTAATTTACATTTCTCACATAGATAAATAGATTTACTATCAATTTCTTTAATATTTTTAGAGAAGCGCATAACACAATAATCGTTAAAGCAATGCCCAAAACCTAATATTAAATGTCCAATTTCATGAATTACTTCTTTATAGATCCTCCTTTCTATCTTTTTCAATTTAAGATCTTCAAGATTAAACAAGTCTATCAGGTTATGAGTAGAGACTATAGCACACCTATATTTAAAATGTGCCTCTCCAAATAGAAATAATAACTTTTCATTACTACTAGAATAGATTGGTAAATTTGTCAATCCTAAGCCAATATCTAAATTATATTCAAATTTTTTATCAACAATAATTTGATAAAATTTATTAGTTGGTTGGAGGAGGACCTTTTCTGAAGATTTATTTAATAAATTATATTCCTCCTTAACCCTTAATTCAAACATATCAGGGTGTAATTTTGTATCTTCTATAAACTGAATATAAAAAAAAAAAGAATCGAATGTTTGATCCAAATGAAATCTCAACTTGTTTAAAATAGAAGTTGAAACATTACCTATAAAAATAATTCCCAAATGACATGGAAAAATAATTTGTCTATAAGTAGATTGATTTATTGGTAATGCTAGAGTTTGCTTATTTAAAATATCTTTACCATTTTGAAATTTTGACATAATAATATTATTTTAACAAACGGTTATACTCTTTTTTTATTCATAATTATTATCTATTTAAGCTATTAATAATTTTATTAATTTAAATAATTATTATAAAAATCTTTCCTAATATTGTAATGTCGGATAATCCTAAAACAATAAATTCTCAAGACGATGACCAAAGAGATGCTCAATTAAATTTGGAAATTAACGAGAAGCAAAAAGAAGTAATAGAAAAGGATTTTGTACCTCACTTTCTACCTACATACAGAATTAAATCTTTGTTATACCCTTTACCCATTGTAATAGTTATTGTTTTTGCTGCTATTTTAGCCTATATCACAGTTTTTGTTGCGGGTATTCAGATTGAAGAAAGCTACTTCCCTGAAGACGAATTTGGTGCCTTGGGAGTCGTATTGAACGGAGCTATTTTCACAATAGTGGCAGTAGTTTCAGCGTTTGTTATCGTCTTTTTTATAAAAAAATTTGGAATAGGCGTTTTAAAATACATTTTTGGAATGAGTTTTGCTTTTATAAGTTTCTTTATGACTCTAATGTTTTCCGAGGTAATTATATATTTAATCTTTGTTCAATTTCCTGAAACTACTTTCGTTTTTAACCTTTATTTTCTATTTATTAATGTCTACTTGCCAATACTGACGGCAATTTTAGTCTTTCTACTACTTTATAAATACTTTACTTCAAAATCAATTAATACAAAAAACTTAATCGTTTTATACGTCAGCTTATTAATTAGTGCATCGATGAGTATTATTTTGCCCTTTTGGAGCACGTTAGCTATATTAATTGGCATCTCGCTTTGGGATATTTTTGGCGTTCTTTATAAACATGGTCCAATTAAAGCTATGATAGATATAGCTTCCCAAAATGACGATGAAAATAGCTTCACAAAAACAGAAATAAAAGAAAAAATTAAAAACGGTGAGATGCTCTACGATACCTCTAAACTAGAGATTGGTATCGGAGATTTGGCCTTTTACAGTTTACTTACTTCCAGCGTCCTTATTTATACAAATAACGTATTAATTATGATTTTAACCACAGTTGCAATTCTGATCGGCACAGGAATTACAATATCGGGATTAAAAAGAAATAAAATTTTGCCTGGGCTCCCAATTTCTATTTTTTTAGGCATATGTGCTTTTCTCCTGTCTCAATTTGTAATAAATATCTTTTTTATATGATTTTCGATTTCCTATATAATGGATTGAAAAATTATGTTCTTTATTAGTTAAAAATTCTAAAAGTTGAAAGAAATAATGGTTGATTTAAGTCTTGTTAAAATATTTACGGTTGTTGGTGCGGGAACCATGGGGAGAGAAATAGCTCAAGTTGCTTTAATGTCAGATATGTTTGACAAGGTTATTTTGAACGACATTAACGAAAATGCTCTAAATAACGCGAAAAAATTTATTAAACTTGGTATAGAAAAAATTGAATCTAAAGGAAAGTTAGGCCATGGATTAACCACACTCTCTCTAATTAAAAACCTCATTATTGATAAAAATCTAATTAATTCTATTAAAGAAGCAGATTTTATCGTAGAAGCGATACCCGAAGTAATGGAATTAAAACAAGATTTATTCAAAGAACTAGGGCAACACGCGCCAGAACATGCTGTATTAGCAACAAATACGTCAACGATGAGCATTTCTAAAATCGCCGAAGTGTCAATCAGGCCCGAACGAGTAATTGGGATGCATTTTTTTACGCCTATTCCGTTACTCCGATTAATTGAATTAATTAAAGGAGAAAAAACGTCTCAAGAAGCGTTTAACTTAGGAGTAGAAATTGGCAAAAAGCTACCAGCGCTCAAAGGCAAAAGATATATCGCAATAATAGAAAAAGAAAGTCCAGGCTTTATTGTAAACCGCTTAACCATTGCGACAAGTCTTCTTTTTAATTGGATTTTAGATATGGCAACGGATAAAGGAATACCTTACGAAAAAATTGACAATGATTTTGTATCTGCCCCTGAATTAGGACCCTTAGCTAAATGGGATTACTTAGGTTTAGATGTTGTTTGCGATGTTATGAATTATTTTGCTAAAGAGATATCACCAGAATTTGCCCCCGGTAAAACGCTCACAAATCTTCTTAAAGCGGGAAATTTTGGGAGAAAAACGGGAAAAGGTATTTATGAGTGGTTTGAAGGAAAGCCAAAAATTAACTTTCATGAAAAAGCAGGATTATTTAGTCCAGAACACTATTACGCAATCCAATTAAACGAAGGTTGTAGATTATTAGAGGAAAAAATTGTTTCTGGATATAAAGTAATTGACGACACTATGTTAGCTGGAATGGACATGCCCGGACCTTTTGGAGCTGGTAAAAACAATTACGAAAAATGGTCTCAAATGTTAGATGATCTTTCAGAATTTACTGGAATAACCTATTTTAGACCGTGCAACTTAATGAAATCTGGAGATTTTCTAAAAATGAGAAAATAATTTGTCATATAACTAAAATTAAGATATCAAAATTTTAAGTAAATAATTTTTCAAGAATAAATATTAATTAATTTACAACATATATTAATCTAAATAATCGATACAATTATTTCTTCATGAAAAATGAATGAAAAAGATTCAGCTCCTAAAACAGGTTTCCAAAAAATTATAGATTTTTTTAACAATAATCTTGAAATTAATCGTCCAATCGCAATCGCTGAAGTAGTAGAGAAAACCGGATTTTCGTGGAGCTTCGTGAAAAAAACACTAGCAAAAATAAAAGAAGAATATGATGGATTTCATTTTGAAAAATCAGGAAGCACGTGGATCATGTGGAAAGAAAGAAATCATATAATAAAGAAATTGGACGAAACCTGTTCTCGTTTTTTAAAAGATGATGAAAAGGAATGCTAAATGGCTTATTCGATTCTTCTTTTCTTACCCTTTCTAAGTCCAAATCTATGCTATGCTTTTATGTTTTCTGGGAAAAACTTAGGCGGTAGAAGGAAAAAATACTTAACTAAAGACTTAACACCTAATAACTTTAATATGTAAAAATTATATCGTTCTCTAAATTACTAGAGCTTATATAATTATGTTATTTACCGAATCTGGGGGATTAGACGAAAAATAAGACAGGATAAATTCAATGTCGAGTTCGTTTAATAAAGTGGCACTCTTACATGAAGCTATTAAAATTCCATAGTGGTTTAACGGTTGTATTAATATTACCCCATTAGAACAATCAATTAATATTCGTTTTAGATTACCAGCTATTATTTCACCAACAAATTGCCTTCCTATCCACCTTAGGGCAGCACCTATCGCAGCAATAAGCGTACGGTCGGTGTTTTCATGTACAAAAGAAGCAATGGGTAAGCCTTCATTACCCACAACTATGATTGAGCTAATTCCTATATTTTTCTTAATAATATTTTCTAGGTATTCTTCTAGATCAGACATCATAAATAGGACCTTTGATTTCGGTGAAAAATAATTTAACAAAAAAATATTAGGAATCCTAAATATATATGTGTTTGCTAAGGGTGTAAAAAAAAATTGTCGGAATTTTTAAACCTTAATTTATGCGGTTTTGGCCTTAGGAAATAGAGAGTGTGAATATTCACACTAGCTTTATATTTTATGTTCCATTTTATAAAACAAGTTTTTATCTATAAAAATTAAACATATTAATGTGTCTAATTTAATGAAGATTGAAAAATCTAGTCAAGAACTTGAAAATGAAGTAATTTATGCTGGTTTATGCATTCATTGCGGAAGTTGTAACGCGTTTTGCCCACATATGGATTTTAATGAAGAAACGGGAATAGCTTATGTCGTTGACGAATGTGCTGAGACTGTTGGTTTGTGCTATAATGCCTGCCCACGAAGTTTCCTTCCTGTTTCCGAAATTGAAAAAAAAATGTTCGGTCAAAATCGCGTTGACTTAGCTGTTGGGGTATATAAAGATATAATTCAGGTTAAATCCAAAAATAAAGATGAGATTTTATACAATTTAGTTTCAGCCGCATTCGACTCTGGAATTGTTAAACATTTTGTTTTGAGCAAACCTCAAAGCAAAAAACCACCTGTTGCTTTTCCTGTAGTTGTTGATAGCGCGAATGATGCTAAACAATACATTCCTAACAACCCCAATCAAAACGCTGGGCCATTAATCACGGGAATTGGAAGAGCTTATTTGGATAGAAAGCGGGATATTGGTATTATAGCGAATCCATGTCATCTTCAAGGCCTTGCAAAAATTTTAACAAGCGATTTTAACACGGGGGCTGAGCGTACTTCCCTAAAGATAGGCTTTGCCTGCTCTTCTGGTGGAATGGCGGGCTGTAAATATTGTACTGATTACTCTGGAGAGTTTTCTGATATTTCTTATAGTCCATGGGGCGCACCTAAAGGTTCTGGAGAAGCATTTTTGATTGTTAGAACTGATATAGGCCAAAAAGTCGTAGATCACGCAATAGAGAAGAAATTAATCGAAGTTACCGATAAGGAGCCCGATCTTAGCGAAATGAAAAAGTTCATAAATAAGAAGAGAAAGAAAAACTTCTTAAATTTGGTAGGTAGAGATTTAATTACTGCCAATTACTTGCATCTAAATATTGATGAATTTAAGGACTTGCTCGAATAAAATTTTTAAAGTTGTTAAACCAAACCTAATTTTTTTTGTATTTCTTTTATTAAAATTTCAAATATAATTTTATTATTTTTACCCGATTTTGAGCTCGTTTCAAAAAGATAATGGATATCATGTTCTTTCCGAAACTCCTCAGCTTCTTCTCGCTCAACAGTTCGTCTAGTGTCAGCTAAGTCAACTTTCTCTCCAATTAGGATAAAAGTGGGGTCTGAAGAATGGTCTTGAACAATATCGTACCATTCTTGAAGGTTCTGGAAACTTGTATATCTAGTAATATCGTAACATAGCAGGCAACCGTGAGCGCCTCTTGCATAATTCGGTAAAAAAAATCTGAACCTTTTTTCGCCAGCGAAGTCCCAAATTTGAAGTTTTACAACCATATTTTCAAAGTCCAACTGATAAGTGGCTAAATCCGTTCCAATAGTGATTTTCATTGGAGCAAAATGCCCCGTAATCAGTCTCTGTATCATGGTGCTTTTGCCGACCCCTCCATCTCCTACAACGACTACTTTAAAAAGATATTTGCGTTTTTGATCGGCTGGTTGCGACATAATATACAATTATTTGAAATTTATGTAATTAATATATGGATTAGATTTTAATAAATATGATTTTAATAAATGAAAATAATCCGATAATTTATTCTCTAGCTAAATCTCGATTAAATTTTTTATTTATTTTAGTAAGATTTTCGATTATGTTTTTACGATTTTCTTCGGGCAATTTTTTCAGGAAATTTTCAAAATCAGCGTGATTAATGTTGTTCAAATCTTTGTAGATAAAGATAAGTAAATAACTTGCTACTAGAGGAGAAATTATAATAATTAAAAATGATATGACAGATAGATTTAATGGTAGTGAACCCTCAATTCCAGTGCCCGGTAAATAATACGAAAATCTTAAAAAAGTGTTATCAATAAATAAGGTAAAACTTATATTTAAGATGTTTAGGAATATGAATGTACTTAAGTTAACAATACTTACAATTTTAAAACTCTTCAATTTTAGATGTGAGATTACTTTGTCTAAATCGCTTTTAAGTAAAGTATTGTTTTGAGCTTGCGTACTGAGTTTATTATTTTTCAACCGAATTAATATTTTGGAATAATTCCATACATCAATAAGAATCCAATAAAACCCGAATGTGTAGAGAAAGTTAAAAATTATGTTAAAGAATAGATCATAAGATTGAACTAGCTGTGGATGATAATAAGATTCTGCTCCTATCCAAAACAATAAAATTAATTGGAGTATTGCCGTGAAAAACAATCGATTTGCGTGCTTTTTTTCTAATCCTATGGGGTTATAAGTAATTTGGGTGCTATTAGAAGTGGTTCTCCATTTATTTGTATTAATTATTCTGAAAAATACAGAATACGCAAATGTGATAATTGGAAATAACAGTAGAAATAAATTTTCCCAATATTGAGCGAGGACAAATAAATACAAAATAATAAAAACGATTAAATCTCTAAAAAAAGTCTCATTAAGTAATTCTCTTAGAAGTAAATAGTTTTCATCAGAATTATTTTCACTCATTTTTTAATAATAAATAATAAAAAACATATATACTCTATGATATTATTAGTTCAAAATTTTAGATTAACAATAATAATCAAAATATCCTTCGGTGTACAAAATAAATTATCTTGATTTCTTTCCATATGACCAATATAGACGCGACCAAGAAGATATCACAAAAAAAATTGAAAAAGCTTCAATTGAAAAGAAAAATACTTTACTTGCAGCTCCAAATGGTACAGGTAAGACAATAATTGCTTTATGTGCCTTATTACCTTTATCAATACGAAATAATTTAAAAATCATCTATATGTGTCGTACTCACTCTCAAAATACAAGGATTATTAAAGAACTAACGAAAATTTCAAATTTTCTAAAAACGAAAACCCCCCAAATCCAAATAAACGGGCTTTCCATTAGGGGAAGAAACGAAATGTGCCTTAACGAAACACTCTTATCGTTAAAACTTAAACCAAAAGAATCAATGTCCGTGTGTGGAGACTTAAGAAAAAATAAAACTTGTAGATATTTTCTAAATTTAATCAAAAAAAGAAGTGAATACGATAACCCTATCGATATTGCTCCCGATATATTAAGTAAACCGGTTGATGCCGAAGAATTAATTAACTTATGTAAGGATAAAAAATTATGTCCTTATTTTTTGAGTAAATTTCTTCTAAAAGAAATGAGAATAATTATATGCAATTACCAGTGGATTTTCAATCCTTTTATACGCGAAAATTTTTTACAATTTATAGATGAAGAGCTTGAAAATTGCATTTTAGTGCTTGATGAATGCCATAATGTAATTGATATGGCAACAGAAATTAATTCCGATAGAATAACGCCGTACTCACTTAGAATATGTCTAAAGGATTTAGAAATTTTCCGGTCACCAAGTATTATGCAGAGGTTTGTAAAAGTCCTATTAAGTCATTTAGAAAAGAAGAAAAAGAGTTTAAGTGTAGCAGAAATAGAAATTAAAGCAGAAAATTTCTTGCTTCAAGTTTATTCACAGTTGGGGTTTTCAAACTTAAACGATTTTAAGAATCTTGTTAGGGATTTACACAATTTCAGTGTTTCAATTCACGACGAAAAGATTGCAAACGGTGATATTTCAAGAGATTACGTAGGAGCTTTAGCAGAGTTCTGGCTAAAATGGATAAGATGCTATTTACTGGATAATTACTTCTTTTGTTATAATCTTAAAAGGGTAAGAGAGAAACCGATAATTTCAATAGAAATTGTTGCATTAGACCCAAGAGATATTGTTATTCCCATTTTAAAAGAGTGTTATACTAGTGTGCATCTTTCTGGGACCGTAAATCCTTATGTTTACAATAATTTAATGGGTTTAAGAGAAAGTGGAAAAAGTTATAAGGGAATCGTTGCGAGTTCACCATTTCAAAAGGAAAACATTAAAGCAATAATTACAGAAGGTGTAGACACGCGTAGAGGGAGTCGAACAGGTCCAATGTTTAAAAAAATGCTCTCTAAAATTGACGAAGTAATTTATAGCACTCCTGCTAACATTGGAATCTTTTGTGCTTCATATAAGGTTCTAAACGAATTAGTTACGAATGGTATTGAATCTATAGCTAATAAGAATAAAAAACAATTATTTATCGAGGAACCAGGACTTTCTGCTTCAGAAAATGCCTTCTTGGTAAACGATTTTAAATCAATGGCATCACCTTCTCGTAATGGAGCTGTTTTATTGGGCGTGTGTGGAGGGCGAAATTCAGAAGGAGAAGATTATCCGGGAGATCATATGAATTCAGTAATTATCGCTGGATTTCCGTATCATTTACCCACTCCCAGAGTTAATGCAAAAATAGAATATTACGATATGGTTTTTGATAAGCAAGGATGGAATTTTGCGTACCTTTATCCTGCCATTCAAAGGGCAAACCAAGCTTCTGGGCGTCCGATACGAAAATTAAAAGATAAAGGCGCAATAATATTTATGGATTTCCGTTTTAAACAAAAGTTCAGATGGATTTCTGAATGGGTAAGAAAAGAACTTGAAGTTGTACCAGATAAAGAAGGTGTTTTAATTAAAAATTTATATCCTTTTTGGCACAGTTAAAATATTAGAGAGAATCAATTATTTTACATCAATTCAAGAAGTTTAGCGCATTTATTGTAAATTAAGATACAGATTAGCTAATTTTTTAGAAACAATGCTCCATGTAAAATTGGTCTTGACCCTTTTGTAGCAATTTTCCTTAATTCTTAGAAAATAATATGGATCTAATAAAACATGTGATTTAATGATTTCATCTGGTATCTGGTTAATAATATTTAGAACATCAATATCATAGATTGTATGATCTTCAGAATCCTTTACATATTGCGCAACTTCTGATGATTTAAAGAGGGATATTAATGCATTTGCAAATTGATGGGGGTTATTTTTTTCTATTAGAATGCCAGTACCTATTTCGGGAAACAATTTTACATCAATAATAGTTTCTTGTAAGCCTCCAACCTTACTTGCAATGATGGGCATTTTAGATGCCATAGCTTCTAATGCCATAATACCAAATGGTTCCCATCTTGATAAAGCACAATAAACATCGGCAGATATATGTGCCAGATAAAAAATATCGGAAGCTACTCCAAAAATAATGCGTATATTTTCAGGATATTGTTTAATGTAGTGAGCATATGTTTTAATTTCATTTAAGCTATAATCAGTTGGTAATATGAGAAAAAGGAATTTGGCATTATGAACTACCTTTAAGACCTCTGGAATTGCATCAAAAATAATTTCAAAACCTTTTTGAGGAGAAACCCTTCCTGTTGTAAGAACTAACGGGCCTGATTCTGAAAAGACTTTAATATTACCGTTTTTAATAAAGGGATTTCCATTTGATATTTCGTTTATTGTATCTAAAACGGATTTAGAATTAATTAAAGGACTTTGGCTGAGATTACCTATTTTGTACTCTAAAAGGAACTTTTTCATATTGATAGTTGTAATCTCAGTTTCTTCTGAGAGATTTAGGAATTCACGAATTTCTTTTCCATGAATTGCTACTACTTCTTTATAAATTTCATAATAATCCCAATCACATCCATCCCAAATAAAATCAGCCTTGAACTCTATTAATTTTTTGCCACAGTTTGGAATAATGTCTGATATTAAATATGATTGACTTACTGTTGTAACCACATCTGATATAATAGCTCCAATCTTTTCAACTGTGGGTACTGTAGGCTCAACACCCGAGTCGTTAAATTCCTTAGATAGTCTAATTATTTCTTTCAAATTTAACATTTTAAACCCTTCATTCAACAAGACTCTAATAGGCGTTTCGTCTATTCCACTTGCTCTATAAAAGTCGTATTCGAACCTCGGCCAAGTTAATAAGTGTATCGTTAATATTGAAGCAACATTTAAACTATTTTTTGTTAAGATCTGTTTCATTCCTATGTAGGGCAAAACAACATGGTAATCGTGCAAATGAACAACTTCAGGCAAATAGCTCCTGTTATTTTCTATAAAGAATTCTACTAAACATTGAATCCCAATGCTAAAAAGTGATATTTTACCCTTTATTGTTTCTGGATTATAAACCGTCTTATCATCCAAATATTTTGATGTGAAATAATTTTCTCCAGAAACTAAAACGATGTTCACATTTTCCATTCTAAATTTATAAAATGAAATATAATAGCTCGCTTCCTGCTCATTTATTCCGATAAAAGAAGGATTAATTTGACCGATACAAGTGAATGGTAATTTTTCCAATTTATATTTGTTTTTTAGATTTTTAATTTGTCCATGGGACGGCATAAATACGGTTATATCGAACTGATCAACTAAATGTTTTGCCTGGTTTGCAGGTACCTCCCCAAGTCCTCCTACCTTAGCTACACCAGCGTACTCAAATGAAAAAATCCATACTTTTTTCTTATTTTCTATCAAATTAGTTCATTTTTTAAAGAACTTAATTTCTTGGAAAAAAGCTCAAGACTCATTTTATTATTAATATTTAGTTAAAGACTTAAAATATTACTTTTATTAAAGTTTAATTAAATTTATCTATTGTTTGGGGCAATCATGGTAAAAATAAGAAATCTTTATTAATTTATTTATCGCTTTTATGTTTTAGAATTTGACCGTTTAAAGCTCCAGTATGAATGCCTTTCTTAACGGCTAATTTACCATTTACGATAACATAATCAATTCCTTCAGGAAATTGGCGCCCATTTTTGTAGGTAGATTTATCTTCTATTTTTTCAAAGTCAAATATTACAATATCAGCTTTTTTATTTTCTTTAATTTCGCCGCGATCACTTAACCCCAATATGGTCGCTGGTAAAGAAGTCATCTTCTTAATTGCTTTTTCTAAAGATACTATGTTTTTTTCCCTTACATATTTAGATAAGATTTTAGGAAATGTTCCATACGATCGAGGGTGTGTATTTACATCTTTAACCAAGAAACCGTCAGAACCTACGCATACAAAATCTTGTTTATAAAGGGAAATAATGCTTTTTACTTCACTCATCATTCTCATAGAAACCATTATTCCCCCTTCTTCATCTCTCACAAAATCTAATAATCCATCAATAAATTTTCTTTTTGGATATAAAATTTTAATAGCGCGCCCTAAAAATTCTCCCTCTATTTTATGATTATGCGTTACACTAATTATTCTCACTGATTTTTTAAAATACCTTAAGAGAAATTTTCGTAAAATAACTTTAGGGATAAGTCCTATTGCTTTAGGAGCGCTTGACAAAAAATTAGCTGATATTAAATTAAATATTTCGTTAATAATTTTTTTTCTTTTTTCTAAATCAGTGAGATTTTCTTTAAAATTATCGTATACCCAAGGCTGAAGTAGGACATAGGATAGACTTGTAGAACTTTCTTCGTAAGGATATAAATCGGCATGGATTTTTAACCCATGTTCTCTAGCTTCTTTCACTAAATTTATCATATCCGAAGTTAATTTCCAAGCAAAACTACTTCCAGCTTTCCAATGAGAAATTTGCGCTTGAACTTTTGCTTCTTTAGCAATTTTTATTAATTCCGTCATACCTATCTCTATTACATCTCCTCCTTCGTTTCTCATATGCGAATCGTAAATTCCCTTATATTGAGCTACAATTTTGCATAGTTCAATTATTTCTTCTGTAGATGTTACAGAGCCTGGAGGGTAAATTAAACCAGTAGTTAACCCAAATGCTCCAGCTTTCATCCCTTCTTCTACACTTTCTTTCATCTCTTCGATTTCCCTTTCGTTTGCGGGTCGCCTTTCAGATCCTAAAACTAAAAACCTAATGTTTCCGTGCGGGATAAAAAAAGCAAGATTAACAGAAACCCCTTTTTTTACAATCGCATCCATGTATTCTTGAATTGTATCATATAATATACCAGAGGACCCAAAAATGTTTTTAACAAAATTATGGTAATATTCTCTTACTTTTTCGTTGGCTGGAGCAAGCCCTAATCCGCACATCCCTACTACAAGAGTAGTTACACCCTGCATTATAGACGCTTCTGCTTTATTTATCTCCATAATTGAAAGGTCTCCGTGATGATGCATGTCAATAAAACCTGGGGCAATAACTTTATTTGAAGCATCAATTATTTCTGTTCCAGCTGCATCAATGTTTTGCTTGATTTGAACAACCTTATCCCCTTCAATTAAAATATCCGATATAAAGCCTTGTGAACCAGTACCATCTAAAATCAGTCCATTTTTAATTAATAATCCCACTAATATCAACCATAATTAATTTTCGAGTTCTTCTTATTTTAAGAAATTGACAATTTTATTTTAATTATATTCATTAAATTAAATAATTAAAATTTTTATTGAGTTATTCTCATAGAATTAAAAAAATAAATGAAAATTATGCATAATATGGAAAATGTAATTATTAAAAAAATAGAAAATATGCGCGAGGAGATCGTAGAATTCATTCAAGAAATGGTAAAAATTCCATCTGAAGTTCCACCTGGAAAATACAGGGAAATTTCTAAATATGTTGCTACTAAAATGCAAAATTTTGGAATTGAAACCAAAACTAAGAGGAATAACGTCATTGGCGAAATAGGAAATGAAAATGGCCCAACTTTAATCTTTAATGCTCATCTTGACACAGTAGCGAGTCATAATGGTTGGATTAAAGACCCACATGGAGGAGAAATAATTGAAAATAAAATTTTTGGAAGAGGGACTTCTGATGATAAATCATGTGTGGCAGCAGAGATTTTTGCTACGAAAGCATTAATGGATGCTGGAATTGATTTAAATGGAAAATTACTCATTACAGCTGTAATTAATGAAGAAATTGGAGGATTATTAGGTGCAGAATATCTAGTTAATGAGGGTATTGTAAAAGGAGATGCTTGTTTATTAGGAGATGTCTCCTATGATTATCCATTTATTCATCTTGGAGGGACATTTCAGATAAGTTTTATTATTAAGGGCACCCGTAGGCATGCTCAAGCATTCCCAGATTTACCTCCTCCTAATCGAAATAAATACTCTGGAATAAATGCTATCGCAAAGATGGTCCCAATTATGAATTTTTTACTAGAATTACAAAATGAACTAATAAAATCTGAGACCAAATATTCTATTGCGCCCTCCTTTCCTTCAAAGACTAATAGTATTAGTTTTACAATGATAGAAGGAGGAGTTTCAGTTACTACGATACCTAACAAATGTGTTCTACAATGTATAATTAGTACAATACCAGAACAAGATTTAGAAAGTATTAAAATAAGAATATTAGATTTTATCGATGATTTAAAGAAAAAAGATCCGGATTTAGATATAAAGGTTCAAATCCCAATATATCTTAAACCATATATAGCAAACGTTAACTCTTATTTTGCTAAAATAATTAAAGAAGTGTTTAAATCAGTTTATAATGAAGAGAGAGAGTTTAAAGCTTATATACCTACTACAGATGCTCAGCATTTTCGGCAAAAAGGGATTGAGACGATATTAATTGGACCTTTTAGGGCTGAGAGTAATATTCACTCTACTGATGAGTTTGTATATATTGAAGACGTAATAAATGTAACAAAACTATATGCCCTTACAGCATTAAATTATCTAAAATAAGCTTAAAAAAATAAATAATTATTATGTGTGATACTTTCGTTGCACTTGGTAATTCTACTAAAGATGGAAATGTTGCATTTGGAAAAAATTCAGATCGACCTAGGGATGAAGTTCAATTAATCACTTATTCTCCTAGATCAAAACACTCGAGAGGAGAAGAAGTTAAATGTACCTATATTTCAATTCCTCAAGTTTCTGAGACATATGCAGTTATCTTAAGTCAGCCATGGTGGATATGGGGCGCAGAAATGGGGACTAATGAATATGGAGTTGTAATTGGTAATGAAGCAGTCTATACATATGACCCGTTAAGTAGCAAAGGCTTATTAGGCATGGATTTATTAAGGTTAGGACTCGAGAGAGGAAAAACAGCAAAAGAAGCAATGGAGATAATAATCGATTTATTAGAAAAATTTGGGCAAGGCGGTGGTTGTGCATATGATGATCCGAGTTGGATGTACCATAATTCTTTTTTAATTGCGGATACAAAAGAAGCTTATGTCTTAGAGACTGCTGACAAATGGTGGATAGGAGAGAAAGTCAAAAATGTACGTTCAATTTCAAATGGTATTACTATTAGAGAAAAGGGGGATCTTAGAAAGAAAGGAATAATCCAATATTCTATTGAAAAAGGGTATTGTAAAAATGAAAACGAGTTCGATTTTGCTGTAACATTTTCAGGATCCCCGATTTCTACTATACCTTCACCTTATTTAAGAGGAGAAAAATCTTCTCTTTTACTAAATGAGAATGTAGGTAAAATTACACCAAAGTTAATGATGGAATTCCTAAGAGAACATCAAGCAGGGATTTGCATGCATGGAGGTTTTGAATCAGTAGGCTCTCAAGTTTCCCATTTGAGAAATGGAAAAAAATCAATTCACTGGTTTACAGGAACAACACTTCCATGTGTGAGCATTTATAAACCTTATGCTTTTCCTATCGAAGGCCAAAAGGTTTATGACCCTGGACCATATCAAATGGTCGATTCTGATTGGTTTTGGTTAAAGCATGCAAGATCTAAACCTGTAAATAGAAAAATTGACCTTAGAAACATTGAGAATTCAATAATCTCAAGAGTAGATGATATTATAAATCAAGAAGACACAATTAATGATGAAAACTTCATAGAAAAAATAAAAATGCTAAATTTAGAAGCATGGAATAAATCCTATGAGATGATTAATTAAATCTTTTTTATTTAATTTCATTACTAATTTTTATTAAAAGTCTAAGCATTTCATTTTTCACAAAGTAACCACCGAGTGGGCTAAAACTTGGCACTGGTTCATAACCTCCTTCTTCAACATATTCGTGTAGAGGAAATAGGTACCCTATCCAATCTTGAGCATTCTGAAAAATAAAAATGTTATCTTTTCCAGTTAAAGACGCTTTAAGAAAGCTTTCTCCTATTTCTTCAAACAATTCTCCCGGAATTGTCATTAAACTAAATTCTTTTTTCTTAGATTTTGATTTTGCCCTAACCTTGATATATTGAATAACAGTTTTGCATCTGAATTTACCTTTCTTTTTATCAATGATAAAAATTGGAAAATTAGAATTTAACATTGTATATCGAGCAATGTTTAGCAAGAATAATTTCTTAATTG
>Ga0114919_10001623_pt1 | contig 18005 bp, 17 predicted proteins | sample BlataG_FD_88682 | JGI IMG/M metagenome (GOLD analysis project Ga0114919, IMG submission 88682) | Deep subsurface microbial communities from Black Sea to uncover new lineages of life (NeLLi) - Black_00105 metaG | ecosystem: Environmental > Aquatic > Marine > Oceanic > Sediment | place: Atlantic... | reverse complement strand
TGTTCTGCAATTCATACCTATTTGGTTTATCCTGTTCGTTCAACCATTCCAAGAGTGTATTGTATACATATCTGCAATGCTCGAGCGTCTGAAATAAGACTTGTTCTTGGTCTTTTGATGGATATAAACGAAACTTATAGGTTTTTTGCATTGCGATACCTCTTATAAGCAACCCGTTAGATATACCACACAATAGACATACCAAAATGATTATATGAGATTTATGCCAGTTCATCCACCACCAAATAATATTTGGAAGTGGACTTCTTGGCAAAAAAAGTTAAAATAACAATTGGATAGTTGAAAAACCCGGTAAAGCTTATTGGCTGAGTTGATGATAGGCGAAAACGATGGCTTCGCTTACACTGTTGGAGATGACCATCCTCATAATTGCAGCTTTCATTCCTCCTATAATCTATTTAATTATAATCAAGAACACTGAAAGAAGACGGAAAGAGCCTACTAGAAGAGTGTTTTTCGCATTTCTGCGGGGCGCCACTCTAACAGTCTTCCTCGCAATAATGATTGAACTTCTTCTGATCTATCTCGTCTTCGATTTAGATATTCTGAGAGCATCGGATCTGCTCGGTAGCTCTCCTGAGCTTCAAACTCTCATTTTGGCTTGCATTATCGCCCCAGTAACAGAGGAGCTGACCAAAGCGCTTGGCATATTACCTTCAATAAGAAGGGCATCAGAGCTGGAAGATGGTATTATCTATGGAGCGGCTGTTGGGCTGGGATTTGCTGCGACAGAGAACCTCTTCTATGAAACTGCAGCCTATCTGGAGGGTGGCTTCGCAATATGGATGGGAATTACCATCGTCCGAACCATATCCTCAGCATTGCTTCATGCAAGCGCGAGTTCGGTAGCTGGATATGGTTTGATGATTAAAAGATTGTTTGGAAACTCCTGGTTGCCCTATTGCCTGATCGCAATCGTGCTTCACGGGACATTCAATCTCATCGCATCGGCAGGACCGTTGCTGGAGGATTCCCTGGGCAGCTCAGGATATCTTTTCAGTCTCATGGCCGCAATATTAATCGCCGTAGGCGCCTTTTCCTGGTGCAGAAGAAAAATCAGGACAATTGAGCGGGGACAAATGTGAGATGAAACTCCCCGTGTATGGAGCCAAGATCGAGGATGGATAAGAGTTTGGAAGAATGATCAGGACATTCGTTGCAGCTGAGATACCTGCATTTCAGAAAGTCGATGCATTGTTAGATTATCTCAGAAGCTCCGGGGCAAGATTATCTATTCCGAAATCACATGGATTGCACATAACTCTGAAGTTTCTCGGAGACATCAAGGAGGATTCTGTGAACGAAATACTCGATATATTGCGCAGGATAGCTGTGAATTTCGCACCATTCGAAGCGCGAATAGCCCGAGTTGGCGGCTTTCCAGGGCTCCGAAATCCCAGAGTACTATGGATAGGTGTTGAAGATGATGGAAAGCTGGGGGAGATTGCAAAGGTTATAAATATGGAACTTTCATCAGTTGGATTCGAGCCCGAGAGCAGAGCTTTCAGATCACACATCACGATTGCAAGAGTGAAATCCAAATCAAATATCGATAAGGCAATCGGTATAATGAGAGAGTACGAAAGCGCAGAATTTGGAGTATTTAGAATGGAGAGGATAAAGCTGAAGAAGAGCACTCTCACCCCGACTGGAGCTATATACGAAGATCTCGGAATCATTCCGCTTTCGAAGCCGACCGAAGGCGATGGATAAACTCGATTAGATCTTCTACCGCGACTTTCGAATCCCCTTTGGCTCCGAAGAGATTCTCCAAGCACCAGGGGCAGGAGGTTAAAAGAACTGAAGCTCCAGATTCTTCAGCCATTTTCAACCGTTTCTTAGCAATCGCCTCTGCCAGCTCAGGATATCCCGACTTTATGCCCGACCCAGCACCGCAACAGACGCTTTGTTCACGGAAGCGCTCAAGCTCTATCAGCTCCACCCCCTCGAGTGAGTTTATCAGTTCTCTCGGGGAATCGTAGATACCAAGAGTTCTGCCCAGCTCGCAAGGATCATGATAGGAAACCTTCGTTGTGCCATCTTGTGCTGATGCGATCTCGGGAAGGAGCTCAGATAGAGCTTGGGTGACATGAAGGAGTTCCATGTCCTCCATACCGGTCAACTCCTTTCCAATATTAAGTGAAACCAGGCAGCCAGGACACGATGTTATGATCTTTTTTACTCCCGCCTTTGCGAACGATTCCAACAGGCGTGAAATCTGCATTTCGAACAGCTTCTGATCCCCTAGCTTACGGGCGATCGATCCGCAACAGCTCTCATTTTCCGCAAGGTAGGCGGGATCAATCCCGACATCGCGTAGAAGCTCAACGGTCATTCTCGCAATATTTGGACGGAGCAGAGACTGGGAACAGCCTGGATAGAAGATCACCTCGCCCTCCTCAGGCAGATTCAGATCCCTCGCCCACTTTGCTCTCACAGATCGGGGCTGCAGCCAAGGATTATCATAGTTCTGAATGCTCGATAAAGCGGCGTTGTGCTCGTCGGCTAAGAGATTGGCGAAGGAGGCTAAATTACGCGCGTGATAGATCTCTGGTCTGATGTCAATCGAAGTAGGGCATTGCTCCTTACAGCTACCGCAAGATGTGCAAAGGAACAATCCATCCGCATCGGCTTCTTCTGTGGTGCCGAGGCGGGAGGTTAGGGCGACACCAATTCCACCCATATGCCCCTTGGAGCCGAAGGATGGCCCGAGGATATCATATACGGGGCAGTCGAGAAGACAATTTCCGCAGCCGATACAGTAGAGCAGCTCAGAGCTACCTAATTCCATTCTTCCCGAATCGAGAAATATGACAACGATCTTCTTCGGACCGTGCATTCCCTTGAAGAGCTTTTTCTCAATATCGGAAGTGTAGCTGCAGCTGGAAATAATCTCGATATAGGCGGTTAGGGTTTTTCCAGTAGCATAATATGTCTGGAGCTTGACGAGATTTATGGCATCATCAATCGTCGGAAGTACTTTCTCGGGAGTTGTCAGAATGATATGCTTAGCGGGCACTCGAGAGCAGCGAGTGACATTACCCTCGTTGTGAACTAGCACGATAGCGCCTTCAGAAGCAGCAATCGCATTCGCCCCTGTGATGGCGACCTTCGCCCGATTGAAATATTTATCCAGCTCTTCGCGAACAGCCTCTGCCAATACTTCGGGAACGGGCGGTATTTCACGGTTAAAATGTCTCGAGAGAATCTCCGCTATCTGAAAGCGTGTGAGATGCGCCGCAGGACCTGTTGGGTGAACAGGCTGAAGATCGGAGAGCTGGATTATCCTATCCCCCAGGTCGGTTTCAATGACTTCAATACCTGCGGAACTCAGACAATGAACGATATCGAGCTCCTTTGAGATATTCGATTTCGATTTTACCACCAGCTTCTCATTGCCAATTTCCTGCATTAACAGATTCATGGCTTCGCTGTTATCCCTTGCAATCATTACTCTGAAGCCATTCCTCTGCAGGGTTTCGACGGCTGATTTGAACAGCTCAGCATTGCCGACCGATCGGGATTTAAGCTCTCGGAGCCTCTTCTTGCGTTCATCGAGATCTGGCATCAATGGCAGATTTTCTATCTGCCTTTCCCGGACGATTTTGAAGGCGGCTCTCATCCCGTCCAACGAATCCTGCTCTTTGATGAGCTTCTTCAGTCGCGAGCGCTCAAAACTCATCCCGTTCACTACCGAGAGATTTTCTTAGATAGGCAATCAAACGCATTCCATATGATCATCCAAGATGAACATGCTTGAGATCGTCGTACCTGATCTTATGGGATATCTTGGCCTTCTTTAATAGCGCGCTCAAGGCTTCCGTCACGCGAATGACCTCGGCGCTTTTCGTCATGGCCCGAAGATACATCTGAGGGCAATCTGTGATCGGAAACACCATCCTGATACGCCCTCTTCTATTCCAGCCTTCTGGCTTCCGGTTCTTCTCGAGATCCATCATGTTCAATTTCACGAACATAAGTACAATGTCCTCTTCTGGAGGTAGCTGTCCTGTCTCCTTTAAAAACGTCCTGAGAATATTATCGAATAAAGGTGCTAATGATTTCCATTTAAAGTTCTGGCCAAAGATAATGTGCCCCGTCTGAACCCTGGAAATATTCATCGAGCTTTCGCATCATGGATTGGCTATATAATCCTTTACTGACAGACATGGAAAATGCTCTTAAGGTGAGGTGTCATAACTTTCGGCGTGAAGATTGCGATTACGATAGCTGGATCTGACTCAATAGGCGGGGCTGGTATTCAGGCTGATCTGAAGGCGTTTGCATCCCTGGGAATCTATGGATGTTCAGCTATAACATGTCTGACCGCACAGAACACATCGAAAATTAGAAAGATAGTACCTGTATCAGCTGAGATGCTCAGAGAGCAGCTTGAGGCCATACTTGAGGATGTGAATCCTGGCGCGGTAAAAACAGGTGCGATATACACTGCGGAAAACGGAGAGGTTATTGCCAATATATTCGGAAATCGAACCATCCCACTCGTCATAGATCCCGTTCTGAGGGCAACCACGGGAGCGAGCTTGGCAAAGGAAGAGCTGATTGTTGTACTGAAAAGAAAGCTTATTCCCCTATGCACTCTGGTAACGCCAAATAAATCGGAGGCAGAGGCTCTAACAGGTGTGCGAATCTCAGGTTCAGAGCAGGCGGAAAAGGCTGCTGAGCAGCTCATTTCAAAGGGCGCTTCAGGGGTTCTAATAAAAGGTATTGATAACGGAGAGGATATCAGCGACTATCTATCTATGGCAGATGGAACAACGAGAATTTTTTCCACACCCCGTATTGAGGGATTATTCCATGGCACAGGTTGCATTCTATCCGCTCTCATTGCAGGCCATATTTCCCTTGGAAGAGAAGTTCTTTCATCCGTTATGAAAGCCAGAGAGAGCCTCCTCTTGGGCATTGAACGAGGGCAAGCTATTGGGAAGGGGATAAGGGTTATCGAACCACTTGAGGTAATACTGGTCGAGGCTCAGAAAAGCCAAATACTAGACATGCTCACAGTGATCAGAGGAAACATAGAGAAGGCGATCGATGTGCGATTACTTCCCGAGGTCGGCTCCAATCTCGGCTACTCAATCTCTTCTCCCGCCAGAGAAACAGATGTTGCAGGCTATACTGGAAGAATCGTAAGAGAGGGAGGTCGACCCAGAGTGATCGGCTGCCCTCAGTTCGGTGCTTCAAAGCATATTGCGAGGATAATACTGGCAGCTGGTAAGCATAATCCGAATATAAGATCAGCGATGAATATAAAGTTCAATGACCGCAATCTCGCTGCCTGTGAAAAAGCAGGATTGTCAATTGCCTTTTTCTCGAGAGATGATGAACCAAAGGAAGTTTCCTCCATGAGCTGGGGTGTCGATTCTGCGATAAAGAGCTTCGGATCTGTCCCGGACGCCATCTGGGATGAGGGTGGGAAGGGCAAAGAACCGATGATTAGAATTTTGGGCAAAGATCCCGATGACCTACTTGAGAAGATGATACGCATCTCTAAGAATCTCCAGGAGTGAGCGTTTGAAGATCGCAATGTTCACCGATTCCTATTTTCCCACGATAGACGGTGTAGTTGTCTCATTGACCACGACGAGCAGAGAACTTAGGAAAAGAGGACACGATGTGGTAATCTTCGCGCCTCAGCCAATTGAAAAAATCTCCGAGGAGCTATCGGACAGAGTCATTTGGCTTCCCGCAAGGAGATTCGGGAAATACCAAGGGTATAGAATGGCAATCTACCCCTCGAGCATCGTCTCCCTCGTGCGCTCGGAGCGACCAGATATTATCCATAGTCACGGGATCGGCTTTGTCGGGATTCAAGGATTATTGGCAAGTCGAAACACCCGGGTGCCAAATATTCTGACCTATCATACGATGTTCATCGATGCTGCTCCCTACTATTCGCCAATTCCCCTGCCCCGCGATGTGATGGCACGCCTCATTTGGATATACCACAGGAACTACCTCCGCAGGCCCCAGATCGTCACGACTCCGACCAGGGCAATAAGAGATGAGCTGATATTGAAAGGGATCAGGGCAAAGAGATGGGAGATAACGCCAACGGGAGTCGACTGCAATAGATTCTCCCCCGCTGTTTCGGGAGGGGTTATCAGAGAGCACCTCGGGCTTGACAATTTCAAGATGATTCTCACCTTGGGCAGAATAGCCAAGGAAAAGAATCTCGATCTCCTGCTCAAGGGCTTTTCTCGGCTTCTGCAGCGAAGGGATGAGGTAAGACTGGTCATAGGCGGTGATGGACCAGCAATTCGAGAATACAGATCTCTGACGGAAAAGATGGGGCTTGCAGAGAAGGTAATATTCACAGGTTTTATTTCCAACGAGGAGCTACCCATCTACTATGCGGCATGTGATGCCTTTGCCATCGCCTCAACATTCGAAACACAGGGGATTGTTGCCCTCGAGGCAATGGCCTGCGGCAAGCCTGTGGCGGGTATAAATTTCAGAGCCATACCTGAGCTTATCCAGCATGGAGAAAATGGATATCTATTTGAGGGCAATCCTGAAGCGTGTGCCGATGCTCTTGAAAGTGCGATTGATGATAGGGAGAGGGTCTCTCTCGAGGCACGGAAGACAGCTGAAAAATTCTCTCTCGAAAGATGTATTGATCGGCTTGTAGATCTTTATCTAAATCTTGCGAAATCAACTCGATAAGGATACAACCTCGATAGAATCTTCACGACATTGTTTCGGGATGCTCTCTTCAATCCTGGTTGCAAGTCTATGGTTTTTATCTTGGAAAATCTCGGTTCAATCGCAAGTTAGGCCGCCATCAACTGGAATATTCGCCCCGGTGATAAACGATGCTTCATCCGATGCGAGCATCAAGACTACAAATGCAACCTCCTCAGATCGGCCTATCCTTCCCACTGGATGCTCCTCAGCCATCTCCCTCAGATACTCTTCCTGATTCTCCTGAAGGAGCAATTCCCTTTCCACCATCGGTGTGTCAATCACTGCTGGGCACACGGCATTTACCCTGATATTCTCCTTGGCGTAATCGAGAGCCATTGCCCTTGTCATATTGGTAACCCCTCCTTTTGCGGCGCAGTATGCCGCCTCAGCTATATTTCCGGATAAGCCGGAATCAGATGATATATTTATGATATTGCCGTAACCCTGTTTTTTAAAGTATGGATATGCTGCTTTCGAGCATAGAAATACGCCTTTTAAATCGATATCTATGATCTGATCCCACTCCTCTTCCGTTGTGTCCTCCGCTCTCTTCTCGATAAATATTCCCGCGTTATTCACCAGGATATCAATCCGACCAAATTGTTTGAAAGTTTCATCGATCATTCGCTGCGCATCAGTCGCCTTCGAGACATCCCCCTGAACGAAGGCGATTTGTTCTTGACCTTTCTTCAGGCGCTCAACGGCATTTTCACATCTAGACTTCGATCTGCCGGAGATCATCACCTTTGCTCCCTCTTTCAGAAATCTCTCCGCAATAGCTTCACCAATTCCCGATGATCCACCGGTAACAAGTGCCACTTTATCTTTTAGCATCAAGTTGTTTTGCCTCCTTCATGGAAATGTTGATGTAGGGCAAAAAGTTTGTGTCATCTTAATCATACCAAATGAATCATGTTCGAGCACGCCCACATTACCCATTGGTGCGTTACCAAGCAGCTATGAACCTGCTATTGGCTTCTTCGTTTTTGATCTCCAGTATCTGTAAAGGAAATGATAGCTAATGAGTGAAAAGAAGAATTGGGATGTTTCGATACTTCATTCGATCCATTTTGATTGAGACGTAAGGAGGAAATACTGGCTTAGAAAGGAGCAAGTTCTAAATAACCCAATTCATGATGAACGAAGCAGTCTCATGGCACTGCCCTACGAGATATTCGTGATAGGATACTCAGCGACAATTGTCTCGGCAACAATAGCAGCTCTCCTCTTTTTTGTCGGATTACGTAACATCAAGGCAAGCATCATTATATTGAGCATCAAGAAGAATTGGCCGCTCATATTAGCAATAGTTCTTCTTCCCTCATTGCTGCTGATAGAAAGCAGATTCACTCCCTTGCTTGAGTCAGAGGCTATGGCTGCGAGAAATGTCTCATGGATGCTCTCTCACGGAGGGGAAGTGATAAGATATATACAGAATCGTCTTGAAGTTGGTCTGATAACTGATATATTTATTTTCATCTATGTCTGGTTATTCACCTTCATAATCTATTTCACGCCCATTTACCTGCTGGCCAAGAACGATACGGTCCTCTTCAAGAAGTACTCCATTGCCATGATACTGAACTATCTTGTCCTTTTACCGTTCTATCTCTTCATTCCGGTTAGCGTTGCTTCGGAAGCCCCATCAACAATGCTCAAACCACTATTGTACATGAGCACAAACTGGGGAAAATTTGTAACATCTATGGATCCTCTGGATAACGGTTTTCCGAGCGGACATATATCTCTGCTCCTCACCACTCTGTTGATCCTTTCGTCAAGCTATTTTCACAGAAGGTATACCCATTTCATGATGTGGGGATTAATTGCTATAACCGTTGCAGTCCTCTATCTTGGTATTCACTGGATTGTGGACATCCTCGGCGGAATCGCTCTCTCAGTCAGCATCGTCCTGATAGTGGGAAACACCCGTTTAGTGGGCAGGCAGTTTCCCAGGTCATATTCGGAATTCGCGGAAAAAGCGGGCGGCGGTCCCGAGGAGGAAATGTCCAGAGATGAAGCTGCTACTGGAGAGAGATCGATCTCCTCGGAAGAGCGACTGCGGAGAATCTTCAGAAAAACGAGATAGGGCGATAAAGAACTCTCTTTGAATATATCGATATCGAGCATACAGTGAACGGCTATCCTTTCAATACCTTGTTCACGGTTATCTCGAAATAGAGGGTGCGGCCCGCCATTTCACCGATATAGTTTTGATCGTTGTAGTGGATGGTAAAGGTCTTGCTCTCCTCGTCAACCTCGACAAGCGTGAAGAATCGCATATCGTTATCCAAGCCCTTCTTCTGGTAAGCATCCTGAAATGTAATTAAGTTGGCAACGGTGATCTGCCCGAGCCCGCCGTTGGCAGAAGGATCTACAGCGATAACCCGCTGATACCATCCATCCCTGGGATCTTCAGAGGGATCGCCGTATGCCGAGACGATCTGATCGACCCAGGGCTCATTCTGATAGGTAACTATATCACCTGAGATGTTCACGACAACCATGTTCCACTCCCAGTAACTATGCTGTACTTGAAGGCCCAAGACCGGGGTTAGCTCATAGGTGCTGACGAACTCATTAATCGAAATGGTTTCGAGAACTGGCACAGATTGATTGAGGGGAAGGCTCACGATATTCTCAGGATTTACGGGGTAGGCGTTTTCCGCCGGGATGCTGATGGTTTTCGTCTGAGTGACTATCATCCCAACAACTCCATCTATAAAGGGATCCAGCAAAGCTCCTGAGATACCCGCAGTGAAGTTCAGAGTCGTGTACTCCTTCGGTTCCCTTTGATGGAAGTAGAGCGATTTGGTAATGGCATCATCATAGGCAACGATTCTCTTGCTGGTATCGAATACCCAGCCGCCTGGATTTGGAGCGAAAAATCCGACATAGTCAACATAGACATGATCACCAATATCGACCATGGGGAGCGGTTCGCTTTGAATGCCTGATGAGGTGGTTACGACATATCCAATGCCAACAATTGAGAGCAGCAACACCGCGATTAATATGGCATATATCCTTTTATCGCTGAGGACCAATCGAATCCCGCTGCTCGATCCTTTCTCCGACACTTACTGAGACGCCCCGAGGGCCGCTTATTGAATCGTCTGATATAAACTTTTTTTCTCTATGGGGGCACGTGCTGAACGCCGGCGAGAGAATATCCAGTCATACCGAAGATCAATTAATAATTCAATGTTATCGATTGGAAAAGGATCGGGAGAAAAATTATGTTGCTAGCCACCAGAGATCGGCGGGAAGATCGCGATCTGATCGTTCGAATCAAGTCTTGTTTCAAGCCCTTCTAATTGTGAAATATTTCGTCCGTTTACGAGTATTATTACATCATCCCTCAATTCATCATCTCGAAGGATCATATGAAATAGCCGCTCTCCAAAGCGCTCTCTGAGGGATGATACCAGCTCGCGAAGATTGACAGCATCGATTTCTACCATAGATATACCTGCAGCCTCCCGAACTGTCGCGTGAAATGTCACCTTCATCGGAATCAAGTCTCTCGGACAATATTATTATTGGTCAGGGATTTAAGATTATCCGCCCTTCAATAGCTGCTTCATGAACGCATGAAGGTACTGCATGATGAAGGAGGAGCTTGAGACTTCTTCCCGTAGGAAAGGTAATTGCATAATTCCAGTTCATAATCACTTCTGAGAATGAGACTGCTAGTTATTATATCGCCCAATATGATTATCGTGCCAAGCATTGTACCCCTCCCCCCTGCCAGGAGATGCCGCGCAGTTCCGGTGGGAATTGGGTATCAGAAAAGGTGTTCATGATGATGAGAAGGCAAGTTTCGCCGATCCTCGTTCCGATTCAAGGAGCAATATTTGGATCGAAGGGGAAGATGAGACTGATAAAAATACTTCTGGTGGATCACGCAGGAAACATCATAAGGGAACTCGCCACAAGCGATCGCGTGCAAGTAAGCAATGAGGATATTCTGGCTGCGCTATACGGGAAGAATCTCTCTGCCAGAAACGAATTTGATCTGCACGAATTTCGTGTCAGGATCATCCCCGGGGAGGGGGTATCAGCTGTGCTCATCGCTCAGGGCGGTATACCAGAAATGGAGTCGGGGATTGCAGAGATTCTCATCTCCGGCATAAAGACGAGCATAGGGGACGAGATAGCAACAAAGCTTGAGGATCTCGCCCAGAGGGACACTCGTCTCAAGGAGGCAGAGACGGAAATCGAAGGCTCGCGCCAGGAGTTTGAAAAAGAGAGAGAGGAGTGGAAGACCACCATCGAGGGCCTCGAGGGAAGGGAGGAGCAGCTGGCCCGCAGAGAGGCCGAATGTTCCGATAAGGAGCAGTCGCTCAGCTCGAAGATGGCGGATTTAGAAAACATGCTCAAGGACCTGGAGAAGCGAGAGGAGACAATAACGCTAAGAGAAGATACCTTGGAGAAGAGCAAGAAAGCCTTCGATGTAATGGCGCAATCCAAGCGAGAAGAGCTTAAAATTTTCGAAGAATCACTTGCTGAGAAGGAGTTGAAGATCGGCGACGAAAGCAGCAGGATCAAGGAGCAAAATCGCGACCTGAAGAATAGGCAGAAGGCGATAGCAGACCAAGAGAAAAAGGCGGAGCAGATACTCGATCGGGAGGAGGGCATTGCCAAGAGGGAGCAGGAGATCAAAGATCTTGAAAAGCGCACCTCGGATATGCAGAAGGATCTGAAGAAGAGCATGAAGGATCTCCCGAAGGAGATGCAGGAGCTGCTGGCAAATATCGAAGCGAAGAGGGCAGAGCTGCAGGGAATAGAACATGAGATCAATGACGAGATGAAAAAATTCGAGGAGGAAACCTCTGCAGTCAGGGAAAATATCTCTAAGATGGATGAAGAGATTAAGCGGCGGTCTAAAGAGCTGGATGAATTGGAGGAACGACTGACCAAGGAAAGAGAGGAGCTGGAAGGCAAGCTTGCCGAGGCTATGGAGATCGAAAGGGAGCTCAGAGCCACGGCAGAATCGGCCGAAGACGAAAGGAAGACACTGGAGGAGGAGAGAGCAGCATTCTTCTCGAAGAGAGATCAGATAGTGAGTGAACTGGAAACCGAGAGGATCACACTTGAGGAGTCTTATCAGCAAAGAAAGGCAGAGATGGAAAATAGGGAGCAAGAGCTAAGAGAGCGATCTCGTGATCTTGAGGAAAAGCTCGCAGAGTTCGAATCCAGAAAGGGAAGGCTTGAGTCACTGGAATCTCAGCTGATAACAAGGGAGACGATGCTTCTGACGAAAGAGCGAGAGATGGACGCTACATATGCAACCTTTGAGGGCAGAAAGGGCGAGATAGATGAAAAAGAGAAAAGCATGGCTGAACGGATGGAACATCTGAGGGAGATAGAAGAAAACGTTTCGACCAGAGAGGCTGAGTATGCCTCGACTGTGGCGAAAACCGACGCGCAATCAGCCGAAGTCGAGAGGTTACTTGGAGAGGCGGAAGCGCAGCAGCAGCGCCTGGAGTCCGAACAAGTATCAATTGAGAATAAGAAAACCGCCTTTGATCAACGGGAGGCCGATCTCGACGAACGAGAAAGGACGCTCAGAAGTAGCGAGGCTGAGCTGCAGCCAGGAATTGAGGAGATGGAGAGAAAGCTGGCGGATATGGAATCGAAGGAGAGCAGGCTCTCTCAGCAATCGTCAGATCTCACACAAAAGCAGAGCGAGCTCAGAGAGTTTGAAACCAGTATCACCACGACAAAGGCGCAGCTCGAGTCTCGGGAGAAAGAGCTCGAAATTAAAGCTGCGGAGCTGCAGAGGATTGAGGAACAATTGAGCGTTCAGATTGCTAATGTCGAGAAGGAGAGAGAGGAGATCAAGGCTGTGAAAGATGAGCTTGAGCAGATGCGGAAGATCATCGAAGTCAAGGATAATGAACTGGAAGGACAGGAGAACACCCTGAGAAAGAGAGAAGAAAAGATAAGGCAGACGACCTACGAACTTGAGGATAAGACGAGAGAGATCGAGGAGATCGATCGCCAGCTCGAAAAGAAAAAGAGCAAGCTGTCTTTCGAAAAGACTGATACAAATGAGAGAATGAACGTTCTGAGAGAACGCGAGGAAATATTGAGGAGCGAAATCACTGCAATACACTCGCTGGCAGAGGAGCTTGAAAAGGCGAGAGAAGATCTGCTCTCCAGTAGGGAGAAGATAGAGGAGACGAGAAACCAACTTGATTCCGAGCTCCAAAGATTGGGAGAGAGAGAGAGGGAGATAGGAAATTTAGCATCTGAGATTGAAAGAAGTCAGGATACCATGGTAGGGGAGAGAGAGGAGTTCGAAAATAGCCGAGCAGCCATAGAGCAAAGAGAGGCGGAGATCACTCAGAAGTCGAACGAACTGGTAGGAATTCAGGAGGAGCTTGGACAAATAGAGGGGACACTGGGGGAAAGAGAGAAGCAGCTGCAGATCAAGGAGGCGAGCCTCCAGGAGGAGGATGAATCCCTTTCGAATAAGCGGCAGGAGATCGCAGACCGAATGAAGGATCTAGAGGAGTTCGAGCACAAGTATGCCGGGAAGCTGCTTGAGATCCAGAAGAAAGAGGCCGATCTCGCACGTACCGATGAGATTGCTGAACAGCGGCTGAAGCCCATCGAGGAGAAGGAAAGAGGGCTGGAAAGCCTCGGAGAAGAGCTGCAGAAGCACAAAGAGGTGTTGGCCGCAAAGGAGAAGGAGCTTGAGGAAAGGGAAAGGGAGCTGCAGACTAGAGCCACCGAGATCACTGAGGCTGCTCCTCAAATGGACGAAGAACAGCTTCAGAGCTTGAGGGATGAGAACGCTCGACTTTCGATGGAGCTACAGGGGAAGGAGGCGACTATAGCAGATCTTAAAACCCGCGTTTCCGAAATGGAGAAGCAGCTGGAGGAAAAGGGGAAAGAGGCCGAGGCAGAGGAAGAGATGATTGCCGGGAAAGAGAAAGAATTGGAGGAAAGGGAAAAGGAGGTATCCCAAGAGGAAGAGCTTCTGGAAAAGAGGAAAAGAGTTGTGGGGGAGCAGGTGGATTCTCTCTCGGACATAACAAAGAGACTTGAAGAGCTCAAGGCAAGAACAAGGAAGAAGTAGAGATTAGTGTCGGAGCGAGATTGACTCAACTGACTTTCAATTACCTTTTTTCGGCAATATATCATATGACATTATATTATTTTGACCGGAAAATAAACAAGAAATTAGGGCGGAAATAATACTCTTAACTCATTGATTGAAAAGCAAGCTTCGTGAGTCTCGGGTCTCTTCTATCAATTGCTTCGTAAGCTCAATAGCGTCATCAAGCCGAACCTCATCCATAGCCTTTCGGATCAGCTTTATCTTAGTAATCTGAGGGGCGACATAAACGCCGCTGTATTTCATGTCAAGGATGACTTCGCGCAAAGAGGAAATTTGGCTGCGAATCATATTGGTGACATTTGGCACAAGCGTTTTCTTCGTCTCCTCCGCGAGAGAGGTGACTATGTTCCAGTTACCCTCCTCGCACGCCTTCCAAGCTGCTACTAATAATTTTCTAGCCTCTCTTGTCTCCGCTCCGAAATCGCTCGCCTCATCGACGAAAGTTTCCATTTTCTGAAGCAGTTTGGCAGATTTGGAAAAGCCGGACGATCCGCCTGATCCACCTGTATAGCTTTGCTTATCGTTCTGTGTATCACCGCTCTGCGAGAGAAGCTCAAGAACTTTCACTTTCACGGGTTGTCCCGTGATGTCATCCTCTGCACTCTTCTCCCCTAAAACATCCATCTCATCATATTTCTCTAAAACATCTTCGGAAGATGGATCGGAAATATCAGGCCTCCGCTCATCTTTCAATGGCTCCGGTTCATGAATCTGTTGGTCGTCCTTTTCATCAGTATTCGACAAGCTTTCGTGCTCTGAATACGGCAATGGCTCATCAAACTCGTCATCCGCAAACTCGGCACCACAGAACGGACAGAGCTTATCGTTCTCTCCGACGAGCATGTCACATAACTCGCATTGAAAATACACTGTGAGTTCCTGTGGAGCGGTAAATGAAGTTTTATGGTCATCTCGCGGAGAGGATAGATCGATGAGTCTTACTGGCTCATCTTCTGATAGATACCTCTCTGAAAGAGGGATACGCTCATCGTGAAAGTATTTTGAATAATCGACCCTTTCATCGACAGCCTTGTCTTTATCTCTGAAGTTCTGAATGACCATTTCTAATCAGGTATTCTTTTTGCTGGCGTTCCTATTTAAATGATATTTCGTGAGTATCAAAAATGCGACAAAACGGAATACGCTGAAAAATCATCCTCAAACTGGAAATTTCTTGACAGGATTCATTATTCCTGCGGGGTCCATGGCTTTCCTTATCTTTGAAAAGAGTTTGATGTAGCTCTCACCGAGCTCAGCAAGTATGTGATTCCTGTGCAGCAGGCCGATTCCATGACATGCGGCGATAGTACCTCCGAGAGAAGATACCATTCTCGAGGTCTCATCGATCGCCGAGATATATGATTTCCAACCCTCGTCGGAGCGAGGAATGGAAAACTTGGTTGCAAGAATCATGTGCCTTCCGAAATCGAATTTTCTCCGCTCCGAGTTTGTCAATCCGCTCATCAACTATCCTTCGCCTGGTAGCTTCATCGAGCATTCGGATCTCTCCTCCCCCTAACAATCCATATAACGATCACAGGAGAGCGATCTGATTCGTACTTCGGGCTCGTTCATATGCATTCATGGGCGGATACAACAGGAGATTGCGACGAGACTATTTTGTAGTAGTGGATGAAATCCACAGCGGCATGATCAGCAGAACGGTGTTCGTCCAGAGTTTTCCATTCCTATTCGCAACCGGAATAGGCCTGATGATTGCAGGACTGCTATTCGGCGGATTGGTAGGTTCACTGGAGCGCGCTCCAGGATTGATCGTCATGATACCCCCGCTGATAGCCCTCAGAGGAAACATTGGCTCGGCGCTCGCCTCGCGCCTCGGGACGGCTACTCATTTAGGCCTGGTCTCCGCTCGCGAGATCTGGAACGAAAAATCCAAATCGGAGATATCAGCCGCAATAATTCTGTCATTGATTTTATCACTTCTCATCGGAATCTTGGCGTATCTCACTTGCGCGATTCTCGGGCTGGCGCATATGGAGATATGGAAATTTGTCTTCGTATCTTCTACAACAGGACTGATTGATGGGGTAGTGCTGAGTCTGATGACCCTGTTCATCATATTCCTCGCGGACAAGCGCGGAGCCGATCCGGACAATATAGCTTCTCCCGCGCTGGCGACTATTGGGGATTTGACTACTTTACTGATACTGTTTGCCATTGTGCTCGGAACGGGGGTGATCGTCTGAATTGGCAGCTCATACACTCCGTCATCAAACAGTCCGTTCCAGTATTGATTGTGGCTCTTCTCCTGGGGATTGTGGCCGGTCAGATACTCAACCTGACCAGATCATTCATGCTCGTTCCCTGGATTCTATTCATCATACCCGTCGTGAACGGTATAGGGGGCAATATTGGCACTGTCATCGGTGCAAGGCTCTCTTCGGCTCTCCACATGGGTACGATGACTCCCCGGCTGCAGGGAAAGCCGCTGGAACAGAACATTCTCACGGGGGTTGTGCTTGGAATAACTACTTATCTCTCTCTCGCACTGTTTTCAGTGGTTCTCGCACCGATGTTGGGATTGGAGATGAATGTGGACAGCGTGAGATTTGCCCTCGTGATTGCTCTCTCAGGCTTTCTTCTCACATTTGTGGTCATCGCTATCAGCATGTTGGCGGCAATCAATTCATTCAAGTATGGATTGGATCCCGATAACTTCGTGGCACCACTGACCACGAGCTCGGGAGACATAGTTGGAATTCTATGCCTGATTCTCGCGCTGAAGGTGGTGGGCATTTGAAGACGAAAATCAAAGATAGGACGCGCATGAGAAATAGATCGAAAGAACACGAAGAGGTTGAATACGAGTCCAGGAGCGTAAGAGAGCTTCTGACGGAAATGAAGGACATATCTGAGATAATAGTTGATCTCGCATACTCCGCCCTGATTTTAGACGCCAAGGAGATCGGAGAGGAGGTTCGAGAGCTTGAGACTAGGATGGACAAGCTGAATTATCAGATCAGACTTACAGCTCTGGTGGCCAGCAGATCTATGCGGGATGCTGAGAGCCTGACGGGGATTCTCCAGGTGGCTTCGGCCGCGGAGAAAATCTCCAATGCTGCGGGAGACATTGTCGATCTGCTCGATGAGAACATCGATACCAGACCTTTCCTGCCCTTTGTGCTTCAAGATGCTGATGAGAAGTTTAATGTCATTCGCGTTGACCCTGAATCGGAGCTTGCCGGGAGGACAATTGTCGATTCCCGGATAGGAACTCGAACCGGTGCAACGGTTATTGCAGTGAATAGAAGAAGTGGCTGGATTTTCGATCTGCATAAGAGCTTCAGGGTGAGGGGTAATGACCTGCTTATCGTGAGAGGAACTCAACACGGTCATGAGAAACTGTTGCGTTTTGCCAAAGGAAAATCACCTCGTGAAAGGGGAACGAAAAGCGAGGTGAGAAGATGAACTCGGACAATTCTGTGGTCAAGGGCAAGCATGAGGCCGACTTCTCGACGACTGCGAAACTGCTGTTGGAACTCAAGGATACGTCCGAGCTTATGGTGGATCTCGCCTATTCGGCCCTTCTGTACGATAATGAGGATATCGCCGATGAAATAGTCTCAATGGAAGAGATCGCCGACGATCTCGAAAAGGAGCTTCAGATTTCTGCTATGAATGATATGCGGGAGCATGCAGATCCGAAGAAGAGCTTCGTGATCATCAGGCTCGCAGATGCTATGGAGAAGATAGCAGATGCTGCGGTCTCGATAGCAGATGTAGTGCTCAGAGATATCGAGAGAAATCCTGTTGTCTCTTTGAGCCTGCAAGACTCCAAAGTGACCATTGCTTCCGTATCTGTAGCAATGGGCTCAACACTTGCAGGAAAGAGCCTCGGAGAAGTGAAGCTGGCCTCGCAATCCGGGATGTGGGTAATAGCAATAAAAAGAGATCGAAGATACATCTACGGTCCCGATGAGAATACGATTTTGAACAAGGGCGATCTATTGATTGCACGGGGACCAAAAGAAGGAGAGGTAGTGCTTCGGAAAATGGCCGCTTCGTAATATAGGTGAATGAAGCGCTTTCATCTTTTCAAAAAAGATTTCCATTTCAATTATTGTCCTCAATTACCATTCAATTCCGAAAACAAAATGCTCTCCGAAAGTCTCGATCTGATTTC
>Ga0114919_10001621_pt1 | contig 18021 bp, 18 predicted proteins | sample BlataG_FD_88682 | JGI IMG/M metagenome (GOLD analysis project Ga0114919, IMG submission 88682) | Deep subsurface microbial communities from Black Sea to uncover new lineages of life (NeLLi) - Black_00105 metaG | ecosystem: Environmental > Aquatic > Marine > Oceanic > Sediment | place: Atlantic... | reverse complement strand
ATCGTCCGACCAAGCACCCTCACCGCAGTACGACTACCCGGCGAGGAAGCCCGAGGCATGATGTACACCGATCACATCCGCATCGACCCGGCCTACCGCGAGAGACTGCGCACCTGCGGGCTCGACCGCGTGGCGGCGGTCCTGACGCGTGTGCAGGGGCGGGTTGCCGCCTGGAGCCGGACCACCGACACGCTGTATGTGGCGGGTCCCGGCGGTGAGCCCGGGTTCTATCTGAAGCGCTACTACTATCCGCGTTGGCGCAACCGTGTTCGGGGCACGTTTCGCGGGACGTTCTTCGGCCTGCACCGGGGCGAAAGCGAATTCCGCGCGTTGTGTCAGATGCGTTCGCTGGGCATCCCGGCGGTTCGCCCGGTTGCTTACGGCTGCCAGCGGCTGGGGCATTTCGTAACGGCCTGTTTCCTGATCACCGAGGAGGTTCCCCAGGCGGCCAACCTGACCAGCTTCGCCAACGACGTCGCGACCGGACGGCGGACGGTCAGCGGCGCGCAGCGGCGGGCGATGGCGCGGCAACTGGCCGATCAGCTTTCGGAAATGCACGCCGCCGGCTTCGCCCATGGGCAACTGTTCTGGCGAAACGTGCTGGTCCGGATCGGGCCGTGCGGGGAGCCGGAGTTCTTCTTCATCGACGCCCAGCCGCCGAAACGCTGGCAGCGGCTCACCCGCAACGGGCGCTGGTGGCTGAGCGAACTCGCCCACGTCACCGCCTCGGCCACGCCGTTCACCACCCGCGCCGAGCGCCTGCGCTTCGTCAGACACTACTTCCGGGGCGCCCGGCTGTCCCCCGAGATCAAGAACCAGATCCGGGAAGTGGCGCGCAACGCCCAGCGCTGGAAGCGGCACGAGTCGCAACGAATCAAGATGAGCAACCTCTTCGACGACTGGAACCGACAACTCACCTTGGACGTTCGGGACGGCTCCGCGGCGGGCCCAACGCCGGGAGTCGGACCTTGACCCGTCGCGAGGCGGTGGCCCCGCAGTGGCGTGCGCGGTTGGCAGCCGCCGGACTCACTTCCCTCGGCGTGCTGCTGGCGGAGAAACCCGACGCCCAGCAGTTGCCGGGACGCTGGGAGGCGTTGACCAAGCCGGGGCTGGGCGGGCGTGAGCGTTGGCGTTGGGATCTGGATGACGGGGGCGTCCCCACCGTGGTATTCGTGAAGCGCTATGCGCAAACGCCGCTTGGCGTGCAGCTCGATCGTATCCGCCGTCAGACCGCGACCCGCAGCCGTGCGTGGTGGGAATACCGCCAGTCCGAACGGCTGAGCGCGGCGCACATCCCGGTCCCACAGGCGGTGGGTTTCGTGGAGGAGATGCGCGGTGCGTTCGAGCGGCGTAGCGCGGTTCTGCTGGCGCGTGTGGCCGGTGACGCCTTCGATCGTGTCTGGCAACGGGCGTGCGAACGGGACGCGCCGGTGACACGCGAGCCGGCCCGCCACGACCTCGCCGTGCGGCTCGGGCGGTTCGTCGCGGCCTTCCACGGCACCGGTTGCTGCCATCGCGACCTGTATCTCTGTCACGTGTTCGTCGATCTGGACCTGGAGGCCCGGCACCCGCCGGAGTTCTGCCTGATCGATCTGGCCCGCACGTTTCGGCCGCGTTGGCGCCGGATGCGCTGGATCATCAAGGACCTGTCGCAGTTGGACGCCTCGGCCCGGCAGATCGGTGCGGCGCGGACCGATCGGCTGCGATTCCTGCTGGCCTATTTGGGGTTACAGCCACGCGCACCACGCGTACGCTGGTACGCTCGCCGGATCGTGCGAAAAAGCGACGGTATCCTCCGGCGTATCGAACGGAAGAATCAGATGGTGGGTCCAGACCCACCCTACGGCTACGGCTCTGAATGATGCGAGTCGCGATTGTCCAGGAGCACGTCGATCCGCAACGGGGGGGGCCGGAGACGTCCACGCTCCAGATGGCGCGACACCTGGCGGCACTCGGCCTGGACGTAAGCGTCGTATGCAGTGCGACTAGTTCGGTCTCCAGCGAGCCGCGGGCTTCAGGCATCGCTGCGCCGCGCGGGCTCGAGCCGGCGGCTCGCCTGACAATACGGCAGATCCAGTGTGGGGGCGCTTCACGCGTCGCCCGAACTGTCCGCTTCGTCAGCGAGGCTGACCAACTGTGCCGGCTCGAAGACTTCGACATCGTGCACGCCGTCACGCCGTGCCTGTCGGCAACCGTGTATCAGCCGCGTGGCGGCACGTACGTCGAGACGGTCGCGCGCAGCGTAGCGCGGGCCCGCACCCCGGTCGGCCGACTCATCAAGCGCATCGCCCGGCGATTCAACCGGCGTCAACGGCTGCTGCTGCTGCTGGAACGTGAACTGCTCACCGGGCAAGACCCGCCCGTGGTCGCCGCCGTCTCGGATTACGTCCGCCGACAGGTCGAATCCGTGTTTCCGCGGTTCCCGCGGGAGCGAATCCGCGTGGTCTTCAACGGCGTGGAGATCGCGCCGTTGCCATCGGACCAGGCCGCAGCGCAGCGCGCGGCGCTGCGGAAAGAACTGGGGGTCGCGCAGGGTCGCCCACTGGTTCTGTTCGTAGCCCACAACTTCAAGCTCAAGGGACTGGGCGAGCTGATCCGGGCCGGCGCGACGCCGGCCGGTCGGCAGGTCGACTGGCTGCTGGCCGTCGCCGGTCGCGACGATCCACGACGGCACGAACGTCAGGCGCGGCGGCTCAGGGTGGGGCAGCGCATCAAGTTCGTGGGCACGAAGTATCCGGTCGAAGCGCTTTATGCCGCCGCGGGCGTGCTGGCCCATCCGACCTGGTACGACCCGTGCAGCCGCGTAGTGCTCGAGGCCCTGGCGTGCGGGTTGCCGGTGGTGACGACACGCTGGAACGGAGCGGCAGAGGTGATGCAGGCAGGTCGCCACGGGGAAGTGATCGGCACGCCGGCCGACGCGCCCGCCCTGGCAGCGGCAATCGCGCGTTGCTTCGATCTCGAGCTGGCTTGCGCGTGTCGCGCGGACGCAGCGGCCATGCGCGAACGCGTCTCGATGGCCCGTCACGCACGGGAGCTCAAGATGGTGTACGAACAGGTTGCTGGGCAATGAGCCAGGCAGCGGACAACCAGCCATTCGAGCAGAAGGCCGTCCGCTACGAAGCCCTGGTGGATTGGCCGCGCCGACTGGCGTTCGAGGAGCCCTTCTATCGCCGGCTGTTTGAGCAGGTCGGTGTACAGAGCGTGCTCGATGCCGCCTGCGGCACGGGCCGGCACGCCGCTATGTTCCATTCGTGGGGTCTGCGCGTGGAAGGGGCGGACGTCAGCCCGGCGATGATCACGCACTGCCGCGAACATTATGGCGAATCTGAAACGCTGCGCTGGATCGAGCGCTCGTTCGAGCAACCCGCCGAACCGCCCGGGGCGTTCGATGCCGTCATTTGTGTCGGCAACTCGCTCGCCCTGGCCCCGGACCTGGAGACCGCGAAGCGGGCCGTGGGAGCCTTGCTGAGCGCGCTACGAACCGGCGGCGTATGCGTCATCCAGGTTCTCAACCTGTGGCGTCTCCGCGAAGGTGAGACCACCTGGACGAAGTGCAAACGCGTGCGTATCGAAGGCAGCGACCGCATCCTGCTCAAGGGCATCCATCGCGTCGGGCCGACCGCGTTTGTCGATTTCCTCGACCTGACGCTGCTCGACGACGACGTTGCCGCCCGATTCGACGCGGCAACAGTGCTGGGCTTCGAGCCGGCTGACCTGCTGGCCGCGGCCGAAAACGCCGGCGGCGCCGAGCCGCAACTCTACGGCACATTCGAGTTTGAGCCGTATGACCGCGAGCACAGCCCCGACCTGATCCTCGTCTGCCAACACGCGCCCAAGTAAGGGTCCTGACCTGCTCGGTAGAAAAGGCTGCGTCGCATGTCATTCCGAGGAGCGCAACGACGAGGAATCCAGCCGCGAATGCGGAATTCGTCGAAACTCCTGGCCAGATCCTTCCTCCCTTCGGTCGTCGGGATGACAGTGAATTCGCCCTTTTCTACAAAGCAGTCCGGACCCCTTTTTCTCTAGCGCGGCTCTGGTTCGAAGGCCATTGAGATGTAGGCTGGAAACAGCAAGCGCATGGCTTGTAGGTATTGGTGGGAGTCGACGGCGTAGAGCTCGCCTTGCAGGGGCAGGAAGCCTGCGCGGGTTACGACGATGCTATCGGAAACGAGCGAGCGGTTGGCGGTGATGTTGCCGACCAAATCGCGTGTGAGGACCCAGACGATTGAGCCGCGTTCGACGCTGGCGTGGTTCTGGTAGACGCCGACGCGGATGTGGGCGCGCAGCGAGACGTCGGCGTGTAGCTGGTCGAGCAGGTCGAGCTCGACGTCCTCGATGTCTTCGTTGACGGCGCCGACGACGATTTGCAGGCCGGTCGCCGGGTATGTGATTGTTTTCTTGGTGCGTCCGGTGTCGGAGCCGACCAGATTAAGTTCTTGCAGGATGGAGCCGTCGTCGCAGGGGCTGGTCTTGAGTCGTTGATAGGCGCGGGCTTGGCGGATCTCGGCCGGGGCGCAGACCTCGAAGCCCCGCGCGGTGAGGTGGCTGACGAACATTTGGTGGAGTTCATCGGCCAGTTGCCGGCAGAAGGACTGGTCGAAGTTGAGTTGCTTGCGGAAAAGGCCGCTGTACTCGAGTCCGATGTGGCCCGGCGCGATCGCGGGCGGGCTGAAGGTCGGCTGGGTCCGGCCGGGCATTTCGATTTTGGCCGTGACGTATTCGACCGAGAAATCGACGAGGGCTATTCGCCGGTAGCCTTTTTGGCGCAGCGGGGGGACGTTGTTGCGTTGCCAATAGAGCTGGGCGGCGCGGGCGCGGGCGTCCGGGGCTTGGAGGTCGGCGGCGCTGTAGGTCATCGGGGCCGGGTGGCAGCCGACGAGTGCGGGCCAAACGAGAAGGCCGGTTGTGACGACGATGATGTGTGTGGAGCTTATGCGCATCGAGGTCTCCCGGATGCCTTGGTTGCTCGCAGTCATATTGGTGGCTTTGATTCTAGTCACGCTGCCGGGGCTGAGAAAGGAATCTCGGCCCGAGGCCAAAGAGGGACGCAAGAAAGACTCCGGGTCCCTTTTTTGACGCGAGAACCCGCAGGGTCATGGGCAGGTCAGGGCGTGCAGACGGGTGTCTGCCGTGCTTCGAGCAGGCATTGTTCGATCCGCGCGGTGGTGCGGTCCCACGAGTGTTCGCGGACTGCCGTTTCGCGGCCGCGTTCGCTCAGGCGGGCGCGGAGCTCGGGATCGTCCAGCAGTCGCAACACCTGGCGGGCAAAATCGACCGGCTCATCGGCGGTCAGGATGTTCTCGCCTGTGTTAGCGGCCAGCCCGTGCAAGGACATGGAGGTGGCGACGATGGGAACGGCCATGGCCCAGGCTTCGAGAATCTTGTTCTTGATGCCGCCGCCGGAACGCATCGGCACGACCGCCGCCGCCGCCCAATCCAGATAGGGCCGAACGTCAGGCACCTCACCGGCGACGCGGATTCCGTCCCTGCCGTGCCATGCCAACACATCTTCCACCGGCTTCTTGCCCACGAGCGTCAGGCGGGCCGCCGGCTGATTTCTGCGCACGATCGGCCAGACTTCCCGGCAAAACCAGGCGACCGCCGCGACGTTCGGCGGGAAGTTCAGACTGCCCACAAACGCCAGCGAAGCGCTGCTGCGATCCAGCCCGCTGGGGTGAAAGTGCTCGGTATCCACGCCATTGGGGACCCCGATGCACTGACGGTCGGTGAAGCGTCGCAGGGCTCCGGCGTCGCGGTCGGTGACGAAGATGTAGACGTCCGCCGCCTGGGCGTACCGGCGGTGCAAAATGTAGGACCAGAGCACGGACTTCAGGTTGGCCCACTGGCGGGTTCTCTCGCGGCGGAGTCGCTCGACGTCCTGGAGCCAGCGGTTGTCGATGAGATAGCAGGCCCCGGGTATGTCCGGGTTGCCGTCGAGCGCTACCAGTGTCTGATAGTCGATGCCGAGGAGCACATCCGGGCGGAACTCGTCGATCAGCGAGCGCAGCCAGGGGATCGTCGCGGCGTTCATCCCATAGTGTTCTATCAAATACTTGTCAACCTGGCCCGGGGCGGCGTGGTCCTGGGGAAGCGTTCGCAAGACCGTCTTAAACGGAAGCCGGGCCGGGCTCGCCGGGGCGCCCTCCCAGCAGGCGAACACCAGCTCGTGGGCCTTGGCCAACCGCGAAAGCACGTGGTAAGTCGGCAGGTGCTGCCCGGAAGAAAGCGGCCAAGGCAGAGTTCTCTTGAAAGCCAGGATGCGCACGGCTGTTTCTTCCGCAACTACGCCAGCCACGCCGCGCAGACACCGGCCACGCCGGGCCCACGCCCGATGCTGTTACAATCGACCGCGCCAGAGCGAACCTTGAGACCTAACCCGTTGAAACACGGAAGCTCCGGATTCACCGGCGTGCGGGGCCGGCCGTCGGCCCAACCCGCCGGCTACGTGGGGCGCAACCCCGTGACGCGCGGCGGCCCGCGCGGCGGGCATGCGCGCTTCGCGAGGTCGGGCATTCGCCCGAAGCCGCGTGTCAACGGTGCCGGGCCGCCGGCGGATCCTCCGCCCAGGAGTTCGACGACGTGAAAATCGGGTATGATAATAGCAGTGACGGCGACATCGCCGACGCCGCCGGCTACGGGGGCGCCCCGTCGCCCGGCCCAGCAGACGAAAGACTTGTCCGAAGGCCGAAACCGCGAAAAGAGGGCCTGAAAAAGCAGAAGAAATAGGTGACTGTCCCCAATTGCCAATTACCCGGAAGAAATAGGTGACTGTCCCCAATTAAGGTGACTGTCCCCAATTACCCCAATTACCGTCCCCAATTACCCCTGAAACCAGCAAAAGAAGCTCATGACGATTTCAGGTGAATTCTCGTGGCGCCGGGTGGGAATCGTGCTGCTGTGCGTTGTCACGGCGGTGGGGAGCTGCAGTCTCATGCTACTCAGGTACATGGACAATATGGACCGTTCACCAGTGCCGGAGGCACTCTTGGAAAAACTCGAAGTTGGAATGTCGCGGGAAGCAGTGCGCGAAATCCTCGGACCACCGACAGGCATTTGGCCGGAGGGCACTTGGGTCTACTGTGACCGCGGCCGATGGGTGCAGGTACTAGTGTACTTTGACGACACTGGCAAGCTCACAAGGTATATCCTAGACAAGTAGTCCACACGAATCAAAGCCGGACATAATGCGTATTCCCGTTCCGGAGCTTCAAGGTCCGCGGCGTCGCCGGGCCGTTCCCCTTGACAGGGCGTGAGCGAAATAGGTGACTGTCCCCAATTACCCCACAATTACCCCAATTACCCCCCAATTACCCCAATTGCCAAGCCATTCGCTCGCCAACACTTCGCTACAACGCAACCGCCTGGCGCTCGTCGCGCGCGGTTTGCCGAATCGGTCGGCGTCCGCTACGCTGGCGCGGGAGGTGGAGGGTCTAGGCGACTGCGTGGCTTATGCCGCTGCTTGGCCCTCTGGTGGTCTCTAGCAGCCATCGGAGAAGCCTGCCGTTGCTCGCCTTCCAAGGCCATTGGAACAGACGCGGCGAAAGGTGCGGGGTACCGGCGGCTCATGCTGAAGGGTTAGCTCAATGAAGAGAATCGTGGCGGTCATCGCGTGTTCGTGTGTCTCGTGGACCCTGTCGCGGGCGGCGGAGCCCGGCGACGATGTTGAGAAATTCTGGCCGCAGTGGCGCGGCCCGCAGGCGACCGGCGTCGCGCCGAACGCCGATCCACCCGTCGAGTGGAGCGAGGCCAAGAACGTTCGATGGAAGGTCAAGATCCCGGGCCGCGGCAAGGCAACGCCGATCGTCTGGGGCGATCGCGTCTACATTCAGACGGCGATTGAGACTGACAAACCGGCCCCGGCCGAGCAACAGGCCGATGCCGAACCGACCGAGCGTCAGGGCAGACGGCCCCACTGGGGCGGCGGCCCGAAACCGACCAACCTTTACGAGTTCCGCGTTATGGCGCTCGACCGTGCGACCGGCAAGGTCGTTTGGGAGCACACCATCTGCGAGGCGTTGCCGCATGAGGGCGGCCACCAGAACGCCACGTACGCGTCCAACTCGCCGGTCACCGACGGCGAGCATTTCCTGGCCTACTTCGGCTCGCGCGGCCTGTACTGCTTCGACATGCAGGGCAAGCTGCTGTGGCAGAAGGACTTCGGCGACATGCGCACGCGGGCCAGCTTCGGCGAAGGCAGCTCGCCCACGCTCTACGGCGATACGATCGTCGTCAACTGGGACCACGAGGGCGATTCGTTCATCGTCGCGCTGGACAAGCAAACCGGCGAGCAGCGCTGGCGGGTCGCGCGCGACGAAATCACATCGTGGGCCACGCCGATCGTTGTGGACCCCGGCAGCGGACCGCAGGTCATCGCCAGCGCGACCAAGTTCATCCGCGGCTACGACCTGGCCAGCGGCGAGGTGATCTGGAAGTGCGGCGGGATGACCAGCAACGTGATCCCCTGCCCGGTGTTCGGCCACGGGCTCCTGTACGCGCTCAGCGGGTTTCGCGGCAGCGCCCTGCTGGCCATCCGCATCGACGGTGCCCGCGGCGATATCACGGGGTCCGAGGCCGTGGTCTGGAAGCATGACAAAGGCACGCCGTACGTACCCTCGCCGCTGCTGTACGGCGACACGCTCTACTTCCTTTCCGGCAATAAGGCGATTCTGTCGTGCTTCGACGCCCAGACCGGAAAGGAGCACTACGGCCGCCAGCGGCTGGAGGGCATAAGCGAGGTCTTCGCGTCGCCGGTCGGGGCGCACGACCACGTTTACATCGCCGGGCGGGAGGGCACGACGCTGGTTCTCGCGCGTGGGCCGGAGTTCCGCGTGCTGGCGACGAACTCACTCGAGGAGCGTTTCGACGCCTCGCCGGCCATCGTGGACAACGAGCTCTACCTCCGCGGCCACGACTACCTGTACTGCATCGCGCGGGATTGAGCGGAAGCGACCCTTCGGCTGTGCTCAGGACAGGCTCCGCGACGAAGGGGAATGTAGCGGCCAGGAAGGGCGCCGGGTGCCCCTACTCCGCCGACTCGTCCTCGGATGCTTCCATGCGCGGCTGCCCCAAGGCCGTCAGACCGCCCAACGCGCCCAGTCCCATCGTCTCCACTGCCGTGGACGGCACAATGATCATCGAGCCCTTCTGCTTCAGGCCCTCGAACACCATGTTCATAGCGCGCAAGTGCAGTGCCACCGGGTTGTGCTTATACGCTTCCGATGCCTTGGCGAACTTCTCGGCGATCTCGGTCTCTGCCGTACCGAGGATGATACGCGACTGGCGCTCGCGCTCTGCCTGGGCCTGCTTGCTCATGGCGTCTTCCAGACCTTTGGGGATGATGATGTCGCGGATCTCCACGGACTGGGCGGTGATTCCCCAGGGGTCGGTCTTGGCGTCCAACACCTGCTGGATCTCTTTGCCCAAGCGCTCTCGATGTGAAAGCAATTCCGCCAGGTCGCTCCGACCGATTGCGTCGCGCAAGGCCGTTTGCGCCGACAGAACAACCGCCGAGTTGAAGTCCTCGACCTCCAAGATCGCTTTCTCCGCGTCCCACACCATCCAGAACGCGATCGCATCCACGTTCACCGGGACTGTGTCCTTGGTCAAAGTGGTCTCGGCGCGGAAGTCAGCCACGCGGATGCGCTGATCGACGAACTGGGCGACCTTGTCGATCACGGGCAGGACCACGAATAACCCGGAACCTCGAATCCCCGCGAACTTCCCGAACCGCAGCAGCACCGCCCGTTCCCACTGATAGGCGATTTGCACGCAGGGCGCGACCACCGCCGCGAGCACCGTTGCCCCCACCAGCACGCGGGCCGGCACCCCCAGGTTGTCGAACAACAGGTAGCCGCCCAACGCCACCAGCGCCCCTCCGATCACCACGCTCTCCCAGATTTGATGCATCCGAAACGCCGCCGCCAACACCAGCGCGCCAACGATGGCATACTGCACGGCAGTGACGCTGAACTCATACACGACCACGTGTACGACCAGTCCGACCAGCATTACCCCCATCAGCAACACCGTGTTGAGCGGCGCGAAGCGATAGTCCGCCCGCGCGCTGGTCGCGAACTTCTCCAGTGAACGAGTCAATAGGGTTAGTTTGCTCTCAGCCATTGTCCCGACCTCCGCAAGTTGATTCAGTGCTCTGCTTCCGGCAGTAGCACACAGACCAGTAGCACAGGCAACAGCGCCAGCGCTACCCACACCCAGCGCCTGTGGCCCATGGGCGGATTGAGTTCTGTCGCGCCAACGTCTCTCACGCGCTCCTTCCGCGTAGACCGCTCGTAGGTGCACTCAACCACCGCGATCGGCGCACCGCCCGGCGCCGCAAGGCGGAATGCCAGTCCGCACCGGTCCCGCGTTTCACTGCTCGCGCGGCCCTCCGCGTACTCCGCAACGTCCACCGTCATCGCCGCTCCATGACGTTCACACGGCCACACAGCCCCGGACAACGCGAGGCTGTCTCCCAGTCCGGCCGATGCCACGGGCCATCCGCACCACAGCGCCGCAGCCATCGCCGCCAGCAGCAGCCACCGCACCGGCGACCGCCACGTCTGCCGCGAACGCCGTTCAGCCTCGTGATCTCCGCTCGCCTGGATCATTCCGGTCCCCCTTCGCCATTCTCTTTCAGAGCGGCGACAACCTCGGCCAGCGTGAAGCCGTACGTGGATGCCCGTGACAGCAGCTCCGTGCAAATCTGGTCGAGCATGCGCTTCCGCTCGAGCTGCGAGATCTCGACTTTCCCGCTCCCGATGAACGTGCCGGTGCCCATCTGCGTGTCCACGATGCCCCTGATCTCGAGCTCCTGATAGGCCCGCGCGACGGTGTTCGGATTGATCTTCAGCTCCACCGCGAGCTGCCGCACCGTTGGCAACCGCTCCCCGCAGCTCAACCGGCCATCAGCGATCGCAAACTGAATCTGGTCAATGATTTGCCGATAGAACGGCACGCCGCTTTTCGAATCAAGCTCAAACCGCATCGTCCGGCACCTGCTCGCGTTTACATTTCAGGGTCCTCAAGCACAGCCGCCTGCCGTAGCAGTGTCCCAGTGATCTATTGTACCAGTAGCCTAGCACAATAATACGGCCCTGTCAAGCGAATTTTCCACTCCAATCCAAAAAAGTCGGGGTCGCCGGCGTGCCCCGCCCGTCTTGGGTGTCGCACCGGCCATTAGCGGGTGGAATGTAGCGGCCGGGCCCCGCACCGGGCGCCTTCGGCAGGGCGAGGCTCCCGCCGAAGGGGAAATGAGGGAAAATCAGGGACATGAGGGGAAATGAGGGACAGTCACCTATTTCTTCAATTACCAAGGCAAAGAGGGGTCGAACGGAGCAGCCAAATCGGTGACTGTCCCCAATTACCCAATTACCGTCCCCAATTACCCAATTACCCCCAATTACCCCCAAGTGAAAATCGGGTATGATACTGAGTGCGACCAAGGCGGGAGCATGAAGGGTGCCGACGACATCGCCGATGCCGACGCCTACGGGGGCGCCGCCTCGGCGGGCCCAACAGACGAAAGACTTGTCCAAAGGCCGAAACCGCGAAAAAAGGGCCTGAAAAAACAGAAGAAATAGGTGAGTGTCCCCAGTTATTCAGCCACTCCCGGGCGATCCAGCCTGCCCGAGGCGGTCCACGTCTCCAGGATCTGTTGCGTTGTGGGTTCCAACCAGGGGGGTCCTCCCTCTTTCTGGTAGTCGAATACCGCCTGCGCGGACACCTCGAGGCGGTCGCCCTCGAGGGTGACGTCGATGGACAGCGTGGCGGTTCCCGCAATCGAATAGACAGCCGTAATCACAGCGGAAAACTCCCCACCACAGAGAAGAGAAGCTGCCCCACGTGAGTAGGATATTCCTGTCAACACGAGATTCTGTCTCATGTAATATGAATGACAAATGAATTCCAGAGTATCAGAGTCGTCAACCTGACTGAGTTGAGCCATATCACTTGGCAAATAGGGTTCCCAGTACCAGCCACTCGGTCCCACAGGAGTCAGCCCGGTGAGTTGCCCCTGCTCGTCAAAGGCAATCGTGAAGTCTTCGGAGCGCTCGATGACTGCCGGATCTCCGCCGTCTACCGACTCCGCGGACTCGCCTGCCAGCGTGCCGGCCCACGTGCCGGCCAACTCCCAGCAGCCGTCGCAGAGATCGCCGAGGCCGTCACCGTCGGTGTCCAACTGATCGGGATTCGGCGTGGCGAGACAGTTGTCCGTCGTGTCCGGCACGCCGTCGCCGTCGGTGTCAGTCTGGTACGGGCAGCCGGCGGGTAGCAACAGGCAGGGGACGAGCAGCAGCGCTGCCAGAATGGAAGAGTTGTGTAGTGACCTTGACATAGTTGTCTCCTTTTCTTGCACAAACCAGTTCCCGATCGCCGCGCCAGTCTAGGTAGGTTGCGGATACGCTACAAGCGTTCCAGCGGACCATTCGGCCGGGCCGGGCCGCGGAGTCAATCGCACCCCATGCCGTACACGGCCAGCAACTCAGCCAGGTCGGACAGGTCCACATCTCCGTCGAGGTCGAAATCGCCGTCGCCGAAGCCCATCCCGCTGGTCTGCCCGTAACTTGCCAGCAGTCCCGCCAGGTTGGTGAGGTCAGCGTAGCACGAGGCGACGATTAAGCCCAAGATCGCGACCGAACCCCCCAGCGTTCCTGTAGTTGATGCGCTGCCCGCCACCTGTCAGTCCTCCGAAGATACAAAGGGGCGGCGACCAGCGTCAGTCTAGTCGCACCTACCCCCCGAATCAAGGGAATCCGCGTGGGCTAACATACCTACTTTCCCTAACCCGGTAGGGTGCGTCTTGACGCACCATTTTCGTGCGCCGCCGAGATCAATGAAATGAGTGAAATGAGAGTGAAATGAGGGACAGAGTGAAATGAGGGACAGCCACCTATTTACAGGTGATGAACCCGACACTTCAAGGCCTGCGCTTCTGCGGCGACACGCTTGACACACTTTCGGCGCGTCAAGGGCGGGCCGACGATGACAGCGACAGCGACTACTCCCCCGAGACCACCCAGAGCTGCCCTTGACGTGCAACAAGCATGTCAAGGGTCGCCACCGCCGGCGGGCGCTACAAAAGGCCGCTCATGTAGCGTACGGCCAGGAAGAGCAGCACGGCTGATAGCATGACCTTGATCGCTCGCGCGGGAACGTACTTCTGGCAGCGTGCCCCGAGGTATATCCCGACCGCGCCGCCCAGCCCGAACAATCCGCCCAGCAGCCAATCCGGCGCGATCGCCAGGCCGAGGGCCGCGTAGTGCACGGCTGCCAGGCGGTAGAAGATCACTCCGGCAATCGAGCTGATGAACGTCCCCATCAACACGGCCCCGGCCACGGTGTAGATCGGCAGCCTGAAGACGGTCACGAGCAACGGCCCGGTGATCGCTCCGCCGCCGATCCCATAGGCGCCGCTCACCACACCGACCACCAGGACCAGGGGAAGGACTGCCAGCGTGCTGAGCGAGAATGTCTCTCCGCAGAACTGGTACCTGATCCGCCGCCAGGACCACGAGACGCTTCGCACAACGAAGTGGGCCGGGCCGTCGTGCGTGCTGCGTGCAGTTCCGGCGCGCGGCGCTTCCGTGACCGGTTCGGCGGAGTGAGCGTCGAGCCCCCTACCCTCGGCGTGGCGCTGCCGGGCCCGCGCCATCAGGTCGTACAGCAACCGGCCGGCGATATACAGCAACACCCAGCCGACAAAAAACTTGAACGCCCTCGGATCGGGCAGGTATTTGATGCGCAGGATCACCCCGATGCACACGCCCGGCAGCGTGCCGGCAATGATCACCCACGCTAGCGGCCAGACCATCCGCTTTTCGCGGACATAGCCGTACACGCCGGCGGGGATAGCGACAATGTTGTAGACCAGACTGGTGGGGCTCACGGCCGGGCTGGTGAACCCGAGCACACTGACCTGGAACGGCAGCAACAAGAAGCCCCCGGACACCCCGCCCATCGACGTGAATAGCGATACAGCCAGCCCCGCCAGAAGCGGTACCCAGGGCGAGACTTCCACGCCAGAGACCGGAAACGTCACCTCTGTGACCCTCGCACTTCAAGCATCTGGGGCGGGTCGAGCACGTAGGGTGCCGTCCCTGACGCACCATCCTACTACGTTAACCCTTCGCGAGCTCCGCCAGGACGGCGGTCAGGTATTTCCAGGACTTCTGTACGCTGGCGACGTAGACGCGTTCGTCGGGGCTGTGGGCGCCTTCGATGCGCGGGCCGAAGGAGACCATGTCCATGCCGGCGATGCGTTCGCCGATGATGCCGCACTCGACGCCGGCGTGAATCGCCGTGGCGTTCGGGGCCTCACCGAAGAGCTCCTCATACACCCGGCGGCAGGTGGCCAGAAGGGGCGAATCCACATTGGGCTGCCAGCCGGGGTACTCGTTGCCGGAGGTGACCGTTGCCCCGCCGAGCTGTCCGACGGCCTCGATCTGCCGCACCGTCGCGTGGAGCTCATCCTTGGACGAGCTCCGCGACAGGCAGCCGACCGTGACCTTGAGCATGCCGGCGGAGGCTTCGGCGGCGATGGTCGCCAGGTTGTTCGAGGTTTGGACCAGCCCGGCGATCTGCGGGACGACCGCCAGCACGCCGTGGGGCAAGGCGGCCAGCGTGTTCAGCAGCCGTCGCGTGTCCACGGGCGAAAGAGCTGGAGGCAGGTCGCTGGTGGGCACCTCGGTCACGTCGATGGTGCAACTGTTCTCGCCATTCGTGCGGACGGCTTCGGCCTGCACCGCCTTAGCGGCCTTGCTCAGGGCGCGGGCGGCGTGCTTCGGGCCAAGGACAAAGGCGTGCGCCTCGCGTGGGATCACGTTGCGTAGGCTGCCGCCCTTGATCTCGGCCAGTCGCAGCCGTGTTTTCCCTACGCGGCGAAGGGTCTCGACCAGCAGCCGGTTCGCGTTGGCACGGTTGAGGTGGATGTCGCCGCCGGAGTGGCCGCCGCGCAAACCGGCGACGCTCACCTTGCACGCCTGCACACCGGTCGACGACGAAGTAGTCGGGAACTCCCACGTCAGCGTCGCGTCACAGCCGCCGGCGCAACCAATGTAGACCACGTCGTCTTCCTCCGCGTCGAGGTTGAGCAGCCGCCTGCCGTTGAGGAAGTCGGGCTGGAGGTCTTTGGCACCGTTCATGCCGGCTTCCTCATCAACGGTGAAGAGCAGCTCGAGCGGTCCGTGCTTGACGGTTGGCTGAGAGGCGGCCGCCAGGCCCATGGCCAGTCCGATGCCGTTGTCGGCCCCGAGCGTGGTCCCGTCGGCGCGGACGAACTGCTCGCCGGTTTGCTGATCCTGATCGATAACCGTGCGGATCGGGTCGCGCGCGAAGTCGTGCTCGGTGGCGCTATTCTTCTCGCAGACCATGTCGAGGTGGCCCTGAATCACGGTAATGGGCGCGTTCTCGCAGCCGGGCGTGGCGGGGACCTCGATGACCAGGTTGCCCGCCGCGTCCTCCCGCACTCGCAAGCCCATGCCCTCCACCACGCCGCGCACGTGCGCGCGAGCCCGCTCCTCCTTCTTCGAACAGCGCGGCACGGCAGCAATGCCTGCAAAAAGGCGCCACACCGGCGCCGGTTCGAGCGTCTCGATCCCGGCCGAGTTTCCTTGGGTAGTCATTCTGTCGCCTCACATCATTTGTTGGGCCCTGGTCTACCACAGCGGCGTGACCCGATCAGGGCAAATCGGCTGGCCCACGTTCGCCCGGACGCCCACCGCCGATGCCACACGCGGGATTCAAGCACAGAATAGCCGCCCCGCAGCCGCCTGCAAGCCGGACTGGCCGGAGCGGCGTGCAGAGGGTGCATGACAGTTTCGGCGGCGCGCTGGTCGGCTTCAGCCGACGGGGGCTTCTTGAGCCCCTGGGCGGCTTCGTTCTCGATCGGGTCGCGCAGCCCCGTCCTCTTTGCCTCGTTGGGCGCGGCATATCCGCCGCCCTGAATCATGAACGTGGGGATGGCGCGGTGGAAGATCGTCTGGTCGAAGAAGCGGTCGTCCACGTACTGCAGGAAGTTCCGCACGGTGACCGGGGCCTTGTCCTTGTCCAGGTCGATGACGATCTTGCCCCAGGGTTCGTCGCCCTGAACAACCTCGAGCTCGATGCGCGGCAGACTGATTGGCTCAACCTGCTTTGAGCTGTCGATTCAGTCGGGTGCGGCGCGCGGGGCCGACCCGGTGAGCATCTGGTACCAGTCGTCCGGCAGGGAAGTGGGTCGGCCGTCGCGGTTCACGAGCACCAGGGTCGAGTTCGCTTCGGCCAATAACTGCCCGTCGCGTGCCAGCTCGTAGTGATGATCGACCCGCACGCGGGTGAGCTTCTCGGTCGTCGTGGTCAGCGTGAGCAGGTCGTCATAGCGGGCCGGCGCCCTGAAGCGACATTGCAGCCGGGCGACCACGTAAAACAGCCCTCGCTGCTCCATGTCGCGGTAGCGAATCCCATTGCGCCGCAACAACTCGGTCCGCCCCTCTTCAAAGTAAATGAAGTAGCGCGCGTGGTGCAGGTAGCCCATCGCGTCGGTTTCGGAGTACCGCACGCGGATCTGGATGTCGCAGCTCGCAACCGGTTCCGGCATGCTTGGAAGTCCCGTCGTCGAGCGGGGTCGGCCCGCGGGGCGGATTATAGCGGCTCACAGAGGGCCGGACAGGGCTGCCCATCGGTGCGGCGTGGTGGCTTGTTCGGCTGGGGACTGCGGCATATAACGGACACGCGAAGCGAATTGTGGGGCGGGAGTACAACGATGACCAACGCCGAGGTCGCCCGGATTTTCAGCGAAATCGGCGACATCCTGGAGATCCAGGGCGCGGACGCGTTCCGCATCAACTCGTACCGGCGGGTGGCCCGCACGATCGCCGACCTGCCGACCGATATCGGCGAGGTCGCCGCCCGCGGGGAACTCAATTCGCTGCCCGGCGTCGGGAAGTCATCCGCCCAGAAGATTCAGGAGCTGCTCGAGACCGGCAAGCTGCGGCTGCGCGAGCAGCTCACGCGCGAGGTTCCGGATTCGCTGCTGCGACTGCTCAACATCCCCGGCATGGGGCCGAAGAAGGTGGCGCTACTGTGGAAAGAACGCGGCGTCGCTTCGCTGGCGGACCTGAAGGGGGCCATCGCGACCGGCAAACTCGAGGGTCTCAAAGGCCTCGGAGCCAAGAGCATCGAGCAGATGCGCCAGGGGATCGAGTTTCTCGAACGCAGTGCCGGCCGAACGCGGCTGGGCGATGCTTGGCCGCTCGCCCTAATGCTGCGACAGGCCGTGCTGGAAATGAAGGGCGTCACGCGGGCGGAGCACGCCGGCTCGCTGCGGCGGGGGCGTGAGACGGTCGGCGACCTCGACCTGCTCTGCGTCGCCAAAGATGGGGCGCGCGTCGTCAAACAATTCACCGAGTTGCCCGGCGTCAGACAGATCATGGCCGCCGGCAAGACCAAGGCATCGGTGCTGGTCGAGCACACGGCGGGGCAAACCATCCAGGTAGACATGCGCGTCGTGCCGCGCGAATCCTTCGGGGCCGCCTGGCAGTACTTCACCGGCAGCAAGGAGCACAACGTCCGGCTGCGCGAGTTGGCGGTCAGGCGCGGCTGGAGCCTGAACGAGTACGGGCTCACCGAGGGCGATCGGGTGATCGCCTCGCGCGAGGAGGGGGATATCTACGCGGCGTTGGGCCTGCCGTGTTTCCCGCCGGAGTTGCGCGAAGACCGCGGCGAGTTCGACCTGAAGGAACTCCCCAAGGACCTGTTGACGCTGGAACACATTCGCGGCGACCTGCACATGCACACGCTCGCCAGCGACGGGCACTGCACGATCGAGGAGCTGATCGCCGCCGCGAAAGACCACGGGTACAAGTACGTCTGCATCACCGACCACTCGCAAAGTAGCGTAATCGCCAGCGGACTGAAACCGGCCCGGCTCAAGAAGCAGATCGCCGAAGTCCACCGGGTCGCGACGAAAACCAAGGGCATTACGGTCTGGGCGGGTACGGAGGTGGACATACTCGGCGACGGCTCGCTCGACTTCCCGGACGAATT
>Ga0114919_10001620_pt1 | contig 18032 bp, 16 predicted proteins | sample BlataG_FD_88682 | JGI IMG/M metagenome (GOLD analysis project Ga0114919, IMG submission 88682) | Deep subsurface microbial communities from Black Sea to uncover new lineages of life (NeLLi) - Black_00105 metaG | ecosystem: Environmental > Aquatic > Marine > Oceanic > Sediment | place: Atlantic... | reverse complement strand
TGGAGGATGTGCGCGCGCTTGCCCCGCTGGCCGAGCAACTGGGCTCCAAGGGCGGAGAGGGGAAGTTCCGTCTGGTGGTCCGCCTGGACGAAATCGCCAAGGAGGTCGAGTTCGAGTTACCCCAAGGGGTCGACACCACCCCTCGCCAACGCAGCGAACTCAAACTGGTCCAAGGGGTGGCCTCGATCAGCGCGCTTTAGCGCTTGCGATCCTCTAACCCTTAAGGTCCCTGGCGTTCCGGGCTTTTCCGCCCTTGCCAAGGGCAGGGTGGCACCCCTATAACGCACACCATCTCACACGCGGGGATTAAGCGTCACAAAGGTCTTCTAGCCTTTGCGCTCGCTCCGGTGACCGGTTCCGGCCGGTCTCTTCACCCCGCGGCGGCAGAACCGGAAAAAGGAGTAAAGCAGTCCCATGGCACTGCCCGATATCACTATGCGCCAGCTCCTCGAGTCTGGCGTGCACTTTGGTCACCAGACCCACCGCTGGAACCCGAAGATGGCGCCGTATATTTACGGCTCCCGCAACAACATCCACATCATCGATCTGACCCAGACGGTACCGCTGCTGCATCAGGCGCTCGTCACGGTCTCCGACGTCGTGGCCAAAGGCGGCCGCGTGCTGTTCGTCGGCACCAAGCGCCAGGCCTCCGAAGCGGTCGCCGACGCGGCCAAATCGTGCGCCCAGTACTTCATCAATCACCGTTGGCTTGGCGGTACGCTGACCAATTGGCGAACCATCTCCAACTCCATCAAGCGGCTGAAGACGCTTGAGGAGCTTCTCGAGGGCGACCATCACGGTCTCACCAAGAAGGAGCTGCTGCAGCTCACCCGCGAGAAGGACAAGCTCGAGCGCTCCTTGGGCGGCATCAAGGATATGGGCGCGCCACCGGACCTCATGTTCGTGATCGACACCAACAAGGAATCGATCGCGATCGCCGAGGCCTGCAAGCTTGGCATGCCCGTCGTTGCCATCGTCGACTCCAATTCCGATCCGGACGGCATCAGCCACCCCATCCCGGGCAATGACGACGCAGGCCGCGCCATCACGCTTTACACCGATCTCATCGCGCGCGGCGCGATCGACGGCATCGAGCGCGTGCAAGGCTCCTCCGGCGTCGATCTCGGCGAGGCGGAAGAGCCCATGGGCGAGCCGAGCCTCGAAAACGGGGACGCTACGAAAGCCCCCGAGGCGGCTCCCGAGAAGAAGCCGGCCAAGGCAAAGTCAACCGCACGGAAGAAGAAGGCCGAGGCCGACACCTCTGAGCCCGAGGCCCCTGAGGCCAAGGCCGAGACCCCTGAGGGCAAGACCCCTGAGGCCGAGACCCCCGAGGCCGAGGCCAAGGCAGACGCGTAACAACGCATACGCGTAACGAGAGGCCCATTCGGCAAGACGAGACTTAGTAAAGAGGAACGTATGGCCACGATAACTGCAGCCACGGTCAAGGAGCTCCGCGACAAGACCGGCGCGGGCATGATGGATTGTAAGGCAGCCCTCAACCAGAACGCTGGGGACATGGAGGCGGCCGTCGACTGGCTGCGCGCCAAGGGTCTCTCCAAGGCGGCCAAGAAGGCCGGACGCGTCGCGGCCGAAGGCCTCATTGGCATGTCCGGAGACGACAAGTCTGTCGCTCTCGTCGAGGTGAATTCCGAAACCGACTTCGTCGCCCGCAACCCGGCCTTCCAAGACATGGTCGCGGAGATCGCCGCCGCTGCTTTGGGCGCCAAGGGCGATTTGGATAAGCTCGGCGCGGCCGGTTATGGCAGCAAAGGCGCGACGGTCGCCGACACGCTGAAGGAAATGGTCGGTTCGATCGGCGAGAACATGACGCTCCGCCGCACGGCCTACCTTGCCGCCGATAACGGCGTGGTGGCGACCTACATGCACAACCAGGCCGCGCCAGGTCTTGGCAAGATTGGCGTTGTGGTCGCGCTCGACTCCACGGGCGATCCGGAAGCGGTGAAGTCATTTGGCAAGCAGGTCGCCATGCAGATCGGCGCGGCCAATCCGCAATCGGTCGACACGGACAGTTTGGATCAGGATCTCGTCGAACGAGAGCGCGCGGTGCTCACCGAGCAGGCCAAGGAGTCCGGCAAGCCAGAGGAAGTCATCGCCAAGATGGTCGAAGGCCGCCTGCGGAAATTCTACGAGGAGGTCGTGCTGCTCCAACAGCCCTTCGTCCACGATCCCGACAACACGGTGGCCAAGGCCATGGAGGCCGCGGGCAAGGACGTCGGTTCGCCGATCAAGATCACCAGGTTCTACCGATTTGCACTGGGCGAAGGCATCGACAAGGGCGAGAGCGATTTCGCCGCCGAGGTCGCCGCAGCCGCATCGGGTTCTTAAGGGCCGGCGCGGCGTCTCTCATGAGCCGCCGTGAGGACCCTACCGTGAAGACGCCGCATCGCCACCGGAGTTTGCGCTGATGGTCAAGCCACCTGCGACTTCCAAGCTTCGCTACGGACGTGTGCTGGTCAAGCTCTCCGGTGAAGCGCTCGCCGGTGACAAAGGCTACGGCATCGATCTCGGCGTCATCGAACCCATCGCCAAGGACGTCGCCGAGGCGGCCCGTATGGGCGTCCAAATCTGCCTCGTCGTTGGCGGCGGCAATATCTTTCGCGGCCTTATGGCGGCGGAGAGCGGCATGGATCGCGCCCGCGCCGACTATATGGGCATGCTCGCCACCGTGATGAACGCCCTTGCGCTTCAAACGGCGGTCGAGCGCGCCGGCTCCACGGCCCGGGTCCTGTCGGCCATCCCGATGCCCACGGTCTGCGAGCCCTATATCCGGGACAAGGCGCTCGATCATTTGGAGAAGGGCCGGGTGGTGATCTTCGCCGGAGGGACGGGCAACCCGTTCTTCACCACCGATTCCGCCGCGGCGCTCAGAGCCGCCGAGATGCAATGCCAAGCCCTATACAAGGCCACGCAGGTGGATGGAGTCTACAGCGCCGACCCGCGCAAGGTCCCCGATGCAAAGCGCTATGACCGCTTGAGCTATGCTGATGTACTGAAGCAGGATCTGAAGATCATGGACGGCGCGGCGATCGCCCTTGCCCGAGACAGTCGGATTCCGATAATTGTGTTCTCCATCAAGGGCCAAGGTAGCCTGGCTCTTGAGTTGCAAGGGGAGGGCGCCTCGACCACCATAGATGGTGGGTAGGGAACTCTGGCGAGCGCTCGCAAACGCCAGACAGAGCTCAGGCCGCGCCCGGTTCACACAGAGCCGCGCGAGAGGCGGGCAGGGAAGGCAAGATGTCTAGCTTCGACTTGGACGAGATCGAACGGCGCATGCGCGGCGCGCACGGCGTACTCAAGCAAGAGTTCAGTAGCCTGCGCACCGGCCGTGCCAGTGCGAGCCTGCTGGATCCGATCATGGTGATGGCCTATGGCAATCCCATGCCGCTCAATCAGGTTGCGACCGTCAACGTGCCGGAGGCCCGCATGATCACGGTGCAGGTCTGGGATAAGAGCCAGGTGAACGCCGTCGACAAGGCCATCCGGGAATCGGACCTTGGGCTTAATCCGGTGATCGAGGGACAGCTCTTGCGCCTGCCGATCCCGGAACTCAACGAGGAGCGCCGGCAAGAGATCGCCAAGATCGCTCATAAATATGCCGAACAGGCCCGCGTCGCGGTGCGCAATGTGCGCCGGGACGGCATGGAGCACCTGAAGAAGGCCGAAAAGGATGGTGATATGGGCAAGGATGAACACCATTCTCTGGCAACCAAGGTGCAGGATTTGACCGATAAGGTCATCAAGGAGATTGACGAGGCCCTTGCCGCCAAGGAAGCCGAGATTATGCAGGTCTGACGAGGCATCATGCATATCCTACTTTCAGCCTTGCTGCGGAGACACCGACCGTGACACTCGCGATGGACAACAAATGGGGCGACGCCGATAGGCCCGTTGCGCGCCATGTCGCGATCATCATGGACGGCAATGGCCGCTGGGCCGCGGAGCGGGGCCTGCCGCGCATCGAAGGTCACCGCCAAGGCGTCGAGACGGTCAGACAGGTCGTCAAGACCGTCGCGGAACTCGGCATCACGCATCTCACGCTGTTCAGCTTCTCGTCGGAGAACTGGTCTCGACCCAAACAGGAGATCTACGACCTCTTCGGTCTGCTGCGCCGCTTCGTACGCCGCGACCTCGCCGAGCTGCACAAGAACAATGTCAAGATCCGTGTCATTGGATCACGCGTCGGCCTGGAGGATGACATCCTGCGCATGCTCGACGACGCCGTAGCCCTCACCAAAGACAACACGGCACTCAATCTGACCATCGCGTTCAATTACGGCGCGCGCGACGAGATCGCCCGGGCCACCAAGCGCATCGCCGAGGACGTCAAAGCCGGTCGCATTGCGCCCGAAGAAATCACGCAAGACCGCTTCGCGGCTTACCTCGATGCCGCCGATCTACCCGATCCGGATCTCCTGATTCGCACTTCGGGCGAACTCCGCCTGTCGAATTTCCTGCTTTGGCAGCTGGCTTACGCCGAGTTCGTCTTTGTCGACGCCTATTGGCCCGATTTCACGAAAGAGGTCTTCGAATCGGCCATCGCCGAATATCAGCGGCGCAGCCGCCGGTTCGGCGGCACGTCGGCGAGATCGACCGCGTGAACTCTTCCGCGGCGCCCTCCGGCAACAATCAGCCCCGCGTAGAGTCTCGTTCCGCCCCGGAACTCTTGAAGCGCGTGGCCTCGGCCCTCGTGCTTGCGGCGATCGCACTCGCCGGCGTCATCGTCAGCCCATGGAGCTTCCTGGCTCTTGTGGTCATCGGTGCCGGGTTGCTGGCCTGGGAGTGGGGCAGCCTCACTCGCGGAAACGGTTTCGACGGCACATCCCTGATCCAGGCGGTCAGTGTCACCGCGCTCGCCATCTTCACCGCGCTCCACCGCTTCGACCTGGTCGCCTTCATTCTAGCCGCCGCCGCCATCGCCATCACCTTTTCCAGGACCGACCGGAGCCGCGCGCACTGGGCCCTAGCTGGTCTTGTCTATGTCGCACTCCCGGCTTGCGCGCTGGTCTGGCTGCGAAGCGACCCGGCATTCGGGCTCATCGCTGTGCTCTATCTGCTCGCGATCGTCTGGACCACGGACACCGCCTCGTATATCGCCGGCCGAAGCCTCGGCGGACCGAAATTTGCCCCTCAAATCTCGCCCAAGAAGACCTGGAGCGGGTTGCTTGTCGGAACCCTCACGCCGGCCCTTGTGGGGTATGCTTTCGGCGTCTACCTCGGCGGCACGTCTCCCTGGATCTTGGCGCTGGTGAGCATAGGTCTTGCGCTCGCCTGCCAGATAGGGGACTTGCTTGAGAGTGCAGTGAAGCGGCATTTCAAGGCGAAGGACATGAGCCAACTCATTCCAGGCCACGGCGGATTGTTCGACCGGATCGACAGTCTTCTCCTGGCCGCTGTCGTGGCCGGCCTCATTGCCTTGCGCAATCCGGCCGCGCCAGGCGCCGGCCTTCTTATCTGGTAGAGGCGTCTCCTGATTCCGCTTCGGACATCCCCGGAAAACGAACCGCGCCGTGAGGCCAAGCGGCCAAAGCGTATCACCATCCTCGGAGCGACCGGCTCCATCGGCAAGAGCACGCTCGATCTCGTGGGCACGGACCCGGACGCCTACGAGGTCGTTGCGCTCACCGGCTGCAAGAACGCGGCGCGGCTCGCCGAGCTCGCGATCCTGCATCGGGCGAAGCTCGCGGTTGTCGCCGATCAGGACAGCTACGCAGACTTAAAGAGCGCACTCGCGGGAACCGGCATCGAGGCGGCCGCCGGGCAGAAGGCCCTGCTCGATGCCGCAAGCCGCCCGGCCGACTGGGTGATGGCCGCGATCGTCGGCGCGGCTGGCCTGAAGCCGACCTTGCGCGCCGTACGCCAGGGCACGGCCACCGCACTTGCCAACAAGGAGTGCCTGGTCACGGCCGGCACGATCTTCATGGCGGAAGTGGCAAAGCACGGCACGACGCTGCTTCCGGTGGATTCCGAGCATTCGGCCGCACTTCAGGCCATGGTCGGAACGGCGCCGGAGCGGATCGAACGCGTCTGCCTGACGGCCTCGGGCGGCCCCTTCCGCACCTGGAGCCTGGAGCAGATGGCCGATGCCAGCCCCGAACAGGCCCTGAAGCACCCCAACTGGTCGATGGGTGCGAAGGTCACCATCGATTCCGCCACGCTGATGAACAAGGGCCTTGAGCTGCTGGAGGCCCACCATCTCTTCGCGCTCCCGCCTGAGAAGCTCGATGCCTTGATGCACCCGCAATCCATTGTGCACTGCCTCGTCCACATGAGCGACGGCGCCGTCATCGCGCAATTGAGCTGCCCAGATATGCGCACGCCCATCGCCTACAGCCTGGCTTGGCCGGAACGCATGCATGTTTCCAATAAGCGTCTCGATCTCGCGGAGATCGGCTCGCTCACATTCGAGGTGCCGGACCCGGTCCGCTTCCCCGCATTGCGTCTCGCCAAAGAGGTGCTCGCCGCGGGCGGCAGCGCGGGCACGGTGCTCAACGCCGCCAACGAGGTCGCCGTTGCGGCCTTTCTCGACAAGCGCCTCGGCTTCCTCGCGATCGCCGGCTTAGTCGAATCGACCCTCGCGGCCTGTCCCGATCTGATCGGTGTCACGCCGCAAACCGCGGACGATGTGCTGGAAATCGACGAGGAAGCACGGCGGCGCGCGCGGGGCTGGCTGCCCCGGATTGCATAAGCCCTGATCGCGGGCTAAGAAGGGCCAAATTCTCTAGGTAACGAGGCTTATGGACACAATAAATCTGTTTTCGGGCCTCGGCAGCACCATCCTAAGCTACCTCCTTCCGTTCCTGTTTGTGCTGACCGTCGTGGTCTTCATCCACGAGCTTGGGCACTTCCTGGTCGCGCGGTGGTGTGGCGTTGCCGTCAAGGTCTTTTCGATCGGCTTCGGCCCAGAGATCTTCGGATTCTACGACCGTCATGGAACCCGTTGGCGGGTGTCGTGGATCCCCCTCGGGGGCTACGTGAAGTTTATCGACGACGAGAATGTCGCGAGCGCGTCGGGCCGCAAAGCGTTCGAGGCGTTGCCTGAGGAGGAGCGCAAACGCAGCTTCCAAGGCAAGACGCTCGCGCAACGGGCGGCCATTGTCGCCGCCGGCCCCATTGCCAATTTCATCCTGGCAGTAGTCATCTTCACGGCCATTTTCAGCGTCTTCGGCGAGCGGATCACCGCCGCCAAAGTCGACGCCGTCAATCCGGGCAGCGCCGCGGAGCGCGCGGGCTTTAAGCCGGGCGACCGGGTGCTCAGCATTGACGGATCGGAGATCAACAATTTCGCGGCCATGCAGCGGATCGTGGCCATGAGCCCCGAACAATCGATGCATTTCGTGGTCGACCGCGGTGGCGCCAATGTCGACATCACCGCCACCCCGGAACGCAAGGAGATCACCGACCGCTTCGGCAACACGATGCGAATCGGGCTTCTGGGTATCCAGCGCAGTGCCTCACCCGACGATTGGACCCTGGAACGGCACAATCCGGCGACCGCGCTCGTTATGGCCGTCAAGGAGTGTTATTTCGTCGTCTCCCGCTCCCTCGGCTATCTCTACGATGTGGTGATCGGCCGAGAATCCGCAGATCAACTCGGTGGCCCGATCCGTATCGCCCAAGTATCGGGGCAGGTCGCGACCGCAGGGTTTGTCGCGTTGCTCAACCTCGCTGCCATTATTTCCGTCAGTATCGGTCTAATAAATCTCTTCCCAATACCTATGCTCGACGGTGGTCATCTTTTGTTCTACGGCATAGAGGCAGTAAGAGGGCGCCCCTTGAGCGAATCCACACAAGAAATGAGTTTCCGTATTGGCCTTGCCTTCGTGCTCATGCTAATGATCTTCGCGACCTGGAACGATCTGATTCACTTGAAGTTTCTGTGATCCTAGGTTGCAGGGGTACACGCTTAGCGGGGGCCGGGAAGCCCCCGTATGGTTAACAGAAGACTACCAAAAATCGGCCACAAACAAATGGCCAGTTGCGACTTCAGGCGCTTTGCCTACGGGGTCGGCTTGAGGGGAAGACACCAGTAATGGTGCGGTGGACGTTGGAAAGAGGGTTGCTCGCGGCCCTCCTCGTGTTAAGTAGCGTCCCGCTTTCGCTGGGTCTCAGCGCGAGTCTTGGCGAGCTCTCGGCCTCTGCCCAAGGCGCCGTCATCCGCTCTATCGTCGTTGAAGGCAACCGCCGCGTAGAGCCCGAAACGGTTCGCTCCTATCTTACCTTTTCCTCCGGCGACACCTACGACCCCTCCGAGGTCAACCAGTCCCTCAAGACCCTGTTTGCCACGGGCCTCTTCCGAGACGTCCGCATCCGCCGGCAGGGCGCGACCATCATCGTCATCGTGGTCGAAAACCCGATCGTCAGCCGCGTCGCCTTCGAGGGAAACCGCGAGATCGAGGACGACACGCTCGCCTCGGAAGTGCAGCTCAAGCCGCGTGCTGTCTACACGCGCGCGCGGGTTCAGGCCGACGTACAGCGCATTCTGAACCTGTATCGGCGCCAAGGTCTCTACGCCGCGCAAGTTGAACCCAAGATTATCAATCTCGACAGCAACCGTATCGACGTGGTCTTCGAAATCACCGAGGGGTCGACCACCAAGGTTCGGGCGATCAACTTCATCGGCAACCACGCCTTCAGCGATTCACAGCTCCGCTACGTGATCACCACGACGCGCACCAATTGGCTGAGCTTCCTCAAGAGCACGAACATCTACGATCCCGACCGGCTCGCTCTCGACCGCGAGCTGGTGCGCCAATTCTATCTCAAGAACGGCTACGCCGACGCCCGGGTCCTATCGGCGACCGTGGATCTGGACGCCGACGGGAAAGGTTTTTTCATCACCTTCACCATCGAGGAAGGCGAGCGATACCGGTTTGGCTATATCGACATCGAAAGCGCGTTGCCGTCACTTAACGTCGATGCCCTGCGCGGCGCGATCTTGACCAGACCCGGACGCCGCTACAACGCCGAGAAGGTGGAGAAAACGGTTGAAGCCTTGACCGTGAAGGTCTCCGAACAAGGCTATGCCTTTGGACAGGTACGCCCGCGCTTCGAGCGCGATCAGGCGACCCACACGATGAACATCATCTATGTCATCGACGAGGGCCCGCGCGTCTACATTGAACGCATCAACATCGTCGGTAACTTCCGGACCGTGGACAAGGTTATCCGGCGGCAATTCCGTCTCGCCGAAGGCGATGCCTATAACCGGCTGCTTGTCGAGGCGGCTCGTAAGCGATTGCGATCATTGGGTTTCTTCAAATCCGTGGAGATCGAGACGGAGCCAGGCAGTGCGCCCGATCGCGTGGTCCTTGTGGTCACGGTGGTCGAGCAACCCACCGGAGAACTGTCCTTTGGCGCCGGCTACTCAACGACGGAAGGCATCATCGGCGACATCAGCATCACCGAGCGCAATCTCATGGGCCGGGGGCAATATGTCCGTCTCGGCTTCTCTGGAAGCCTCGAGCGCGCCCAGGTCGATTTCAGTTTCACGGAGCCGAATTTTCTTGATCGCAACATGGCCGCCGGCTTCGATCTCTTCCACAAAGAGGTCGACTTGCGCGACGTCGCATCGTTCCGCCAGCGCGATACCGGTGCCAATTTCCGCGTCGGTTTCCCCATCGCCGACAACACACAGCTCGGTCTGCGCTATCGAATTCAGCGTGAGGAAATTTACGACGCGACGTCGAACGCTTCGCTGGCCGTGAAGGAGGCCGCCGAAGAGGGTGAAGTCATTGTGTCCAGCACGGGCTACACCATCGCCTATGACACCCGAAACCTGCCCCAGGCCCCCACCGAGGGACTCTTCGCCTCGTTCTCCCAAGATGTTGCTGGTCTTGGTGGTGACGTGAATTACATCCGCTCGGTGGCCGATGCGCGGGCCTATTACCCGATCACCAACAACATCACCCTCGTTGGCCGCGTACAGGGCGGCGCGATCGAGGGATGGGGCGGCGAGGATCTGCGCCTTACGGATCTGTTCTTCAAAGGCGGCGAAACGATCCGTGGTTTCGACCGCGCTGGCTACGGCCCGCGTGACGCGTGCGAAAGCCCCACGACGGGGATTCGCGTGCCGGATTGTCAGCGCGATTCTCTTGGCGGCAAATACTACTGGGCGACGACCGCGGAAGTTCGCTTCCCATTTCCTCTCATTCCGGACAGTCTCGGCATGCAGGGCGCCGTCTTCGTCGACGCCGGCTCGCTCTGGGATCCGAGCCAAACCGCGATCGATGCGGTCTATCCGGCGCCGCCCGACGGCGAGGGGAGTTTTATCTACGACAGCTCTCAGGTTCGCCTGTCCACCGGCTTCAGCATTATTTGGCAGTCGCCCCTTGGCCCACTTCGCGCCGATATCGCCGAAGCGCTTCTCAAGGCTGATTTCGACCGGACCGAACTTTTTCGCTTCGGCGCTTCAACAAACTTCTAAAGGCAGCCACTTCGGTTTAAGGCTACGCGCATGGTTGCCGCGCCGCCGACCGCTGGAGATTTAATGGAACACCCGGGTTTTTTTGAGCGGGCCGGTCCGTTCTCCTTGCGTGCCGTAGCCGAGGCTACGGGCTCCGAGATGGCGGCGGATAGCGATCCCGCTCTTGAGATCAAGGACGTCCGTCCTCTGGACGCAGCCTCGGTAGGCGATCTGTCCTTCGTCGATAATCCGAAATATTTGTCCGTCCTTGCCGAAACCGGCGCAAGCGCGTGCATCGTCGCCCCAAAATTCGCGCGGAAAGTTCCCAAAGGTACCGCCAGTCTCACCATGGTCGATCCCTATCGCGGATTCGCCAAGGCGCTGGCCTTGTTCTACCCCGGCTACCTCCGGCCGATGACCGCTGGAGAGCGTGCGTCGGTCGCCGATAACCACATCCACCCGAGTGCCCAACTGGAACCGGACGTTGTCGTGGGGCCAGGCGCCGTGATCGGTCCCGAAGTGCATATCGGCCAGGGGACGACCATCGCCTCGGGTGCCGTCATCGGCTATCGGGTGCATATAGGCCGGGACACCAATGTCGGGCCGAATGCATCGATCACCCATGCCCTGATTGGCAATCGGGTCACTGTCCACGCTGGCGTCGTCATCGGCCAGGATGGCTTCGGCTTTGCCATGGGCAAGTCCGGCCACCTCAAAGTGCCTCAAATTGGCCGGGTGATCATTCAAGACGATGTGGAAATCGGCGCAAATTCGACTATTGATCGTGGAGCCCTCCGCGACACCATTATCGGTGAGGGCACGAAAATTGATAATCTCGTGCAGATCGGGCACAACGTTATCGTCGGAAGGCATTGCATAATTGTGTCCCAGGTCGGTATTTCGGGCAGTACTGAACTCGGTGACTTCGTTGCTCTTGGCGGCCAGGTCGGGATCTTGGGGCACCTCAAGATCGGCGCTGGCGCCCAGATCGCCGGGAGCAGCAACGTCAGGAGTGACGTGCCAGCAGGCGCCCGTTGGGGTGGCACTCCAGCGAAGCCTGTGCGGCTCTGGTTCAGAGAAGTCACTGTTTTGCGGCAACTTGCCGAACGTAAGGATGTGAAGGTTGACAAAGGTGAAGGCGGAGAAGGCGCGTAGCGCAAAGTCCGCATCGAAGGAGCCAGTCCGCATGAACGAGAGCGGGTTCGCAACGAAGCCTGATGCCAAGGCCGCCGACTCCATGGAGGCGGCCGACATCATGAAGCTTCTGCCGCATCGCTATCCATTTCTCCTTGTCGACCGCATCGTTGACATGGATGGCGATCGCTCTGCGACCGGCATCAAGAATGTCACGGCCAATGAGCCGTACTTCTAAGGACACTTCCCAGGTAATCCCGTGATGCCCGGCGTGCTCCTGGTAGAGGGCATGGCGCAAACGGCCGGCGCGTTGTGCATGCGCTTTATCGACGCGTACGCGGAGCCGCCGCTTGTCTATTTCATGGCGATCGACAAGGCTCGTTTCCGCCGTCCCGTCATTCCCGGAGATACCATCTATTATTTCGTTCAAAAGATGCGCAATCGCGGTCGCGTCTGGCGCTTCCGCGCCCAGGCCATCGTTGACGACAACGTGGTTGCCGAAGCCGAGGTCAGCGCCGTGATCGTCGATCCTATCGAGAGCTAGCCGGGCGCTTCATGTCCAATATTCATGTGACCGCGCAGGTCGATCCAAGCGCCAAACTTGGAACGAATGTCGATGTCGGCGCATTTTGCGTCGTCGGCCCCCACGCCGAGCTTGGCGATGATGTCGTCTTGCATCCTCATGTCGTGGTCGATGGCCATACGACAGTTGGCGCCGGCTGCAAGATCTTCCCCTTTGCCTCGGTCGGGCAGGCGCCCCAAGACATCAAATATGGGAACGAGCCGAGCAAGCTCACGATCGGGCCAAACACGCTGGTCCGCGAGCATGTCACCATCCATCGCGGCACCAAAAGCGGGCATATGGAAACGCATGTCGGCGCCAATTGCTTTCTCATGATCGGCGCTCATATCGCCCATGATTGCGACATTGGTGACAACGTGACCCTGGTCAACGGCGTGACCCTCGGCGGTCACGTCTCGGTCGGAGACGGCGCGATTATCGGCGGCCTTTCCGCGGTCCATCAATTCGTGCGCATCGGCGCCTATTCTTTCGTGGGGGGCATGTCGGGCGTCGCCGCCGATCTCATTCCCTACGGCATGGCGCTTGGCAACCGGGCCCATTTGAACGGCCTCAACATTGTCGGCCTCAAGCGCAAAGGTTGTCCACGCGAGCAGATCCACGAACTCCGTAAGGCCTATCGTATGCTGTTCTCCAGTGAGGGGACGCTGAAGGAGCGGCTCGAGGACGTCGACAGCATGTTCTCCAAGAACCCGCTGGCCGAACAGATCATCGACTTCATCAAGAGCGATTCTGACCGATCTTTTTGCGTGCCAAACAATGTCTCAACGCCAAGCCGCTGATAGGTCGATATTCGTGCCCGGGACCAAGAAGGTTGAAGGCACACTCGGCATCATAGCCGGGCGAGGCTCCTTGCCGTCCGTGATCGCCCGTGCCGCGATGGCAAGCGAGATTCCAATTCACCTCGTCGCGATACGCGGTGAAACATCCGAAGAGATCGAACGCTTTCCCCACACATGGATCCAATGGGGGGAGATCGGCAAGCTGTTAGCCGCGCTGAAGGACAACACTTGCACCGACCTCGTGATCATTGGCGGCGTCAATCGCCCCGATTTCGATAATGTCCGCTTGGACCTCGGCGCCATCAAGACGCTGCCGTTCCTGCTCAGCCTCGCCAAAGGCGGCGACGATCATGTGCTGTCGCGGGTCGTCCGTTTCTTCGAGGAAAAGGGCTATCACATTCATGGTGCCGGGCAGGTGCTGCCGGAGCTTTTAGCGGGTGAGGGGAAGCTCAGCACCAAGGCGCCCTCCGCCGAGGACAAGGGCGACATCGCAACCGGTTTTGAGGTCGTTCGTGCCCTGGGACGTCACGACATCGGGCAAGCCGCCGTCGTAGCCAGGGGCCGCGTGCTCGCGGTCGAAGCGGCCGAGGGCACCGACGCCATGCTTCAACGCTGCGCGGAGCTGCGCAAGTCGGGCAGGGCGCGCGGCGCCTTGACCGGCGTGCTGGTCAAAGCGCCAAAGCCTGGACAGGAAGAGCGGATCGACATGCCGACGATCGGCCCTGAGACGATGCGGTTGGCCGCAGCAGCCGGGCTCTCCGGCCTCGCCGTGGCGGCGGGACAAGTTCTCATGGCCCAGCGCAGCGAGACCATTGCCGCGGCCAATGCCAACAAGCTGTTCCTTATCGGGGAACGCTGGGACGCTGACGCAGATCCCGTGTCAGGCGAATAAGGCGCTTAAAGCGCCCCTAGCAAGGCCGAACTCTAGCGGTCTTCCATCGGGATATAACCCCGCTCCGTAGCGCCGGTATAGAGCTGCCGCGGCCGGCCGATACGCTGGCCCGGATCCTCGATCATCTCCATCCACTGGGCAATCCAGCCCACCGTCCTCGCGATGGCAAACAACACCGTGAACATGTCGGTGGGGAAGCCCAGCGCCTTGAGCGTGATGCCCGAATAGAAATCGATATTCGGATAGAGCTTCTTCTGGACGAAGTAATCGTCGGAGAGCGCGATACGCTCGAGCTCGAGCGCGACTTTCAGGATCGGATCGTCCTTGTGGCCCACCGCCTCGAGCACCTCGTGGCAGGTCTTCTGCATGATCTTGGCCCGGGGGTCGTAATTCTTGTAGACCCGGTGGCCGAAGCCCATCAGCCGGAAGGGGTCGTTTTTATCCTTGGCCCGCTGGATGTATTCGGGAATGCGGTCGACCGAACCGATCTCTTCCAGCATCGTGAGCGCTGCCTCGTTGGCGCCACCATGCGCGGGGCCCCACAAACACGCGATGCCGGCCGATATGCACGCGAATGGGTTGGCCCCCGACGAGCCGGCCAGACGCACCGTCGATGTCGAGGCATTCTGCTCGTGGTCCGCATGCAGAATGAAGATGCGCCGCATGGCCCGCGTCAGCACGGGGTCGACCTCGTACTCCTCGCACGGAACAGCGAAGCACATCCGCAGGAAGTTCGCCGAGTAATCGAGATCGTTCTTGGGATACACGAAGGGCTGGCCGACGGAGTATTTATAGGCCATGGCCGCGATGGTCGGCATCTTGGCGATCATCCGGATGCTCGCCATCTCGCGCTGCCACGCATCCTTGATGTCGATGGAGTCGTGATAGAAGGCCGAGAGCGCCCCCACCACGCCGACCATGATTGCCATGGGATGCGCGTCGCGGCGGAAGCCGGTGTAGAACCGGTTCATCTGCTCATGCACCATCGTGTGCTTGGTGATGCGGTGTTTGAAACCCGCATATTGCTCGGCAGTCGGCAACTCGCCATAGAGCAGCAGATATGCGGTCTCGAGAAACGTGCAGTGCTCGGCGAGCTGATCAATCGGATAACCGCGATAGAGCAGCACGCCCTTGTCGCCGTCGATATAGGTGATCTTCGACTCGCAGCTCGCTGTCGACGTAAAGCCCGGGTCGTAGGTAAAGCAGCCGGTGTCCTGATAGAGCGAGGTGATATCGATCACATCAGGACCGATCGTGCCCCGGCGCACGGGCAGGTCGTGCTGCGCGCCCCGGAGCGTGAGGGAGGCCTCGTCAGTTTCCTCGGGCCGAATATCCTCTGCGACACTCATCTCAAACCTCCTGGCCCTCTCAGGGGCGACGGGACCCAACGCACCGACAGCTTACGAATATGTGGTGAACGGTTCCGGTCCACGAATATGGATTTTTTGCACTGCCGCATAATCGCGTCGAATCTACCGCAATGCAACACAGATACCTGCTCAAATGTTAAGCACGTTCAAGCTTTGAAGTCTGGTCTGAAATACGCCCCAACGCTTCCTCACGTCCAAGAACCACAAGCACATCAAAGATTCCTGGTGATGTCGAGCGGCCGGTAAGTGCCGCCCGTAAGGGTTGAGCGACTTTACCAAGCTTGCGTCCAGTCGCCTCAGCGAAGTCGCGGACGCACGCCTCCAACGTCTCCGGCGTCCACGGCTCCGCAGCCTCGAGCGCAGAGAATAGGGCGGAGAGTGTCTCTCGACCAGCCTCATCGAGCAGCTTCTCCGCCTTGTCGTCCAGCGTGAGTGGCCGGGCCGCGAACAGATAATCAGCACTGTCCAAGAGCTCGATCAGCGTCTTGGCGCGCTCCTTCAACCCCGGCATGGCCCGCTCCAGCTTGGCCCAGCCGTCTTCCCCGATCCGTGCCGCAAGCACATCGCCATCCGGCAGGTCCGGAACAAGCGCTTTCAGCTGGCCGACGAGCGCCGCATCCGGCATCTCCCGCAGATAGTGACCGTTCAGATTTTCGAGCTTGGCAAAGTCGAACCGCGCGGCCGAGCGGCCAATGGCATCGACGTCGAACCATTCGATCATCTCATCGGTCGAGATGATCTCCGCATCGCCATGGCTCCAGCCAAGCCGCACGAGATAGTTGCGCAGCGCCACCGGCAAATAGCCCATCTCCCGATACGCTTCGACGCCGAGCGCGCCGTGCCGCTTGGAGAGCTTGGCGCCGTCGGGCCCGTGGATCAGCGGCAAATGGGCATAGACGGGCGTCTGCCAATCGAGTGCCTTCAAGATCTGGCTCTGCCGCGCGGCATTGGTCAGATGATCGTCGCCGCGGATGACATTGGTAATGCCCATGTCGTGATCGTCGACGACGACCGAAAGCATGTAGGTCGGGGAGCCGTCGCTCCGCAACAAAACGAGATCGTCGAGATCCTTGTTGGCAAAGGTGACGCGGCCTTGCACCTGATCCTCGATGACCGTCTCGCCTTCACGCGGGGCCTTGAAGCGTATTGCCGGCGCGACCCCGGCGGGCGCCTCGCCGTGGTCGCGGTCACGCCAGGTTCCGTCATACCCGGGCGCACGGCCCTCGGCGCGGGCCTTGTCGCGCATGGCCTGGAGCTCTTCGGGCGTCGCATAGCAGCGATAGGCTTTCCCTTCGGCGAGCAACTGCTCGGCGATCTCCCGATGCCGCTCGGCGCGCGCAAGCTGATAGACAGGCTCCCCGTCCCAATCGAGTTCGAGCCAGCGCAGCCCATCGAGAATGGCGAGGATCGCCCCCTCGGTCGAGCGCGCCTGATCGGTGTCCTCGATCCGCAGCAGCATCTTGCCGCCCTTGGCCTTGGCGTAGAGCCAGTTGAACAGGGCCGTGCGGGCCCCGCCGATATGAAGGTAGCCGGTCGGCGACGGCGCAAAGCGCGTGATAACAGTCTCACTCATCGATGGGATCAGGGCTTTTTTTGCGGGTGGGGACAAAGTTCGGCGTGGTGATAGCATAAGCACCAGATGCGGGTAAGGGCAGGGCGGGGAGCCATGCCGAATCGGGACGAAGACGTCTGGGGCGGGCACGAAAGCCCCCAGCGGCGCGGAACTTTGGCGAGAGCGGCGGGGATCGCCGTTCGGGCGCTCGAGGCCGAGGCCGAGCGCTGGTTCCTTTGGCTCCCGGTGCTGTTCGCCGCAGGCATCGTCACCTATTTCGCCCTGTCGACGGAACCGGCCCCGCGCGTCGCCGTGGCGCTCCTGCTGGCCGCGCTCCGGCTTCTTCTCACCGTACGGCGGATTCCGGTTGGGCTCGCTTTGGGCGGCGCCTGTCTCGCCTTCGCGCTCGGCTTCGCCACCGCCCAGTTGCACACGGAGGCGGTCCGGGCGCCCGTGCTGGCGAGCGAGCTTCGCCATGTCTCGGTCGCCGGGTTTGTCGAAAAGGTCGCGACGCGCCGCGATAAGAGGAACCGTCTCACGCTGCGGGTGATTGCCGTGGGCGATCTCGGTCCTGATAAGCGACGCTATCGCGTGCGCATCAGCACAGCGTCCAAGAAAACCGCGCCCCGGACAGGCGATGCGGTGACCTTGCGCGCGACCTTGCGTCCGCCACCCGAGCCCGTGGAGCCGGGGGGATTCGACTTCGCGCGTCGCGCCTGGTTCGACCGGCTCGGCGCCACCGGCTATGCCACCGGCCGGATCGAACCGCTCGCGGCCCCGCCGCAACCCCCCTGGGATATCAGCCTCTGGGCCGCCATCGATTCCTTGCGGGGAAGCGTAAATGACCGCGTGCGGGCCGCGCTCCCCGGCGAGACCGGCGGGATCGCCATTGCCCTCATCACCGGCGAGCGCGGCGGTATTCCGCAACAAATGACAGAGGCCATGCGCGATTCAGGCCTCGCCCACGTGCTGGCGATCTCGGGCCTGCACATGGTGATCATAGCAGGCCCCGTGTTCTGGCTTGCCCGTGCGTTGCTGGCGCTCGTCCCCGGCCTGGCGCTGCGTTTCCCAATCAAAAAATGGGCGGCGGCCATCGCCGTTCTTGCTGCCGCCTTCTACCCTTGCGCTGTCCGGCGCGGCCGTCCCCACGGTGCGCGCCTGGATGATGATGAGCATCTTCCTCATCGCCGTGATGGCGGACCGGCCGGCGATCACCATGCGCAACGTAGCGCTTGCCGCGCTCGCGATCCTTGCCGTGGCCCCTGAATCCTTGTTCGAACCGAGCTTCGAGATGTCCTT
>Ga0114919_10001619_pt1 | contig 18032 bp, 18 predicted proteins | sample BlataG_FD_88682 | JGI IMG/M metagenome (GOLD analysis project Ga0114919, IMG submission 88682) | Deep subsurface microbial communities from Black Sea to uncover new lineages of life (NeLLi) - Black_00105 metaG | ecosystem: Environmental > Aquatic > Marine > Oceanic > Sediment | place: Atlantic... | reverse complement strand
TACCCTATGGTATTCGTAGGGAAAGGAGAAATACTCTCGGCTGATGTATATGGCTCCCCCATCTTCCACGATGAATGGATCTTCTATCCCCAACTTTCTTCGGTACACCTCTTGTTCAGCCCGGGTCTTTGATGAACAGAAAACGATGGGTATCCCTTTATCTCGCAGCCTTGTCACTGACGGCATAACCACTGCATAGGAGTAGGTAAAAGGATCAAGAAAAGTACCATCTAAGTCCGTGAATATTACCAGGCCACTCTGACAGTTCGTGGATATACTCATTAGCTACCTCAATCTTCTGCCAAAACTGAATAAGAATCGAGGTTTACTGACATGATCTCTCCAAACTTTTTTAGATTGACATCATTAGGCGCCCGATAAATCCGTGGTGGCGGTAGCTCCTCCTCCTTTTTGAGAATGCCGGGCAAAGTCAGTTCGTTCATAATATTCTCTTGAGTCACTTTATCACACAGCGGCGAGTGATAGACAGCGGCCAGACTAGGTAGCAACATATCCACCTGCAAATGCTGCGTTCCCCTCTCCTCGTGTAGGTGAGGATTCCTGGTTTCGATCTGGAATATGTCCACACCGTGCTTGACTACAGTACGGTGGGCTAGTGGCAACACACCGCCAAACCCCTCGAAGATAGACAAAAGCTCTTGAGTTTCTACTGCATAACCGGAGGCGTACGGTAGTAACTTAGCCAGGCGCAAACTCATTGCATGTTCTCCAGCGTTAGCGGTTCTTATTATTTCGGTTTCAAAACCCGTGTTAGCCGAGATAAGAGAGTTAACATACCTGTTCGTAATTCCGGACACCCGCCCTAGTTTTCTGAAAAATATACCCGCCGAAACTTTAGGTTTGTAACGCCACAAAATCCTGACCATCGAATAAGGGGATTTAGCCAGGCTAAAGCCAGCAGCGTAGCACTTGACATACTCCCAAACTGAGCCAGGGAAGTAATTATCAGCATCTATAAAACCTATGTAGCTCCTCTGAAGTAGCATGGCTAGCAACAAGGCAACTATCATACCCTCGCTCTTGCCATCCCTGAGTAAACCGTCCTCACCCAGTAACTCGGTGTAGCCTGAGTCGGCCACTGCCTTTGCTAAAACAGGGTCTTTTTGATGAACTATGAAGGCAGAACGCCGAGTAAAGTGACAGTACTGAGCCAGCGTGTCCTTCTCGATGCTGAATCTGTCAACTTGCTTCCTCCGGCTATTGGAGACTACGATCACGACGCAGTCGTGAGGAACTCCGCTAATAACACCCTCAAACAGCTTAAGTTTCTCGTCCTTGATAAGAATGGCGATAACCAGCTTTTCTTCGTAATCCTTTATGACTTCTTCTTCAATCTTTAATACGGCGATATTCTGTGGCGAGTGAGGTTTAGCTGCTCTACCGGAATCGAGTTCTAGTACCTTTTGCACCTCATTAAGCCTAACTGAGCCGAAATGCTCGGTATATCCTTGAGTTCCAATTCTCATGCCACTCCCTTCCCTTTTCTTCGCAGGGTCAAACGCTGGGGTGCCCCCAATATTAGTACCACCTAGAATGAGAGGGTCCCTGTCACTCCCCCTAGTTGTATAGTCTGTTTCTCCTGATTCCTCTCGTAGTATCGCTTGGCAAACTCTGCCGGTGCCAGGTAGCCGAGTGAGCTGTGTGGGCGATAGTTATTGTACTCCTGCCCCCTCTTTTCCACAATGACCTGTGCCTCTTTTCCACTCTGGAAGATTTCACGGTTCAGACACTCGTCTCTTAGCTTGTCATTGAAACTCTCCATATATCCGTTTTCCCAGGGCTACCGGGTTTAATAAATAAGGTCTGGCAGCCAGATTCTGCTAGCCAATTACGAACCACTCTAGCCACAAAGCCTGAAGTTGTCAATCCGTCTAATAGCTTTGCGGATTAGCGTATAAGGGTGTATTTTAGTTTACCACACCTACTGTCGAAAGGCACAAGCCAAGCAGGTCCTTTCTCGAAAATTTTCACCCCTTACGTCCTAGACCCTTTGACATGGGCTTAGCTAGGCACTACAATGGCAATAGAGCTGAACGGTGGCGTTTGTCAGAGCTAAACGACAAGGCAACAGAATCTATTACTATCTCGTGGAAAGCAGGCGAGAGGGCAACAAGGTGAGACAAAAAGTTATCAAATATCTGGGCACTGAGTTGCCAACAAGAGAGCAAATAGAAGCTATGAGGAGGGAACGATAACACCAAGACAACCTAGATTGAGTGAGCTGGAAATGGTAGAAAACAGTTTATCGCCCGCCGCCATTACTGATAATTTAGAGACGCGTTTTATCGGTCAAAGGGTTATTTATTATCCTAGACTGACATCAACCATGGATGCAGCCAAGCGCGAGGCTCAACAGGGAGCAACGGAAGGAACTGTTGTCATTGCCGAGGAGCAAACCGCGGGGAAGGGTCGAATAAAGCGAGCCTGGCTATCACCCAAGGGGAGTATTGCTTTGTCTATCATTCTTTACCCCAGCTCGGCTTACCTATCTTCCCTTATTATGGTGGCCTCTCTAGCTGTAGTCCATTGTGTTGAGAAAGTCACCGACTTAAAATCGCAGATTAAGTGGCCTAACGATGTTCTGGTTAGTGGCAAAAAGGTGTGTGGGATTTTAATTGAGAGCGATGTAAGGGGCAACAGGGTGGACCATGCTATTATAGGTATAGGGATAAATGTCAACCTTAGGCTTTCTGATTTTCCTGAAATTTCGCCCACTGCTACCAGTCTTTCCCATGAACTGGGAAGGGATGTATCACGGCTAGCTCTGATACGGTGCCTGTTAGCCGAAACAGAGAGATTATACCTGGCTTTGCCGACTGGGGAGTCTGTTTACCAGGAGTGGTGGGATAATCTGGTGACACTGGGCAAAAAGGTTCGGGTAAGCTCAGGCGAAGCTACCTATAAAGGCATAGCTGAGTCGGTAGCCAGCGATGGCAGCTTGCTGCTGCGTCAGTCCGACGGGAGCCTGACTAAAATTGTAGCCGGGGATGTTACCCTGCGTGAATAAACAATATTCTGCCCCAGAGCCTGCCACCTAGAGCAGGCTCCGGATTTACTTCCTATAGGTTGGTTTTTTGCCCCCCTGGCTATTTGGTGGTCTTTTCGTCCGACTGGTGCGCTGGCGCCTCTTTTCTCATAAACATACTGATAAGGTCAATGGGCAGGGGGAAGATTAGGGTACTATTTCTCTCTGAGGCTATCTCAGTTAGCGTTTGCAGGTAGCGAAGCTGCAAGGTGACCGGCTCCCTGGCAATGACAGCGCCAGCTTGAGCCAGTTTCTCTGAAGCTTGAAATTCACCCTCAGCGTGGATGATTTTGGCTCGCCTTTCTCTTTCCGCCTCAGCCTGAGCCGCCATCATACGCTTCATTGTCTCTGCAAGCTCAACCTCCTTAATCTCTACAGTGCTAACCTTCACCCCCCAGGGGTCGGTGTGCTCGTCTATTATCCTCGTCAGTGCCTGATTAAGCTTTTCCCTTTGCGTCAGTAGTTCATCAAGTTCAGATTGTCCCAATACATTCCGCAGCGTGGTCTGAGATATCTGTGAGGTGGCTCTGATGTGGTCTAAGACTTTAATTACAGACGCCTCGGGGTCAACTACCCTAAAGTACGCCACTGCATTTACCCTTACGGTAACATTGTCCTTGGTGATTACCTCCTGTGATGGGACATCCATAGTTACTACTCGGAGGTCCACCTTAATCATGGTGTCAACGAAAGGGATGATGAAAAACAGTCCAGGACCCTTAGCTCCTACCAGCCGCCCCAGGCGGAAAACAACCCCCCGCTCATATTCCCTGACAATCTTGACTGCCATAGGAATAAGTATGAGCACGGCTAAAGCGATTATACCAATAACAATTATATTTGGCATGTGTTTACCTCCTTTATTGTTTTTTGGCTACATATAGTTTTAAGCCATCAACCTTAGTTATAATCACCTCCTCTCCGGGTTCCACCCGGCCCCTTTCTGATACTGCCGTCCACCGTTCGCCCTGAATGAAAACTACTCCTTTAGGCTCCAGGACTATCTTGACTTCGGCAATCTTTCCTACCAGCTCTTCCCTGCCTGCAGATGCCTGGTGGCGGTGGGCTCGAATTCCCCAAATAATTGCCACAGCAAAGAAAACGGCAATACAAATTACCACCAGGATAACCAGCCACAGGTCTACTTGAAACCAACTCGGGTCTATCTGAAACAATGGAAACCCCCTTTATTCTTTTTTGGTTACATATAGTTTTAAGCCGTCAACCTTGGTTATAATCACCGTCTCCCCAGGTTTGATTCGCCCCTTTTCTGATATTGCCGCCCAGCGTTCGCCTTTGAAGAAGACTGTTCCCTCAGGTTCCAGGGCTACCTTGACCACGGCGGTCTTGCCCACCAGTTCCTCCCTGCCAGTGGATGCCTGGCGGCGGTGGGCTCGGATTATCCGGCTAATTACAAAAGCAAAAACGACAGCAACAAGGATTGTAACTACGGCAATCAGCCATAGGTCTACTTGAAACAATGGACCACCCCCGGGAAATAAGATTAAGGAGCCGAGGACTAGGGCAGTTATGCCCCCAGCGGTGAATAAACCGAAGGTGGTAGTAAGTATCTCACCGATAAATAGACCGAAGGCGAGCAGAATGAGTAATATGCCTCCCCAGTAGGCGTTAAGAACGCCTAAAGAGTAGAAGGCAAGAAGTAGGCTGATAGCACCTATAATCCCGGGGAAGAATGTTCCTGGAATGTAAATCTCGGCAATAATGCCTATGGTGCCCAGGCTAAGTAGAATATAGGCAATGTTGGGGTCGCTAATAGCATGCAGGAAGCGCTCAATGAGGCTCATTTCATTTCTGGTTTTCTCGATAGTGCCTGTGGTGTCAATAGTAACCTCCACACCATTGGCTAAAGTAACCTGCCAGCCGTTGATCTGGGCAATAAGGTCTTCCAAACTATCCGCCCGAAGGTCGATAAGGTTGGCATCCAGGGCGTCAACATCGGTGAAGGATTTACTTTCGGTTACTGCTAGCCGGGCTTCTTCGAAATTACGACCGCGCTCCTGGGCAATGGTCTCCATCCACTTAGCCGAGAACTCGACTATCTTTTTCATCTGCTCCTCTGGTATCTCCTCCCCACCAGCAGCTACGGGATGAGCAGCGCCAATAGTAGTGCCTGGCGTCATGGCGGCGATATGAGCCGATAAAGTAATAAAGGTTCCAGCTGAAGCAGCCCAAGCGCCCCTGGGAGAAACATAAACAACAACGGGGACATCAGCATTCATAATCCTCTGGACTATCTCCTCCGTTGAACCTAGTAGCCCTCCAGGCGTATCTAACTCAATAATGCAGACCGTGGCATTCTCATCTTCAGCCTGGCTAATGCCCCGGTCAATATAATCAGCAACTACGGGGACAATGGTGCCCTCAACATGTAAGATGTGGATTGACTGAGTAGCGGCGCTGAGCGTAGCTGGTAGTAAAACTCCAGCCATTAAAGCTATAAAGAAAGTGAGGCGGAAAGCTTTGAACACCCTTTTAATCATGTTACCTTCATTAATGGTAGAATGTGTATAATTTTTGACATACCTAAGCCCTATTAAAAGGTCTATAGATAAAGTATATATTGATTGGAGTTGTGTTGCAAATGAAACGAGATTATTTATCAACCTCACCCCGTAAGTTTTATTTAGTAACCCTATCCCCCTCCCTTAGATAAGGGAGGGGGAATTAGTTATGTTAGAGGGACTTCGTCCCTCTAAAACTCCCTATAATATATTTAGAGGCTTCGCCTCTCTTTAACTCTCTTACATTTGGGGGTGTCTAAGAGAGGCGTCAGCTCCTCTTTCTTCTCTTCCCCCTCTCCAAGAATGGAGAGGGGGACAAAGGGGGTGAGGTTGATAAACAATCTTGTATAGTTGAATAGCTAGGCGAAGTAGTGTTAAAATTTACCAACTATTGATAAAAGGTATGATATGAGAATTCAAAGGTGCAAAGGAACTCGAGACCTATCTCCAGAGGGAATGGCGGGCTTTCGACTCATTGAGGGCGCATTTAGAGACTGCTGCCTCAAGTGGGGGTATAAGGAGGTCAGGACGCCAACCCTTGAGTATCTCCATCTATTCACCTCCACCGGGACACTCACCCCAGGCATGTTAGGCAAGGTATATTCCTTCCTTGATTGGGATGGATGGAGTGGAGAAAGGGTAGTGTTGAGACCTGATGGCACAATCCCTGTTGCCAGACTTTATATTGATAGTATGGAAGGGGAAGAGCTGGCTAAGCTCTTTTATGTAACCAATGTCTTTATCTTTGAGGAGACGGGGAAGAAGACGAGGGAAAGATGGCAATGCGGCGCTGAACTTATAGGAGCAGGCTCTCCTTTGGCTGATGTAGAATTGGTAATGCTGGCTCTGGAGGTTTTGAAACGGCTGAGGCTTGAAGGCATTGAGCTGAGGCTATCACATGCTGGATTAATAAGGGCGTTGCTGGCAAAGCTGGAGCTAAGTCCTGAGGAGCAGACCAGGCTCTTTGACCGCTTTTTAGATGGGGATATAGAAGCGCTGGCTAAGGTAAAGCTGGAGAGACCTGAACTGGCGAGGACTTTGCCTCCTTTGCTTGACCTGAAGGGGAAATCATCCGGGTTTCTAAAAAACTTGAAGGCTCTATTCACCCAGGATTTGCCCGAATTCAAGCCCTACATTGATGATTTCATAAACATCGCTGAGCTTCTGGAGGCTCTGGGCTGTGATTACCAGATTGACATAGCCTCAGGGAGGGGCTTTGAATACTATACCGGTGTGATTTTCCAGCTTTTCAAGGACGAGGAGAAAATAGGTGGTGGTGGCAGATATGACGCCCTTATTCCGTTAATGGGCGGCAAGGATACCCCTGCCTCCGGTTTTGCCCTTTACCTCGACCGCCTGATGAACCTGGTAAAGCCAGAGGCTCTGGCTAAACCTTCAGGACAAAGAATCCTAATCAAGGCTGAACCAGAAGCGGTAAAAGAGGGCTTCAGCACTGCCGATTGCCTCCGTGAAGCCGGATATAGGGCTGAATTCTATCTCGGCGCTCAAAAACAGGCTGACTTTAACTGGACGCTCGATGTTCAAAGTAAAGCCCCCCGATTTATTTTAACTGACCAGGTTAACCACAGAAGATTTGAGGCGCAGACTACTGCTGAGGTTTTAGCCACATTGCAAGAAAAAGGGGATTTCCAAAAAACAAGGTTATAATTTGGCAAAAGAAGTTTGAAGGGGCTTCGCCCCTTCAAAAACCTAGCCTCTCCCCTTCTTCAAAGGAGAGTCAAAGAGAGGCTTCGCCTCTCTTACAATAACAATTCCCCCTCCCTTACAAAGGGAGGGGGATAAAGGGGGTGGGTTGATAAACAACCCCATAAAGGTAGCGTTGCCTAAGGGTCGTCTTTTAAGTGAGATAGCCGTCCTGCTCCGAAGAGCGGGCTGGGGACTCACCGGCTACCATGAGACGGCACACTTTTACCGGATTAAATCCGGAGGTTTTCCCAACCTCTCGGCTAGGGTATTCCATGAGAGGGATATCCCTATTCAGGTGGCAATAGGCAACTACGACCTGGGCATTTGTGGCTCAGATTGGATTGAAGAGCTTTTGGCTAAATACCCCAGTAGTGCCTTACTCAAGGTGAGGAATCTGGGATACGGAGAGGGTGCCCTGTACATAGCTGCCAGTCGCTCTGAGGGAATATCCACAGTAGAGGCGGTGCGAGCCAGGACAGGCACTATCCGCATTGCCAGCGAGTACCCCAATCTGGCTGAGTCCTTTGCTCTGAACCTTCGGCTGAGGCAGTTCAGCGTCTTTCCCCTGTGGGGAGCGGCTGAGGTTTACCCACCGGAAAATGCTGATTTAGCACTTGTCTCTGGCACAGCAGAGGAGCTTCTCCATTACGGGCTGGTGCCGGTAAGCAAAGTCCTCAGTGTCAGCGCCCTTTTAATAGCTAACAGGAATAGCTGGGAATCCAAAGACATGGGTGAGGTCGTGGCTTCTATCTGTGATAAGGTAACGGCTCAAGAAGCGACAGAGCCAGAAATTATTGGTCAATACCTTCCCAAACACCCGGGGAAATCGGAGGTTTTCCCCGGAACCCGCTCTGAGGAGGTAGTTCGGTTTGCCTTACCCGACGGGCATCAGCAACTGCCTACCCTTCGTCTGCTAAGTAAAGCTGGCATTCACCTCGACGATTACCCATCAGCAACGGGAAATCGCAGACCGACCACCGACCTACCCGGTGTTACTATTAAGGTGATTAGACCTCAGGATATGCCATTACAGGTAGCTAATGGGAATTTCGACCTGGCTGTTACCGGCAGGGACTGGCTTATGGAGCATCTTTATCAGTTTCCCTCCAGTCCGGTGAGGGAGCTGCTCGACCTGAAATTGGGCAAGGTTAAGATAGTGGCTGTAGTGAGCAAGGATTTATCTGTAGCCGATGTCCATAGCTTGAGACAGCTTAGTGCTGAGCCAACGGTGCCGCTTAGAGTAGCTTCAGAGTATGTAAATATTGCTGATAAGTATGCCAGGGATAATCACCTCGGCTTGTATCAAGTGGTTCCTACCTGGGGAGCCAGTGAAGCCTTTCTGCCCGAGGATGCCGACTTGCTGATTGAGAATACCCAGACAGGGCAAACCTTAGCCAGACATAACCTCAAGATTATTGACACCCTTTTCCAATCGACAGCCTGCCTCATTGGTAACACCAACCGGCTCTCAAGTTCTATTAAGAAGGAAAGGATAAAGTCTATCATTGAAACCCTGAAAGTGGCAGTGGAGGAAATCTAAATTGAGAATTATTGAAGGCTTTCAGCCAGCAAAATCTGTATTATCACGGCAACCGGGGGTTGAGTTCCCCCCAGCTTCACCAGGACTGAGACAGGGCATAAAACAGGTCTTCGGGGCGGAAATCAGCCCGGAGCAGGCAGTGGGGCAAATAATCAACGAGGTGCGCCGTAGAGGGGATGCCGCCCTCTTTGATTATACCTTGAAGATTGACGGGGTGAAGCTCGCCTCACTGGAAGTAAGTAAAAAGCAGATAGCCAGTGCCTATCGGGAGGTAGATGAGGAGCTGGTGTCAGCCCTCAAACTGGCAGCAGAGCGGATACGCTCCTTTCACCTTGAACAAAAACGCAGTATTTGGAGCAGCTTCGCTAAATCAAGCTCAGGTCAGCTACTACGCCCGCTGGAGCGTATCGGCGCTTATGCTCCCGGCGGTACCGCCAGTTATCCATCAACTGTGCTGATGACCGCTATTCCAGCAAGGGTTGCCGGAGTCAGGGAGGTTATCTTGGTTACGCCACCAAAATCCAACGGGGCAGTCCCCCCACCCACATTAGTAGCCGCCGATATTGCCCAGGTTGACCGTGTTTTCTCTATTGGTGGTGCTCAGGCAATCGCTGCCCTTGCCTTTGGCACCGCGTCCGTTCCTAAAGTGGACAAGATTTGCGGTCCAGGCAATATCTTTGTAGTTCTGGCTAAAAAGCTGGTATATGGAATAGTTGACATTGATGGACTGCCTGGACCAAGCGAGGTGTTAATTATAGCTGATGAAACAGCTGACCCCGAGTATTGTGCTGCTGACCTTCTAGCCCAGGCTGAGCATGACCCCTTAGCCTCAGCTATTTTGATAACTACCTCCAGATGGTTAGCTGACGAAGTCAATCAGGAGGTAGAACAACAATTAAAGGGCTTGGAACGCCAAGCCATAGCTGCTGAATCCTTGCAAAACAGGGGGATGATAGCGGTAGTTGCTGATGTAGATGAGGCTATAGAATTAGCCAACCTCTACGCCCCGGAACACCTCTGTCTGATGATAAGAAGGGCTGATGCCTATATCGACCAGGTATCTAATGCAGGCTGTATATTCATCGGTAACAACTCAACGGTGGTCTTGGGCGATTATGTACTTGGACCAAGCCATGTTTTACCTACCGGGGCTACTGCCCGATTCAGCTCACCACTTAATATACTCGATTTTATTAAGTTTATCAGCCTGGTTAAGGTGGATAAGGCTAGTTTGCAGCAACTAGGTCGAGCAGCATCGGTCATTGCCAGAGCTGAGGGCTTTGATGCTCATGCCCGGGCAGTGGAAAGGCGGCTGAAATCAAATTAAACTCCCCCCTTTATCGCCGCTACTTTGAAATCAACTATGAATCTGTGCTAAAATGTGCCAATGCTTTATGTCAGGAGGTAATCTGTTATGGCTTCTTCTGATTCAACGACGGGGATAGAGAGATTAATACGGTCAAACCTGGTTACTATTGGTGGTTATACCGCTGGTAAGTCGCGGGAGACTGTGGCAAAGCATGTTAAGGTTCCAGCGGAGGACATCATTAAGCTGGATGCTAATGAGAACCCCTATGGCTGCTCGCCAAGAGTAAAACAGGCTCTGGGCACCTATCCCTACTTCAATCTTTACCCTGATGCCAGGCAGACAGAGCTCAGGAAACTGCTACAAGGCTATACCGGCGTTGGTGCTGAGCATATTGCAGCCAGCAATGGCAGTGACCAGCTTATAGACCTTGTTTTACGCCTATTTGTTGGTTCTGGGGACGAGGTAATAAATTGTGTGCCTACCTTTGATATATTTCGTTTTAGTACCGCACTGTGCAATGGCAAGCTGGTTGAGGTATTAAGGGATGAAAATTACGCTGTCGATGTAAGCGCAGTAAAGAGGGTTATAAGTGAAAAAACCAAAATAATAGTTCTAGCTAATCCCAATAACCCCACTGGAACACCTACTCCTCAGCGGGATATACTGGAGCTCGTGGATACCGGGGTGCCAGTGCTAGTGGATGAGGCCTATGTTGAATTCAGCGGTGAAACAGTTACCCAGTTAGTTAGCCAGTATAAGAACTTGATGGTGTTAAGAACATTCAGTAAATGGGCAGGGCTGGCTGGTCTGAGGATTGGCTATGGCATTTTCCCTCCCAACATTGCTGATTATATGCTGAAAATCAAGCTCCCCTATAGTGTAAATGTCGCTGCCGTGGTAGCAGTGCGCGAGACGTTAGCGGACATTGATTATCTGATGGACAGGGTAAGGGCGATAGTTGCCGAGAGAGAAAGGCTATTTGGCGAGCTAAACAAGCTGAAGTGGTTAAAACCTTACCCATCTCAAGCTAACTTTATTTTCTGCGATGTTCTGAAGGGCAAGGCAAGCGAAATCCAGCAAGAATTGCAAAACAGAGGAATATTGATTCGTTACTTTGACCTACCGCTGCTGAGAAATTCTATTCGCATTAGCGTGGGTAAACCAGAGCATACCGACGCCCTGATTAAAGCACTAAAAGAAATAGGGGAGGGAGCTGTTTAGTAACCCATCCCACATTTGAAGGAGACTAACTTAAGAGGGGCGTCAGCCCCTCTTTCTTCTCCTCCCCCCATTTTTATATCTTTTCCCACCCGCCGCCCTTAAGGGGAAGGGGCTAAAGCCCTCTTTTTTTCTTCTGCCGCCGCTGCTGCTGGTGGTGATGATGGTGGTGGTGGATAATAATGATGATGAGGGGGAGGGGGAGGAGAAGGAGGAGGAGCAGGAGCAGGACCACCACCACTACCACCACGCTACTACTTCTCTCTTTTTAAGCGATAGGGAATTGTTAATTAATTTAACAAATAAAGCTCTAATTCTATTGACAAATCCTGAATAAGTGTTATAATAGTTAACAAATATATTGCAAAAATCTATTGACAAATCCGTAAAAGGTGTTATAATACTTAACAGGAGGATGGAAGTGGAATTAGTTGAGACGTTAAAAGAAATACAAAAGAAAAACGGATATACTGACCAGAAGATGGCAGTTAAAATAGGGTGTAGCAGACCGTATTACAATCTAATACGTAATGGTAATGTAGCTATGGGTCTCCCCCTCCGCCTTAAAGTAATTCAGGCTTTTCCTTTAATAGCTGTTCGATTGTCCGTTGTTGAACGAAAGACGAGAGAAACAGACATCGGTCTGGAGCTGAATATAGATGGCAGTGGCAAATGGGAGATTGATACCGGGCTCCAAATGTTTGACCACCTGCTGGCTCAGCTGGCTAAGCACGGAAGGTTTGACCTGAAGATTTCAGCCACAGGAGATGACCAGCACCATTTGGTGGAGGATGTTGCCCTTTGTTTAGGCAGAGCCTTCAGTGAAGCATTGGGGGAAAAGCGGAGCATTGTCAGAATGGGCGATGCTTCTGTGCCTATGGATGATGCTCTAGCTATGGTAGCAATAGACATTGGTGGCCGGGGATATACCGTGCTGGAGCTACCATTCACCGATAATGATATGGCAGGATTTGCCACCGACCTTATCCGCCACTTCCTTGAGTCCTTTGCCCTTGAAGGCAAGCTTAACCTGCACGCCAAGATTCTATACGGCATCAATGACCATCACAAAGCGGAAGCCCTGTTCAAAGCCCTGGGTAGAGCCCTGGATACAGCAACCAGAATTGATGAGCGGATTAGTGGCGAGCTGCCCAGCACCAAGGGTTTGCTGGAAGGTTAGGAAGTAATTCGGCTTCCCAATCACGCCTCTGGTTAAACTCAGATTTGAAAATTGGTGCTTTCCCAGAACCCGTCCCAATCCTCCTTGGCTATACCAAGACTTGAAAGGACTTTTGACGGAATAGGATAAGACACACCACTTTCCCTCTCTATCTTTTTAACATGGCGAGCTAGAACAAAAGTCATGGTTTTTAAGTGCTCATAGCTCATCCGAACTCTGGCTACTGTTTCCGACACCTTGCCCGGACCAGGTTCGGGAGGACTCTTGGCAAAGTTAATTACTGCACCGTAAGGTCCTCCGGCAACCATGAAGTGGTCTGAATAGTATTCAGGAACCTCTTTCTCTTCAGGCATATTTCCCTCCTATTCTAAAAATTGAGTGCTAAATACCTATCCTAATTTCCTACCGGTTAACCTCTCATAAGCCTGCTGGTATCTTCTGGTGGTAGCCTCAATGACCTCTGGGGGTAGCATGGGGGCTGGGGGTTCCTTGTTCCACCCTGACTGGGTGAGCCAGTCTCTGACTGGTTGCTTATCATAGCTGGGTTGGGACTGACCAACTTTATATAGTTTGGCATCCCATATACGGGATGAGTCTGGGGTCAGTAGCTCATCAATGAGGATAAGCCTATCATCGTCCAGCCCAAACTCCATCTTGGTATCAGCAATGATGATACCTCTGGCTATAGCATATCGTTGAGCATAATTATAGATGACCAGGCTTTTCTCCTTCATCTCCTCAGCTAGAGCCTCACCCAGCAGCCTCACCACCTCATCCATAGATAACGGCAGGTCGTGCCCGGTTTCTGCCTTAGTGGTAGGGGTGAACAATGGCTGAGGCAATTCCTGGCTTTGTTTCAGTCCCTTAGGTAAAGGCAAACCAGAGACAGTGCCATATTGCTGATATTCTTCCCAGGCCGAACCGGCAAGATAGCCACGCACCACAGATTCAACAAGGATACGCTTGACTTTCTTAACCACCATAGACCGTCCAGCGAGGTAAGAAGGGTAAGCAAAACGGCTCTCAGCGGGAAGATAGGCGTCAAGACAGCGAACATCATCCACTGCCTCTACTAGATGGTTGAGCACCAAATCCCTGGTCTGATTGAACCAGAAAGCAGAGAGCTGGTTAAGCACCAAGCCCTTATTGGGAATGCCACAGGGTAGGACAACATCAAAGGCTGAGATTCGGTCGGTGGCGATAATGAGCAGCAGGTTGCCTAGGTCATAGGTATCACGCACTTTGCCCCGAAAAAACAATGGCAGAGGTAAGTCTGTCTTCAACAAAACTGACGAAATAGGATTATTTATCTACCTCACCCCCTTAATCCCCCTCTCCATGATATGGATATGTATTCCTTGCATGAGGGGGAAGGGATTACTTTTGAAGGGGCAAAGCCCCTTCAATCTACCCGTAATTAGGATGCGATGGGCTAATACTCATTATATTGCTCTGGGCGCTAGGTCTGGGGGCTTAGCTATATCTCCTTTCCATTGCGCCTCGGTTAAGCCCAATCGCTTAAAGACGTCATCTATATAACGAAGGTAGTATTGGTAGTCAAATAACGGCTCAAGCTCCGGCTCAGGCAGGGCGGCAGTAACCTCAGGGTCAGCCTTGAGCAACTTAAGAAAGCTCCTGTTTCCCTTCCACGCTTTCATAGCATTTCGCTGCATCAGTTCGTATGCTTTTTGCCGACTTAGCCCTTTATCAATAAGGGCTAGCATTACCCGCTGGGAGAAGATTAAGCCTTTGGTAAGCTCCGTATTCCGCTTCATCCTTTGGGGATAAACCTGTAACCCTCGCATTACCGAGGTGAAAAGGCTCAGGGTGTAATCCACCACTAGGCAGGAGTCGGGCAATATAATGCGCTCGGTGGAGGAGTGAGAGATGTCCCGCTCATGCCACAGGGCAATATTTTCCATTGAGGTCATTGCATAGCCTCGAACCAGTCGGGCTAAGCCACAGATTCGCTCACAAAGCTCTGGATTCCGCTTATGTGGCATAGCTGAAGAGCCAGTTTGACCTGCGGCAAAAGGTTCTTCCACTTCTCTTGTTTCGGTTTTCTGTAGCCCCCTAACCTCAGTAGCGAATTTCTCCAGTGAGCTAGCGATTATAGCTAAAGTGGTAATGAATTGAGCGTGGCGGTCGCGCTGCAAGACCTGGCTTGAAACTGGAGCTGGGGCCAGCCCCAACCGGGCGCAAGCCTTCTCTTCAACCTCAGGAGATAAGGTAGCATAGGTGCCAACTGCCCCTGAAATCTTACCCACAGCGATGGCTTTTTTAGCTTCATTAAGCCGCAGCATGTTGCGCCTCATCTCCTCAGTCCATAGCGCCAGCTTAAAACCAAAGGAAATTGGCTCAGCATGAACCCCATGAGTGCGACCAATCATAGTTGTATATTTATGTTTTATCGCTTTTCGCGCCAATACTGAGATGAGTTCCTTTATATCCTGACTCAGTAGCTCGGCGGACTCGATTAGCTGCAAGCTGAGGGCGGTATCAATTACATCTGAGGAGGTAAGACCAAGGTGGATAAAGCGCGATTCATCCCCCAGGCTCTCTGATACCGAGCCAAGGAAGGCAGTCATATCATGGTGAGTCTCTTTTAAAATCTCCCCCATGCGTTTGAGGTTAATCCGGGCTAGCTTTATCTTGGGTATAGTCTCTCTGGGAATGACGCCCAGTTCAGCCCACGCCTCACAGACAGCAATCTCTACCTCAAGCCACTTAGCAAACTTATTCTCGTCCGACCATATCCTTTTCATCCGGGGTCTGGAATATCGCTCAATCATTTGTTGTCTCCTTGTAACTGGCTTCTATATTTTTCGTAGGCTTTTCGTATCTCATCATATTTCAGGCTTAAGATTTCGGCAGCCAAGTAGGCAGCATTCTTAGCCCCAGCACTGCCTATGGCTACGCTGGCTACAGGTATCCCGGCTGGCATCTGGACTATTGAGTAAAGGGCATCAACACCCTTCAGTTCACTGGTGGCTAAGGGCACGCCGATGACCGGCAGGGTAGTCCAGCTAGCCAGAACTCCGGGCAGGTGTGCCGCCCCACCGGCAGCAGCAATTATAACCTCAATCCCCTGCTCCCGGGCAGACAGTCCAAACTGCCGAGCCCTTTCTGGATCGCGGTGGGCTGATATTACAGAAACCTCATAATCAATGCCAAGCTGTGTTAATACATCCAGCGTTGGCTGCATGGCTTCGGTATCTGATTTAGAACCCATAACTACAGCTACTAATGGCATATTATCTACCTCACCCCCTGTATCCCTCTCTCCTATCAAGGAGAGGGGGAATTAGTTATGTTAGAGGGACTTCGTCCCTCTTGCACTCCCGGTATCGCGCTCCTCCCTTCCCCTTAAGGGCGGCGGGTGGGAAAAGATATAAAATGTATTCGGGGCTTCGCCCTTTAAATCATCCCTCTATTGACTTCTCCTTATTTCAGCAATATCCTTGCGATAATGACAACCCTTAAAGTGAATTCTAGGGATATTAAGATAGACCTTTTCTCTTGCCTCGGTGATGGTCTTACCCACAGCTACCACAGTGAGCACTCGCCCTCCATTGGTCAATACCTCTCCCGGCTGTGAGCCTAGCTTGGTTCCGGCATGAAATACCAGAATGTCTTTATCTAAGGTATCCAACCCGGTGATGGGGAAGCCTGTCTTGTAACTGCCGGGGTAGCCGGCTGATGCCATTACTACCCCAACACAGGCATCCTCACTCCACTCCACATTTATTTGGTCTAATTTGTTATCAATCACTGCCAGCATAATATCTACCAGGTCAGTTTTGAGCCGGGGGAAGGTAACCTGTGCCTCCGGGTCACCAAACCTAGCATTAAATTCTAGCACCTTTGGTCCGTTATTGGTAATCATCAACCCGCCATATAGAACACCTTTGTAAAGTCTTTCTTCTTGAGCCATAGCCCTTACCGCCGGCTCCATAATGGTCTCCCTTACTGTTTTAGCCAGGGTCGGACTCATAAAGTGCGGTGGGCTATAACTACCCATACCACCAGTATTAGGTCCCTGGTCACCATCAAATATCGGTTTATAATCGCAAGCCGATACCATAGGGATGACAGTTTTGCCATCGGTAAAAGCGAAAGCACTCATCTCTTCTCCCGATAGACACTCCTCAATGACCACCCGCTCCCCAGCAGAACCAAAGGCTCTAGCCTCCATTACATTGGACAAAGCGTCTAAGGCTTGTGGGATTGAATCGGCCACAGTTACCCCCTTACCGGCAGCTAATCCATCGGCTTTAACTACCAGAGGAGGTTTCTGTCGCTTGATATATTCCTTTGCCTCAGCGTATCGGGAAAAGCTGACGCTTCGGGCGCAAGGGATATTATATTTTTGCATCAGCTCCTTAGCGAATACCTTGCTCGACTCGAGCTCAGTGGCTCGCTTGGTAGCACCAAAAATAGGAATGCCCCTGACTATGAAGTGGTCGACAATGCCATCAGCTAGAGGCGCCTCTGGTCCGATAACAGCAAGGTCAATTCTCTTTTCCCTGGCTATTCTAGCCAGCGCCTCTATATCGGTAGGCTTAAGAGCAAGGTTATGGGCAATCTCAGCCATTCCAGCATTGCCCGGAGCGACATAAATTTCCTCGACTTTGGGGCTCTGGGCTAGCTTCCAAACCAGGGTATGCTCCCTAGCCCCCCCACCAACAACCAGTATCTTCAGGGTTTGCTCCTTTTAGCATTTATTGGGTATTAAGGTCTTGACAAATGGTAATTTTATATGCATAATATCATAGCAATTAAGCGACTCTCTGTTGTGTTGTCAACGGAGAGTTATTAAACGGCCCGCTGTTGTGCTGCCAATAGCGGGCTATTCTTATCCTCCTTCATCCTTTTGTACCCAGCAATCTAATAGAAACTCTTCAGTTAGGCGAATGCGCACATCAGCAGCCTCTCTGAGATTTTTAGCCCATCCTTGCCACATAACAAACGCATTTTCTACATACTTGCGGGTATGTTCCTTAACAAAGTTAACTGCCTCAGCCAAATCAGCATCACCCGACACTAAAATAGCGACATCGTAAGCATCAAGAAGTGCTAAGCCTACCATATCCACAACAATCCTGGTATCCACGCCCTTTTGAACATGTGTCGTATGCTCAATGTCTTTGCCGCATGATTGACAGCGGAGCTTGACTGGCCTGGGAACGAGCCTGCCAAGCCTAAGTTGCAGATAGTCCACATAGCCGAGGCGGTTTAAGAATGCTTGATGTCGTCTTGTGGCTTCGGAGTCCCCCTCAAACCTGGGGACGTGGTAATAATAAATGCGTATTAATTGGCGTTCTTTGGTCAATTTCCTAGCGAGCTTTTCCACATCAACGATGTCTTGCCGGTGCAAACCATCCCTAACTGCAAAATATAAATTGCTACCATCTATAAAGACCGCTACCCGTGATGAGCTCTCAAAAGTCATGGCTTACCCCCTTTAATATTTGCCAACCTCACCCCCTTAGACATTTACTTAGTAACCC
>Ga0114919_10001618_pt1 | contig 18034 bp, 16 predicted proteins | sample BlataG_FD_88682 | JGI IMG/M metagenome (GOLD analysis project Ga0114919, IMG submission 88682) | Deep subsurface microbial communities from Black Sea to uncover new lineages of life (NeLLi) - Black_00105 metaG | ecosystem: Environmental > Aquatic > Marine > Oceanic > Sediment | place: Atlantic... | reverse complement strand
GTCCTTACCCCATCTGGGGTATTCCTCCCTTAAGCCAAGCACGGCCTCAACCAGCTCTTTTGAATAGCTAGGCTGCCTCACATGTTGAGGCCGATGAGAGCGATCTTCCAGGCTCTGTATATGCCTGGGGTCATAGCGCCGCTTCCAGCGATAGAAGGTCTGTGGGGAGATGTCAAAATGACGACAGGTGAGGCGGGCACTGTGATTAGGTAAATTGTAGTAGTCAAACCATTTGAGTCTCTGCCTGGCCTTGCTGGACAACTTGGGGATACTGGCCAGACGCCTGGATCCCGGGATCGTGCTGTAGACGTTCATAGCACAGCCATTATAGCGTCCTCTCATAACTCATGTGTCACCCATCTATCTGAACGAGATCATCCCGGAGGAGAGGACTTGACATTGCAGAGGTTTGATATGTTATAATCTTATCAACGATAAGCGATAAGGGGGCAAGGATGCCAGAATGGCGATATGAAGGATTCGGCCGGAGGCTGAAGGCGTGGCGGGAAGCCATGCACCCTGCTGTTACCCAGAAAGACCTGGCCAGGAAGGTGGGGGTGAGCGACGGGTTCATCGCGCATATAGAGACCGGGAGGACGCTGCCGGGGAAGAAGACTCTGAGGGCCCTGGCCAGAGCGCTGGGCGTGCCTGAGCTGGAGATGTTCCGGGAGGCGGGATACTTCAGCGAGACGCCGCCGCCCAGCGATGAGGAACTGATAGGCGACCCCGAGTTGAGGCTTTTCTTCCGGGATGAGTGGAAGCACCTCTCTGACGACGAGAGGGAGTGGTTCAAGGGCTTCGTGCGGATGATCAAGATGCGGCGGCGGGAGAAGCCGGGCGAGTAGAGCGGGGACGGGTTGCCATGTCGGGCAAAGCGGCGGCCAGCCGGGTGAGGAGGAAGTTCGGCACCAGCGATCCCCGGGCTATTGCGCAGAGGGAAGGCCTTGAGGTGGTGACGGCTCCCCTGCCGCAGAGGTGGTGGGATGTGCTGCTGTGGGACTGCATAGCCATCAGGGAAGAGCTACCGCCGAAGTGGGAGAGGTGGTGCATCGCCCACTGCCTGGGACACCACTTCATGCATCACGGCAACCAGCTCTGTCTGAAGGAACGGGCTGAGCTGCTGAGCCAGCGGCAGCGGCAGGAGGCCGACGCCGAGGTATTCGCCGCCTGGCTGCTTGTTCCCGAGGAAGAGCTTCAGGCTCTCAGGCAGGCTGAGGGCGATAACCTCGATGGGTGGAAGTTGTCCGAGCACTTTCAGGTGCCTAACGAGATGGTCCCCTTCCGGCTGGGACTGAGCAGGAATGCCTACCTGCGGTCTATCGGGTGGTAGCAATGCAGTCCAGTATGGCCTGGTGAAGCCTTCCGTTGCTTGCCAGCGTTTCCTTTCTGCTGATGCCGACCCGGTACGGCTGGCCGTCGAAATCGCTGACCCTGCCGCCCGCTTCGCTGACCAGCAGGATGCCCGCGGCATAGTCCCATAGCTCGTTCTGCTCCACGCAGAAGCCATCGTACCTCCCGCAGGCCACGTTGCACAGGGCCAGGGCGGTGGAGCCGTCGCGCCTGGCTGCCTGGCCCTCCCTGGCCAGGCGGGCAAAGCGTCTGGCGCTCCTGTCGAAGGCCGGTGAACGGCGGTCGTAGGGGAATCCCGCAGCCAGCAGGCCTTCATCGAGCCTGGCGGTGTTCGACACGCGGATCCTCTCTCCGTTCAGGTAGGCCCCGCTGCCTTGTGTTCCGGTGAACATCTCGTCCGCAACCGGGTTGTACACCACACCGAGGACAATATCGTGGCCCCGCAGCAGGGCTATGGACACGGCGAAGTAGCGGACCCCGTGTATGAAGTTCACCGTTCCGTCCAGCGGGTCGATGACCCAGGTATGGTCGGAAGGCCCGCCTGCCCGGCCGGTCTCTTCGGAGAGGAAGCTGTGGTCGGGGAAGCTGCGGCCCAGGATGCCCAGGACAATGCTCTCAGCTTCCCTGTCCGCCCGCGAGGCAGGATTCCGGTGTCCCTCGCCTTTGTAGCTGACTTCGCCCGGGCTGTCCAGGCTTCCCCGGAGGAATTCCCCTGCCTCCCGGGCTGCCTTCCTGGCGACATCAAGCCACTCTTCCGCCTGCGCGCGGCCTTTCCCGTTACCCTGTTCTGTCAATGCTCTCGGCCCAGAAGTCGTTGATGCCGGTGTGGTCCTCAATCATTGAATCATACCATACCTCATCGGCTTCAAGGCGCTCAGCTCGGTCACGCTGCCGTCGGGGTTGACGCTGCCTTCCCATTGCCAGGGTGGCTCGATGCTGGAGAGCACAACCACCTGGTACACGGTGAGTTCCGGAGGCAGCACCGGGTAGGACACCACGACCGTCCATTCGCCGGAGGTGAACTCCCTGCAGGCGGCTCCCGCTATCCCCTGGGGAGCGGTGTCCGCCTCCTGCCACTCTACATCTTCGCCCGGGACATCCTCTCCGTTGTGCTCCCGGAGGTAATCGATGGCGGCGTCACGGGCATCCGCGGCGTTCTCAACGGCCGGCGCCGGCTGGCAGCCGCCGGCCCCGGCGAGAAGCGCCGCCAGCCCCATGGCGGCCATCGCCAGACGCAGACGTGATTTGACCATCTCCGTTCTCGTGTACCCTGTTCCCTGTAGTACTATAACGAAGGAGATGGCAAAAGGTTGACGGCGTGGAGGCCGCCACTATGGTGAGGGGCCCGTATCGCCAGGCTGCCCTACCTGAGGAAGAAGTCGGGCCTCAAGGGGTCCCACCTGCCCACCAGCCGGTCGAAGGCAGGGTCAGGAAAGGTCTCCTTGAACATGCGGTAGTAGTACAGCTCCTCCACTGAAGAGAGCCACGGGTTGCCCTCCACCCTGTTGTGCTCCGCGACTTCAGCTTCAGAGATCTGTTTATCCGCCTGCGAGCGCATGATCGAGGCCACACCCGAGCCCTGGGCGAAGAAGCGCTTGGTCTGGTAGATGATATGGTCGGGCAGGCGGCCCTCAAATCCCTGGCGGACGACCCACTTGCCGACCTGCTCCGGGCCGTGAATCTTGCAGCTTATGGGAATCTTGCGGGAGAAATCGACCACCCTGAGGTCGATAAAGGGAGTGCGGGCCTCCACCGAGTTGGCGGCCATCAGCCTGTCCAGCCTCTGCAGGGCGGTGTTGTGGGCCACGTTGACCAGCCTGTCCACTATGGCAGCCACCTCCTCCGGGTTCTTCCCCTGTCTGAACTGGCCGTCGTACCCGGCGAAGAACTCGTCGGCTCCCTCTCCGGTGAGCACGCAGTTGGTGTGCGGACTGACAAATCGTGCTGCCAGGTAGTTGGCGATGGCCCCGTGCACGCAGCTTTCCTCGAACATCTCTATGTGGTGTATGGCCGTGGGCAGTATCTCGTTTATCTCCTTCTCTTCGAACATCAGCACGTGGTGCTTGACGTCCAGGTAGGCGACCACGTCTCTGGCCAGCGGGAGGTCCTGCCCTCCCTCCATGCTCACCGTAAAGGCCTCGATGTCCGGCTTTATCCTGTGGGCCATGCAGGTTATGAGGCTGCTGTCCAGGCCTCCGCTGAGGAGAATCCCTCCCACGGCCCTGTCCTTCATCCTTTTCTCCACTGCCTCCTCCAGCAGGTCGGCCAGCACCTTCTTGGCCTGCTCGAAGCTCTCAAAGTCCGGGGTCTCCACGCTCTCACAGGCGAACGGCTGGAATCCCAGTTCCCGGGAGTAGACATAGCCGTTGGGAAACTCCTTCACGTCGTTCACCATGCCTACCAGGCTCTTGGCCTCCGAGGCAAAGAGCAGCCTCCCGTCGCTGTGTCCGTAGTGGAGCGGTTTCACCCCCACGGCATCGCGGGCCAGCAGCAGCGTGCCGTTGTCCGATATGGCGCAGGCGAAGTCACCATCTAGCTTCCTGGCGAACTGCGGGCCGTACTTGTCGTAGAAATGCAGCACCGCCTCGGCATCGGTCATGTTCGATTTCTCGGGGTTGTAGATGCGGCCGTCAAGGACGACCGTTCTCCTGCCATCCGAGGCGTGGTGTGAGCCGTCCTTCGAGTCGCCTCCCACGTTCAGTTCGCAGCATCCCACATGGACCTGCCCATTCTTCCTGATCCAGGTCTCGTGAGGGCCGCGGTGCTTGATGCGCTCAAGCATGAGCTGTAGCTCGTCTCTGTCGACGCCCTGAATTCCGGCGATGCCTGCCATGGTTAGGCTCCTCCCTTGAACTCTGCGATTGTGTCCAGCGCCTGAAAGCCGTCGAGGCAATAGGCATCCGCGCCTATCTCCTTGGCGAACTCCTCGGAGAGCGCCGCGCCTCCCACCAGCACTTTCACCTTGTCTCGGAGGCCGCTCTTCTTCAGGGATTCGATTACGTCGCCCATGCTGTCCATGGTGGTGGTGAGCAGGGCGGAGAGGCCCACGAAATCGGGCTGGGATTCCCTGACCACGTCCACGATCTTTTCCTCGGGCACATCGGTGCCGAGGTCGGTCACCTCATAGCCGGAGCCTCGGAGCAGGATAGCCACGATATTCTTGCCGATATCGTGCAGGTCTCCCTTCACCGTGGCTATGACGAACTTACCCTTCGGCTCGACCCCGGACTTCTCCAGATGCGGCCGGAGGATGTCCATCGCCTTGGTTACCGCCTCAGCCGAGGCCAGCATGTCCGGGATGAAGAACTCCTTGGTGCTGAACTTGTCGCCCACGACCTGCATTGCCTCGGTCAGGCCTTCCTTGATGATTTTCTGTAAATTGATGTGCTTCTTGAGGGCCTCCTGGGTCAGCTCCGCCACCGCCGGCTGGCCGGCCATGTCTCCCATCAGGCCCTCGTCGTCGCGGGTGGCCCTTCCCTGGATAACGTTCTCCTTGAGCAATGCCAAGATGTCTTCAGACACCGTGTTCACCTCCTTCGTACGTGTTAAGCCGGGGCAAGATGCCCGGTATCTCTTCAAACACCCTCTTGGTGGTGGCCGGGTCTATGTGCTCCACGGGCAGGGACAGGAGCTCCTCCATCCTCTGGCCGGCCAGTGCCAGCACGTTGTCCTCCAGCCCTTCGGACTCGAAGGGGTAGGGTGGAGAAAGCTGTCCGCTGTGCAGCAGCCGGCGGATGTGGCGGATGTAGAGCTTCTGCGCTGTGCCCATTACCTCTCTGACCTGTTTCAGAGACTCGGCCAGTTCCTGTTCGCCTATGCGGGGCGGCCGCAGAAAGAACTTGACCATCTGGAAGTGAGCGTCGTCCAGGACGGCCTGCACCGGAGAGAAAGTGAGGTTCTTCTCCAGCAGACCGAAGGCGCAGTGCAGGTACTGCGGCCCGCTCATCATGGTCACGGTATTGGAGAACATCCTCTCTATCGACGACTGCAAGCCCGGAATCTTCACGTCGCTGACGCCGGAGGTGGAGTAACACGGTATCTTGTAGAAGCGGGCCATCTGCACGCAGTCGATGTTGTACTGGCTTGACTCGGGGGCGCCGTAGGAGTCGTGGAGGTTGTCCATTCTAGCCCTCACCGGCACGGCCCCGTAGAGCACCGGCGCTCCGGGGTTGACCAGCTGGCTCAGGGTTATCCCTGCCAGGATCTCGGCGTTTATCTGGACCACAATGCCGTCTTCCCTGATGGGAGCGGTGGTCCCGCCCTGAGGGGCGCACGACACCACCGTGGGCAGTCCTCTCCGGCACAGCTCGATCAAGGTCTGGGTGGTGTCATCGACGAACTGCAGGGGGCTCTTCACCAGGCAGGTGATGAAGGAGATTATGGGGTTCTCCTTCAGCCGCTCCTTGCCCCCGGCGATTAGCTCCGCCATCTTCACCAGGTTGTCCAGCTGGCTCAGCGTGGTCAGCCCCGCCATGACATGCTTGGTGCTGTTGTTCAGGGAAGCGAAGTACTTGTTGACGTCCTTGTTGTCCTCGGTGACGTCTTTGTCCTGGATATTCACCGGACGGATGAAGGCGTCCAGGGTATCGAGATGCTCGCAGAGCCGGGCGGCCCGGCAGAGGTCGGCCACGGTGCCCCGCCGCAGCTGGAATTCCGGCACCTGAAGCTCGACGCCGGGGGAGGACTTCTTGACATAGGTCTCAAAGGCGACGTCAAGCCAGAAGTTGGTCTCGGAGCCCGAGACCAGGAACACCCTTGGCTCGTCGCCGTGCATTATCAGGCTGTTGTCCTCGTTCCGCGCCCCCAGCTTGACTGTCTTGGGGGCGCTCTCAACCGCCTTCAGGACGAGCCCCTCCGGTATCTTTAGCAGCCAGCAGCTGGTGTCGCTGTCAGGGACCGGGGCCACCTCCGCGCCGCTGGCCTGAAATATGTCCGCCGCCTGGCGATTGAAACAGAGCATGCCGGGGTCGGTGAGGAGCTCCATGGAGGCATGGTGAATCTGTTGGACCTGCTCGCCGGTCATCCTGCGGTACGGCGCTTGTACCAGAATTCCTTCTCTAGGCATGGGCAACTACTTCCTTTCTGTGCAAATTCGAGCCCGCTGTCGGGCTCGTCAGGCCGGTACTATATCGGGGAACCTGGCCAGTATCCTGCTCCTCACTTTCGCGGGCAGCCCGCGGTGGGGCCTCTCCAGTAGCTCCTTCACCAGCTCTCTGGCCCTGACAGAGGTATCCTTGCTTCCCAGCTTCTCCCACCTCTGCCGGAACTCCCTGTTGCTCAGGGTGGGCTCGTAGTGCTCGTGGCGCATGTGGGTCCTGGTATGTTTGGCGGCGACAAAGTTACCGCCGGGCCCTATCTCCTTGATTACATCGAAGGCCAGCGTCTCATCGTTGACCTGTATGCCTCTAACCGCCCGCATGACCATTCCCAGTATTTCGTTGTCGATTACCAGCTTCTCGAAGCTCATGGTGAGGGCGAACTCCATCAGGCCGGCGGCGTCGTGGATGTAGTTGGCGCCGGCCAGGGCGCAGAGAAGGCTGGTGATAGAGGACTCGTAGCCGCTCTGGGCGTCGATGACGTTGGAGTCGCTCATGCCCGCGGTGGCGTAGAAGGGCAGCCTGTAGAACTGGGCCATCTGGGCCCCGGCGGCGTTCAGCAGTCCCATCTCGACGGAGCCGGTGATGTATTTCAGGTCGCGCAGGCTGGTGCTGCTGGCCACGGAGCCGAAGATCACCGGAGTCCCCGGGTTGGCGAGCTGGCTGATTATCACGCCGGCCAGCGAGTCCACGATCTGCACCGTCAGGGTCCCGGCCAGGGTCACCGGCGCGGTGGCTCCGGTGAGGGGCTCGGCGGGACATACCACGGGTATTCCCGCTTCGGCGGTGGTGACCAGCAGGTCGCCGTAGAGGGAGTCGATCTTGAAGGGGCTTATGCTGCAGGTTATCATCGATATGATGGGCCTCTCCCTCAGCTTCCGTGCCGAGCCGGCGATCATCTGGGCCATTCTAATGACATTGCGCACGCCGTTTTCGGTGTACACGCCCCCCATGATGTGCTTGCGGCAGTTGTCCAGTCCGGCGAAGAAGCGGTTGACATCCACCTTGTCCCCCGGGATGTCGCCGGGATAGGTGGGCAGCATGAAGACATGGACGTTATCCAGGCTGTCCACCAGCCTGGCTATTTCTCGAAGGTCCTGGAGTACGGCCGGCCTCTTGTTCCCGGTCTTCCGGTCGATGACGTTGAGGGCGGTGCCGCCGGTCCCGGCGTGGACCCTGCTGCCGCCGAGGGTCACGTCGTTTCGCCTCACCCTTCCGCAGAGCACAACCTCGGCGGGAGCGCTATCAACCAGGGTCATAACCATTTCCCGGGGTATGGTTACCCGCCGTTCCTGCTCGTCGATTTGAGCCTCGGTGCCCCGGAACAGGTCCAGGGCCAGATTGGAGTTTACCTGAATGCCCACCTCCTCGAAAATCCTCATCGCTGTGTCGTGTATCTTCTCCATGGAGGCGTCCGAAAGCGGTCGGTAGCTTCCGCCGGGTACTCCCTTGAGAATCAGTTTCTTCCTGGCCACGGTAAGTGCACCTCCTTCCTGTTAGGAATGGCAATAAACGTGTCGCGCAGACTTTCAGATGTCAGAAAACGGCTCACCTTTCCAGCACCGGGAGCGGTCAAACGATATAACGAGAGGAGAAAAGAAAAGAAGCGGAGGTCAATAAGGAAAGATCAGATGAAAAGGTGAGATATTGACAGGACAACTGGAGTGATGTGATGCTGAGGAGCGAACACAGACATATCGTAGCTACGACACGTTGAATTCATGAATGCCATCTCCCTCCTTGCCACTTACTTGGAACCGGGCCTGTTATTTCGCTGCTACGATGGGACCCGCTCCCAACCGACGTCCATTTTGCCGATTGGGGAAGGTTCTGTCAAGGCCTCCTGCCTGTTTTGCGATGAGCGGTGGCCTGGGTGAAACGGGTTCTATTCCCGGCATATCAGCCCGTACAAGTCGGGCCGGCGGTCGTTGATGAAGTCGACCTCGTGCTGGCCCGGTTCGATCACCATATGCTTGCGGCGGGCCTCCTCCGGCTCGATCTCGGCATAGATGATGTCCTCTTCATCGTCCTTTGCCCTGGCCAGGGTCCGGCCGAGCCAGTCGGCGATGGAACTCCCGCCGCAGAACCGGGTGCCCCGCTCATCGCCGACCCGGTTGACGGCGAGGCAGAACACGTGGTTCTCAATGGCCCTGGTGGGAATGATGTAGTCCGGGTAGACCCGGCCCAACTCGGGCCAGTTGGCGGGGAAAACCAGCAGGTCGGCGCCCTGGAGGCTCAGTATCCGGGAATGCTCGGCGAACATCAGGTCGTAGCAGATGCCGATGCCTATCCGGCCCAGCTCTGTCTGGTAGACCGCGGGAGGCGCGTCTCCCCAGCTCAGGAAACGGTCGACCCCCAGGTAGGGGAGGTGTAGCTTGCGGTATTTTCCCAGCAGCCCGGCAGGACCGAGCAGCGCCGCCGCGTTGTACAATCTGTCTCCGCCGTCCTCAATCAGGCCGATGACGACGTACACGTCCAGCTCCCGGCAGGCGGCCGCCAGCCTGTCGGTGCCGGGGCCGGGAATATGCTCGGCCATCGGGATGGCCTCATGCAGGCTGGAGTAGCAGTTCCCCGTCAGGGCGCATTCGGGAAAGACCATCAACCTGGCCCCTTGCGCGGCGCCGAACTCCATGAGCTGAAGGCATCTTGCCAGGTTGCCCGGCTTGTCCAGGATTCGCGGCTCCATCTGGAAGCCGGCGATCTTGAGTTTGCTGTTCATCTCCGTTGTCTCCTTTTCACACCGTTAGCTGCATGCCGTCCCAGGCAAAACGCATCCTCCCGTCTGCCGGCTCCAGGGCGAGGTAGTCGTCGTAGCTGCGGTTCCAGTATTCCTCCAGGTGAACGAAGAGGACCCGCCTGGCTTCAAGGCGGGCGGCCAGGGCCAGGGTCTCCTCAAAGGTGTAGAGGGTAGTCCTGGAGATATGGCCGGCGGGGTAGCTGAAGCCGTGTTTCAGCCCCCCCTCGAATATCCCCGGCTGGATGACCAGGAGGTCCGGCTGGCGCAGCTCCTCCCGGTGCTCGGGGAAGGGCTTGATATCGCAGGGGGCATAGACCACCCTGCGCCCCGACCTCTCAAAGACGTACACGAAGCCCGGCTGGGTGCCCCGGTCCACGGCGATAGCCGTGATCCGCGTGTCCTTGACCTCCACGCTGTCCTGAAAGGGCGTCAGCCGGAGGAAACCGCTGTCACGGTAGAAGTCGAGCACCGGGCCGTACTGAGACCGGATATTCAGTATCCGCCGGCCCAGCCGCTCCGGGAGCAGCAGGCAGACCTGCTTTTGCGGATAGGCTTTCCAGGTGCGGAAGTCCAGGGCAATCTGCTCGACGACGCGGAGCCCTTCAACATGGTCGGGGTCCAGGTGGGTGAGCACCAGGTAGTCGACGCGGCGGATGCGCCGGCGATTGAGCAGGCTAACGACCTCCGCTGGTGTGTCGATGAGGAGGTTGATGTCGTGAAGAAAGGCGGAAGGCCCCGCTCTGGCATAGGGAACGCCCTTCTGCCTGGCCTCACGGCAGACCCTGCACTGGCAGAGGGGCTTGGGTATGACCATGCAGCCCCCCGAGCCGAGGATAGTCCACTTCATGGCAATCTCCGCGTGCCATTGTACCCCCGGCGGCTCTGAGATGGAAGGTCTGTGTTGACCGTGATAGGAGTGCGAGGCGCCGGCCTGTTTCTGTTATTCGTGTGGGGTTGGGGAAGGCACGAGGGCTTGGTTCGCAGCGTCAGTGTGAGTCAGGGACAGAGGTACTGAAAAAAAAGAAAAGGCCCCAAGTGGCCTCACCTCCGGAGTTGGCACCATCCCCTTTCAGCTTCCGCCTACCTTGTGCCAGGCTTTCTACTTCCCAGCCCTTCTTCAGCTTCCGTCTGTTGGGTACCTTGCCCCCACCACTTCAGCTCGGCCACTTGGGACAACTTTGATGTTAGCATGTCCTCCGCGGGTTGTCAAGTTTTCCAATTGTCTGGCTCAACGCACCCCCGCGGTTCCGGACTCAGACCGTCACGTACCCCTTTTCTCTCCTCCTGCTTGTTCAGTCGGCGAATGGCGAAAAAGCCCTCGAGCGATATGCGTATTCGCTACCCTTACCTGATTATTTCACCGCTTCCCGTTCTGTCAATCCCCCGTGCTGTGGGGCACGCTAGAGTAGTACGGCGGGTTGACGCAGTACGATTACAGGTTGCGTCACTTACGCATAATCGCCAGTATGCCGATCACAACAAGGAATATCCCCACCACCCACTGCAATAAATGAGGGAAGGTCAATACCAGAATCCCGGCCACAATGGCGATAATGCCCATCCATAGACGTGATATCTTCATCGTTGTAACTCTCCTCCTTGCTTTCAGAACTGCCACATATCATGGCGCATAGCAGTCCTGCTTCGCTAGCCTTCTTTGATTATATCAGCCATTTCTGTTCTGTCAATACCCCCGGTTGCCTCTGCCGGGGCGATATCGTTCTTGGGGCAACCATACCATCTTCGGTAACGCTAATTCCGCCGCAGTTCGCCCACTTGACAGCCGCGGGGGCCAGTAGTAATCTAGAATCGGAGAAGCGGTGCAGGACTTCTGAAAACCGCATAGCGGCAGGATGGGGAGGATGGCAAGAGGAGGTAGGGGGTTGAGACGAGGGCGATGGCATCGCTGCGTGAGCGCGGCGGTTGGCGCCCTCTTCTCATTGAAGTGCAGAGGAGCTGACGAGAGGCCCGGGTATGGTGTTGACAGCAAAGATTCCTGTTCGAGACGTGTCCACTAGTGGATTCTCGAAAAGGGGGTGATGCGTATGGGTAGCCTGACTGTACCTTGGTGCCTGGCGCCGCCATAGCGGTCCAGGTGATAAGCATGGTGGTTCCAGCAAAGACAAGGAGGTGAAAGATGTACAGGACAATACTGGCTCCGCTCGATGGGTCGCCGCTGGCGGAGTTCGTTCTACCCTACGTGGAAGAGCTGAACTCGCGATTTGGCGGCAAGATCATTCTACTACGCGCCTATCCCAAAGAGGAGGCTTCGCAAGCCGGCACGCATCAGGCCTACGTTGACGGCGTGGCTCAGGCGGTACGGGGCCGCCTGGGGGCCAAGGCGGACGTTGAGTCCGTGGTTGTGGCCGGGGACCCGAACAGGGAGATCGTGGACTACGCCAGGAAAGAGGAGGTAACCCTCATCGCGGCGGTGGCCCGCGGCCAGTCCGGCGCGGGACTCTGGCCTGTCGGCAGTACGGCCGACAAGGTCATACGGGAGACAGGCAAACCGGTCCTCGTCATCAGGGCGGCTGCCTCCAAGGCGGAGCCCGACCAGGGAATACTGAACAGGGTGCTCGTCCCGCTGGACGGCTCGAAGCTCAGCGAGGCCATCTTGCCCTACGTGGAGGGTCTCATAGCTGGAGCGTCCGCGAAGGCGAAGCCGAAGGCAGAGGTGACCCTCTTCCAGGTCCAAGAAGCGGCCAAATACGGCCTTGCCGAAGGCGGGTATAAGCTGCCCAACCTACAGGCGCTGGAGGCGAGTGCCAGGAGCTACCTCGACGGAATGGGCACCGGGTTGCGGGCCAAGGGAGTGGCCGTAGAGAGCCAGGTGTCAACCGGCGTTCGCAGCGTTGACCAGGAAATCCTCCAGTTCGCTCACAGCAGCAATGCCAACCTGATTGCCATGTCGACACACGGCCGGTCGGGGTTCAGCAAGATCTTCCTCGGCAGCATGGCCGACCGCGTGCTGCACTCCGGAGACGTTCCACTCCTGCTGGTGAAGTCGGCGGAGGCATAGCGCAGAGGGAGTTGCTTCGTCGCGGTGGCCCTGACGGGCGGTGGGTGCCGCGCGGCTCGCGCCCGTTGTCAGGTTATGTGCCCTATAGTAATACGCCATTCTGACGCGACACGTACTCTGTGCGCGGGCGGCACGCGGATGGGGTTGGGGGGAAGGGGGGCGGGAGAAACAAGCTCGGACATACTCCCTGGCGGGATGACTGGGGTGGGATGACTGGTGGTCTGGTTAGTGGCGACCCCGGGGGGATTCGAACCCCCGATCTCCACCGTGACAGGGTGGCATGTTAAAACCGCTACACCACGGGGCCGCTTATGTGGGCTTCGACCAAAAAAGTGTAGCAAGGTCAGCTTTGAGTGTCAAGCCAAGGCCGGCATGGCCCTTGACACGGGCTCTCCCAGACAGCAAAATAGCGCAGTTCGAAGGGAGAGAATACCGATGGCAAGAGCGAAAACCTGGACAGTGAAAGTCCGCCGCGTCACGCATACCGTGGAAGTCAAGCGCAAGCCCTGGCTGGCAATAGGAGAGATAAAAGTCGACGGCAAGATGGTGGCCATGTTCCCGGCCAAGGCGCTTTCGATAGGGCTCTTTCACAAGCAGCAGCCCTTTGAGGTCGCAGGCACGTCCTGTGTGCTCAAGATAAAGCCCGGCATGTGGAACTATAGCTACGACCTCTATGTCGAAGGGGAGCCTGTAGAGCCCGACACGACGTAGGCTGTCCCACCCCGCCCCGGCGGGGATAGAAAAGCAAGATGAGAATACTGGTTACCAATGACGACGGCATCAACGCCCCCGGCCTGTGGCAGATGGTCAAGGAGCTGCAGGCAGTGGGGCAGGTGGTGGTAGCGGCTCCCCAGCAGGAGAGGAGCGGAGCGGGTACCTCCATCAGCCTGCGCAAGCCCATCGAAGTGAAGCGGATCGAGCCGCAGCTCGAAGGGGTGGAGGCCTACTCGGTGGAAGGCACGCCGGCCGACTCCGTTATCATAGCCGTCAAGTCGCTGTTCCCGGGGGAGATAGACCTGGTGGCCTCGGGCATCAACCGGGGGTCCAACCTGGGCCATGACGTTTTCGTCTCGGGCACTGTGGGCGCTGCCCTTCAGGGCTACCTGCACGGCATCCCGTCCCTGGCCGTCTCGATGTACGCTTATGAAGGACTGTACTTTGCCGTTGCGGCCAGGGTGGCAGCCCTGCTGGCTGCCAGGGTGAGGGATGGGGGGTTGCCCCGGGAGGTACTGCTCAACGTCAACCTGCCCAATCTGGAGATGAGTGAAATCGCGGGCGTGGAGATCACCAGGCTGAGCAGGGAGAACTACTGCGACCTGGTGGAGAGGGATGACGGCAGCGGGGACGGCTACTACCAGATCGTGCGCAACAACGAGTTTCTGGGGAACGTCGGCAGCGATGTCTGGGCCCTGCAGCGAAACCTGATATCCATCACCGCGCTTCCTGACGGCCGCGTCTCCGGCTCTCTACAGCGGCGGCTGCGAGAGCTGGCGCCGGACCTCTACCGCGAGCTTCACTGAGGTTGACGGGATGGGAGGATGCTGCTAGCATAAGAAGTGCCGCTGACCTCAGGGCAGCGGGCTGATTCCTACAATAGAATAAGTGCCGCTTGGATCGGCAATGACCGAGACGGTGAAGCAATCGACCCCTGTCGTGCAGACCCTCTCGGTGTCGCCGGGAGGGTTTCTTGTTGTTGAGCTGTGCCGTGCAGAACTGCATCACTGACGTGCCGGGCATCAAGGTGGGGCACTACACGGATATGGAGGCGGTCACGGGGTGTACGGTGGTACTCTGTGAGCCGGGCGCCGTGCCCGGGGTGGATGTCAGCGGTGCAGCGCCGGGAAGCAGGGAGACGGAGGTGGTCAGGCCGGGCAGCTCGGTGGAGAGGGTGCACGCCGTGGTGCTCAGCGGGGGCAGTGCCTACGGGCTCGATGCTGCCGGCGGGGCCATGAGGTACCTGGAGGAGCGGGGAGTGGGGTTTCAGACGCGCGCCGGGCTCGTGCCCATCGTTCCGGCAGCCATCATCTACGACCTGGGTATAGGGAGCTCAAAGGTCAGGCCCGGGGTGAGGGAAGGCTACCAGGCCTGTCTTGCTGCGGGCGAGGGCAAGGTTGAGGAGGGCTGTGCCGGCGCCGGCACCGGTGCTGTGGTGGGGAAGTGCCTGGGCATGGAGAGAGCCACCAAGAGCGGCCTGGGAACGGCCAGCCAGCAACTGGACGGCGGTGTGGTAGTTGCCGCCCTGATGGTGGTGAACGCCTTCGGAGACGTTATCGACCCCCGTACCGGGCAGGTCATCGCCGGGCCCAGGAATGCTGAAGGCGACGGATTCCTGAGCACCTCCGGGCTGCTCAAGGCAGGCAGGGTCGCGGGAAGGCCATCCTCCCCCAACACCGTGATCGGGGTGGTGGCCAGCAACGTCCGCCTGGGCAAGGAGCAGGCCGGCAGGTTGGCCCGGGCGGCACAGGTGGGGATAGCCCGCAGCATCGACCCCTGCGGGACGGAGTACGACGGGGATGTGGTCTTCTGGCTTTCCATGGGGGAAAAGAGCTGCGACATGAGCCTGCTCGGCTTGGCGGCCGCCGAAGTGGTGTCCGCGGCCGTGCTGCGGGCGGTGGTCCAGGCCAGGACCACTGCCGGAATGCCGGCGGCCGGCGACGTGGTGGGGGGAGGCGGGGAGTGACGGCTGTGGTGAAGGGGATGGTGCGGCGCCGGAGCGAGGGCGCTCTCCGGGCGGAGACTCTACAGGCAGGTGATTAGGAATGGCGACACAGATGCAGATAGCCAGGACAATCGATGAGCTGAGGAGGCTGAGGCGGCCGCTCAGCGGCCCGGTGGGGCTGGTGCCCACCATGGGCTATCTGCACGAGGGCCACCTCTCGCTGGTGAGGCGCGCCAAGGAGGAGAGCTCCAGCGTCGTGGTGAGCATCTACGTCAACCACACGCAGTTCGGTGCGGGCGAGGACTTTGCTAGCTATCCGCGGGACCTGGACCGGGACCTGGCCCTGCTGGAGAAGGAGGGAACGGACATCGTCTTCGTGCCCTCCGACGATGAGATGTACCCCGCGGGCTTTGATAGCTGGGTGGAGGTGGAGGGCTTGACGCGGCGGCTCGAGGGAGCGTTCCGGCCGGGGCATTTCCGGGGGGTGGCCACGGTGTGCGCCAAGATGTTCAACATCGTGCAGCCGGACAGAGCCTACTTCGGGCAGAAGGATGCCCAGCAGGCGTTGGTGCTGAAGCGGATGGCGGCCGACCTCAACATGGACCTGGAGATCGTGGTTGCGCCCATCGTGAGGGAGAGCGACGGCCTGGCGGTGAGCAGCCGCAATGTCTACCTGAATGCGGAGGAACGCCGGGCGGCGGTGGTGCTGTTCGGGGCGCTGTCCCTGACCAGGGCGCTGTGGAAGGACGGAGAGAAGGACGCCGACACGCTCCGCGGCCGGATGACGGCCCTGATCGAGAAGGAGCCGCTGGCGCAGATCGACTATGTCAGCATTGCCGATGCCGCCACCCTGGAAGAGCTGGAACGGATCGACCGGCCGGCCCTGGCCTCTCTGGCAGTCCGCATAGGCAGGGCAAGGCTGATAGATAACGTGCCGCTGGCATAGCGGTTTCGTCGTGCCATGCCGCGCCGGGCGGCTTCGGCGTCATTTGACACCGGACACAGCTCGCTGTATACTGGTTGTCTGCGCCTGGACAAGGCGTAGTAACGCACGTTAAAAACTGAATAGGTTCTGTGTTCAGCCTGATGCAGGTCAAGGGAGTAAGAGCATAGGGTGGATGCCTTGGTATCAGCGGCCGAAGAAGGGCGCGGCAAGACTGCGAAAAGCCTCAGTTAGCTGTCTAGCTAGCTTAGCTGGGGATTCCCGAATGGGGTAACCCGCCTGGGCCAACCCCAGGCACTCGCTTCGGCGAGAGGAGACCGGGTGAACTGAAACATCTTAGTAACCCGAGGAAAAGAAATCAACGAGATTCCCTGAGTAGTGGCGAACGAAAGGGGAGCAGCCCAAACCGAGATAGCTAAGTGGGCCTGAAACCTAAGCTATCCCGGGGTTGTAAGGCACAGCGGGCAGACTTCAGGGTCTGCCGCAGAGTTACAAAACTTCATCTTAGTCGAACGTTTCTGGAACGGGCGACCATAGAGGGTGAGAGTCCTGTAGGCGAAAAGGTGAAGTCTCTGGTTGTGTTCTTGAGTACCACGGGACACGAGAAATCCTGTGGGAATCTGGGGAGACCACTCTCCAAGGCTAAATACCGCTGATGACCGATAGTGAACTAGTACCGTGAGGGAAAGGTGAAAAGCACCCCGGGAGGGGAGTGAAATAGAATCTGAAACCCTATGCTTACAAGCAGTCAAAGGTTCGCTTCGGCGGACTGATGGCGTGCCTATTGAAGAATGAGCCGACGAGTTGATTTGTGTGGCTAGGTTAAGCAACTCTAGTTGCGGAGCCGAAGCGAAAGCGAGTCCGAATAGGGCGCAGCTCAGCTTGCTGAGCGGGTCGCACGGATCAGACCCGAAACCGGGTGATCTAACCATGGCCAGAGTGAAGCTCAGGTAAAATTGAGTGGAGGCTCGAACCGGTGAATGAGACAAAATTCTCGGATGAGCTGTGGTTAGTGCAGGTGAAATGCCAAACGAACCCGGAGATAGCTGGTTCTCCCCGAAATGTATTTAGGTACAGCCTCAGGTAGTAGTCTATGGAGGTAGAGCTCTGGATGTGCCAGGGGCCGAGAGGTCTCCGAACCCAACCAAACTACGAATGCCATAGGCGTAATCCTGGGAGTGAGACTGTGGGGGATAAGCCCCATGGTCGAGAGGGAAACAGCCCAGACCACCAGCTAAGGTCCCTAAGCGCAGGCTAAGTGGAAAAGGAAGTAGTGTTGCCCAAACAGCCAGGAGGTTAGCTTAGAAGCAGCTATCCTCTAAGGAGTGCGTAACAGCTCACTGGCCGAGTGACGCTGCACCGACAATGTAACGGGGCTTAAGTCTGCTACCGAAGCTGTGGCATTGTCTTTCGAGACAATGGGTAGGGGAGCGTTGTCTGAGCCGTGAAGCTGCGGCGTGAGCCGTGGTGGAGCTATGACAAGTGAGAATGTCGGCATGAGTAGCGTGAAGGCATGTGAAAACCATGCCCACCGTAAACCTAAGGTTTCCTATGCAACGTCAATCGGCATAGGGTTAGTCAGGCCTAAGCCGAACCCTAATGGGGTAGGCGATGGACAGCAGGTCAATATTCCTGCACCGCCAGGTCTTTGTTTTAAGGTAAGGGGGGGACACAGTAAGGTAGGTTGAGCATGCCTATTGGACATGGTGTGTTCCCGACTCTAGGTGCGTCAGGGCAGGCAAATCCACTCTGACATTAAGCTGAGGGGAGGGGGAATTTAAGGGGCAACCTGAGAAAACTCAACTGATCCTACACTGGCGAGAAAATCCTCGTTGCTAAAAGGCCAGGCGACTGTACCGCAAACCGCCACTGGTAGGTGGGGATAAGAGTCCCAAGGTGTTCGAGAGAATCCTCGTTAAGGAACTCGGCAATCTAACCCCGTAACTTCGGGATAAGGGGGCCCGTCTGAATAAGACGGGGGCACAAAATTGGCCCAAGCGACTGTTTAACTAAAACACAGGTCTCTGCTAAAGCGAAAAAGCTGAAATATAGAGGCCGATACCTGCCCGGTGCCAGAAGGTTAAAGGGAGAGGTTAGGGCGCAAGCCCGAAGCTTTGAACTGAAGCCCTGGTGAACGGCGGCCGTAACTATAACGGTCCTAAGGTAGCGAAGTCCCTTGTCGGGTAAGTTCCGACCCGCACGAATGGTGTAACGACTTGGGCGCTGTCTC
>Ga0114919_10001617_pt1 | contig 18036 bp, 18 predicted proteins | sample BlataG_FD_88682 | JGI IMG/M metagenome (GOLD analysis project Ga0114919, IMG submission 88682) | Deep subsurface microbial communities from Black Sea to uncover new lineages of life (NeLLi) - Black_00105 metaG | ecosystem: Environmental > Aquatic > Marine > Oceanic > Sediment | place: Atlantic... | reverse complement strand
TTTTGGAACTCCAAGCCGTCATCGATAACTAGTAGATTAAATGCTATAACTAATATTTTCTTTTCTAATAGTTTAAAATTATTTTATAATTCCTTTCCACATTTTTTGCAAAAATTCCAACTGTTATCAATAAATTCTCCACAATATTTACATTTATTAGAAACTGGTTCGGTTTTCTTATCGTTTGGAAAGGATTCCATATTTTTAATATTGATAGTTTTTATAATAGTTGCATTTATAAATTCACTCAAATTAATACTTTCTTGCCTACCTAAGCTTCTATTATTTGCCATTGTAATGGAGAACAAATGATCGTCTCTGGTTTCAACTACTACAACAAATATTTTTTGGATTTTCGCGCTATACGCTTTTTTGATACTTTCTAAAGGAATTATAAAACCATCCTTGAAATCATCAATTGAGGAACCGATTTCTGTTAAACTTATGTTTGATTTTTTTACTAGTGATAACTGTTGTTCTGTCAATAGAATTTTCCCAAATTCCATTTGAAATTGCCACTTCTTTTCCACTTCTCCTTCACAAAAATATCCTTCAGACACATAAATTAACGACATGATAACTTTAATTTATTTTTTTTATTATAAATTAAATAGATTCTATCCTTTATTTTTTTATTTATCGGGGTTTTTTTTTATTTATCTGTAACTATTGCTAGTAAATTCGATTGATTCCTTATTCTAAATATTAGTTGCAAAAATTTTTAAAGCTGAACTTCGATTATTACATTAAAATCTTTAAATAATAATAATTGTAAATCTAAAAGAGTGAAAAAAAATGTCATTGCTAAATACTAGAGAATTTATCCTTAAAGAAAAGATGATTTCTTTAACCGATAAAGGTAAAATATTTAATATGAATAACGAAGAAATTGGTAGTTTTCGAGGAAATCTCATAAAGATCGGTAATACATACCGTATAAGAGCCCTTGACGATGTTCCTGTGTTAACTGTTCAAGAAAAAATAATTTCTTTGCGTGCATCTTATAAGTTCTATAAAGGTGGTGAAAAAGACGATGATCAATTTATCGGAAAACTAAAAAGAAAACTTATTGCAATTAAACCGAGCTATTGGTTTGAGGATCCAAATGAAGATAGAGTCTTTACAATGAAAGGAAATATATTCACCTTGAAGTTCAAGATTTTAAAAGATGGAAAAGAAGTTGCCGAAATCAGTAAAAAATTATGGAAAAGTCTACTAAGAGGGCATTACGGAGTAAAAATGTCCCCCGATTTAGACGACGATTCCGCTATGTTAATTTTAGGAATTGTACTAATGCTTCATCACGAAAAAGAAGAGAATCGAAATAAATAAATTTTAAAATATTTATTAAAACCCTTTTTTTGTTTTTTTTCTTATTTTTTTAACTCAATTTCTTTAACTTAAATTTAAAAGAATATGTTGTCTTAATTTGATTAAAAGTGTAAAATTTATGCAACGGTGAGAAATATTACAAATTTTTGTTCTAATTGTGGTGTTGAATTAAAGGACCAAAACCAAAGATTTTGTCATGAGTGTGGTTTTGAATTAACCTCAGTAGCTGAACAGGCTCCAACGAGCGCTCCAGTAAGCGCACCAGTAGGAACTAGGCCAATGGGTTTGTTCGATATCAACAGGAATTACTACATTTTGAAGGAAAAGTATTGGGACTGGGGAAGCGGCGACATCCTCGATGAAAATAATAAAATAATAGGAAGAATGCATAGAATAATCCTCAGTATTCGCAAGAGAGTAGAGCTCCAAGAGATCGATGGGACGATCGCAGCAACTATTCATGCTAAACTAATTTCGGCAAGAGGTGCTCAAGATTTAAAAACTCCAGATGGTGAATTAATCGCAAGGATTAAAAAAAAAATTCTATCGTTTTTTCGTCCTGTGTTCTTTTTAGTAGCGCCTGATGGAACTGAATGGTTTCGAGCGCAAGGAAAATTTATGGGATTCAGTTTCAAAATTTACGATGTAATAACTGGAAATGTTATCGCCGAAATTGAAAAAGCTGATCGATGGAGAGATATTTTCTTAGGGGGTTTATTTGATTTTAAAGATACATACGCTTTAAAAATCTTAGATAACAAAACAGACCGAAGGATACTCTTGGGATTTGTCCTTTCAATAGACAACGTCTTGCACGATCAACATTAATCAAGATGGTAATACAACCATAAGAATTGGTTGAAGATATTTATAAAAATATTTCCAAATCCAAATTTTTTTAGTTTGTTAAAAACGCAAGGATACCTTTTTTTTAATAATTCTTTTTTCTTTTATGAATCTTAATCTCGTTTTTAAATAAATTTTTATTGAAGAAATTTTATATTTTGGTTGAAAGATTATTTCGTTAAATAAATATTAATTTTAAAAGATAAATTCAAATGTGAAGTTGAGAATACAATATGACCGATGTTTACGAAGAATTCATAGTATATGAGCTTGATAATTCAGGAGTACGAAATAGACTAGATATAAAACAAGAAGAGCTTAAAAATCGTTTAAATCCAGAACAGGTGTTTATTATTATTCGAGAAGACCTTAGAAGGATTTACATTTGGAAAGGGGCGAAATCTCCCGTTAGGAAAAGGTTCATAAGCTCCGGTGTAGCTCAAGAATTACAACAAGAATTTCTGGAAGATTCTCGTTACCATCGCTGTAAAATTGTATCCGTAGATCAAGGGGATGAATTGGGGGAATTTTTAAGCGCATTTAAATTGGAATCTATGAAGGTAACAGAGAGATTACCAGATATGCGCTATGTCCGAAACATCGAACGCGATAGATTATTAGAAGCAGAACGTCAAGCTAAAGAAGGTAAAACTGCCAAAAGAAAAGTAGAGGAGGAGTACTATTCGCCTATCTTAGATGATAAAACTGACAATGTAGTGATATCCTCGTTTGCTATTGGAACCCCGCAATTTAAAGGGAAAGAACGGCTTATTAGTCCATCTAATGTAAAAGGAACTCTTGGATTATTAGAGGAAGAAAAAGAAAAAATTAAAGAAAAAATATTAAGTATAGGAATTCCGGAAAATTACGAACGTCAAAATCTGATTCTTGGATATTCCTTATACGGTGCTGTTTCTAAAGTAACGGAAGTATTTGGAAAGAATGTTGTAGATATCATTTGGGAAGAGGTTAAAAAGCTTCCAAAGGGGGTAATGGAATTAGATAATAATTTATTTAGAGTTTATTTTGACGATAAGAAAGGAATTGTGGAAGCTGTAGAGGTTTTAAAGAAAGTAAGCACGCCTTCAAAAAATAAAGCTGAAAAACCTGCCTCAACTCGAAGAGAACTACCAAAAATTCCAAGTAATAAAGATTAATACATAAATAAAAATATTAATTTGGACCTAAAGAAAAATAGATTAAACCATTTTTTTGAGCAAGTCATTTGCTCTATAAATCATTAAGATCATCATCTCGTGGTTCAATTTCTTCAAACGCACCTTCTTCTATTTCTTCTTCTCCTTCTTTTTCGTCATTCAACCTGTTATTTTCAGTTTTGTTAGATTCTTCATTATCTTGTGCCTTAGTTCCGCGTTCAAAGTTTTTATCCTTTTTATCGATTTTTTCGGGTTTGTTCATCTGTTTAATTTTCTTTAAACCTTCTATTACTTCTTTCCGCACGGAAGGGCTTCGATCTTTTAAAGCTTTAGCTAAAACATCAAGAGAGTGTGGGTGGTGTAAATTGCCTAATTCATCCGCAGCTTCTTTTCGAACTAATTCATGCTCATCGTTTAGTAAAATATAAGCTAAAACGCCTAGAATCTCGTTATCACCGAGTTCTCCTAAAGTATCCACCGCATCTTTCCTAACGCCAGGATCAGGGTCAGTTAGTGCTGTATGAGCTAACTCTTTTAGCGTTCTATCTGAATATCCAAGAGGTTGTATACCAACTAAATCTATTCCACAGAATTTACAAAAATTGTGACTAATTTTAATTACTTTCCCACACGAGGGACAAACGCGTTGGTTTTCAAAGTCAACTGATGATTTTGTAAACCTTGCTTGATTAGATTCTCGTACTTGCTCTCTATTTACTCTATAAGGGTTTTTATTAGGATCTGGATAATCTGTAGGTTTTCCCATTTTATTATTCACATTTTTTATTTCAGTAAATTAAATCTTTTAACTTATGATAACTATACTTTTTAATTTTAATTAAGATAATGTAGACCAATTTTTAATATAATAGAACTTTTCTTGAGAAAATTTGTAGTTTCAAGTTTATTTATTGCTTTTAGGAGATAATTTTAAATAATCTTAAAGCAAAAGTTAAACATCCATCTCTAACATATTCTAATGATCTAATTTTACTTTAATATCTCCCACGCACTTTTTATGAGAATATAACACGCATTCTCGAATCTTGGGTTTAAGTTCATACTTGATTCCTAATGCATCCAACCAGCAGCATACACGATAGATGAGGCCACATTCATAACCTTGCTTTATTCCGATCATTTTCATTCCTTCAAACGCGAAACATGTATCCATTTCCCAATGCATTCGGTTATTTTCGGGGAAAGTATATTGAAACTTCATAAAATCTCCCTTTAAAATACTAAAACCGTCATCTATGAATTTTTGAAGTTGCTCAAAAGTATTTATCTTCGAATTTTCCATTCCTAAGGCTTTTCGAATTCTTTGCATTTCCAAGACAGATAAGTTTTTGATAGCTCCTTTATTGAGCTTGTTTGCAGCATCGATTCCATATTCTTTTACCGCGTTATAAAACCACGCGCCATCATGAGTCATCCAACATTTAACAAGAAGTTCTTTTAACTCGTGTTTATCAATTTTATCAAATAAGGTCATACAATAACCTAAATTTAGTTGACTTATACTTAAGCTTAATAAAACGCAATAAAATTTAAAATATTTGAAAAACAACGAGAAGAAATTGCAAATCTAAAAAATCCAATAACCTGTTTTTATCCTTAAATCAAATTAAAATAATATATATATAATTGTTATTAGTATCGGGATTATCATCTTTCTTTTTCTACCATGGAACTGGTGGGGCGTTCCTAGTGAAGATTATGAAGGTCAAGTAAGTATTAGATTGTATTCGACTTTAAGTCTAGTTATATATTCATATTTAATTTATGGATATATAGCACGAGTTTCTCGACAAGTGAGAGTTAAATCAACAAATAATGTTGCGAAATTTGGATTAAATTTACTTTTTTATTCAATGATATCGTTAATGCTCTTGTTTCTAATGCTGATTGCTGATACTCTTATGATTTTGCTATTTAATTATCTTGGCTACTCAGAGTTTACATACATTGCATGGATTTTCGCTATTATTTTTGTTATATTTATATATCTTTCGCTAGTCATACCCGACTGGTTAGTTAAGTGGATTAACAAAAAGTATAATTAATTCTTATGAAACTAAGGACTAACACCAAGATTTCTTTTATAAATAAAAAATACAAATAAGAATTTTGTTTCAAGATTTCTTTTTATATGATTAATATTAGTACAGATTAGCTCACATTGTATTTATTCGTTCATTTCATATTCATCCTTTAATGAATGGACAGTTTTCCAGACTCTCCCAAATCTTTCTGGATCAACATTTGGTTTTTTAATCATTTTGAAAAAAAAATTTAAACAATTAAATACAAGAAGAAGCATTAGTTAAAATGAAACTACTTGAATTTGTCATAAGATGAAAAAAGAATGAAAAAAAAACCAAAACGTGGATTTTTAGTGGCATTATTAATTGGTTTTGATGAAAAAGAAATTCATACTTGGAAAGTGTATAGTCAATCTTTAAGAGTTTATAAAACTATCAAACTTACTCGCAAATGGAAATATTTGGATGATAAGCAAATATATAAGTTACTTGAAGAATTAGTAAATCTCATTCGACTTATTATTAGAGATGGTTTAAAAAGCATTTTATTAGCAAGCGCACAGAAAAAGGATTATTCAACCATCTTTTTAGACCATATTAATAAACATCACCAGTGGTTAGTTCGTTCTAAGGGATATAATCGAGTAAGTTTTGGTGAGATTGTTGGAACTGCTAATACGTTAGAAAGTGCTAATAGTTTAATTTCTCAGGAGAAATCATTAGATATTATTCATGAAACTACATCTGACGAAATAAATCTATTAGTTAAACAGCTAGAAAAAATAATCAACATCGGTGATTCTAACAGATTACTGTTGTATAGTTTGGAAGATGTTGAAGCTCTCATTTATGAAGGGGGTAAAAAAGACAAATCCGCAGCAGAAAAGCTAGATTTCTTAATCGTAACGGAAAATTTCATTAACAGCCACAATAAGCATCGAATCCATCGCCTCATACAAATCGCGAATAATAAGGGAATTATAACAAGGACAATATCAATAGAAAATCCTGCAGTGGATCGTTTTAATCAATTTGGAGGGATTTTAGCTTTCAAGAAGACAAGCTAACATAGCGAAATTTTGATTTCTCAAAAAATTATTGAGACTTTTCCATCTTTTTCTTTTCTTTAGCAACCCGACGAAATCCTTTTATAAGTTTCATTATCGAAAATCCTCTGAATACTTTTCCATTAGATTTACAACGGGGTAAAACAAAAGGGATGACCTTGCTACAACTCTCTTCTATGTCAGTTGCCACGTGTTTCATAATTAAGTCTAATTCTTTTCGAAATTCATCTTCGTCTTTCCATTCTTTAATTACTTGCGAATTTCTCATTAACTTTGTATATATCATGCCCGGAAAGAAAATGTTTATTTTGATATCATATGGATTTTGCTTGAATTCTTCCGCAAGGCATTTAGAAAATGCGAGCACACCTCCTTTTGAAGCGGAATATATCGTCATGTGTTCTAATGGGCGATCTGCACCCCCTCCTGCTAATGTGATAATCCTTCCATATCCTTGTTTTTTCATTTGGGGGAATACCGCAGAGATTGAATTAATGGTTCCAATCAAGTTAGCACCGATTACTGTATTAGCATCTTGATTAACTTTTTCTAAAGGAAGATATTCAAAAGGTCCGTAAGTAATGTTGAGTCCCGCATTCGTTACTAAGATGCGAACTCCACCAAATGCTTCAATCGTTTTATCAACAATATTTTTAACTGCTATAGGGTCTGAAACATCGCATACAGCACCAATAACATTATTTCCAAATTTTTCTTTAAATTCAACTAAAGTTTTATTAACTTTATCCTCATTTCTTGAGCATATAGCAACTTTGGCACCTTCCCTGAGAAATAATTCTGCTAACTTTTTCCCTATACCACTAGTGGAACCAGTTATGATTGCTATTTCATTTTTCAATCTCATTAATTAATCACATAGTAAATTTTCATAATAAATGATTAAATAAATAATATTTCCTATGTAAAGTTGACAATTATAAAAATAAAGAATAGTTAATTAAGCATTTAATCAGATTTTATCGTAAGAATTTAATTCTTTTTCAGATGTTATTAATAATACACTTCCAATTTAATCTAATCTTTTTAATTTTTATACATTTCTGTGGTTATTCTGTAAAAAACATCATCGATATTTATTCATAGCAGACTATATAACAAAAAACTATAAAAAAAAGATTTAATTTTATAAGGATTTAGGCAATAGTGATATCCTTGTTTAGATAAACATCTTGCACAGCGTTTAATATCTTAATTCCTTCCGGTGTTGACTTTTTAAAGGCTTTTCTTCCTAAAATAAGACCCATTCCACCAGATCTTTTGTTGATTACGGCTGCCTTAACGGCATCGGCAAGATCGTTTCCACCAGATTCTCCACCAGAATTTATTAACCCAACTCTGCCCATATAGCAATTCGCTACTTGATATCGATTCCACTCAAGAGGGTGATCGCTTGCTAATTTATCGTAAACAAGTTTATCGGTTTTTCCAAAATTCAACTCAACGAAACCCCTACTATTCGTAGAAATTTTCTGTTTTATAATATCGGCTTCAATAGTTACGCCTAAATGATTAGCTTGACTTTCTAAGTCGTTTGCAGTGTGGTAATCCTTTCCATCTTTAATGAATTCTTCTTCATTTCTAAGATAGCACCATAGAACGCAAACAAGGCCAAGCTCGTGAGCGAATTTAAACGCTTCAGAAGTTTCTTGAATTTGTCGCCGCGAATTTTGAGAACCAAAATATATAGTTGAACCAACTGCCACTGCACCCATATCAAATGCTTGATCTACACTAGCGAACATTGTTTGATCAGATAAGTTAGGTTTTGTAAGTAATTCGTTATGATTTATTTTAACTATAAATGGAATTTTGTGTGCATACCTTCTACTAATTGAGCCTAAAACTCCAAGAGTAGACGCTACACCATTAGAGCCGCCCTCTATTGCTAATTTAATAATGTTCTCGGGATCAAAATATCTAGGATTTATAGCAAAACTAGCAGAGGCTGTATGTTCAATGCCTTGATCTACAGGGAGAATAGAGACATATCCTGTACCCGCTAATCTACCACATTGGTTATATATTCTTTCCATATTGTTTAATACTAAATTATTTCGATCAGAATGCTCCCACACTCTTTCGATAAAATCTGGGCCGGGTTCGTGAATCATGTCTTTTGGAATTCCAGTGCATGTGTGATTTAGAAGTTTATCCGCATCTGCGCCAAGGAAATTTTTAATTTCGTCATAACTCATAGGTTTTTTTTCTGACATAATAATTTCAATATTTTGATTTAGTTTTAAATATTCAACTTAAATATTAAATTTTTATGGAATATAGAGTAAAAGTTTTTACTTTTTGATATTTTTTTTATTTTATGCCAGATGAATTTGCAAATTACAGCGACTTCAAAACGATCGAAGATTTTAGCAAATCGGTTGAGGGTAATAAATATTATCACGATTTATATCTCAAAGCAGTAAACCATCCTATTAGGCGCGAAATTTTGAAAATTATAAATGTTTCTAATGAAATTTCGGAAGAAGCGTTGTTTAACCAATTATCTAAAAAAAAGATATTAAAAGACATTTCGATTTTAGACTACAACATTAGTTTCTTAATAAAAGCATTATGCATCGAAAAAATAGAAAGACGAGACAGAACTTACTACGTAATCACTCAAGCTGGCAAAGTTGTTGATTATTTAAAATAAATACAAAATGAAAACAAAAAAGCCATACCTTTAAAGAGGAATGCTAAAAATGGTAGATCACGCATTATATTTGAAAGCAGTTAACAATCCAATAAGGCGAGAGATGTTACGAATTTTAAATGAGGTGGAAAAAGCCTCTCAAGAAGATTTTTTTGAAAAACTAAAAGCCAACAATATCTTGGATAAAGAAGATGTTTTTAAATACAACATAGATTACTTAATTCAAGCAAACTGTGTTAAGAAAATCGAAGAATTTGGAAACAAAATCAATTTCGAGATTTTACAGGCTGGAAAAGTTATAGAAAAATACTAAACCTTATTCATTTATTTTTTTCCAAATATTTTTTAAAACAAGTACAACAAGGAATTCCTATATTTATATTAAAATTTTGTAGATTTTTTATTTCTGAATACATAAATTTGATTAAACTATCTCTCAGTTCTATATTTTCATCATTAAAATACATTTTTTTTAAATGCGAGTAGTGATTGGTAGCACCACATATAGGACATCTCGAATAATAATTTACAAAATTAAAAAAGATTACTCTTTCCTCTTCATTGAGGGCTTTTAATTTCAAATCTGGATTGTTAAGGATAAGTTTTTTTATGTGATTAAGTTCGTTTAACATCTCATCTCTAAGAACATTTGAGTTTTTTCTAAAATTATTAAGATGATTAGCACTGAGATTCATATCAGGCTTAAAATCAATTTCATTATCAAAATATTCTAAAGTTTCGTTAGAAAATATCAATTTCTTGCTTTTTTTTGTATTATCCATAAGATTTTCCATATTTTTTCTCTGAGATTTATAAATTAGTTTTTAACAATAAATCTTAGGATAGATTCATTCTTAAAATTTATATTACAAAAAGTTGAAGCTTTTTTCTTTACTAGAAAAAAGATCGTTTTCATTGAAATCAGATAGTCTTCGAATGTCCATAACTTTTGAGGAGGCGAAATACTCAAAATCAAAATCTACAATATCGCCCGCGTTTCTACCCGGAATTGGCATAAGTCTAGCTGTCAGTGGTTTTTTCAATCTTAATGAAATAGTACATATATCTAATAAAATATAAAACAATTCTCTTTCGGTAATATCACCTGGTAACGGAACACAATCTAATCCTGTTCCGCAAATAGTAGCATACAACAATAGTGTATCTAAATTAAATTTGTTTTCTGATAAGCTTTTAGCTATTGTATAGTCTTCAAGCACAGAAGGCATAAATCCTGAAAATCCTATAACTTTTTTTCTTTTGGGTATTGCATTTTTTATTATTGCTACTCCGATAAGAGAGCCGTGAGCTCCAAAATATTCGAAGTTTAGTTTTTCGAAAGCTGTACCGATGCTTTTTTCTACAGTAGGATAAGGCGCTGGAGAGAAATCGATTCCGTTAAATTCCATGTCGTGCTTGTTAGCCACATCTTCGCAAATTCTCATCAAATTGTCGTAAATTTCGTTAAACCTTGTACTCAAGTTATTTTGTGCTTCTTCAAAATTCTTATAGTTTTCAAAAGCCTTCACAACTTCATCTGCCATCTCCAACGCTAAACTAAAAGAAGGTCTTTCTGAAATGTGATAAGCTGCGGGAAAAAATGGCGTATCGGGAGACACATTAGAGCTCACGCAAAAGTTTAGATTTTTAAAGGGATCTGGTTCGGATAATTTTTTTATAATTTTAGCTCCTGATCGAAGAGCAGATAAGTTGATTCCGTATTCCGTTGACGCTACATGTAAAGAACTATAAAATTTTTCTTTTCTTTTAATGAACGCAGGTATTTCATTCAACAATAATTTTTCGTAAATACCATATTTCTGAATTTGTTCGTCTGCTAATACAGCACAAGAAGCAAAGTAATCAAATTCGTATTTTGATACGATTCTTTCTAAAATATCTAATTGATCGTGAATCTTAGTTAATGTTTCATTTAAATTTCTCGTATGCAATTGTTGATCATACGATAATATCGGTTGAGAGCACAACCTTTTAGTTTGGACTTCAATAGCTATATCGTTAAATTGTTGCGTTAGGTCTCTATTGAATACATTGAACTTGCTAAGACTTTGCTCCATTACGCTTTCGAGTTCTTTATCCTCGATTAAATATGGTATTTTCTGTCCAATTGTAATGGCTCGAATTTTCATAAAGTTTTCATTGGGAAGATTTATTGTTTTACATCTTAGTTGATAAAAGAAAAATCATTAATAAGATTTACACCAGAAACTTAAAAGTATTTTATAATCGAAGTCGATAGTTTTAATTTTTTATATTTCATCCAGTTTTGCTTTTTCTTTCGTTTTTTCTTCCGCGATTACATGTTTTACATATTCTCCAGGCTTAATTGGACCCAGTTTTTCAAGCTCAGATTTGAATTCGGAAATAACTTGAGCGAATTTTTCACCTTCGCCAGCAGATATGCTTACTATTTTGACGCGATCTTCGTTTATCCCAGCTTCCCCAAGTATTTCTCTTATGCTTTCGTATCTAATCGTTGCTTTCATAAAACCAGTATCGTAATGGCAATCCTGTGGGTGGCACCCCGCGATTAATACGCCATCCGCACCGTTAAAGAAAGCCTCAAACACTTGCGAAGGATTCAACATTGCTGTACACATTACGTGCACAGATCTTACATTACTCGGATAATTCAATTTACTTGTGCCAGCAAGGTCGGCGCCCATATAAGAACACCAATTACAGAGAAACGCGATTATTAAGGGACTTTCGCTTTTTTTCTTTAATACCGTTTTGATTTGAGCATTAATTTGCGCTTTAGTAAAACCTGGAATATACAACGCATCGGAATGGCACATTGCGGCACACGCTCCACATCCTGTGCAGTTAGCTTGAGTGATGATTAATTTATTATTCTCGATTTTTAAAGCGTTATAGTTACAGATATTTTCGCATAATCGGCATAAATCGCATTCATCTGGATTAAAATAGACGATATGAGGGTCTAATTCGACCTCTCTTTTTGAAGTTAAAGCAATAGCTTTCGCAGCAGCGCTTTCTGCCTGAGCGATACTATTAGGAATATCCTTAGGTCCTTGTATCACACCTGCCAGAAATATTCCATTCACAGAGGTCTCAGAAGGTTTTATTTTCAGATGCTTTTCTAGTAAGAAACCATAGGGGTCTTGTGATATGTTTAACAATTGACTTAATTCTTTTGTACCCTCTGCAGGTTCGATCCCTACGGCTAGTACTACGACATCGGTCCTATTTTCGAAAATTGCGTCCTCAATAACATCTTCGCCCCGAATTAATAATTCTCCACTTTCTGATAAATCGTCTTTTAAAATTGCAGAAATATTGCTTTTTATAAACCTAATCCCAAAAGTTTCTTGGGCTCTATTATAGAATTCCTCACAATTCTTACCCATCGCTCGAATGTCAGTATAATATACATTAATTTTAGTCTCAGGATATTCCTTTTTTAATAGAACCGCTTGTTTGATTGCCACATTACAACAAACCTGGCTACAATAATCGTGGTGAATAACTTTATTTCTTGAACCTACACATAATACAAACGACACTTTCTTAGGTACTTTTCCATTGGAAGGTCTCGCAAATCTTCCGCGTGTAGGTCCATCGTTGTTAAGCAATCTCTCCAATTGCATAGTGGTGATTACATCAACATATCTTTGATAATTCAATTCACTTAACAAACTAGGATCAAACGTTTTAAACCCTGTTGCAACTATAATTGTACCCACTTGAAATTCGATTGTCTCTGCTTTTTGATCGAAATCGATTGCATCGCGATCACACGCTTGCGCACACGCCTTACATCCGATGCAAAGCTCTTCTATAATGTTTGGATAGAGCGGTATAGCTTGAGGATAAACCACATCAATTGCTTTTCTGGGAAAAAAAGTATCCTCTACATCAATTGGACAAACATCTCGACAAAGATCAAAGCAACCTACGCAAGTCTCTTCGTTAATAAATCGCGGGTATTTTTTTACTCTTACATCAAAGTTTCCGACATAACCCCCCACTTTTTCAATTTCAGAATATGTAAGCAACTCAATATTGGGGTGATCTTTTACTTCTCCCATAAGAGGACCTAATATACAGATCGAACAGTCTAACGTAGGAAAAGTCTTATCAAAAAGAGCCATGTGGCCTCCTATTGTTAAGTCTCTTTCAACTAAATATACTTTATATCCAGCATCCGCAATGACTAGAGCAGCTTTAATACCGGCAATTCCGCCCCCAATTACTAAAGTTGCTGGATTAACCTTAGCATATTGAACCTCCAAAGGCATGAGAAGCTTAACTTGTTCAATTGCCATATCGATTTGATCAATTGCTTTTTGAGTAGCTTTCTCAGGTTCATCACTGTGAACCCATGAGTTCTGTTCTCTAATATTTGCGAAGGATATAAGAAATCTATTGATGCCTGCCTTTTCTATGGTTTTTCTGAACAACAATCCATGTAATTTAAAGGAACACGCAGCAATAACAACTCGATCGATCTTATTTTCTTTAATTTCCTCAATAATTTTATTTAAGCCCAATTCTGCGCATAAATATTGATCTCCTATCACACGAACATCTGGATAATCGCCAAAATGTTCTAGCAGTTTACTGTTATCAATTACACCGCTAATATTTTTACCACAATCACATATAAACAATCCAACTTTCAATTTGAACCCACTTTATAACTTTAAATTTTCGCGAATCTATGATTAATATAAAATAATGTCCATATTAATTGTTCCTAATAATTGATAAAAATTAATTTTAACCATTGTTAAAAGTAGAAAATATCTAGAAACTACTTATCTAACTTATTTAAAGATAAGAAAAGGGACATTTATAATTAACATCTACTCTGTAGCCATCCACTTATGTAAAATCTATACTAGCGGCTCCTTTCGAAGCCTTTTACTCTTTAAAAAATTAATTTTCTTTTTATATCCATTAAAAATTTCGCGACCCAATAAACAAACTCCTTCATCTATAACATCTAAGATACTCAATTCCTAATTAACTGGAAATCCTTTGGGAGAAATTTATACACTTTAAAAATATTAAAATCGTTTTTTTTCATTTTAAGGACATATTTTTTCTCGATTTCGTATTCTTCATTTGCCCATTTTAAAATTTCTTCTTTTGAATAGAATTGCCCTTTATATTCGAGCGACTTTTGAAGCGCTGGACATTTTTTCGAATAATCTGTAAAATTTTTAAAGCTATTAATAAGCATATTCCATCCGATTGGGAATGCGCGACACTGGAAGGGTCTTGCTTCGTGAACAGTGCATTTATTATCCTTTAAGAAGTGGCAATGCTCGTCGTCTCCAGTGAATCTAAACCCAAGAGTTTTGTATCTATAGGTTTTCTCTCTTACAGCGCCGGGCTCTTTCCAAAAGAACGAATCGCTCACAATTTTAAGGTATTTATTCGCAAACTTTCGCAATTCGGATTTACCTTTTAGGTTTAGGTGACGCGCTAGTTTTTTTATATCGTCTTGGTATAAATATACCTCTCCGTCTTTAAATCCCCGACAGCAAGCACCACACATTTCGCACGTAAAATAAACGCCGTTCTCGAACTTTTTTGCTAACTGAATTGTATGCGAAACCAAATCGTTCACTTATTGACAGAAGCGAAAATATGTGCTATTAATTTAATAATATTAGTGTGTTAAATTTATATTTAAATATTAATTCATTGATTCTTTTAAGAAAGAAAAGCTGTTCAATTATTTAAGGTATAATTTATAAATTCTTATATAATTATGACTGTTGATTTGCTTAAGTTTAATAAACAATTGCAAGATATTGAAGAATATTTACTTAAAAAAGAAATTAAACAGTCTGATAATTATAAAGAGTGGTTTGATTATTTCGTTAAAATTTACGGAAAAAAACACACTAATATCCATCTATATGTAGTCTTTTCGCTTATTTATTTTATAGTGCAATTATTTATAGCAAAATATATCTTAAATCAAAAGATAACATTTCAATCCAAACAATTTTCAAATAATTTTTTTAAAAATTTGATGAATGACATTAAAAAAGAGTTTAATTTTGAGATTGGAAACGAAATTAGTTATTTCTTTCCATTTTTTGATGCTTTAGAAGAATTAGAACCACTCGCTTTCTATAACCTAATTAATTTAATCACTGATGAGATATTTTCATTAGACGATAATCCTGAATATATGTTTGATAGCGTAATCCAAAACTTTTTATCCACTTACATAAGGCATAAATCTGGAGAATTTTACACTCCACCGTTCTTAGTCAAAAAAATGGTTAAAGAATCGTATGAATTTGGTTCGAAAGTCCTCGATCCTTGCTGTGGCTCCGGAAACTTTTTAGTTGAAATTATAAAAACTATTATAAACTCTCAAAACTCAGAGAACGAAAAAATTGCGGCTTTTAATAATATTCATGGTTATGATATCAATCCGATTTCGATTTTCATAACTAAAATCAATTTTTTGTTTTTATTCAAGGAAAAAATATCCAAAGTCGATATGAACCTGTATGTAACCGATTATTTATTCGAGGAAGAAGTAAGCGTAAACGAAGATTTTGATTTAATAATTGGAAATCCTCCTTGGTATACTTTAAGAGACGTAGATTCTCCAGATTACCAGAAAAAGATAAAAAATCTAGCGGAAAAACTAGAGATAAAACCACTACCTAAAAACATCTTAAATATTGAGATTGCCTCGCTGTTTTTCTATAAAGCTAAGACATCAAACATGAAAGATAACGCAAAAATATTCTTTGTTATCACCGAAGGAGTTATAAATGGCTCTCATGCGGCTCGTTTCCGTAATTTTAAAGGCTTTAAAAATGTTAAAATCTGGAAGTTTACCCGTGAAATTACTAAAGTATTCAACGTGGATTTTATTTGTATCTTTGCTCAAAAGTCTGCTGAGAATTTACAAAAATCTAATATAGAAATCCCTGTATATTTATTTTCAATAAAAGAAAAAAGAAAAAAACTAACTTACTATGAATTAATAGATTTAAAATTAGAAAAAACTGAAAACCTGGTTCCTTATCTAATCGAAACGAAAGGAAACAAAACTTACACTAACAAACTGATCACAGAAGAAGATTATAAAAAACTAATTCCAATTAAAGTAAGCGAATACAAAAAGCTTTTCCATAAAGGCGCAGATTTAAATCCCAGGAATTTAATATTTATAAATTGTGAAAAATATGATACCTCTCTGGTAAAAATTAATCCAGACATCCGAATTTTTAAGAGAGCAAAAGAACCTTGGGATAAAATTGAATTTAAAGACGAGTTAGTCGAGAAAGAATATATATTTAAAGTTATTAAAAGCACAGAGCTGGTGAAATTTTTTGTTTACGGTTATTACGACGTTTTTTTACCGCTAACCAGAGTGAACTTGCGTTTTGATTATCCCTCGTTAGGAAAGAACGCTAAAGTTTTCTATGATAAGATAAACGAGATCTATTTGAACTATAAAAAAGTCACTACTAAGCACGAATCCTTAATGGATAACCTTAACAGATGGTCTAAGTTAATAAATAAACGGCAGACATCCAAAATTAAAGTAGTTTATAACAATTCGGGATCAGTTGTCAACGCGGCAGTCGTTCAAGGAAACTTCATTGTAACTGGAGATTTAAGTTTCTACTCAGCAGGCGACCTAAACGAAGCTTATTACTTATCAGCAGTTCTAAACTCGCCGTTAATGACGAAACAAGTTAAAATAAAAAAAAGCTCAAGACACATTTTTAAAATCCCTTTCGAAGTTCCGATAAAAAAGTTTGGCAATAATGATAAAAATCATTTAAAACTAGCGGAATTAGCGAAAAAGGCTCAGAAGATCTCCAAATCCGTTACTATTGACATACTGGAAAAAAACAACAATAATGTTTCTAAAATTAAAATACAAAAGGTTCTTTCCAATAACTTATCTCTAATATTAAAACAAATCGACGAAATAATAAATAATGAATTGAAATCTTGAACAATTGTAAATGTGATATAATAAAATAAAAGTACAAATTCTTATTATTTATTATAATATGGTTTATTTTTAATACCAGATGCAAAATTGCGAGTAACTCGGTGAAATTTTTGAAAAACTATGTTTTTAAGATTATTGTGGGTGGAAATGGCGGAGTTGGTAAAACTACGCTACTCCGAAGATATGTAGATGGTAATTTCGACCAGTCTACAATCGCAACAGTAGGAGTTGATTTCTTCATAAAACAAGTAATCTACGAAAATATAGGGAACTTTACGCTTCAATTATGGGATTTAGGAGGTCAGAAACGCTTTAGGCACTTGCTCGAAAGCTTTATTATGGGCGCAAAAGGAGCACTTTTACTCTTTGATTTAACCAGAATGCCAAAAATAAACGATATTCTGAATTGGGTAAATATTATCAGAATGCACGATTTGGACCTTCCCATAATTCTCATTGGAACTAAACGCGATCTTGAGGAAGCTATTGCTGTCGACGATGAATCTGCCAAGAGTATAAAAAATGCGTTTAATATGATCGAATTCGTGAAAACTTCCTCAAAAACAGGCGATAATATAGGCCTAGTATTTGATATTCTAGTTGAAGAATTAATGAAAAAAAGAAAATATTAACCTTTAATTTTACTTATTAAATCATTTTTATTGTTTTAAACTATGGATGACGAATTAGTAATTTTAGGTTCTGGAGGTGGACGGCATCACATCAGAACTCAGTATCGAGCTACTGGAGGTATTTTGTATAAATTCAACGAAATGCAAGCACACATAGACCCTGGACCCGGAGCTATCGTGCGGATCAACCAATATAAGGAAGATCCTACGAAAACAGAATTATTTATCGTTACTCACATGCATATAGACCATTTTAATGATTTGTGTGCGATAATCGAAGCTTCTCGAGAACG
>Ga0114919_10001616_pt1 | contig 18036 bp, 14 predicted proteins | sample BlataG_FD_88682 | JGI IMG/M metagenome (GOLD analysis project Ga0114919, IMG submission 88682) | Deep subsurface microbial communities from Black Sea to uncover new lineages of life (NeLLi) - Black_00105 metaG | ecosystem: Environmental > Aquatic > Marine > Oceanic > Sediment | place: Atlantic... | reverse complement strand
CAAACGGAGAAATCAAAAGACGTCACTATCATCGAGGTAGACTCCCTTGAGCCGGACGAAGGGACGTGGTTTGACGATGGCGACGAAGATGCGAACACCAACTCGTATGCCGTCTGCGTTGCCGATACCGGTGTGGTAACAGTAACCGCAACTCCCTTGCCTAATGTGCTGGAGGAAGATCTGCCGCCCTGCTGGAGCCTTACAGCCGATGGTGGCATAAAGATAGATAACTTCACATATGAAATTGACAAAACCACACCCGCAAAAACGGTGGTTAATTGCACCTGCAATACTTCCAAAAAAATAACCATAATCTACATTGTGAAAGTAGACATAGATACAGGCGGAGCGCATATACATGTAAATAACGATGACGATGACAATACCAATATGGAAGACAGGGAAGAAATTGGGCCAATTTCAGGTGAGGATGACCTTGTCGCAATTTCGCTTTCAATTACTCCCACAATGAACGTCGGTGAAGCATCGGTGTCTGGCTCAAGCGTAAAGGTCTGGAAAAACTTCAACAAGGGTGTTGAAGCAACAACGTGGGATTTATCAACGGAATCGCTGCCATCGGTTGTATATGTGGAAGGTCTGGCCGGAAGTACCAGCGTGGGAGATAAAGAGCTAAAATTATCCTATGTCGTGAATACTTCTCTAATCCACGAGGATACAGATACCGTGACCCTTTGTGAAAATCCTACACCTTATGAGATTGAAATCTACTGGAAGAAGTGGTATGGGCCCCAGGATAATTTTACACATAAGTGCTATAATGCGGGTTGGGATCCAGACGCCTTGTGTCAATGGGATGGCTGCTACACGTCACAGGACAATAAATTTGAACATGCTCATATAACAGAGGCCGGAGATAAGTTCCCCATCACCCACCAGGGAGAAATTTACACCGCCGCTATGTCCGACAGGTGGTTCACTGCTAACACATACGAACCTGAGGGAGGTTATGAACTCATATCCACTTCAACCACTACAGGAAATTGTCGTTCATATGCGACAGGAAGAAATTATTGGATTCCCGGGAGCGGCATGGCCATTCTTCTCCCGGATGATTATACCCCGGCTTCCGGCACGGCTGCCGAATTTTGGACGGGAGGTAATCCGGGAAGTCATGCTATCAAGATACACAGTTTTTATCCCAGTGGTTACATTCATAAAGAACGTCAAAAGAGTCAAACCTCAGGAGTGTACGAAAAGAGTTATGCTGATGAAGAGAAGGAAGCAGTCACTGGCCACGGCTTCTATTTTTGGAAATCCAATTAACTTTAATTTTTTCAGGACTTAAACTATAATGTCAAATGAAGGTTTTCGAAGGGAAATGAAAATGGAAGATATATATTATCAAACGCTTGGAAATTCAAGCAAATGCAAAAGTTGGATATCTTGTACCGGCATCCACAAATACTGCATAATGTTATTTCTAATTGTCCTGTTATTGTCAGGTTGGCAAGATACAGGTATTGCGGCGGATGACCCGAATTTATCACCGGAAGAAGTAAGGCGAAGGCTTGAAAGGCGGCCTGAAACTGAGAAAGTTTTTGACTCACATTTAACTAATCAAGAGAAAATCAACAAAATTATTCAAATATTGGACAAGGAATTGGTCGAGGAGTGCCTGAGGAGATTGGATGAAATTGCCTTGTATCTTTCGCCTGGTTTTGTTGTGACTATGGATAGTGTAGAAATAAATTCAATTTTAAAAATTCCCTTACCTGTATCAGTAGATCAAAGAGATGTAGTGATTATAATGGGCAATCGCAGATTCCTGAAACTTATGCATGAACTGTCACTATTACCCAAGGAAACAGCAGCAGATTTGGTTAGCAGGGAAATAACATCTGCACTGAGTCAATACAAGGTATTGTTTGATTCATATATGAAAAAGAACACAGAAACCTTTGCATCCATAGACAAGGCCAGAAACAAAAGTATTAAATATCTGGGTTTTTCCTTCAGCACTGCAGACGGGAAGCCAACACTTATGGCGATGCGTTACAAGGTTCTGGCCCTGGTTTTGATTGCAGGAAATCTTCAACTGCAGCAGGCCCAGCCGGCTGTTAAGCAGGTGCTGGAGAACGCAATTAAACAGAGAGATATGTTTTATAATGAGTTCTATAGGCATGATGCCGCGCATACGTTAATCTACGGCAGTCTTTACAATCGGCAAATCCTGGGGACGGCAGTTTTGGAGACTTACATTGGTTCTGATAAGGCGCAACAGATATTAAAAACCCTTGGCTGTAAGTTCAAAAGCGAACGCCTTACACGTTATAATGCAGCCGTCACACCCCATGACATGAACCATGTGTATGAAATGGAACCGGTTGACTATTCGAAAGGGGAATTAACCGTAAAATATCTTGAACCTCTGGACGATGCCAAGTTTGATGCTATAGTTGATGCTGCCACTACAGCCGGCCAGTAAAAACACGGTTCCACAAGTTCTGAAGAATAACCCGTTTAGCCGGATCTGGGCACAATTGATGTTGCTGCTCATCTACTTGTAATACTGAATAACGCAAACGGCAAGCAGTCGTAGAAAATCCTGCTCTTAAAATCCACGTTAGCTCTTTGACAAGTTCAGATGAGTTAACCAGGCTGGATGAATTTCAACAGAGGTCAATGGGCTGATGCGGCCTTGTATTTCGAGCTGTTCTGGCAGAAATCGCCTCAAGACCCACGATTGGCCGGTGTGGTAGAAGCCCTGGCGAGCGCTTATGAAGAAATGGGCCAGCCGGCACTGGCCGTGCAAGTCTATGAACAATATCTGGCAACGCACCCGACAGACCAGACCATAAAAGCCCGGCTGGAAGAACTACGATAGAAAACAAATGCCAGCGTGCTATCTAAAACGGATTCGGTAAAATAAAGGGGAAGGCTATTATGAACAATAGAGGGATTGAAGGCGTTGTAGTATTTTTGACTTGTTTGTTATTTTTCGGCTTTGCGTCATCTGCAATGGGCTGGGAGGACTGTGGTGAGTGTTGTGAATGGGACCCGGATGTAGAGGACTGCGTAACGATAGGCGGTTGTCCAGCGTGCTACAGTTGCCTAAATTGCAATTGCGAATGTACTTCAGAATGTTGTGACGATTCGGCTTGTGGGCCGTGTCAAGAATGTAACCTTGATACCTGCTACTGTGACGATATATGTATTGAGTGTGAAGAATGTGTGGAGGACAATTGCATATCATGCGGGGCTCTCGGCAAAGTTTGCTGTGAGGGCTGGTGCGAGGAACCATGTGAAGAAGAAGATGATGAAACAATGTGTAGCTCAGCAAATGATGAAGAGTGTATAAAATGTGTTGGCATCTTAGGGGGTTGTTCTTCTCATTACACGCACATTTACACAAATGCAACGACATACTCTTGCAACGGAGGATGTTATGGAGATTGTCAACAGATCCAGGGGCCTGCCTGTTATAGGATTCATAAATGCACCGAGAAAACCCCTCCAGATTCTTTTGCAGAGTGTACAAGCATGTCAGAAACAGGGCCGGTACCATTGGACTGTTATCCTGTAGGTATGCCGTGGTACTGTTACTATTGCGTGCCGTGGTGGTTTATTGAGGATACGATTTATGCCGAATGCTGGAGATGCCAATAGTAACTAAAAAGAAAAATGTTCTGTAAACGCCTTTAACTATTAATTGCAAAGGAGATGGTTATTATGAAGACAACAGCTTTCCTGACTAAAATGACTTGTGGCTTAGTTGTTCTTTTTGTGTTCAGTTTCTTTGGCCAGACAGAGGCAGTAAGTAGTGAACAGGGGTGTCAATGGACTCCTGTTGACCAGAACAGTTTTCCTAAGATACTGACTATGATAGGGAACCGCGTTAGGGAAAATTACTATAAAATCAGCACATGGCAAGGCAGGGTAAAAATAGTTGCAGACGTTGTAGATGAAGGCGCCATAGCAGAAAAGATGTTCAGAAAACGATTAAGGGATGATGGACAACCTATACCAAATAAAATCAAAGAGCATCAGGAACTTACCAGAGAATTCGCCCTGGACATTAATAAGGAGTTGCTTTACGAGAGTCACTATCTTGATGGCCGGCACGAGATCATAGATGTTGAGACGGGCAGAAAGCTCCAATTGAAAGAACTTGTGCGTTTGAGCCCAGGAAAAGTTATCCTTACCCCTGATTATCACCTTGATTGTATGCATAATGAGAACCGTGATGGCGTTATTGTCAGTCGCACAGTCATCAAACAAGCCCGCCCCCAAGGTGAGCTAACCTGTAGAATCCATCTGCTTCCGGTTTATGACCCCAGGGAAAGTCTTAGGGTCTTTGGAGATCCTCTGGGAGAAACATTTGCAAAGTACCTGGCTTATATTGATAAGCATGGACAGAGTAGTACCTTGGCAGGCTACACCATGAAGGTTGAGGTTGAAGAATGCAACGTCGGAGATGTCAAAAAGTATAAGATAGTCCTGCCGGGAGTATCGAGTGGTGGACCCAAGGTTTACATCTCTTCTACCTTAGTCTGCTCAAGCGAGGCCGGTTTTAATGTTGTTTCGTGTTCGACTACTGACAGCAATGACAGAGTATTTGGACATAAAACCTGGGACTATGGTTTAATTAACGGCGTTTACCTACCTCTACAAACGACTGACGTGCGTTTTGATTATCAGACCGGCAATTTAGACGCACAAAGCACCTTTACTTTTATAGGTCAAAAGGTAAATCATCCGATAAGCGATGAGGTTTTTACGTATAAGAATCTCGGCCTCCAAAATGGCGATAAGTTCATAGACAAGATTCTGAATAAGGAATACACCTATCAAGATGGAGAACTAATTCCAACAAGCCAAAACAAGTCAAATTTAGATATTTGATTTTAGCCTGATCCTGTTGCTAATGAAAAAGGCAAGAATCCGGGGAAAATCCTGCCGTTAACGAATCCACAGTTTAGAGGTTGGGGGCATTTCGATTGATTATTTACTATTGACTATTTACTATTAGGGCGTAGGTATCTGAGTTCCCGCTCCCCGATGGTAGTCGAGGACAAGTTTCGCGGGAATGACAATGCTAAGGGCTATTGTCAATTTGGGTAGAAGTTATGGCGTTGGCGGTGGTTGCGATAATTGGTCGTCCGAATGTGGGCAAGAGCAGTCTGCTAAATGCGCTGGCGGGCGAGCGGATAAGTATCGTCGAGCCGAGTGCCGGGGTTACGCGCGACCGTGTCAGCACCATCATCGCAAGAGATGAGCGCTACTTCGAGCTGATAGATACCGGCGGATACGGGATAATCGATACCGAGGAGCTTAGCGGCCATATCGAACAGCAAATCGGCAAGGCACTCCAATCGGCCAATCTTGTGTTGTTTATGGTCGATATTCGCGATGGTCTCGTGCCGTTGGATGAGAGAATAGCCCGGCTTTTGCGCAAGAGTGAGCTTGAGGTGATTGGCGTTGCCAACAAGGCCGACACGGTTAGGATGTTTCCGGCGGCGGGCGAATTTTCCAGGCTTGGTTTTGGCGAATTCCTGTGCATCTCGGCGAAGCACAATCTTAATAAAGCAGTCCTGCTCGATATGGTTTTTGAGAAAATCGAGCATCTTGAATCGACCAGGCCGGCGGAGCCGGTGATGAAAATAGCGATAGTGGGCAAGCGCAACGCCGGCAAGAGCACTCTTGTAAATGCGATAGTGGGTTCCGAGCGGGTAATCGTCAGCGAGACGCCGGGCACCACCAGAGATGCCGTGGACGTGCGGTTTGAAAAAAACGGCAAGATTATAGTCGTCATTGACACCGCAGGGATAAGGAAAAAGAGCAAAATAGCCGACAGTATCGAATTTTACAGCTACGTTCGTGCGACTCACTCGATTCGCCGGGCCGATGTTGTGTTGTTTATGATAGATGCTACGGTGCCGGTATCGCAGGTCGATAAGAAATTAGCTAAATTCATCACTGAAGAATACAAAAGCTGCATACTGGTTATCAATAAATGGGACCTGGCAAAGGAGACGGCTGTTACCGGTGACTATGAGGATTATTTGACGAAGCTGCTGCCGGGACTAAAATATGTGCCGATAGCCTTTACCACGGCGACCGAGGCGAAGAACATTCAGAGCGTTCTGGATTTAGCGGCTGAAATTTTCAAGCAGGCCACAACGCCGATACCCACTGCGAAATTGAACAAGGCGTTTGAAGTCATAAAGCAAGAGAGGGTCGGGGCAGCCAAACGGGGCCGAGGTGGCTGGCCAAAAATTTATTATGCAACTCAAATTGCAGTGAACCCGATTACGATACTTATGTTCGTCAACAGGCCTGCACTGTTTGAAGAGAATTACCGGCGGTTTATCGTCGGCAGATTGCGGGAGCTGCTGCCGATAGCGGAGGTTCCGATTCGGCTGTTAGCCCGCTCGCACAGGGCGTGAAACGACATACGAAATATGAGGTACGAAAAATGGATGCGCTTTTGTTAATGCTGATTTGCGGCGGCGGGTATCTGATAGCTTATCACACATACGGGCGATTCCTTGCCAGAAAAATATTCAAGCTGAATAAGGATGCCGTCGTTCCATCGGAGGAGCTGAAGGACGGTATCGATTATGTTCCTACGCGGAAGGGGATAATCTTCGGTCATCATTATACCTCGATTGCCGGCACAGGGCCGATTGTCGGGCCGGCCATTGGGATTATCTGGGGCTGGCTGCCGGCTGTACTGTGGGTAACTTTCGGCTGTATCTTTATGGGCGCTGTGCACGATTTCGGCACGCTGGTGGTTTCGATGCGAAACCAGGGCAAGAGTGTATCAGAAATCGCCGCCAAATATATCAACAAACGCGTGCGATTCATATTCTTTGCCGTTGTGTTTTTGAGTTTGCTTATCGTCATCGCGATATTTGGCGTTGTGATTGCCATGGTGTTTAAGGAATTCCCGCGTTCGGTCATTCCGGTCTGGCTGCAGATTCCCATAGCTATGTCGCTCGGCTTTATGGTTTATAAAAAAAGCGCCAGTATTCCGCTGTCAACGGCAATCGCCGTGGGCGCAATGTATCTTTGCATTTTTATAGGCAGCCGTGTGCCGATTGAGTTTGAAAGTGTGCTCGGGATGCCCACCACCGGATTCTGGGTAATAATCCTGCTGATTTACGCGTGGGTCGCCTCAACGCTGCCGGTAACGACCCTGCTGCAGCCGCGCGACTACATCAACGCCTGGCAGCTTTTTATCGCAATGGCTCTTCTGGTGGGCGGCACGATAGCAGCGTCATTAAGTGGTCAACTGTCGCTGGTGGCACCAGCTATCAACACATCGCTGCCGGCTAACACGCCGCCGATTTGGCCTTTTATGTTCGTGATAATCGCCTGCGGCGCTATCAGCGGGTTCCATTCGCTTGTTGCCTCCGGGACAAGTGCAAAACAGGTTGCCAAAGAGCCGGACAGTTTGTTTGTAGGATACGGCTCAATGTTGTTGGAGGGTGCACTGGCGGTGCTGATTATCATCTGCGTCGGGGCGGGTATCGGAATGGCTTTGAAGCTCGGTGACGGAACGACCCTGGTCGGCCAGGCCGCTTGGCAACATCAATATAGCTCCTGGATGGGGGCCAAGGGATTAGCTGACAAGATAGCTCCGGTAGTTATCGGTGCAGCCAATATGATGGGGACACTCGGTCTGCCCGAGACGGTAGGAATTACGCTTATGGGTGTATTTATAGCATCGTTTGCGGGCACAACCCTCGATACCTCGGTGCGAATCCAGCGTTACGTGATAGGTGAGCTGGCCAGCGACTTGCGAATTCCGTATTTAGCCAACAGGTGGGCGGCGACCAGTTTTGCCGTGCTTACTGCAGCAGTGCTGGCGTTTGCCACGGGTGCAGACGGCGCAGGCGCAATGATGCTGTGGCCTCTGTTCGGAACCTCAAACCAACTTCTGGCAGCGCTGGCACTATTGGTGGTAACGATTTATCTAAAACGCAAGGGCGGCTTGAAATTCATCGTTACCGCAGTGCCGTGTCTGATTATGCTGGTGATTACAAACTGGGCGATGGTGAAAAATGAAATGATTTATCTGGCCGAGGAGAATTGGCTTCTTGTTACGATTGGAGCATGGATTTTTGCGCTGGCATTGTGGATGACGGTCGAAGCTGTGATAGTTTTTTTCAGCGTCCCGCCCCGGCCTCAGTGGGAGCCAGAGGAACGAGCTTAAATCGAGCGACAATAGGTTGCTGGTTTATCTCAATTTCGCCCTTGCCAATATAATCATCTGGAAAGTTGTAGATAAGCTCTCTTCTTAGGGGCTCTGTGGACTTGGTATCCTTGTCACTATCGTAAATTTCCAATATCACCTGATAGCGCATATTCTCGTAGGCTCGTTTGGCCTCCGGAGTGGCCCTGATCCTGATAGGGCCGATAACATCAGGGAGATTGTCCACCTTAACTTCATATTTGCCCTGTAAATTCGCACTCAAGGTAAAGCCGAGTGCCGGTGTTTTTATAGTGTCTTCCTTGAGCAATTCTTCTTCCGGCGGCGTTGTAATCTTCACGGTTGTTGGGACATCTCTGGTTTGGCCAACCGCCAGCTTGATGTATGGTGTCTTCTCGATAGCGGATAATCTTGCCTGGTCAATTTCGCTGCGTGTCAACGAAACTATTGCGATGAGTTTTTCGCCTCCCCAACGCTCGGGGACAAGCATATCGACCTGCGTCGGCTGGATAGTTGCACCCTTTATTGGGATGTCGTCCTCATCCACACATCGGACCTTAAGTGATTTCTGAAAAAGCTTCTCAACACTAAGGGCAATTGACCTCGGCTCGCAGGACTCAACAGTAAATCCGCGCTGTTTTATCTGGCTGCTCTGTCTTAGAAAATTCAACACATCAAGGTTGTATTCAGACCCATCCATCGCTTCTTTTTCGGGGTACCAGGAGAATTTAAGGCTGGTTGAGCCCTCTTCTTTCAGTTCTCTTTCCAGCTCGGCGATTTTTGACGCTGGCCCTTTGAGGATTAGCTCCTGGAGCGAGACGGACGTTTTTTCATCGAAACTGACCCAAAAATCAGGATTGGACTGGACTACACTTATCGTAACAACAGTGGGCACCGTGTATTCTTCATCCAGAGCCAGGTCCGCCCAGACCCAAATCAAGACAGTTATAGCAACTACAATCGCTACTTTACCGTATTTGATTTTTCTTTTCATTTTGATACGTCCGTCCCGCCCCTTGGAGGGGCGGGGCCCGTACTACGCATAGTCTTTGCGATTCTGCCTGTTGCTTTTCTTGGGAAGCCTCCAGAACCTCTCGACAATCGGCACCATCTCCTCCATTGTGCTGGCCAGGTGCTTTCTTAGCTGAGATTCGCTAATTTCTCTGGTCAACTTTCCGTTCTGGGCAATTGAAAGGCTGCCGGTTTCCTCACTTACTACTAAACAAGCGGCATCTGAACCTGTCGTTATGCCAATAGCAGCCCTGTGGCGGGAGCCGAGTTCGACGCCGTCAACACTGCCGGCCTCGGCCAGAGGCAACTGCACCCTGGCGGCAACTACTCTATCGCCTCTTATTATAACGGCCATATCGTGAAGCGGCGTGCCGGGCTGGAAAATGGTCTTGAGCAGTTCAGCCGTAACCCTGGCATCGATTCGGACGCCGGTTTCTATAAATTCACCCAATGCCACCCGCTTTTCAATGACAATAATGGCTCCGATTCTGGCAGCCGAAAGTTCAGTTACAGCGGTAATTATTTCTTCCACGGTTCTTGACAATTGCTGCGATGGGCTCGCCAGGAACCCTGCCCGGCCTATTCGCATCAGTACTCTTCGGATCTCCGGCTGAAAGGCGACGACGGTTATAATCAAAACGGCAATCAAGAAACCGCTGTAAAGATACTGCAATCGTTCGAAAGCAAACTGCCCGACGACCAATTTTAGGATGAGAAAACCAGCGACAAGAATGAAAATGACACCTCGGAATAATCTTTCTCCGCGAGTGCCTTCGAGGAAGTCCACAACCCAGTAAACTACCAGGCCGATAAGGAACAATTCAATAGCAACAGCCCACCAATGGTATGTCGCCACCCGGCTGAAATAGTCGAGGAGACCCGTTAGGAATGCTAAATTGGGTAATATGGTACCAAAAGGCAAAATTTCTAAGGAGGTGAGCGTTTCCATTCTCAATTTACTATTGAATATTTACTATTGACTATTGTAAAAAAATTAGAATTCCGAATCAATAGTAAATAGTAAATTGTCAATTGTCAATCCTTAGGGTATCCTTTTATCAGTGAGCTTGCTCGGTTTATCAAGCAGCAAAGCCCTGTCTATGTCTCCCATCATCTCCTGTTGATTAATACGAAGAACGCGCTGATGCCTTATACGCCCCTGGGCCTCGGTCTCACCTAACTGCCGGGAAGAATTACAACCGCAAGCTAAGAAAACCAGGGCGCACAAAAAACAGACCAAAATCGCCAAACAGACAGAAACAGAAGCATTTTTCATCATTTTTTCCTTTTTGTTGTTTGCGCTTGGTAAAATAGCTACCAATGACCAGTTACCAGTCTATTATATCATTATATCAATCGCCAAGCCGGTTGTCAAGCCCCTTAGAAATTCTATAAAATAATATAGTGTGAGAAAGGGCAATTTCTACGGCGTTAACCCCGCCCCTCGGAGGGGGGTCAAAGCAAGAAAAGGCCCCAAATTCAGTGCGACAGGCCTCTATAGCTATTTACTACTTTCAATTTACTATTGACTATTGCAAAAAGTTTAGATTTCCGAACCAATAGTAAATCTTAAATAGTCAATTGTCAATTCTCAATGAAATCCTTGACGTCATACTATATTGGCCGCATAATCATATTCGTCAGGCGTGAAGCGAAATACGAATGGATATCAGGACATCAGGAAACCAGGGTGCAGGACATCAGGATATCAGAAAGTCACGGATTCGCAAACCTGATAACCTGGTGTCCTGATAACCACTACCAGCCCTGATATCTCGATAACCTGAATCACGGGATACGAACTTCAAGCGGGCACTATGAAACAAAGCAGAATCACCAGAGTTGTGCAGATTTTAACGACATTGCAGGCGGGAAAGGGTTATGCAGTTGATGATTTGGCGAGATTGTTCGGGATGACCCGGCGGACAGTCTTCCGCGACTTGAAAGAATTGAAAGCACTCGGGGTACCATATCATTACGATGCCAAGACCGGCGGTTATACCATAGACCCTGAATTTTTTCTGCCGCCTGTGGATTTGAACCTTCAAGAGGCACTGAGTCTGCTTTTGCTGGTCCACAAGGCAAGGGGACAGATACAGTTGCCGTTTAAGAATTCGGCGCTGCTGGCCGCTTTGAAAATCGAGAACAACCTGCCTGCCAAAATCAGACAGTATTGCAATACCGCCCTGCGAAATATCTCCACCAGGGTCGGTGCCCAGGCGCCGATGGGTGAGCTTGATAAAACCTTCGCACAATTGCAGAGAGCGATCACAAAGAAATGCAAGGTGAACATCAAATACCATTCGCTTTTCGAGGGCAAAATTATTGACTTAGACTTAAGCCCTTATCATCTGATGTATAACCGCCGGGCTTGGTATGTGCTGGGCCTGTCCAGTCTGCACAAGAGTATCCGCACCTTCAAGCTCAACCGGATTAGGGAAATAAAAATATTAGACAAATGCTTCCTGGACGGCAGGGACTTCGATTTGGTGGACTATCTTGGTAAATGCTGGTCGATGATACCAGAGGGAAGAATCTACAATATTAAGCTGCGGTTCCTGCCGATGGTGGCTGAGAATGTCGCCGAGGTGCAATGGCACAGCACACAAAAAGTTACCCGCAACAGCGACGGCTCGGCCACTGTTGAGTTTCGTGTTGACGGCTTGGGAGAAATAACCTGGTGGATTCTCGGCTACGGCGACCAGGTGCAGGTCCTGGCACCAAAAGTCCTGCGAAGTAGAGTCGTCGAGACAGCTAAAAATATGATTAAGCTCAACGAGCAAATAAGGTAGATGCGTGGATGCGTGGATGAGCGGACGCATTTACTCATATACGCATATACTCATTTACTCATAAGCGCATTTACGCATTTTCATTGCGTAATTCTAAAGAGGCCTTTACAATTCGCTGCAATGGAAAAAGATGTGGATATTGATAGAGTTGTTCGCCAGCACCTTGAGATGGATGACTTTTTTGCAGGCGGCTTTGCAGTCAAGGGCAAATCCCCGGCGTCCGAACCGCCAGAGCAGGAGGATAGTGCGGCTGTTGCCGAGGCGGCCAGGGAGCTTGAGAAAATCGCCGATGAAGTTCGCCGATGCCGCAAATGTGGCCTGGAGGCGCTGCGAACGAACGCCGTACCTGGTGAGGGCAAGGCGAATGCTCGCATCGTTTTTGTCGGCGAAGGGCCGGGGGCTGACGAAGATGCCCAGGGCCGGCCTTTTGTCGGAAGGGCTGGAAAACTGTTAGACAAAGTAATCGCGGCGATGGGACTGAAACGCAGCGATGTCTTTATCTGCAATATCCTGAAGTGCCGGCCTCCAGAGAATCGTGACCCCCGCGCCGATGAGATAATAAACTGTTTTGGCTACCTTCAAAGGCAGATTGAGATAATAAATCCCGAGATTATTGTGGCCCTGGGGGCTCCCGCAGCCAGGACCTTGTTAAATACCACCAAGCCAATAGGGCAATTGCGCGGCGAATTTCACGAATACTATGCCGGCCTCGGCAGTCCACCCATAAAGCTTATGCCGACGTATCACACTGCTTATCTATTGCGAAATTATTCACAGCAGAACCGCCAGAGGGTCTGGGAGGATATGCAAAAAGTCCTTGCCGAACTCGGCCTGCCTGTTCCCAAACACGGAAGAAAATAACCCTGTTTCAATAGTAAAATGCTGCTTTTGAGCCCGGATCCGGCTGGGCAACTGTAACTATAAGCGAAACTGATACTATGTTTGGTTGTTAAAATTGTGTTTTTTGCCTAAAAGCGGGTTTTCAGCCTGAAAATGCGTTTTTTGGGAAAAACCACCCACGCCAGCGAAAAAAAAACAAAGATTTTTCAAAAATAGGGGTAAAAATCCTTGACTTTATCGGAAGGTCCTATATAATATGCGGTGTTTGGAGGAAAGGGCGAAAAGGTTGTTGTACCCCCTTCAACCTTTTCTCCGTGCGAAAAGTTGTTGCCCTTTTATCGGAATTTTTTGGTAATTCCTTGATAAAAAAGACTTAAGGGTTTTTTTCAGAAACTGTTCGAGCGCTTTTTACGAAGTTGAAAGTTGTTTGAGACAGGCGCGAATTATGGTGAAGGTTATTCGTATGCGTTGTACGAATTTGTGAAAGAAAACGCCTGTTGAAAGCAACTGGAGGCTTGACAGTATACTGCAGTTTACTGCGCGAATGTTATGTTGGAAGTATTTGTTTAAGGAGGACAAAGATGATGAAGAAACGTAAGATTTTTTGGAGTTGTTTACTTAGCATTGTGGTCGCCAGTGCAGCGATGGCAAGCGTGGCGGTTGATAATAGCACCTATCAACTGTGGACTTTCTCGATGCCCGACCTCACCCCGCCACCTGATGTTGTCGAGAATCCCTACGGTGATCCGCTTCTGAGGGTCGATTCAACCTACTGGTCCGATGAGATGGGCGCGCCCCTTCTGAACCATGGCGTGTGGGCTCTGGGTCAGATAGACGTGTATATCCCCAACCGGGATATAATCGATGGGTGGAAGGATATTCTGCTTGAGTTGGTGTGGAAGCCGGGCATGCTGGATGACCCTTTCCTGCCGAACCAGCCGAACATTCTTGTTACTCCGTGGGACCAGATGGAGGCATCTCGCGTTGACACAGACCTGGGTGACGGCTGGGTGAAATCGGTGTACGAGATCACTATATGGCCGAACCCAGCCGAGGAGTGGATTGCCATCAAGGGTAACATCCTGGTCGATGGGTTAGTAATTACTACTACCTGCATCCCCGAGCCGGCGACAATAGCTCTGCTTGGCTTGGGCGCACTGGCATTGCTAAGAAAACGTAAGGCGTAAGCCAAAAATTCAGTTTTGGTTACGAACTAAAGGGCTGTGAGAAAACTCACAGCCCTTTTTTATACCATCATATGTGAGATTTGCGCAAAGTTTTTTTGGCCCCGTTAGAGCTTCTTTTCTGCCCCCGCCACGGTGTTTGATTTAGAGCTTATCCTAATTCGTCGCTTGTCATGCTGAGCGAAGTGAAACGAAGCGAAGCATCTGGCCTTAGCAGAGAATAAGGTATCGCAAACGGTTTTACTAATTTTTCAGGCCGGATTCTTCGTCCGCCTTTGGCGGACTCAGAATGACAAATAATTGCAAATACTTATTTGGGTAGGCTCTTATGTCTTTGACGGTGTCTTTGTGATTTGTGTTGACAGTTCATTCAGCAATGCGTGCATTTTTGGGTCGGAGTCTTTGGCCTGGCCAATCTTGCTGCAGGCGTGCATAACGGTTGTATGGTCTCGGCCGCCCAAATGGCCACCAATTTCTTCGAGACTGTGTTTGGTCAGATTTCTGGCCAAATACATACAAATCTGTCGCGGCTCAGTAATGCTTTGACTGCGTTTTTTGCTCTGCAAATCGGCAAGGCGAACGTCAAAATAGCTGGTTACCACTTCGATAATATCGGTGATGCTTATATGTCTGGCGGCTGATTCAATCTGGCCTTCCAGGGCCTTCTGGGCCAACTCAAGCGTAATTTGCTTGCCGGTAGTTGTTGCTACAGCGTAGATGGTTGTCAGGGCACCTTCCAGTTCCCTGATGTTTGCGTGCACTTTGCGGGCAATGTATTGAGCTATTTCATCGGAAATACTCAAGCCTCGAAGGTGGGCTTTTTTCTGCACAATTGCGATTCTTGTCTCATAGCTCGGTGGGTCGATTCTGGTGACCAGCCCCCAGTTAAATCTGCTGATAAGGCGTTCTTCGAGCGAAGGAATCTTGCCGGGCGGGCTGTCGGCGCTGAGGATGATTTGCTTGCCGTTGTTGTAAAGGGCGTTAAAGGTATGGAAGAATTCTTGCTGGCTCTGCTCGCGTTCTCGCAGGAACTGAACATCATCGATTACCAGCATATCAACGGTGCGAAACTGGCTTTGGAAGCCGGCCAAATTTCCCTTCTCGATTGCCGTGATAAATCTGTTGACGAAATCTTCACAGCTTGAGAATTGAATTACCGCCCCATCAAATCTTTGCTCGGCTGCGTGACAGACGGCGTGCAGGAGATGGGTTTTACCCAGGCCGGAATTACCGTAAAGAAAAAGTGGATTGTAGGTATTGCCGGGCGACTGACTTACCGCGACGCAGCTTGCCTGAGCAAGACGGTTGCTCGGCCCAACCACAAAATTATCAAAGGTATAATCAGGGTGAAGTTTAAGCCTCGGGTCGGTGTGTTGAGACCGGCGGAGAGTTTTTTTGCGCTGGTAAATGTCGAAATCTACCGCAACAAGGTGGCCGGTTATCTGCTGAGCGGCCTGGGTGAAACTACTTTTGCAATTGTCACGCAAAAACTGGATGGTTGCCTCATCGGGACAACCGATTCCGAGTGAGCCGCCATCCAGATGTAAAGCCGTTAACTTGTCAAACCACTTGCGGGTGTTGACCGGGTCAAGTGCTTTTGCTCGCTCAAGTATATCGGCGAAAATGTCTTCTACTTCCCGAGCCGCCAAATCGAACTCCTTTCCGAATTTTTGCTCTATGCAATCAGCAGCTACCTGCTCAAGAACGTCCCTGTCAGAATTTTTTATAAAGCCGAAAGCAACCCGCCTGTTTAGTTGAATAAGAGGCCTTCTCCGGCAAAAGTGGTAGCAGTAATTTTACTTCAATGCCCGGAGGGGTCAAGGCAAAATCTCCAACTTGTGGCGAAAAGCAAAAAAAATGCAATTTTTTTAGTCCTGCAACTGAGCGTAGATAGAGGTTAAAAATCTCTAAAAGCTGCTTGCCGTCGTTGGCGTAAATACGTCGAATCCACTTGCAATTTTTGTAAATCCCCCATATTATCAGGACTGCGTCAGCCCCGTGAGGAGTGAGGCGGCAACTTCCAACGGAGCCGGAAAAGTTCTTTGTCGGAAGGCAGGCAGTTATGGGAATTTTCACGAAAACGGCTGAATATTTCAAGGACCGGCTGGGTAAAACCCGCGACAAAATCAGCACCTCGCTTTCATCGGTACTGAGTCTGGGCAGGGATATCGATGAAACCCTGCTCGATGAGCTGGAGGAGACGCTGATAGGCGATGATATCGGCGTGGAAACAACGAGTAAGCTCGTATCAGACCTGCGGACCGCTTACCGCGACAGGCAAATCGCGACGACTGATGATGTTATCCCATTTCTCAAGGAACACATTAAAAGCTATTGGCCGCATCGCGACAGACAGTTACGTCTCGCCCAGGCCGGACCGACCGTCATCCTGATTGCCGGCGTCAACGGCTCCGGCAAAACCACAAGCATCGCCAAACTCGGCTTTATATTGGGCCGGGACAAAAAGAAGGTTATAGTCGCCGCCTGCGATACATTTCGTGCCGCCGCTGTAGAACAGTTGACCATCTGGGCCGAACGTATTGGCGTCCAAATCGTCAAGCACAAAACCGGCGGCGACCCCGCAGCAGTGGCTTTCGATGCGTGCCAGGCCGCCGTGGCGAGAGGTGCCGACTTTCTAATCCTCGACACAGGCGGCAGATTGCACACGCAAAAGGACTTGATGAGGCAACTGACGAAGATTCGTGACGTGGTAGCCCGCAAAATCCCCGGCACGCCGAATGAAGTCTTACTGGTTCTTGATGCCACCACCGGCCAGAACGCCATTGTGCAGGCAAAGATGTTCACCGAAGCGATTGACGTTACGGGGATATTCTTAGCTAAACTTGACGGCACGGCTCGCGGCGGAATCGTTATCGCCATAAAAGACCAGCTCGACATACCGGTCAAATTCATCGGTCTGGGCGAAAAGCCGGAAGATATCGCCGAGTTCGACCCCGACACGTTTGTGGAAGCACTGTTTAATTAACCGTACAAGTTAAAAAGAACTGTGCGGATGCAACAGTCCGCAACTCGAAAACAGTCAAACAAGCAGCGTAGGGACTCAATGGGAGCTTATTTGTGAACGTCTTTTTTATAAACAAAAAGCTGATAAGATTTGTATTTTTTGAAGTCTTCGCCGGTTCTGCCCTCTTCTAAATACTTCTTATGAAGCTTATTTATTTCCTTTCTGTATTTCCACTTTAGAAGTTTAACAGCAGTGGGATGTCTGCTCTCAGAAAAGCGAACGCCCGCATTTATAAGAGGCCGGATTACATTTTGCAGTACATCGTTCAATAAATCCATATTTGGAGCAGTTTCATCAGTAATATCCAGGCTCTCAATTAGTTGAAAAGGAGATTTTTCGATGAGGTCATAAAACTTGGTTAACCTGTGACCACCACCTATAATCCCTTTGCTCTTGATATCTTTTCTGAAAATATCGCATATCAGCAAATAGCCACCGTTGTTTAAGAACTTATTGGTATTTGACAGCGCTTTTTCTAAATCAATGTACTGGAAGCTTTCACAGAACAAAACCATATCATATCGATTAGCCGTCTGTAAATTTTCATAAAAACATTCAAAAATATGGCTTCTGTCCCCCAATAATGCACAGGTATGCTTTTTCAGAAAAGAAGAGGGCGAAACACAGTCCACCTGGTATCCCGTATCAAGTAACATTTTGGCTATTTGACCTGTGCCGCAACCCACATCTAAAATAGTTTTGACTCCATCAGGGATATGCGAGATGACGAATTTGGCATATTTGTCCTGAGCTATGTGCAAATTTGCGATATCCACTTCAATGTCGCTGGTCCAATACCCGTAATGAAGATGGTCCAGTTTAAGGAAGTATTTGCCGCCGATGTAGCCCACCTCCAGACCTATTTCGCGAGAAACATCTTTTTTTGTCTGCTTCATCATTCGATTATTTTCCAATCTTAAAAGTCGCGATATGTGTTGCTCCTTATCAGGATTGGGCGGAAAAATGCCCTGATTGGTTAAACTCAACGAGAAAATTGTATTCTTGGAT
>Ga0114919_10001615_pt1 | contig 18040 bp, 19 predicted proteins | sample BlataG_FD_88682 | JGI IMG/M metagenome (GOLD analysis project Ga0114919, IMG submission 88682) | Deep subsurface microbial communities from Black Sea to uncover new lineages of life (NeLLi) - Black_00105 metaG | ecosystem: Environmental > Aquatic > Marine > Oceanic > Sediment | place: Atlantic... | reverse complement strand
CACGGCGGGTCGGATTTTCTCCAGAATTTCTCAAGCTCAGAATGAGCGTAAACCCTGCACCGAATGGTACAGGGAGTTCCCGCACCAATTTTGTTTTTTAAATTTGGTGCGTGGACAATCTCCGAAACTTGTGCCCGCGCAGGCGGGTATCCCTGTTCCCCTGATGTCCAGCAACCTGATACTCTGATATCCTGATATCCACATCCTGATACCCTGTTTACCTGATATCCTTCTGTGCCTTTTCGCGGCTATATATCTCTGTGTTCTCTGCCTGTCCCGTACCAAATAGGTTGCTACCGTAATTTGGTGCGGGGTGACCTCGGTAACTGATTATTCTTTGTGTCTTCGTGGCTAAATTTTTCTCTGTGCTCTCCGTGGTAAGAAATACGGATTAGACCGGATAACAGGATGGACTTGATTTTTGTTTTATCAATATCATCTTGTTAATCCCGTCAGAAAATTCTTTGTGTCTTTGTGTCTTCGTGGCTAAATTTTTCTCTGTGCTCTCCGCGGTAAAACTTTTTTCGAGTATCAAGCATCCAGAATCCAGCATCGAGCTAATTTTTTTGTTTACTTTTGTTTGAAATTTGGTATAATACCAGCCCTGTACTCTCGTAGTGCAGGGTAACCCGCCCGTAGGCGGAGATAAATAGAGCATATCTGTAAGCCACAGTGTGGCACGGTCTTAGGGCCAGCAGGCCCAGTCAAAAATCGAGCATCGAGAATCGAGTATCGAGATACGAGTCTTTTATGCAAAACAAACCCAATTTACTGAACGCTCAAATGAACGTAAGCTCATTTATAACAATGGATTACGAAAATGTTCATCTCCTCGAACGCCGCAAAAACAAAGCCAAACAAACCCAATCAAACCCAACCTGTAGTGAGCTTGTCGAACCTATTTCAAACTTTTTGCTGGGGATGTCATACGGAGAAAATTATACTTTTTAAGCGTTTAAATAGGAAATGTCAGGTAAATAGTGAATAATGTTCACACTTGCGCAGGAATGATAAATCTATGGCCGGGGACTAACGACTGAATACTAAATTATTGTGCGGTATATTGAATTTGAAAAAATCGCTGATATTGTTGAATCGCTTTGCATAGCGGCCGGCTATGAATTGCCGAGCGATGTTTTGGCTGCTCTTGAGGAGGCGGCACAAAAAGAGACCAATCCGGGGGCGGTAAAGATATTGAATCAGCTTATCGAAAACGCCCGCATAGCAAAGGCCGAATCAATACCACTCTGCCAGGATACCGGCCTTGCTGTAGTCTTTGTTGAACAGGGTGCAGACGTCTCTGTCAAGGCCCCGCCGCCCAAGACGCAGGCAACGCTGCTCGACGCAATCAACGCTGGTGTTGCGGCTGGTTACGAAAAAGGGTATCTGCGAAAAAGCGTTGTTTCTGACCCTCTAAATAAGCGTGAGAATACCGGCTCAAATACGCCTGCTATAATTCACCATACGGTTGTCCCTGGTGACAGACTGAAACTGACCGTTATGACCAAGGGCGGGGGGAGCGAGAACAAGAGCGGGTTTAAGATGTTTAAGCCCACGGCCGAATGTGGCGAGATAATTGATTGGGTTGTTGAGGTGGTTGAAACGGCCGGTGCTGATGCCTGTCCGCCATTTATTGTTGGTGTAGGAATTGGGGGTGATTTTGAGCTTAGCTGTCTGCTGAGTAAGAAGGCGCTGTTGCGGGGTCTGGCCCAGAGAAACAGCGAGGATTTCTACGCAAAGCTGGAGGCGGATTTGCTTTCGGCAATCAACTCGCTTGGGCTGGGTCCGCAGGGGCTCGGCGGTGATACCACCGCTCTGGCTTGTTTAGTAGAGACTGCTCCATGCCATATTGCATCACTGCCGGTGGCGGTCAATATTGAATGCCATAGCCACCGGCACAAGTCTGCGGTTCTTTAGGGCCTTTGCTTTGCAAACTTTTTGCGAACTACCATTTCGCTGGTCATATCTGGCGCCGTATTACCTGTTTTGTGAATCAATACTGTAGATGCCGATGTCGATGCCGCGGTCGCCTTTGGGTTTTTTGCAGTGCACGGCGATGGTGTTTTCGCCGGGCTTTAACGCGTCGGCGTGTTCGGTGAGCTTAATATGACCATAGTGGCGTCTCGTTTGGCCGGATAACTCGGCAACAAGCTTGCCATTGATATAGACCGATGCGGAATCGATGTTGTGATAAACCTTCAGCCAGATGTCACAGGGCGGCTCGTCGATGGTAAAGGTTCGGCGAAACCAGATGCTCTGGGACTTCCACGGGGTGCCAAGGGGGAAGAAGCTTGGCTTGGGCCAGGCGAAGGGGGCGTTGCCATTCTTCCAGGCTGAGTCATTGAAGCTTGTTGTCAGCCATCGGTTTTGGGGTTGTTCGAATGTATAGCGCCACATCTGCGGTTTGAATTCAGAGGTCGGCAGCAAAGTGCGAGTTGGGTGTGTCTGGGTGTAGAGGTGACTGTGTAACCTTGTGAGTTTGGCGAAGTCAAATTTGACCACTTCGCGGTCATAAGTCATCAGGCCGTTAACCTCGCGCTCGACGTCGGTGGTTTGTGTGTAGATGGCTGCGGAAAGGCCAAGACCGAGCAGGCCATACAGATTGTCAATCAAGATTTGGTAATGGCGAGTCAGGCCTTCTTTGGTTTGATAGGTGCGGTAGCCCCAGTTGCCTTTATCCAGCCAGAGGTGTCCCTTCAGCGGCAGGCCCAGGCCGCCAAACTCGCCGAGCACAACGGCACGTTTTGGCCCGCTGGGCTCCATACCCGGTCCTGGGTACATATGCACATCGTGGACGTCACCGACGCCCCGGTCGGCCCAGCCGCTGGCGCTGTTCACCAGGCGTGTCGGGTCGTATTTCTTAACGTACTCGGCGATGCGCCGGGTGTCGTATTGCCCCCAGCCTTCGTTAAATGGTACCCACATAACGATGGAGGGATGATTGCAGAAGGCGTCGATGAGGCGTTTTAACTCCAGTTCGAACTGCGTGGCCGACTCTTCGCTGCGCTTGATATCGGGTTCGCCAGGGCGGACGTGGCGGTCGCCGTTGGGCATATCCTGCCAGACCATCAGGCCAAGTTTGTCGCACCAATAGTACCAGCGTGCCGGCTCGACCTTGACGTGCTTGCGTGCCATATTATAGCCAAGTTTTTTAGTTACATCGATGTCATAGCGCAGTGCATCGTCTGTCGGTGCGGTGTACAGGCCGTCGGGCCACCAGCCCTGGTCGAGTGGGCCGAACATAAAGAGCGGCTTGTTGTTTAGAAAAATCCGCGTGCTGCCGTTTTCATCTTTACCCAGCGAGACTTTGCGCATGCCGAAGTAGCTGGTGACCGCATCGACTTTTCTGCCTTGATGGTCCTTGAGCGTCAGCTTCAGGTCATATAGAAACGGTGAATCCGGCGACCAGAGTTTAGGTTTCTTGATAGGGATGATAATTTCTTGCCCGGCCTTTCCTGTCGCTTTGCCTTTTGTCCACCATCCGTCCTTTGCTTCTGCCTCAATGCTATAACCGGTCGCCGCATTCGAGCAGGTGGTAGTTACACGCAGCAGGTCAGCATCAATATCCGCAGCGATGTTCAGCGACTTGATGTATGCCTGGGGCACCGGCTCGAGCCATACCGTTTGCCATATCCCGGTTACCGCTGTGTACCATATTCCTCTGGGTTCTTTCACCTGCTTGCCTCGCGGCTGTGTGCCGGTATCTGTAGGGTCCCACACGGCGATGACTAATTTCTGCGGGCCCGATTTTTTCAAGGCATCGGAGATGTCGAGAGTGAATGGGTCGTAACCGCCGCGATGGGTACCGAGCTGCCTGCCGTTGACCCAGATGGTTGTTTCCCAGTCCACCGCGCCGAAATGCAGCAGAATGCGCTGGTGCGTCCATTTGTTGGGGATTTGAAATGTGCGTCGATACCACAGGCGGTTTTCTTCGCCCACCGGCTTCATCACTCCCGATAGCGCTGACTCAACCGGAAATGGCACAAGGATTTGTCCATCGAAGGTTTTTGGTTGGGGCTTATCTTTTGGGCGAATTGCGTACTCCCAGAGCCCATTTAGATTGAGCCAGTCTTTGCGAACCATCTGTGGGCGAGGATATTCGGGGTGGACGTTATCGGGGCGGACGTTCTGGGCCCATCGCGTCATCAGCGGTCCTTTAGCCGGTGTCCACTGGGCCTGGATAGATGTGCAGAGACACAAGACCACGGCAGATAGAACCCACTGCAAGTTTCGAATTTGGAATTTTGAGTTTCGAATGGTACAAACTGTCTTGCTATGGTTCGGTTTCATCATTTCGCACTCCTTTCGATTAACTTGAAAAACTTATCCTTAGTTTCCTCGCAGTTAGAAGATTTTGCAATAAAAATCGTGTGAGGTTGTATGAATAAATTTTTTGACATTAACCACGTAAAATTGAGGTTTCAAGTAAGGGAGGCAGCGCAGAGGTTTGCAATGGCGATATAATTTTCTGCGGATAGCTGTTCGGGGCGTCGGCTTGGGTTGACCGAACATTGCTCAAAGATGTCGGGCCAGTTGTCAATTTTTGCGAGTCTGGCCCGGGCCAATTTTGTGCAGGCCATAAGGGTCTTTCGGCGGTGGCCCATAAAGAGCTTGACAACCTCGCTGAAGAGCTCGGTATTATGAATTCGGCTGGCTTTGTCTTTGCTGCGAACAAAGCTTACCATTGCCGAATCGACCTGCGGTTGAGGCCAAAAGACGGTTGGTTTTAAGACCCTTATTGTTTTTACATCGCCGGCTGCACAGAGGTGTATGCTCAATGTGCCGTAATCGTTACTTCCGGGTGTGGCTGTCATTCGGGCAGCGACTTCCTTCTGGACCGTGACATACATATTGTCTGCAGTTGTAGGGTCTGTAATCAGATTCAGCATTACGGGGGAAGCGACATTGTAAGGCAGGTTTGCAACCAGTAGAAGCCGGCCAGTCCATTTTTTGCGGGCAATCTCCAACGCTTTTGTGACGGTACGACTGATGGTGTTTTTGTTCTCGAGGATATCGGCGTTGATAATCTCTACGTTTTCGGCTTTGGTGAGTTGTTTTCTTGCGATTTTGGCGAGGGTTTTGTCAAGCTCAACGGCGATGACCTTTGCGGCGAGCTCTGCTAAGGCCTCGGTCAAGGAGCCGGTGCCGCAGCCGACCTCGAGGACGATATCGCTCTTGTTAATATTCGCGGAACGAATGAGCAGTCGCATCAGATTTAAGTCGATGAGGAAGTGCTGGCCGAGGCGTTTGTTCGGTCGGAAGCCGGCTGACGCAAGTAACTGCTGGATTTGCTGTTTAGTCTGCATTATCTCGTGGCTCGTTGCTCGTGACTCGATTCTCGTTTTTTAATCCACGGTTCTCACCTTTTTTCCTCTACGAGCATCGAGTATCCGGCATCGAGTATCTTGTTCAACTGACTCTCAATTCTAAATTCTTTTTTGTTGTGGCCATTTGGATTGCTGTGGTTATGGCTGCTTTCATACTTGCTGGGTTGGCAAGGTTCTGGCCTGCGATATCAAAAGCAGTTCCGTGGGCGGGTGATGTTCTAATTATTGGTATGCCGATAGTTATATTGACTGCATCTTCGAATGCGAGCAGTTTTACGGGGATCATACCCTGGTCGTGATACATTGCGACGACGGCGTCGAATTGGCCGTGAGTGGCCTGCAAGAAGAGCGTATCGGCCGGGAATGGCCCGAAGCAATTTATCCCTTGTTCCTGTGCCAATAAAATCGCGGGCGATATTATGCGTTGCTCTTCATCGCCGAATTGGCCGTTCTCGCCGGCGTGTGGGTTTAATGCGGCAACACCAATCTTAGGATTTGGTAGATGGAAGTATTCCTTCAATGCGGAGTTTAGTAAATCTATCGGCTCGAAGACACAGCCGATTGTGAACTTGTGCCGGACTTCAAAGAGTGCTTCGTGAATTGTTGCCAGCGCCAGTTTTAGTGGGCCGGCAATAAGCATCATCGCTTTTCGCTTGGATTTGCACCGCTCGGCGAGCATTTCGGTATGTCCGGGCCAGGTGGCGCCGGCTAATTTCCAACTGGTTTTACTGATTGGTGCGGTCACGACCGCATCGATTATGCCGGCGCGGGCGGCGTCAATAGCATCGAGGCAAAACTTTATAGATGCCTCACCGGCGACCCTGCTGGGGCCTTTAATCCAGGGCGGGACGGAATACTCATCGTAATCGGCGACAACGACTTTATACGGGTAGTCTCTGCTGATTTTTTCGTGTTGATGCCGTCCCCAGAAGGGTTCAATCTCAGCGGCATCGGCGGAGTAAGCGAGTTGTTCGTACATACCGAAGATGATAAATTTTGCAGAGCGTCGTGTGGCCGGGTCGGCCAGTGCCTTTACAATGACCTCCGGGCCGATACCTGCTGCATCGCCCATCGTTACGCCGATGACCGGCTGGTTGGTTATCGAATTGTTGCCGTTGGTTTTGTTCATATAAATTGCCGTTTATCAAAACAGCGTCTGTGTCGGTTGTATCAAAAACCCAGTTCTTTTAACCTTTCTACTGTCAGTTTCTGTTCCTGTGGCAAAATTTTTTCAAGCTGCTTCTTTATCGTCTTAACAATTATATCGGTTTCTATATTTACGTGGTCGCCGATTTTAGCTGTGCCCAGCGTGGTTTTTTCCATCGTCTCAGGTATTATGGCAATGCTGAAGCTGTTCTCGTTCATATTTGCTATTGTCAGAGAGATTCCATCAACGGCGACCGAGCCTTTTACTATCATCTGGTCGAGCAATTCAGGCTCGGCTGAAAATCTTATATCGGCAAAATCACCCCTTCTGTCAATTTGCTTAATTGTCGCTGTACCGTCGATGTGGCCTTGGACGAAGTGGCCGCCGAATCGGTCGGTGGCTTTGATGGCTCGTTCGGCATTGACCGTCGATGCGGGTTTTAACGTGCCCAGAGTCGATTTTTCAAGCGTTTCGCCGCTGAGGTCGAAGCTGACAAGGTGAGCCGTGAGCTTGGTAACGGTTAGACAGACGCCGTTTATGGCGATACTATCGCTGATTTTGGTCTCATCAGCTAGTTTGCCCAAATCTATCGTTAGTAGCAGTCCACCTGCGGTTCGGCGAACCGACTTTGCGGTGCAAATCGCCTCTATAAGCCCTGTAAACATCTGAAATTGGCCATTTATTATTGACTATTTACTATTGAAAAAATCAGACTAAACGCTAAAATCAATTATAAATAATCTACAATCAATAATCAATTGGCAATTAGTAAGGAGCTGGGAATAATTGTGAAGACGTTCTGGCTGAAAATGGCAGGTCTTGCGGTTGTAGTTGTTGTGGGCCTGATTATTCTGGTAGGTGTTTTTTCGACCTCTGAACCTGAGCCGGAACCTGAACCGGAGGCTAAACCAAAGACTTTTTGGGGACAGGTAGAGCAGGATGATAAGGAATTGCGGGCCGAGCCAGAGGTCAAGCAGCCATTGAGAAACGAACAGGTAGTTGAGGAATCTAAGCCGAGGGCTCAATTTAAAGAGCTTAGCCTGGAAGATAAGGTGCAAGCGGGAAAGTTGTTTGAGATGGCTTTGGCGCAGCGTAAGATAGGCAGGTTGCCCGGTATGAGTTATAAATTGATGGTTGATTATTGCCGGCAGATAATCAAGGAGTTCCCGGACAGCGAATACGCTTTTAAGGCCAGAAGAATGTTAGCTGATATACCTGAGCGTTACCGCAAACAATACAATATTACTGATGAAGAGATGGGACTTTGAAATAAAAATGGGAGTTTCTACGTCTTCTGCTAATATACCTGCAATTGCGATAACTGCCGACTGTCTGCCGGAGGCGTGGGAGAAGGCAGTTTTGGCGGTTTGGGATAAGGGTCTTGATGTTAAAACCCAGTATGACAAGCCCGAGGACCCGCCGAGCAAAGATGCGACAGTTATTATTACCGTTACTGAACCGCTTGGTGAGCCGAGGATTCACAAGAACTTTCCCGGCGGCCCCGCCGAGCTTGAGGCGTATCGACAGGAGGTGGTCGAGGGTATTCACGACCACTGGATTGACCCAGCTGCGGGCAAGTGGACCTATACCTATCACGAGCGATTGAGGGCGTACTGTCCTGTGGAAGATATATGCGGCGCCGGCTCTGCGAAGCCGTTCAAGAAAGTTGACCAGATTCAGTATATTATCGATTGCTTGTCGCGGGCGGGTCACAGCCGCAGGGCTCAGGCGATAACCTGGATGCCGACGGCTGACCCGAATACAGACGACCCGCCCTGCCTTCAGAGGGTATGGTGCCGGTTGGTGGCCAGCGAAGCGGGCGGGCTGTCGCTTAATATGAATACGCACTGGCGCAGCAGGGACCTTTACAAGGCGTGGTTTATGAATGTCTATGCTATAACCGACCTTCAGAGGATAATCGCTGGAAAGATATCCGAGAGAATTAATAAGCCGGTGATGGTGGGCAGATACGTTGATATAAGCGATTCACTGCATATCTACGGCAGCTATTTTGACGAGGTTGCCAAAGAGGTCGAGAAGATGCGGCAAAGCTCGTTTACTGAGCGGGCCTGGGAGAGCACACACCCGGCTTTTGAGATAATGACGCAGGAGACAAAAGAAAAATTGGCGCAGGATCCGGACTGGTACGCAAAAGCAAAAGGCTGAGAATTGGACATTGAAACAGGAGAATTCTTTTAATGAGTAAAGTATATAATGTCTATTGCGATGAATCCTGCCATTTGGAAAATGACCGAATGCCGGTAATGGCCATTGCAGCGGTGTGGTGTCCCCAAGAGCGAACCCGAGAGATATCACAGAAAATCCGCAGTATGAAATTAAAGCACGGACTGTCTAAGTTTTTTGAAATAAAATGGACAAAGGTTTCTGGTGGCCAGTTGGATTTTTATCTCAACCTGGTGGATTATTTCTTCGATGAGGCCGACCTTCATTTTCGCGGAGTGGTCATACCGAATAAAAGCCAACTGATCCACGGCTTATATAATCAAAGCCATGACGACTGGTATTACAAGATGTTTTTTGTACTGTTAAAGGAAATCATCGACCCCAATTGTTCATACCGTATTTATATTGACATTAAAGATACACGCAGCGAAGAAAAGCGGGCTAAATTGGAGGAAGTGTTAAGAAATTGTAATTATGACACAACAGGAAGAGTTATTGACCGGATACAGCAGATTCGGTCCCACGAATCGCAGATAATGCAGCTTACTGATTTGCTGATGGGGGCGTTAAGGTATCATAACGAGCGGCTTAGTAGTAGCAAGGCAAAACTGGCGGTTATCGAACGACTACGGCAGCGATCACGGAAGTCGCTATACCAGACAACATGGCCTAAAGAAGAAAAGTTCAATATTTTGAGGTGGCAGGCCGGAGGAGGTGAGCTTTGAGTTCATTACCTGATTGGCTGCCATCTCTGCATAGGTTTGAAGACTTTGGCGGAGACTGGGAAAGATACATAAACGAAGTATTTTCTGTCTTCTATGGAGACTTTGTATCATCACAGCCTAAATTTCAAAACCGATGGGTTCGATGCCGTCGTGATCTGATTAGTGGTAAAGAGGCTGGTTTCTGGCATTGTACCTCGGATGGTGCAGACGAGTCTAATAGAACCCCAGATTTGAGGCGGTGTGAGCGAATTGGCTGGGTTCGTGCGGTAATTGAACATTCTCAGGAAGATAAAGTCGATTGCTGGCCCAATGACCGTCGTGGAGAGAAACGGTGGTTGTTGTGGCTAAACGAAGAGTTTTTAGTTATTCTGGCGGAAAGAACCCGGAAAAGCAACGGATTTAGATATTTTCAGTTGATTACTGCATACTGTACTGATGAGGAGCACCGAAAAGCAAGACTGAGAAAAGAAAGAGATGACTATTATAGGAGCATAAACGGCTGAAGCCGCTTTTAAGGGCGGCTTCGGTACTCCTTCTACAACATGGTAGATGAGCTATTACTATTATCGATAATCGGGTCGGTGGAAGTCAAGTAAAATCTCAAAAATATTAAAAAAAATCGTACCGAAGGAGCAAGAAGGGTGAGCGACTCTTCCGAGCGGGCCTGGGAGAGCACACATCCGGCTTTTGAGATAATGACGCAGGAGACAAAAGAAAAATTGGCGCAGGACCCGGACTGGTTCGCAAAGGCCCAAGAATTGTGATTCGTGAAGCGTGAGGTGAAATATGCGAAAGGGCAAATCAATGACTTTAATCGTTAATGGTGAAAGAATTGAAGATTCGGTAATCCAGCAGGAAGCAGAACGCTTAAGGCCGGATTATGAGCGGGTGTTTGCCGACCAGAGCCATGAGGAACGGGAGGCCCAGTTACTTGATTGGTCCAGAGAGAATGTAATTGAGAGGGTCTTAATAAATCAGGAAGCGAAAAAGTATAATTTCCAGGTGCCGGAAGATAAAATTCAGTCTGCTTTGGCAGAAGTGAAGAAACAATATGCCGGGGAGGAACAATCTTCAAAAGAACCTCAGGATATAGATGATGAAAGAATAAAAGAAGACATTGAGTTGCAGATGAAGGTTGAGCGGATGTTGGAGGATGTATGTAAGGATATGTCTGAGCCGTCTGATGGCGCCATCCGGGAATACTACGAGGAGAATAAAGAGCAATTTAGGTCGCCCGAACAAGTGAGGGTAGCTCATATAGTGAAATATATGAACTGGCAGGCTGACGAAGAAAATGCTTATAATGCGATAAAAGAAGCCCATGATGAATTGAAAAACGGTGTAGCTTTCGAAACGGTAGTTGACAGATATACTGATTGTGCCGATAGTGGTGGGGACTTAGGCTTTGTTACGAGAGGACAAACGGTAGAGGAGTTCGAAGATATAGTTTTTAATTTAAGTGTCGGAGAAGTAAGTGACGTTTTTCGCACTCGCTTCGGGTTTCATATAGCCAAGCTGTATGACAGGAAGCCGGCAGTTTTGCGCAGTTTAGAAGAAGTAAAGGACGAGATAGTCAAGGCGGTTGGCGAGCAGATGCGAAGCAAGGCTGTTGATGAATTTGTGGACAAGCTAAAGAGTAAGGCCGGGATTGAAGAAACATAAGCGGATAGCGAAAAACAAAAAGCACAGAAATGAAACTTAAAATTTAAGATTTTGAATTATGGCTTTTAGCTTTTAGCTTTAAGTTTTGGTTTTATCGGGCTGTTATAAAAAGTAAAAAAAGAGAGAACTCAAATTTGCCTTTTTGGGTTTTTTGTATTAGACTTTAATTAAAGGTTGGGCAGATAAAGCGGGCGAGGCCGGCTTATTTTGTTTGTCTTAGCGTGGTCGCCCATAGAATTAAAGAAAAAAATAAGCCTAACTTCATAATCCTGCTATATGGGGTTTATAGCTTGGGGTGGTAATTAGGCAGGAGAGACAGTTTTTTCTTTTGCTTTATGCGGAGGTTTTCAATAGGGCCTTGTGGGGGGCCATATAAGTTTCTTTCCGAGTTTGGCCTCTGCGCAACAGTGCGCAGAGGCCTTTTTTTACAAAAAGTCTCTGGCGAAGGAGGTTGTGAGTTTTTTTAAACTATTTCTGTTAGTACTTATCCAGCAACAGATTAAGAGCAGGCAAGATAAAATTTAATAGCTTCTGATTCGGTTTGTTTCCGGCTTGGTGCAATTTTTTTTTTGACAACGCATAAGTTGGGTTTAGAATATGCGCGTCGGACGGTTAGACGCTTCGCAGCTTTACCTATTGTGTGTATTTATGGTTTGTTTTTTTGAGGTAGGCCTGGCCTGTGAGATGTCCCTTTTGCAAGGAAGATAAGGATAAGGTTGTTGATTCTCGTTCAAGCGATGCCGGTAGAGTTATCAGGCGCCGGCGTCAGTGCCTAGCCTGCAAAAGACGTTTTACCACCTATGAAAAAATAGGTGAAAGCTTCAAGCTGTACGTGGTGAAGAAGGACGAGTCTCGAGCCCCTTTCAACAGGGACAAAATCATTGCCGGTTTGCAGAAGGCCTGTTACAAGAGACCTGTCTCGGCTGAGCAGGTTCAGCAAATAGCTGATAAGGTCGAAGAGGATATATTCCGGAATTTCGACAAGGAGGTTTCATCAGCTTTTGTCGGCGAAAGCGTGATGAAGCACCTTCGTGTTGTTGATAAGGTTGCATATATTCGCTTTGCAAGTGTTTATCGTGACTTCAAGGATGCGGGTGAGTTGATTGAGGAGGTGAGTGAGGTTATTGCCGAAGCCGAGCATACTGGGCAGCGGAAGCTTTTCGAAGGATGAGAGATAAAAAGCGTTCAACGGCTGGAGAGAAGAAAATAAAGAGGTAGTTAAGTTTTTTCAGCAGGAGATAAAGAGGAGGGGAGCAAATGCAGCTTAAAGTCATAAAAGCAGACGGCAGTGTTGAAGAATATTTACACACGAAAGTCATAGGTGCCATCAGTAACACTCTGTCGCAGATTGGTCAGGCGGATACGCGCATTGCCGAGCAGCTTGCGGAGGTGGTGACGTATTTTCTTTATCGTGAGCGAAAGCCCCGTGGTGTGACCAGCAATGAGATTTTTTCAATAATTAAGGCGGTTCTGACGGCAACGGGGTATGAAGATGCTGCGGTTGCGCTAAGTGAGCATCATTTTGAGAGGAAGCTTAAACGGTCTCGAATTGAGGTTGTTTCGGTTGATATTCAGGAATTGTCGGATGCTGAGGTGCTCTGCGGAGAGGATGAATCGCCCGCCAGGGGTCCGTGGGACAAGTCCCGAATAGTTAATGACTTGGTAGCAGAGCACGGTGTTTGTCGGCAGACGGCACGGACAATTGCTTCGATGGTGGAGGAGAAGATATTCAAAATAGGGCTTACTGCGGTTCCGGCCAGTTTGATAAAGCAGCTCGTTCTGGGTGATACCGCTGCGGTGCTGCGGGCGCAGCGCCAACTGCAAACCATCTGATTCGTGACTCATCGTTCGTGTTCCGTCGCCCGTTGTTGGTGAATCGAGTCACGAGCCACGAGCCACGAGTAACGTTTTCGTGCGGTTGAGGATTTTTTCGGGTGGTTCTTTCGGCTCGACGTCGAGCCAATTGACATTTTTGAAGGTTTTGAACCAGGTTCGCTGGTTCTTCGCTAAACGACGGGTGTTTTTTTTGATTATTTCAGTTGCATCTTCCAGAGTTGTTTTTCTGTTTAGATGGTCGATTATCTCGGCGTAGCCGATTGCAGATCGGGCCTGCAGACTCGGTGGTTTTTCTTCGGCCAGCAGGGATTTGACTTCATCAACCAGACCTTGTTCAATCATCTTTTTTACCCTGGCGTTGATTCTTTTGTTTTCTTCGGTTTTTTCTCTTCGCAGGCCAATTATCGTGCACTTGTACTTTGTCTCTCGTCTCTCGTCCCTCCTCTCTCGTATATCCCATTGCTGCTGGAAGCTTGAGATTGGTTTGCCGGTGAGTTCATATACTTCCAGAGCTCGGATTATACGTTTAGCATCGTTTTGGTGGATTCGAGCGGCGGCCTGTGGGTCGATTTCTTTCAATCGGCGGTAGAGTTGTTCCAGACCTTCGGCTTTTGCTTGTGTTTGCAGTTCGGCTCGTATCTGCTCATCGGCTGCGGGGCCTTCGAAGAGGCCATAGAGCAGGGCCTTTATGTACAGGGCTGTTCCGCCGACCGCGATTACAGATTTGTTTCGGCAGGTTATCTGCTCTATTGCTTCGTAAGCTGCTTTGAGAAAGGCAGCGACACTGAATGATTCGCTCGGTTCAACTACGTCGATTAAATGGTACTTGATACGCTGCCGGGCCTTTTTTGGCGGTTTGGCTGTGCCGATATCCATTCGGCGATAGACCTTCATCGAGTCGATGCTGATTATTTCAGCACCGATTGACTGAGCGAGGTCGAAGGCTAACAACCCTTTGCCTGTGCCGGTAACGCCGATTATTAAAATCATTGACTATTTACTATTGACTATTTACCATTGAAAATTCGAGATTAAAAACAAATCAAATAATAAATAGAAAATAGAAAATAGTAAATAATAAATGAGCTTCAATACTCAATTACGCAGGAAGGCCCAGTCCGTTAATTACATTTTACAGCGGCTTTTAGCTGAGCAGGGCCAGATAGACGAGGATTTGAAGGAGGTGCTCAGGTACACCATTACTGCGCCGGGCAAGCGGGTGCGTTCGGTGTTGGTTCTCTGGTGCTGCGAACTTGTCAGCGGTGGAATAAACCGCAATGCTGAGATTGCTGCGGCGGCGGTCGAGATGGTGCATACGTATTCGCTTGTTCACGACGATTTGCCGGCGATGGACGATGATGACTTTCGGCGTGGTCGGGCGACGTGCCACAAGCAGTTTGATGAGGGGACGGCTATTCTGGCCGGCGATGCTCTTTTGACACTTGCTTTTGAGATTTTAGCCAAAGAGATTGACGAGCCGGCCATTGCGTTAAGATTGATCGGTCAGTTGGCGCAGGATGCTGGGCCTGGTGGTATGATTGCGGGCCAAATGGCCGACCTAAAAGCGGAAAAAACGGCAGGCAGCGAGGAGCTTCTGCAATATATTCACACCAACAAAACGGCCAAGATGTTCCGCTGCGCGGCTGCGATGGGGGCTGTCTGCGGGGGTGCAAATAAAGGTCAATTGAGGTGCCTGTGTGAGTATGGCTTAAAGATTGGCCTGGGCTTTCAAATAGCTGATGATATTCTTGACGTATGTGCTTCGAGCGAGCAGTTGGGCAAGACGGCAGGTAAGGACGCAAGGGTGGCCAAGTGCACTTATCCGGCGGTCGTGGGCTTGGAGAAATCAAAAGAATTGGCGAAGAAGTTAGCCGATGCGGCGGTAGCGGCCCTGTTGCCGTTCGGTCCGAAGGCCGATACCCTCCGGCAATTAGCACTGGCCCTGCTTGAAAGAACAAGATAATTTAAGATGCGCCTATATTACCAATATCAAGAGACAGAGGAGAAAGATAAGCGAAAGAAAGGCAAGGGCGGCTTAATTATAAGGGTTCACGAATTGGCAGGTTTTACTTCTGCAACTTTGTTGCGTAGATTCACTAAATGTTTTTGGATAAATTTTTCTATCCCCATGACCACATAGTCTTTCATATCAGTTCGGCTTTGTGCGACCCATAAAGTAAAATCGTAAAGCTCTTTTGTATCGAATGTAAGCCATTTTTTATTTTTGAATAAGAACACAAACAAAGTGGTGATTGCAATTCTTTTATTGCCATTTTGGAAGGGATGGTTTTTTATTATTAGATAGAAGAGCATGCTTGCCCGTAAAGAGAGTGACGGATATAGAGCTTTACCATCGAATTTCATAAAAGGTGTGACCAAACAACTCTCAAGTATATTGGGAAAGCGTGTTGAGAAATCGGGAATTGGCTCATCAAATGATAAGTGTTCCTGCGCGAGCTGAAAAGCAAGCAATTCAACTTCTTGTATAGTGATACTTTCCACTATGTTTTACAAAGTCGCTTCAGAACTTCACCATACTCTTGCACTGTCTTTCTAACCGCTGCCTTAACCTGCCTTTTGCTTTTCCGGCTTATTTTTTCGCCTAAAATGTATGCTATATCACGGTCAGAAATTACGTAAACTCTGCCGACCCTTATGGCTGGTATTTGGCCTTTCTTAACTTTCCTATAAACCTCGATACGGCTTAAACCTAATAGCTTGGCTAATTGTGGTATTGTGATGTATTTCTCTTTAAACATAGCGGTTACCCGAACTTATGGCGTTACCTTGAAGTTACAGAGGTAACTTATGTTACCTTCTATTTCACAAAGTAACATAAATATCGGCAAAGTCAAGCTTTTTCTTAAGAAATTACTGTTGAAATTGCTATCTCCTGTTCCTACTGAGACTTACGCCGATATTTAATTCACGCTGCCTGGAGGAGTTTTCGAGCATCGAATATTCATCCTCTCAGAGATCTAAGCTGGGTCTGTCTGCGTTGCTCGAACTGCTTTTTCGTCAACGTCTGTGTCCTGCGGCTGGCGATGCCGAGCTTTCGCTTGAACTGTTCAATCTGGGCCGGCATCTGTTTTTTTCTGTCTGTCAGCAACGCCGGAGCCTGCCCCCCGGCAGGCAAAGGCGAAGGCGTTGCAGGGTCCCCGCAAAGCGGGGACCCGGTAGTATCTTTTATAGTTTCTGTTATAGTATTGTTATTAGTAGTTACGCATTTTTGCGTAAGACGAATTGCAGATTTGCTAAAGTCGGTTGCGCATTTTTGCATAGGGTCTTTGGCATTTTTGCTAAAGTGGACCGGAGGTTTTTTGCCTGGTTTAGGTATCTTTTGGCCTCTATACCATAGCTCTACGGTTGTCTGAACTTCAGGATGCGACTTTGCCCACAGTGTGCGATAGTAGCCTTTTGGGTTTTTGGTGTAGATAAATTTGTGTATTTTGGCAATCCATCTGGAGATTGTCGTTGCCGATGTCATAAATATCTTTGCCAGGGTGGCATTGCTCTGATAGCAGTCCTTTATACCAAAGCTGTAGATATGGGCCAGCAGCACCTTTTCAGGCAGGCTAATATCTCGAAGGTTCAGAATATGACTGGGAATCTTGAGGTAGTGCTCTTTTTGTGTTTTTTTGTCTGCCATTTTCTGCTTACATTGATGGGGTTAGACTTTTTGCGTTTCTGTAATTAGAGCTGCTTGCGCGTTTGATGCGAAAAAAAGCCCTTTACAATCGGCTGTTTTTGAGATAAGTTATTATGGTAAAAACAGTAAAGATTTTTTAGAAATTCTGATTTTACTCTCTGGATACCTGCGCTTTTGATTGAAATTATTAGTGTGAGGTGTAATTGAAAGAATCCTTATGAGAGAGCTTTTAGAGCAAATTAACGGCCCTGATGATTTGAAGAAGCTGTCGGTGGGTCAGTTGAGGGCTTTGGCAGAGGAGATACGGCAGTTTATTCTCGGCTCGGTGAGTAAAACCGGCGGACATCTGGCCAGCAACCTCGGCGTGGTGGAACTGACGCTGGCGATGCACTATGTCTTTGATTTCAAGAAAGATAAGCTGCTGTGGGATGTCGGCCATCAGTGTTACGCGCATAAAATCATTACCGGAAGGAAAGATGCGTTTAGGCGTCTGCGGCAGGTTGATGGTATAAGCGGATTTCCGAATCCGGCTGAAAGCGAGTATGACCAGTTTAGTGTTGGGCATGCAGGGACCGCGATAGCGACGGCAATCGGGATGGCCATTGGTGAAGAATTAAAAATTAAAAGTGAAAAATTAAAAAGTAAAGGCCGAGAACGCAATATGCGTAGAATCGTCGCGCTGGTCGGCGATGCCAGTATTGTTAACGGCACCTCTTTCGAGGCGCTGAACAATCTTGGATTGGCCAAAAGACAGTTGCTTATCGTTCTCAACGACAACTCAATGGCGATCGACCCTACCCAAGGGGCGTTGGCAAAATACTTCTCCCGGGTGCGGCTGAGTCAGACGTATGAGGATTTGCGCAAGACCACCAGCAACATCTTAGAGCACATGCCCGTTATCGGCAAAAGCGTTGAAGAAGCGATTGAGAGGATTAAGAAAAGTATTCGTATGGTGTTGCCGGCCAGCCAGATGTTTGAGAGCTTGAATATTCCATATTTCGGTCCTGTTGACGGCCACGATATTGACTCACTTATACAATTGTTCGGCGCGTTAGCGGAGCTGGAGCACCCGGCAATTCTGCATGTTTACACGAAGAAAGGTGCGGGCTTTAGTCCTGCTGAGCGAGACCGGCGCAGGTTTCATTCGACCGGGCCATTCGAGATGAACGGCGATGCTGTCAGTTTGGACGCGGACAGAAAGAGCTTTACCGATGTGTTTAGTGATTATCTGTTAGAGCTGGCTGAAAAGGATAGTCGAATTGTTGCCATAACCTCGGCGATGTGCGACGGGACAGGGCTGGTGGAATTTCGAAAGAGATTCGGTGACAGATTCTACGATGTGGGTATTGCCGAGGGTGCGGCGGTGGATATTGCGGCGGGTCTGGCCAAGAGCGGCTTAAAGCCGGTGGTCTGTATCTATTCGACCTTTTTGCAGCGTAGTTTCGACCAGATATTCCAGGAGGTGGCGTTGCAAAATCTTCCGGTTGTCTTTTGTATTGACAGAGCCGGT
>Ga0114919_10001613_pt1 | contig 18050 bp, 18 predicted proteins | sample BlataG_FD_88682 | JGI IMG/M metagenome (GOLD analysis project Ga0114919, IMG submission 88682) | Deep subsurface microbial communities from Black Sea to uncover new lineages of life (NeLLi) - Black_00105 metaG | ecosystem: Environmental > Aquatic > Marine > Oceanic > Sediment | place: Atlantic... | reverse complement strand
AGGCGAAAGCCGATCCGGATCCCCCCTTACCCGACTCACCGCGCGACCCGCCCACGGGCGGGACCCCCAGCTACGTACGATGACTCCCGTATCCGATCCCCGATGGGCGAAAGCAGGGCACAGTGGGCACGGACTGGACCGACAACCGCAAGAACCTGATGCTGTTCTCCGGCCGCGCGCATCCGGAGCTGGCCGACCAGGTCGCCAAGGAACTCGATATCCATGTCACCGCTCAGACCGCCCGTGATTTCGCCAATGGGGAGATCTTCGTGCGATTCGACGAGTCGGTGCGTGGGTGCGACGCCTTCGTCCTGCAGTCTCATCCCGCTCCGCTGAACCAGTGGTTCATGGAACAGCTCATCATGATCGACGCGCTCAAGCGCGGCAGCGCCAAACGGATCACCGCAGTGCTGCCCTTCTATCCCTACGCCAGGCAGGACAAGAAGCATCGCGGTCGGGAGCCCATCTCGGCCCGATTGGTGGCCGACCTGCTCAAGACCGCCGGCGCCGACCGCATCGTCACGGTGGACCTGCATACCGACCAGATTCAAGGCTTCTTCGATGGTCCGGTGGATCACATGCGCGCGCAGAATCTGTTGACCGGCTACATCACCGACAACTACGCAACCGAGAACATTGTCGTGGTTTCACCGGACTCCGGTCGGGTGCGGGTCGCCGAGAAGTGGGCCGACGCACTGGGCGGGACCCCACTGGCCTTCATCCACAAGACCCGTGATCCGCGCGTGCCCAACCAGGTGGTGTCCAACCGGGTGGTCGGTGAGGTGGCGGGCAAAACCTGTGTGCTGACCGACGACATGATCGACACCGGCGGCACCATTGCCGGCGCGGTCAAGTTGCTGCGCGATGACGGAGCCACCGATGTCATCATCGCCGCCACCCACGGCGTGCTGTCCGACCCGGCGGCGGAGCGGCTTGCCGCCTGCGGCGCCCACGAGGTAATTGTCACCAACACCCTGCCGATCGACGAGTCCAAGCGCTTTCCCCAGCTGACGGTGCTGTCGATTGCCCCGCTGCTGGCCAGTACAATCCAGGCGGTGTTCGAAAACGGGTCGGTGACAGGACTTTTCGACGGGGACGCATAGTGGTCTCCGCGTCGACCGTCGCATCCGGCGTTACCCGAATGTCCGGTATCAAAGGTTTTGTCATGATTGCGGTAACTGTCGTCGCGGTCACCTGCGCCGTGGGTTGTGGCGCGCGCACCGCCGACTACTCGGCATTCGTGACCTCCAGCGCCACGAGTACCGAGACAGAAGAAGATTCGTCCGCCCCGCCGACGCCGATCGCCCAACATCTGGCCAGTGCCGGGGTGACCGGTCAACAGATCGCCCTAGACAAACTCACCGACCTCACGGTCACGCTGCCCCGGCCGGCTGGATGGACAACCTACGAGAACCCGAACTTCTCCCCCGGCACCGAGGCGATCGCCAAGAACAACAACTACCCGACTGCCCTGTTGATGGTCTTCAAGCTGGACGGGAATTTCGATGTGCCCGCCGCTCTCGAGCACGCCGATGATAGCGCTGAGATCTCGAAGAACTTCGCCAAGCTCAACTCCTCAAGCGCGGACTTCAAAGGGTTTCCATCCTCGATGATCGAGGGTACGTACGACCTCAACGAGACGCGACTGCATACCTACAACCGCGTCGTCATCCCGGCCACGCCCGCACCGGAGTTCCAGCGCTATCTGATCCAGTTGACCGTGACGACGCTGGCCAATCAGGCGGCGGCGCAGGCCCCCGACGTCGAAAAGATCATCAGCGGATTCGACGTGGCGGTGAAGTAGCCAGAGCTCTGTGGACCCTGTCCGGGCAGCTGATGGGCATTGAGTTTCCACTCTGGGGTGGCAGTCGGCTACTCTTGCGGGGCGTCACGGCGAGGGTGGTCCGGCCACCGTTATCGACGAGGCAGAAGCGTTTCTCAACGCCGCCTTCGCCGTGTGATTCCACCCTCGAAGGCAGGAGCAGTCCCATGGCCCAGAATGCCACCACCAACAAACTCAGCGTTGAGGTTCGCACCCGCACCGGCAAAGGTGCCTCGCGTCAGGCCCGCCGAGACGGCAAAGTGCCCGCAGTGCTCTACGGCCACGGCGCCGACCCGCAACACCTCGAACTCAACGCCCGCGACTACGCCGCCGTGCTGCGCAATTCCGGAACCAACGCCGTACTCAGCCTCGACCTCAACGGCACCGAGCAACTGGCCCTGACCAAGGCCATCGCGATCCACCCGGTGCGCCGCAACATCCAACACGTCGATCTGATCGTGATCCGCCGCGGCGAGAAGGTCACCGTCGAGGTGGCCGTCACCGTCGAAGGCGAGGCCGCCTCCGGCACGCTGGTCACCCTGGACGCCTCCACGATCGAGATCGAGGCCGAGGCGCTGTCGATTCCCGACGGCCTGACCGTTTCGGTGGAAGGCGTCGAGGAGGGCACCCAGATTCTTGCCAGCCAGGTGGTACTGCCAAGCGGCGTCATCTTGATCAGCGATCCAGACATGCTGGTGGTCAATGTCGTCGCGGCGCCGACCGCCGAAGATTTGGAGTCCGAGGGCGGCGGCGAGTCGGTGGAGGAGCAGGCGCCCGACGCCGAATCCGCGCCGGATTCGGGGGACGAGTCGGACCAAGCCGAGTAGACGGTTGCGGCCATGTCCGAGCCATTGCTGGTCATCGGCCTGGGCAACCCCGGACCGCAATACGCGAAAACCCGGCACAACATCGGCTTCATGGTCGCCGATCTGCTGGCCGATCGACTCGGTGCGACGTTCAAGGTGCACAAGCGTTCCGGGGCAGAGATTGTCACCAGCACAGTGGGACAGCGGCAGGTCGTGCTTGCCAAACCGCGGACCTACATGAACGAATCCGGTCGTCACGTGGGGCCGCTGGCGAAGTTCTACTCGGTGCCACCCGCCGACGTAATCGTCATTCACGACGAACTCGACATCGACTTCGGCCGGATCCGGCTCAAGCTGGGCGGCGGCGAGGGCGGCCACAACGGACTGCGCTCCGTGGCGAATGCCCTGGGAACCAAAGACTTTCAGCGAGTCCGGATCGGGATCGGGCGCCCACCCGGACGGAAGGACCCCGCAGCATTCGTACTGGAAGTGTTCACTGCGGCAGAGCGAAAAGAGGTGCCGGCGATCTGTGAACAGGCAGCCGACGCGACCGAGTTGCTCATCGAGACCGGATTGGAATCGGCGCAGAATCTGGTCCACGGCCGGTGACCGGCGCGACCGAGTTCACTCAGGTGACCAGCGCGACCGAGTTCGCACGGCGCAGTTTGCCCGAGGGAGTCTTCGGAATGGTGCCGGGCCCGAGCACGACCACGTTGCGCGGTCGGACGCCCACCTCGGCAACGACCCAGTGAGCGACCTGTTGCTCGATGCGGCGCACCTCGACGGGATCCTCCCATTCATTGGACTCGACAGCCACCGCGAAGGTCTCCCGGGAATGCCCGGCATCGAGGCGGACTGCAACGGCGCATCCTGGCCGCACTCCGGTGACGTTTCCCGCGGCGCGCTCGATGTCGGTGGGATAGATGTTGCGGCCAGCCATGATGATCACATCCTTGACCCGGCCACACACCACGACGTGGCCGTTCTCGGTCAGGTAGCCGAGATCACCGGTGTCGTACCAACCGTCCTCGTCCTGTGCGGCAACGAATCCGCCCATGGTGATGTAGCCCGGGGTCAGCGATTCGCCCCTCAATTCGATAACACCGACACCCCGGGCCGGCAACGTGACGCCGTCCTGGTCGACGATGCGGCCTCGAGATCCTTCAGTAGCGGGCCCAGCGTGGCCAGTCTGCGGGTGTTGCCCTTCGTCGCTGGGACGGCCCGGCGCAAAGCGGCCAGCAGGTCGGCGTCGACCTCGTCGACCACCAGGCCGGCACCACATTCGGAAAACGACACCGCCAGCGTCGTCTCAGCCATGCCATAGGCCGGAAGAATCGCGCCGGGCCGCAGCCCGAACGGCTTACCGGCCTCCAGCAAGTCCTCGACATCGGCGGGATCGACCGGCTCGGCGCCGGAAAGGGCGAACCGCAGCGTCGACAAATCGAACTGCCCCGGCTTGGCCTGTCGACGCAGTCGCTTGCCGAAGAGTGCGTAGGCGAAGTTGGGCGCCGCCGTCATGGTGCCCGCGTACTTGTCGATGAGTTTGGCCCACAGCAGCGTGTCCCGAAGGAAGTCCAATGGGGTGACCTTGACGAGCTCGGCGCCGAAGTACATCGGGATGGTCAGGAAGCCGACCATGCCCATGTCGTGAAAGCAGGGCAGCCAGCTGACCATCACGTCGGTCTCGACGTCGTACTCCGCACCGACGAACATGGCCTCGGCATTGGAATGAATATTGCGGTGGGTGATCACCACAGCCTTGGGGGAGCCGGTGGAACCCGACGTCAATTGCATCAGCGCAACGTCGTCCTCCCCGGTCTCCACCGGGTCGACCGGTTCGGCGGCCAGTAACTCCTCCACCGTCAGAACGGTCAGCCCGCGCTCCTTCAAAATCGGGACGGCCACCAGGAAAGGATCGGAGACCACCACGGCCTTTGCCTCGATCATGTCGATGACGTTGGCGGTGTCCTTGGCCCAGTGCCCGAGGTCGGTGCGCGGGGTGGGCTGGTGCAGCATGGTCAGGCTGGCCCCGCGCATCCACAGCGCCTGAGCGGTCGGCGCGATCTCCACCGGCGCCCCGGCCAGCACCCCTACCGCGTCGCCGGGTCCGACGCCGGCGGCGGCCAATCCCCCGGCGATCCGCCGGGCGCGCTCATGGACCTCGAGCCAGGTGTGCCGGACCGGTTCCACCGGTTCCCCGGTCACCATGCCCTTGGTGCTGGTCTTAGCGCTGTTGAACATCTTCTCCGTGAAACGGCTCACGACGACCTCCTCTGCGTCCGACTCAACGTCGTCCTGCCCGGATATTCATGCCCCGTTCCTGCCCCGGCATTTCATGCTCCGCCTGATGCGCCGTCAGGCGGCTGCGGCGCGCCCAGCGGACTGTGGAGCTTTTCGGTCTCAAATGCACTTCATCTTAGGCTTCCCTTAAGAACATGCCAAACTCCCGGGCACCCGCGGCGCCGGGCCGTGACATCACCGAGCGGATGAGGGAACCACGCGTGCCCCGTGGACCGGCCCGCTAGCAACCCGCACCGTCCGACAAACCCCAGCTCCGGCCAGTTCCGCGCCGACGGTCACGGCGGCCTCGGCTGACGCGCACAAGAAAGCGCAGGTGGCTCCCGACCCGGACACAACACCGGCCAGGGCGCCGGCCTCGGTACCCGCGCGCAGTGTTCGGCGAAGGTTTGGCGCCAGACTCACGGCCGCCGGTTGCAGATCATTGCCCAGCAGTGGCGCGAGGTCGTGGGGATTACCGGCGGAAAGGGCGCTTAACAGCGGCTCGGGATCCGACAGTCGCGGCGGTGTGCCCGCTTCGCGGAGGCGGTCGACCTCGGTGTAGACCGCGGCGGTGGACAAGCCGCCGACGCCGAAGGCGAGCACCCAGTGGTAGGGGGTGCGGGCCAACACGGTGGTGAGTTCCTCGCCGCGGCCGGTGCCCAGCGCGGTCCCACCGTGCAACGCAAAGGGCACATCGCTGCCGAGTCGGGCGGCCAACGCGTGCAGATCGCGGCGTGGCACACCGAGTTCCCAGAGCGCGTTGATTCCGACCAGAACCGCGGCGGCGTCGGCGCTGCCGCCGGCCATGCCGCCGGCCACCGGAATCGCCTTGTTGATGGTGATGTCCACATCGGGTGCCCGACCGACATGCCCGGCCATCAACTCGGCGGCCTGCCAGGCAAGATTGCGGGCATCGGCGGGCAGTTCATCGGCGCCCTCCCCGACGAGGCGCAGCGAGAGCACGTCGGCGTCGCGCACAGTGACCTCGTCGGCGAGCGAGACGGCGTGAAATACCGTCGTCAATTCGTGGTAGCCGTCCCGTCGACGGTCACCGACTTCGAGGTAGAGGTTCACCTTCCCGGGAACCCGCACCGTGACCGATCCGTTCGGAACCCAATCCACGGCGGCGCTGCCATTGGTGGGCACGGCTGAAGGGTATCGCGCCGGTCAGCGCGACTCGGCCGAGTGCACCGCTTCCTGTCCGGAGATGGCTGTCGGGGTCGGATTGCCGGACCGCTGCAGGAGTCGCACGAAGTCTGCCACGCTCAGCGTCTCGCCACGGCGGGCCGGATCGATGCTGGCCGCCAACAGTCGCTCAGCGGAGGCATTGCCCGAGCCGGCCCAATCAAGGAAAACGTTGCGCAGGGTTTTGCGCCGCTGCCCGAAGGCGATATCGACCAGTTCGAACACCTGCGTCCGGAACGCCTCGTCGGTGGGCCACGGCGAAGTCTCGTAGCGATCGATGCGCACCAGGCCGGAGTAGACCCTCGGGATCGGCCAGAACACGGTCGGTGAGACCGTGCCGTAGCGGCGGACATTGCCGAAGAAACGGGCCTTCACGCTGGGCACTCCGTAGTCCTTGCCGCCAGGTTCGGCGCCGAGACGATCAGCGACCTCGGACTGCACCATCACCATGGTGGTACGGATCGACGGGAACTCGGCCAGCAGATGCAGCAGGGCAGGTACCGCGATGTTGTAGGGAAGATTCGCCACCAGCGCGGTGGGTTGGACGGCGAGGTCGGCGGGTCGGATGCCGAGGATGTCCCGGTTCACCACCGTCAGCCGATTGATCTCACTGTGCGAATGGGCAGCAATCGTCTTGGGCAGGCGTTCGGCGAGCACCGAGTCGATTTCAATGGCCGTGACCTCCGCGCCGCGGTCGAGCAGCGCCAAGGTCAGCGACCCGAGTCCGGGGCCGACCTCCAGAACGTGGTCGGCTTTGGTGATGCCGGAGGCCGATACGATCCGGCGCAGCGTGTTGGCATCGTGGACGAAATTCTGTCCCAGTGCCTTTCGCGGCCGGAAATCGAGTTCCTTAGCCAGGTTCCGAATCTCGGTACGCGTCAACAGACGGATGGTCATAAGTGCCCCTTCTGCGGACCGGTCACGCTCCCCGGTTCCGGCGGTGACGCAGCTCTTCGGCGAGTCAACCGAATTCCGATGCCGCTGATCCAGCAAATGCAGCGTACCCCAATCCCACGGTTTCGCCGTGGCATTCCGACCCGGTTCAGCCTGGCGGCGAACAACGGCGTCAAACCAGACCGTAGACCCGTCGGGCGGCCGCGGTGCAGTCCCGGGCGACCTGCTCGGCGGGCGCCGCCCGCAGTTCAGCCAACGCGCGGACGGTGTAAGGCAGGCAGTATGGCTCGTTGGGCGCGCCCCGGTACGGGTGCGGGGTCAGAAATGGCGCGTCGGTCTCCACCAGCAGTTGACCGGCCGGGATCAGGGCGGCGGCCTCCCGCAGTGCGTGCGAGTTCTTAAAGCTGACGGTTCCGGACAGGCTGAGGATCCAGCCGGCGTCGATGCACTCCCGGGCCATCTCCGCACCTGAGGAGAAGCAGTGGAAGATCACCGTTGCCGGGGCGCCTTCGGCCCGCAGCACGTCGAGCACCTCAGCGTCGGCAGCACGGTTGTGGATCATCAGCGGCTTGCCGGTTCGCTTGGCCAGGTCGATGTGCCATGCGAAGGCCTCCCGCTGGGTGGCGAGGTCGGCGCACCCATCGAGCTTGCCGGGCCAGTACAGGTCCAATCCGGTCTCACCGACGGCCACCACCCGCGGCCGCGTCGCCAGTTCCTCGATCTCGACGCGGGCGGCGCCGGTCAGTGCGTCGGCGCGAGTGGGGTGCAGTCCCACGGCGGCGAAGACCCGCCCGTCCCATCCCGCCGCGGCCGCCGCCCAGCGGGCCGACTCGAGATCGTCGGCGATGGTGACCACCGCCAGTACGCCGACGGCCTCGGCACGGTCGACGATGGCGCGCACCTCCTCGGGCGTGCGCACTCCGCATGCATCCAGGTGTGTGTGGGCGTCGATCAGCGGCGTCAGCGGTTCCGGCGGCGGCGGGGCGGGACGCCCCCGGCGCTGCGAACTCACCGTCACACCGTAAACGTCCACCTAACAGGGTGAGAAACGCCCGCCTAACAGGGTGAGAAACGTCCACCTAATAGGGTGAGCGCGACATGAGCGAACCGTTCTACCTGACCACCGCGATCGCCTACCCCAACGGCGCACCGCATGTCGGTCATGCCTACGAATACGTCGCCGCCGACGCGATAGCCCGATTCAAGCGCCTCGACGGATTCGACGTGCGGTTCCTGACCGGCACCGACGAGCACGGCCTGAAAATGTCCCAGGCGGCGGTTGCGGATGGCATGCCGACCGCTGATTTCGCCCGCCGCAACTCTGATCAGTTCCAGCGGCTTCAGGAGATGCTCAACATCTCCTTCGACAGGTTCATCCGGACCACCGACCCCGATCACTACGCCGCATCGGCTGCAATCTGGCAGCGAATGGCCGATCACGGCGACATCTACCTCGACTCCTACGCCGGTTGGTACTCGGTGCGCGACGAACGTTTCTTCACCGAAGCCGAGACTGAAGTCACCGCCGACGGCACCAGGGTGGCCGCCGAGACCGGCACGGCAGTCACCTGGACCGAGGAGCAGACCTACTTCTTTCGGCTATCTGCCTACGCCGAACCCCTACTGGCGCACTACGCCGAGCATCCGGATTTCATCGCCCCCGAGGTGCGTCGCAACGAGGTTGTCAGTTTCGTCTCCGGGGGGTTGCGAGACCTGTCGGTCTCACGGACGTCGTTCAACTGGGGTGTTCCGGTACCCGGCGACGCAGACCACGTGATGTACGTATGGGTCGACGCACTGACCAACTATCTCACCGGTGCGGGCTTTCCGGAGACCGAATCGACTCTCTACCAACGGTACTGGCCTGCGAATCTACATTTAATCGGCAAAGACATCATCCGGTTCCACACCGTCTACTGGCCGGCATTCCTGATGTCGGCGGGAATTCCTCTGCCGCGCAGGGTGTTCGCACATGGATTTCTGTACAACCGTGGCGAGAAGATGAGTAAGTCAATAGGTAACGTCGTAGATCCGGTGTCGCTAGTCACCAACTTCGGAGTGGACCCGGTTCGCTACTTCCTGCTGCGCGAGGTGCCCTTCGGCCAAGACGGCAGCTACAGCGAAGACGGGATCATCAACCGGATCAATACCGATCTGGCCAACGAGTTGGGCAATCTCGCACAGCGCTCGCTGTCGATGGTGAACAAGAACCTCAATGGCCAGGTTCCCCAACCAGGCGAATTCAGCCCGGGGGACACCGAACTGCTTGGGGTGGCCGCCGGTCTGCTGGCGCGGGTACGCACCGCATTCGACACCCAGGCGATGCATCAGGGCCTGGAAGCCATCTGGCTGATGCTTGGTGCGGTGAACCGCTACTTCTCCGCCCAGGAACCCTGGGTGCTGCGCAAGTCAGCATCCGAGGCCGACCAGATCCGCTTCCGAACCGTGCTCTACACCACGTTGGAGGCGGTGCGGATCGCGTCGGTCCTGGTGCAACCGGTCATGCCGGACTCAGCTGAGACCCTGCTCCACCTGCTGGGCCAGCCCGCCGGGCCACTTGATTTCACCGCACTGAACACCCGACTGGTGCCGGGCACCGTGCTACCGGCACCCACCGGAGTCTTTCCCCGCTACGAGGCGCCCTAGACCTCCCGCGAGCAGACGCAAAGTCTTCCTCAGGCCCGGCGTGTCGGAGCCTTTTGCGTCTGCTCGCGCCAGACAGCAAGCTAGAGCAATGCTGACCGAACGGCTCGGCGACCTCGGCACCGCCGACGACGTCCTTCGCACGGTCGCGGCAGGCACCCGGCTGCACGGTCGGCCGCCGCCGGCGGCACTGATCGGAGACTGGTTCGGCTCGACGGCGGTGATCGCGCCCAGTGTGGCGGTAACGCCGGTCGATGCCGGCGACGTCTTCCCCGATTCCCCGGGCGAGGAGCCTTCCACAGCACCAAGTGCCGACTTCGTCGGTGGCGGCTGGATCGGCTATTTGTCCTACCCGGACCCAGGCGTCGACGGGGGGCCCTCACGAATTCCCGCAGCCGCCGGCGGCAGGACCGACACCGTGCTACGACGCGACCGAACCGGCTGCTGGTTCTTCGAAAGCCTCTCGGGGGAAGGGCTTCCCGAATGGCTGTCGACCGCCCTGAAGATGCCCCCGATTCATGATCATTGCGCGATCGCCTGGACCCGGCCCGATGCCGACGAACACCGGACGGGTGTGCTGTCCTGCCTCGCGGCGATCGGCGCCGGCGAGGTCTATCAGGCGTGCGTCTGCACCCAGTTCACCGGCACCGTGACCGGTTCACCGCTGGACTTCTTCGCCGACGCGGCGGCCCGCACCAGCCCGGCACGCGGCGCCTACCTCGCCGGGGACTGGGGTGCGATTGCCTCGCTCTCACCGGAACTCTTTCTGCGCCGAACCGGCGGGCGGGTGAGCTCAAGTCCGATAAAGGGCACGCTGCCGCGGCACGCCGAACCTGAGCAGTTGCTCGCGTCGGCCAAGGACGTCGCCGAGAACATCATGATCGTCGATCTCGTCCGCAACGACTTGGGCCGGGTTGCGGTGACCGGAACGGTGACGGTGCCCGAACTGCTCGCCGTCTATCCCGCACCCGGAGTGTGGCATCTGGTGTCGACGGTGTCGGCGCAGGTGCCGGCCGATCTGCCGGCATCGGCGTTGTTGGCTGCGACTTTTCCACCGGCGTCGGTGACCGGCACGCCGAAAACCCGGGCACGGCAATTACTTGCGCAGTGGGAGCGGCATCGACGCGGGGTGTACTGCGGAACAATCGGTCTGGCGTCTCCGGTTGCGGGCTGTGAATTGAACGTCGCAATCCGCACCGTGGAGTTTGACGCATTTTCCGGTGCGATATTCGGCGTCGGCGGCGGCATCACCGCGGACTCGAACCCTGACGCCGAATGGCAGGAGTGCCTGCATAAGGCAGCGCCGATTATCGACGATGTTCAGTACTCCCGGGCCCGCAAGACGGCTTCATAGAGGGCGCGCCGTGACGGTGCGCCCGGGTGCGTTCCGATCACGCGGGCGCAGGCGTCTTTGACCCGCATTCCGTCGGCGACCAACATCTCGACCTCGGCGACCAGAGACTCCGCGTCGACGGCGGGCGTAGCGCCGGCCAGCACCACGGTGATCTCGCCGAGCACACCGGCTGCCGACCACTGTGCAAGTTCGGCGAGGGTGCCGCGCCGGATCTCCTCGTGGATCTTGGTCAGCTCCCGGCACACCACGGCGCGACGCTGTGCTCCCAGCTCCTCAACGGCATCGGCAAGGCAGCCCGCCAAGCGCCGCGGCGATTCGAAGAACACCACCGTGCGCTCCTCGGCGGCCAGAGTCGACAGCCACGCCCGCCGCGCCGAGGTTTTACGCGGCCCGAACCCCTCGAAGCAGAACCGGTCCGCCGGCAGCCCGGAGACGGCCAACGCCGTAGTCACCGCCGAGGGGCCGGGAAGACATGACACCGCCAGTCCGGCTGCCGCGCATGCACTGACCATCCGATAGCCGGGGTCGTTGATGAGCGGCATACCGGCATCGCTGACCACCAGCACCGTGGCACCGGCGGCGACGTCGGCGAGCAGGCCGGGCACCCGGGCCGCTTCGTTCTGGTCGAACAGACTCACCACCCGGCCGGTAATCTCAACACCCAGCGAACGGGCCAACATTCGGACCCGGCGGGTGTCCTCGGCGGCCACCACATCGACCGTTTCCAGCGCTTCGATCAGGCGTTTCGATGCGTCGCCCGGCTGCCCCAGCGGGGTGGCACCAAGCAGCAGGCGGCCGGGACTCACTCCCACACCCTACGATCGCAGGCGTGAGTGCCCCCGCCGATGAGCTGATCGCGGCGGATCCGGCCGTGCGCGTTGTCAGTCCCGGACCGTTGGTGCCCGCCGCCGATTTCGGACCGACCGACCGACTTGAGGGCTGGGCGGCAACGGCGGTCGTCACCGCCCTGGCGGCGGTCACGCGGATGATGAATCTCGGATCGCCCACCGACGCCGGCACACCGATCTTCGACGAGAAGCACTACGCGCCCCAGGCATGGCAGCTTTTACACAACTACGGGGTGGAGGACAACCCGGGATTCGGCCTGGTGGTGCACCCGCCGGTGGGTAAGCAGCTGATTGCATTCGGCGAAGCATTGTTCGGCTACACCGGCCTGGGCTGGCGGTTCACCAGTGCGCTGTTCGGTGTGATCCTGGTGGCGTTGGTGGTTCGCATCGTCCGCAGGATCAGTCGTTCCACCCTGATCGGCGCCATCGCGGGTCTGCTCGTAGTGTGCGACGGGGTCAGCTTCGTGGCAGCCCGCACCGCCCTGCTGGACAATTTCATGACTGTCTTCGTGGTGGCGGCCTTCGGTGCACTGATGGTCGACCGTGATCAGGTCCGGGAGCGGATGCACGTCGCATTCCTCGAGGGCAGGATCACCGCAACCCCCTGGGGCCCGAGACTGGGCGTGCGGTGGTGGCGTTTCAGCGCCGGCGTGCTGCTCGGACTGGCCTGTGCCACGAAGTGGTCCGGGCTGTACTTCGTCGCGTTCTTCGGGTTGATGTCGCTGGCGCTGGATGTCGCCGTCCGTCGCGCCTACCGGGTCGACCGGCCATGGACCGGAGTGTTGCGGCGGGACCTCGGTCCGGCGTCCTGGGTTTTCGGACTCATCCCACCGGCGGTGTACCTGCTGGCCTACGCGCCCTGGTTCGCCTCCGAAACCGCGGTCAATCGCCACGAGGTGGGTCAGTCGATTGGCACCCGGCAGTGGTACCAGCCCCCGGACGCCGTCCGATCTCTGTGGCATTACACCTACAAGGTGTATCACTTCCATTCGACGCTGACGAATGCCGAGGGAAATCACCACCCGTGGGAGTCCAAGCCGTGGACGTGGCCGATGTCATTGCGACCGGTGTTGTACGCCATCGACGATCAGGACGTTCCCGGCTGCGGTGCGGCGTCGTGCGTCAAGTCCGTCATGCTCATCGGTACCCCTGCGCTATGGTGGTTGGCCGTCCCGGTTTTGCTCTACGCAGCGTGGCGGGCGCTGGTGAGCCGGGACTGGCGGTACGCCGTTGTGCTGGTTGGGTATTGCGCTGGATGGCTGCCGTGGTTCGCCGCCATCGACCGCCAGATGTACTTCTTCTATGCGGTGACGATGGCACCTTTCCTGGCGATGCTGGTGGCCCTGATTCTCGGCGACATCCTGTTCAAACCAACCCGCAACGCCGAGCGCAGAACCCTCGGTGTGATCGTGGTCTGCTGTTACGTAGCGCTGGTGATCACCAACTTCGCGTGGCTGTTCCCGATCCTCACCGGGCTGCCGATCTCGCAATCCACCTGGAATATGCAGATCTGGTTACCCAGCTGGCGCTGAAGGACTAGCGCAGGACCGAATCGCGCGCAGCAGGGCAGGACATGCAGCGCGGTCCGCCGCGGCCGGTGCCCAACTCCGCCGCAGCGATGGGAAGCACCTCGATACCGGCGTCAGCGAGCCGGGCATTGGTCTCGGTGTTGCGCTCGTAGGCCACCACTACACCCGGCGCCAGGGCAAGGGTGTTGTTGCCGTCGTCCCACTGCTCACGTTCAGCGGTCACCGGGTCCAGTCCGGTGTCGATGACCCGCAGCCGTCCTATGCCCAACGCTGTGGCCGCGGCCCGCGCAAACGGCGCCTCGTCCGCGATCCGGACCCCTTCGGAGGTACGGGTGAGGGTGAACGCCGACAGTGAATCCGCGATCCCCGGGTACATGACCGCGGCATCGATGTCGACCATCGTGCACACGGTGTCCAGATGCATCGTTGCACGTTGCTGGGCAATCGGGACGGCCAGCACGGTATGGGCAAGATCGTCGTCGAAAAGGCTGCGGGCCAGGGCTTCCGCGCCGGCAGGAGTGGTGCGCTCCCCCACCCCCACCGCCACCACACCGGGCCCCATCAGCAGCACATCACCGCCTTCGACCGGCGCGGTATGGGACTCATACGCCCGGCGCACGCCGCGAAATCGCGGGTGATGGGCATAGACCAGATCAGTTAGCGAGGTCTCTCGCATCCGGGCCGGCAGTGCCAGCGAGGTGATCGCAACCCGGGAACCGATCCAAAATGATGAATCGCGGGTGAACATGAGATTGGGGAGTGGTTCGATGACGAAATCGTCGCTGTGTTGCATTCGCCGGACCAGCGAGGTCTCCACTCGGGCGCCGAGGGGAAGTTCGGTGAATGTTGCCCCAGCCACCAAAATACGCGCAAGTTCAACTGGTTGAAGCGTACGCAGATAAGCCGAGAGTTCCTGCGCCAGAGGACGACCCAACCGTTCAAGGTCAACGGCTGCGGCGATTCCCTGCATCCTGGCCGCTCCGCTTGCCAACGCCTCAGCAAGCAACTCAGCCAGCAGGAGTACCTCGATATCTCGCGAGCGCAGCAAAGCCGCAAACGCGTCGTGCTCCTGCTGTGCCCGCGCTACCCAGGGCAGTCCGTCGAAGAGTAGGGCGTCGTTGTTTCGCGGGGTGAGCCGTTGGAGTTCAGCGCCGGGTCGGTGCAGGATAACCGCGCGCAATCGCCCCACCTCGGAGTCGACGCCAAAAACAGTCATGGCGCAACCGTATCGCTGGCACGCCGATCAGCGCCGAATCGCGTTCACACCGGCGACCAGCAGATCACGGGCTCTCTGGGTGTTCACCGCTACCACCGGTTGCCCCGGCAGCACCAACGGATTGGCAGAGACGATCACCTGGTAGTCGCCGAAGCGGGCAGAATAGTTGTACACCTCACCGGTGCGCGGCTTGCCGTCGAGCACCGTCTGGACGACACGGTGCACACCGATGGTCTCGGCCCCCGCGATAGTGGGCACCTCGACGACCTCCACAGAGCCCTGCACCCCACCACCGGTGAAAGTAACTCGGCGACAGTCGGATCCGGGTTCGATCAGCGGCACCGGTTCGTTGGTCTGGACTGCGATGACGATGAACCGGTTGCCCTCGCCCTCAGCCGATACCGCCGCCATATTGCCCTCGGTGCCGGTCGGTACCAGCTGTCCGGAGGCGAACTGAACGCAGGCACCGGGCTCGAACTGAAGTCCCTCGGGCAATTTTTGGCCGCTGAGTACTCTCGGATCGATCCCGGACGGCGCCACGTCGGTGATTTTGAACTGCGGCCCGAAGCTGGCCCGGACCTCGGAGATACCAGCAATGTCGGCCGTGCCGCCCCGATCAGCACCGCAGCCGGTCAGCACCCCGGCGCCGACCAGCAACCCGACAACTCCGCGCCGCGTCACCGCCGTTGCCATTGCCACCGCCGCCAATCTACCCACCCGAGCCCGCTGCGCCCCGCAACTGCGCCACTGTGGCCTTGAGTAGCTTGGCAACGTAGACCGGTCCTAGTGGCGGGTGCGGCGAGCCGGGGTCGGTGACAACGGTGACGAAGGCTGCGTGCCGGTCCAGGTAGGCCACCGCTGTAGACACCTCCGAGTTGGTCTCGGCGCCGGACTCCACAATGGTGCGGGTGGCGGCGTCCCACGCTACGGTGACCGCGCCAGCGATCACTGGGGCGTCAGTACGCCGGACCTGGGCGCTCGTGTGGACGAAAAGCATTGTCCACTCCATACATTGGGCAAGGAGATCGGGTCCCGGTGGGGCGGCGGTGACGACCGCGACGTAGACCGTCCCGCCCGGCCCGGATGCTGACAGTCCGCGGGCACCGCGGTCCGACGGAGAAGGGTCGGCTAGGTCCACACACCGTCGAGGGTCAGCGGACCAGCCGGTTCCGAAGCCCCACAGCGACACCGCACTGAGCGGCCCCCTCAAGTCGGCGACCTCGTATCCCGGCGGTAGCTCCGAGTGGACTCTGACGACGTCGGCCGGGTTCAACTCCCGGGCCGAATTGGCTGCATCCACCGGTGCCGGCGCCGGTGCGGACCCGCACGCGGCCAGCCCGGCCGTCATCGCCAGCCCCACCACCAGTCGGCGCACGCCGCCTTCCTACCATGCCCCGGCGCCTTCTCCGAGAAAATATCGTGACGGCCGTATGTACCCGCGGGTAGATGAAGTTGTGAATTGTCAGCGGTTGAGGCGCCAGATATGGGTGGTCATCACCGTCGCGAATGCACACCACAGCGGGTAGGGCGTGAGTGCGGCGCCGAGTTGAGGATCGGCCACTGCGGTGCGCCGGGTGAGATCGGCGCTGCTGGCCGTCAGCACCGCAGCCGCGGCGGCCGCCGCGCCGAGCTTGCGCTTGCCGAAGAAGATCCAACTCCAGCTGGCGTTAAGCACGAGGTTGACGCCGAGTGCGCCGATGTAGGCGCGTGCCCTCGTGTCGTCGCCATCGGCCCGGAACCGGTTGATGGCCGCGGCCGAGGTGGCTGCGATATCGGCGTAGAGCACCGTCCAGGCGATCGGGAACAGCGCGTTCGGCGGGACATAACGCGGTTTGTGGATCGTGGTGTACCAGCCGTCGATGCCGTTGCGACTGGCCGCGCCACCCGCGATCGCCGCACCCACAACCGCCAGGCCCGTGCCGATGATCGTCTTTCTCATTGTTTCCAGCCTAGCGCTGCGATCGCGGACACCCGGGCTCAGCCCACGGCGCGAACGACCTGCCGTGTCACCGATCTGATTTGGTCGGCCAACCCCGAGTCGATCCGCAGTTCATCGGGATTCGGCACGTCGAATTCCGCTGTCACCACACCGGGTTCGTCGCGCTTCCACTGGACATCGAACCGATCCAGGATGGCACGCATCGGCTGATTCTCGGCCAGCAACCTGGCGGTGAACCGGTGCACTCCTAAAACCTGGGCAGCGACGATGATGGTGTCCATCAGCAGGCTCCCGATGCCGCGGCCCTGATAGTCGTCGGCGACGATGAACGCCACCTCGGCAACACTCGCGTCGTTGACATCGCGGACGAAGCGCACGTCGGCCACCACTGATTCGTCCGCCTCGTCGGCGAGAACCCAGACGAAGTGGTCGACATAGTCGACCTCGAACAGATAGTGCATCAGCGCGGCACTCGGTGCTCGAGGCGACATGAACCGCCGGTAGAGCGTCTCGTTGGAGAATTCCACCGACTGGTGGTTGGAACGTTCGCTGTCGCCGGGCAGCACCGGACGCAGCAACAGTTCACTGCTGTCAGAGAGCGTGACCGCGATCGGGGTGATGAACGCTGCCAGCCGCTGGCGGACTATGCGTAGCAACCGCTCGCTGACACCGGGCAGGTCGGCCATGGCCGCGAATACCTTGTCGTCGCCGATGTAGCCGGTCAGTGCCTCGGTGGCGGTGACGGTAGCGGTGCGCGGCTTGTCGCGCAGAAGCGCGATCTCACCAACGATCAGGCCGGCCGGCACCTCGTCGAACACCACCGAGTCGTCCTCGCCGGTCCGGCGGATCTCGGCTCGACCGGAGCGGATCAGGATGAACGACACGGCTTCCTCGCCCTGTTTTATCAGGACCTGACCGGCGGCGGCACGCAATGGCCGCATCCGCTGCGCCACGGCCTCCAACTGATTGGCCGAGCAGTCTTCGAACAAATCCATTTCGGCAAGACCGGCGGTGCGCATCTTCACCAGTTCAACACTGTCCACGAATGCGGACACCGGGTCGCGCCCGCCGTCGGCCATCGTCATGGCCTGAGCCTAGTGGGCGAGCAGATTGACGATTCCGCCGAACGCTGTCGGCAGCGCGCGGGCGGCCGGCACGATCAGGGACCGCACCGGCCGAACGCCACTTGCGTAGAGCAGTCCGGCGGTCAGCGCCCGATAGCGCCGAGACATCCGGCGCCACTGGCGGTCATAGTCGTCGACGGTGTCGGCCAGCACACAATTCACCAGGATCTCGGCACCACCGAAGGCGATACCGAGACCTTCCCCGGTGAGCGCATCGACGTACCCCGCAGCATCGCCAACGAGCATCACCCGTCCCGACGCCCGACTCTTCACCCGCTGCCGTAGTGGGCCCGCAGCCCGGTCAGAGCCGTGCGGCGCGCCAGCCAGTCGTGCCGCCAGGGTGGGGAACTTCGCGAGGTGGTCGCCGAGCCTGCCCTGCCGCGAGGTCAGCACGGCCACGCCCACGCTGT
>Ga0114919_10001610_pt1 | contig 18058 bp, 19 predicted proteins | sample BlataG_FD_88682 | JGI IMG/M metagenome (GOLD analysis project Ga0114919, IMG submission 88682) | Deep subsurface microbial communities from Black Sea to uncover new lineages of life (NeLLi) - Black_00105 metaG | ecosystem: Environmental > Aquatic > Marine > Oceanic > Sediment | place: Atlantic... | reverse complement strand
TTTTCCTCTCTCTCTCTCTCTCTCTCTCTCTCTCTCTCTCTCTCTCTCTCTCTCTCTCTCTCTCTCTCTCTCTCTCTCTCTCTCTCTCTCTCTCTCTCTCTCTAATCTAACCATATCATTCACAATACTACTCCATTCCAAACCCTATAGGGCACTGGATTAAACGGCGCAATAGACGTCGAAAAGAAACAGACCGTTCGACAAGTAGTTAAAGAAATGGTCAAAACAACCGCTGCTAGAAGTAAATCGTACGCTAAAGGCTTTGCCGCCATGGGTGCACTATTTGCAGGATCAGAATGTGTTATAGAGAAATATAGAGCTAAGCATGATATTTACAATAGTGTATATGCAGGTTGTTCAACAGGAGCATTGTTAGCACATAGTGGTGGGCCTAAAGCCATGTGCATTGGATGTGCCACTTTTGCTGCTTTTTCTGCCCTCATAGACAAGTTCATGGAGCACTAGTCTCTAAGGCAATGATACGTCTATAGAATTCAGGCAATAGTAAATGTACATTCCTATATGATATTCTTTGTAAAAACAGGCACGTATAATGAAATGTTGATGGTCTCTATTTAACCCAATAAAGATGATGAAGCCGATTGAGTGCTCTTCTGTCGTGGAGGCCGAGGAGTGATCAAGCTCAACTTAGTAGCTGCCAAGACATCCTCAGCTATGGCGTTTTTGAGTACTTCCTCCTCCCTTTCTCTTTCGGCTGCTTGGGTGAGCCCACCATCTGCTGCTCCTGCTGTTTTTTTGGCTTGTGCTGCTCTCTGGGAACCTTCACCCCTAGAACTGCTGCCATTAGTAGTAGTGGAAGTCTTCCTGGTATCATCACCACTGAGGAGCGATCTTTTAATCTGAGAGGAAATTGGGGAGGATGCTGGTATCATGCCACCATTCCTTTTGAAGCTCTTAGATGCAATCAGTCTACTGATATTAAAATTGGAGACTGCTTTACCAAAATCACGTTGGCGTTGCTGTCTTTCAAACTTTTCCTGCCAAACTGGGTCATTTTTATGACTTGCCCCGAGACTTCCCAGATGGTAATACGCTGGAGTATCTTTACGAGTAGGGTTGGCTTTATTGGAAGTGGGGGCTGGCTCTGAATGAGTGTCTGAAACATCAAAAGCAGCCCTGCGCTGTGTTCGTGACAGTGATGATGAAAATGATGTGGTGGTGGTGCTGGTACGAGTGGTGGATTTGGGAAGGCTAGGCTGGCTCTTGAGTTTGTATAATTTGTTGGAGATGTAAGATTTGGGGATGTCAGACTTCCAGCTCATGAGAGATTTGAGGCCTGATGATGATGACTTGGAGGAGGAGGTAATGGAAGGGGAGGGTGAAGCAGGGAGGAAGCCGGGGGTGTGGTAAGGGGAAGCGTCAAAACTTTGAAAGTCTACATCAAAGGATGGCATGGCTGAAACACTTCTATTCAGGGTGTTTCGAGGTCTTGTGAGGTTCCATTGAAGTAATGGGGCGGCCTTGAGGCTATCAGGGAGACTTTTTGTATCTGCCATCTTCAGGGATGTGATGTCAACTTCAAGGTGTAAGTTGTCAACCTAACGAAACCAATTGCAATCAAATATTAGATTTTAGATCTATATAGCGTCGAGAAATCTCTATATGTTTTAACGAGAGTCTAAACCGTACAATGTTCATATTTCTCCCCAGCTGTCTATATGTAAGACCAGTGGGCAAGTCGTCGAAGAAAATGGCAGGCCCTCCTAGGACAGCAAGCACACTTTCATTTTCATCATTCCTCATTATTGTTACTCAAACAACTTCATAATAGAAGATATCAGTATTCCTAGACAGCCTATAGATACACCAATAAACAACAACATGTCAGCCCATGTATCTCCCCCTCCCCCTCCCCCCTTTTCCCCATCCTTTTCCACCAAAACAACACCAACCGAAGCTTCTACCATTGGCTGATGTGGTTGAGAAACAACAACATCCTTTGCACCTCCATCACAAGAACACTCATCATCTCCACACCCCTTCATATCCTCATCTATACCATTAATAATATTATTATCCCTCTCTTCTCCGTTTAATTTAGATGAGTATTCATCACTTGCCCCAGAGGCCCCTCTATGCACAAAGACAGAAGAAGACATGCGCATTGAGGCAGGTTGCATCTGCTCTCGTTTCACATCTTTCTCTCGAGCTTCCCCAACTCCAACTCCATCTGCTATTTTCTCTTTGTCTTTTGTCAAAGCTGGTCTATGTAAAACTTCTAAAACACTACCTGTAACCGACCACCTACTAGCAGCCACTATCTCCACCTTGACTACACACCCCATCAAAAAACCAGAGCCATCTGGAGCTTGTCTATTTACCAATACCTGACAATATTCCTTTGTATGCCCCACTAAATGTTCCTTATCTGCAGCTACATCCACTACACAGCACTGAGCTGTAGTGCCAACCAAATGATTATGTAAATCTGTCCAGCTGTCTACCAATTTAGTGACTTCTTTACTTCGTTGTTTGACCATTTGACTGGGGACTTTCTTCATTCTGGCTGCTGGGGTTCCTGGACGTGAATAAAACTGACTTATGTGGGTAGATGGGAATTTATAGTCTTTTAATAAGTTTAAAGTAGCTTGGTGATCTTCATCTTCTTCACCTGGGAAGCCACATATGATATCGGTTGCCAGGTTGACCCCTGGTACCTCGCTCTTCAGTGCATCACACACTTGCCTAAACTCTGCACATGTGTACTCCCTATTCATCTTGAGCAGTACAGCATCACTTCCTGATTGAACAGGCACATGCAGATAGGCAAATATGGCTGGATGTTGTAATGCTTTACCAATAGCTGACAGATGTTGTAGGATAAATGGAGGATTCGTCATCCCCACACGTAGCATAGTAGTACCGTCACTCGGCAGCACCTCTTGTAACTTAGACAATAATTCAGGCAGGCTGGTGCCTATATCTCTTCCATAAGCCCCAGTATCTTCACTACTCAGCCAAATTTCACGTACCAATGGGTCTGCTACTGCTCCTTTGACCCTCTTTACAATCTCATCTGGTTCATAGCTCCCCAGCTCACCACGGGCATGTTTTGTCTTGCAATATGTACATGCTCCAAGACACCCAGTAGAGAGAGGGACAATCTCAATGTGAGCATTGCGCCTAACTTTGGGGAGGTCCAATCGAGGTAGAGCCTTCTTGGCAAGCATAGTGACAGTGTTGCCCCGGAGCGTTTCCTCCACCGCTTCACAAATTCTATCTATTTGGGATACGCCCAATAAAGAAAGTCCTTGCAGCTCAGGAGATTTTTTATCTCCCTGAGGAACACATCCAGCTACCACTAGAGGTTTTCCTAGTGTCTTTCCTCGTGTTAATATGTTGGACATTGCTGATTGAGAGGGGGATTTGACAGTGCAGGAGTTGACAATCCACAAGTCTGCTTCGTCTTCTTGGTCAACCAGTTGGTACCCATACTCGGTGAGTTGGCCCATCATGTATTCTGAGTCACTGGAGTTATGAGAGCAGCCAAATGTCTTGACCCAGATCTTGGCAGTGCCTGGAATAGACATGGTGGAAGGCCTGTGTATTGGATGAGGGGGAAGAGATAAAAGAGGGAGGCAGTGAGTTGTGGGAGATTTTGAGATGTTTGTGCTGCGCTAGTATGAAATTGGAAATGTATGGAACATCTGTGTGTGTATGGTTACGAGGTACTTACCTTGCATCAGAAGGGGCATCTGGTCTACTAACTACCGGAGAAGTAGACATCATTGGATGGCGATTCATCACTTGTGGCAATTTCGTGACAGAACTCCTCTCAGAGCCCTGATCTGGAATTGAAATGTCCTCTATATCTTCCATTATATGTTCTACTCGCAAATTTTAAATATGTTTAGACTACTCATGGAGACAGCCTTGCTATAAAATGACAGCTCCTCGGTTCCATCGTCTCAACATGTTGCACCATACACCTTCTTATTCCTTCCTCGCATCAATCGTCTTCAACAGGCACCTTGACCTGTAAATATACATCAACCCCATCTAGAGCCTTCTTATATTCAGCAAAGCTCAGCCCCTTGCTGGAAGCTGCTGCAGATTGAACATGTTTGACTAGTTTCTGCAACTCATCCTCGGTCAAACCTGCACCTGCCATTTGCCTCAATATCAAGGCAATGTCCTCCTCTGATACAAATCCATCTTCATCGACATCTAATACTTGAAACATGTGTCTTATCTTATCGTCCCGAGTTGCCTTGGGGCTGTAGGGAGCTAGCAAAGACAAGAAGTCTCTAAAGTTGATGCTGTCGAAAAAGTAGGCTAATCGTTTTGTTAGAGGGTTAATGGAAAGTTCAGGTATGCTGAGAAACTCATCAGCTGTTATGAATCCCTTTCTACCCCTGTCTAATGATCGGAAGCGTTTATACAGTGCAGAGACCTCTGCTTGTGTGACTGCGGGGTGTGGTGGAAGGAGAGATGAGAGGGCGGTTGGCAAAAAGGTGAGGTGTCGGGCGGCGAAGTAAAATGGAGCGGGAAAAGGAGAGCAAGTTGTCTAGTATGCCCATCAAACAGATACTTACACGAACCATTGGTGTATGCTACCAATTCTTCAACCTCAAATTGCGTGAGGCCAAAGGAAAGAGACTGGCCCATTGTTGTTTTTTGAATCCTTGATCAAAGTGAGGTGCTCTAAAATGTGGAGAGGTGCCAAGATGAGTGCCGATACTACCGTGTTAGCCGTGTTGATTGATGTGAAATAAGTCAAATTACAGGGTGTCGTCACCGAAAAGACTATTTTTTAGCCAGGGAGCGGGGCCTCAATGCAGTTTAAACAAATTTGCTTTTACAAAATGCACCTTGTATCGTGTTGCTCGGATCATAAGATTATATCTTTAAATTCTTGGTATTACAATCAACATCTAGGATGAGTCGGTGGGCAGTTCATAGGTGAAGACGCTCAAAATGAGGAAACAATTCATCCTCTTGTTGAGTTTATTAAGCCTCGCTTGTTTGGCAGTCAGCCAGGCTCCAGCACCAGAGGCAGAGACGCCCCTAAGTGAAGGTGTCCTTGACAACGTGTCATACACATTGCCGTCAGGTATGTTTCTCGCTTCCTTCTCCTAGCGCACCGCTGCAGTTGAAGTTTGCACCGCCTGTCATACCTTGGCTTTTCCGCTGACAGACACACCACATAGCTCTCCTTCATCCCATTTCCCTCTCCTCTTTCTCTCTATATTAATTACACACAGGCCTTACACTCCTGACTCTCAGAGACTCGGTCAGAAATTGGAACTCAACCACCTCCAAGACAAAACTCACAGGCTGGGACTACCCAACCAGCCAACCATGCACCTCAAGCTGGACAGGAGTCACTTGTAATGCCAATGGGGAGATCATCGCGATTGATCTCAGCAACATGAGTCTAGAAGGCAGTCTCCCTAGCCTGTTTTCATCAATCACCACCCTCAGAACTCTAGATCTAAGCTACAATCTGTTTTCAGGGACGATTCCCAACTCCTGGTGGCAGACATCTGGTTTTGAAGCTCTCAAACATATGGATCTCAGCTTCAATCAGCTGAGTGGATCACTTCCACCAGCAATTCCTGCCCCTCTCACTTTAGAAACCCTTTCCTTGGCATATAATAGATTCACTGGCAGTTTGCCAACTGATTGGGCTGCTTCCAGCATTTATCAGGTAGACCTCAGCAATAATATTTTGACAGGGAGCCTTCCCAAATCCTGGGCAGAAGCATATAAACTGGATAAACTAGGGCTGTTAAATCTAGCAAGTAATGATCTGTCTGGAACAGTGCCGGTGGAATGGATGCAAGCTCAATGGACTCCCGACAAGCCTGCTAGTATCAGTACAGTTGTGATCAAACCGGGTAACCCTAGAATGTGTGGACCGGTGTATCCTTTTCAACCAGAGATTCTGCTGGCTGTATCTCCTAGGTTGTACCCAGAAGTAGAGGAAATGGTGGGTAGTGTGAGTGGAATAATAGAGAAATTAAGTAGGGCGAGTGAACAAGGGGAGGAGGAGGAGGAGAGTCAGCTGGCAATGTCAAATGACATGCTCTACCCTGTCTCTAGAATTTCTCTCTCCTGGCAAGGCCTGTTTGCCAATACAAGAGGGGTAGATACCAACACCATGGTTACACTTACCAATAGTCTCGGGACATGCACAGCAGATTGCACGAAATCACAATCAGACACCATCACGACGAATGCATTCAACCTGGGCTTGAAACACAATGTATCCGTTCTGGATATCACCGCCAAGAATCCAAAGCTACAGAATGTCAGTGCAGCCAACATACCAGGCCAAATAGTCCAACTACCTTGCTATTCTTCCTTCCCAGTTGATTATCTCGGTTCAGATGCAGCTTGGAATAAATTCGCCGGCGGTAATCAGGTCATGGGAGGTGGCGTCATTGGGGCCATGCTTGCAGGAGCTGTAGTGGAGGGTGGAGCTGAAAGAAGAACCTACTCCTTCCTCCCCGACAGTGCAGGATGCTGCCTACCCTACCAAGGCAATGAAGTCCCCTCTATCAATCAGACTGGAAATAATTTGATATATCAGCAGCCACTATGGTGGTTTGTAGACCTGGGTGTGTCTGTGCAAATAGATCTTATTTCGATCACGGCAGGAGATAGAAATAGCGGCATTGATATTTACGTAGGCAATAATAGCACTGATATTAAAAATAATACTTTGGTTCAGGAGAGGTTACAAATAGGGAGAGGAGAAGAGCGGTTGGTGAAAGCCAATGCAGCACTAGGGCAATTTGTGACGTTGTACGCTGGGGAATCTCCGCCAGCCAGTCTGAGCTTATCCTCAGTACAAGTATACCCCGCAATTGCTAATGCAGCAGCCAATATTCAAATATTATACTCTTCTGGTCACACTGGTGAGATCAGCGAAGCCACGCAGCAGTGTGCAACCATCAGCCCAGATGCTAGAGGCACGGTATGGGCAACGTTAGATCTTGGATTTGTAGCCGTAGTTGGTGCTGTGACTATTGATGCAAGAATACAAGTCGGTAGAAGTAAGATTGCCATGGCATTTGTGACTCTTAGCCCTCCTAGTAGAGGTGGCACTCTCTCTGACTCTATCGCTGGAGCCTGTTCTTCTCAAGAGGCAGTTGTGCCAGAAGGAGATGTCAGCGAAGAGGTCATTCTTCCATGCAATCAAGAAGGGCGAATGGTCACTTTGAGATTTATAGGGTCACTTAGTCCAGTTGAGCTGTGTGGAGTCGGTGTGTACAGCAGACTGAGTCCCAGCGTGAATCCTGTCAACCCCAGCGGGGACAACAGCTGGGATGGTGGCGCCATTGCTGGTCTGAGCATAGCTCTCTTAGTGGTGGCTTTCTTGGTGGTCATCGCTACAGCAGTCTTCTTCATTAGAAAGAAGCGACAAATAAAGAAGAGAGATGAACTGCGCAATGCTGCTGCTGCTGCTGCTGCGGCTGCAGTAGAAGCGAGTGGTGCATCACAATTCAAGACAACGGGGACAAAGGACAGTAGCAGTGATGGTTCCCCCACTGCCGTATTGAACAAAGCTGAGAATGGAGAAAGCCCAGGTCCCTCCACAGCCCATGGATCTATGGAATCTGCCCTAATGCTAGGTGCTAATGGAAATCATCAGCTGGTACTATCCACTGCATTATCAGCAGTGTCCACCAATGGAAGGATGTCAACAGAGAGTGAAGATCCAATGACCAAGATTCCACCTGGATGGAATGTAGTTGACTTTGATCAGCTGGCACTGGGTCAATTGGTTGGGGAAGGAAGCTTTGGAAAAGTATATGCTGGGACATATCTACAGACTAGAATAGCAGTCAAGATGCTGACAAAAGACCCAGGAGCTCTGGCCAGGCAGGGGTCTACCAACCTGTCATCATTAGAAGGGGGGAGTAGTGGTAACGGCAGCTCTGGTATGCTGCTGGATGAAGATGGCTTGGGTCCTGGTGCTGACATCAGCACTGGATTGCTCGTTGCTTTACAGAAAGAAGCTCACATGATTGCCAGTCTTAGACACCCCAACATTATCAATTTCCTAGGTGTATGTTTGAAACCACCATGTTTGTTAATGGAGCTGTGCCCCAAAAAATCAGTGGATGCCTTGCTTGCAGCAGCAGCAACAAACAATCCAGCAGCTAGGTTATCTTGGATTAGATTGTTGAGCATGGCATATGATGCAGCCAAAGGTTTGTTGTATTTACACACCAGATCCCCTCCTATTGTTCATAGGGACTTGAAATCCCCTAATTTATTAGTAGACGGCAACTGGCACGTCAAAGTATCTGATTTCAATCTCTCCAGAGCAGCGCAACAAGACAGTAGAGTGAGCAGCCTAATCATCACAAACCCCAGGTGGCTGGCACCAGAGGCACTTAGAGGAGAGTTGCCTGGCCTGCCTGCTGATGTATGGTCGTTGGGAGTAGTACTGTGGGAGCTAGCTACTTGGAAGCTCCCCTGGAAGGACTACAACCCTTTTGGTATCATCACAGCTGTCCAAGCAGATAAGAAGACATTACCAATACCAGATGGGGATAGTCTACCTCCTGGGAAGCTGAATTGTTGGGATGAGTATATAGCCCTGATGCAGGATTGTTGGAAGTATGATCCAGCAGAGAGGCCTTCGACAGAGGAGGTTGCTATTCGATTGAAAAACATGCTGACGAATGAAGTGAAAAAGGCTAATAATACTAATATTTCCATTATACTGTAGAGAGTACTTATTGTGTACATAATGTAATAAGATTGTAAGATCGATGTTTGGTGAATAGACTAATTTGCATGTAGAGCAGGTTTGGGTTTTGAAGGGGAGCAAGTGGGATGTCGGAGTTGTGTCGGGGAAGAATTATGGGGTTGGTCCCACGGTTTCGATGGGCCTAGCAGTCCCTTTCGACTGTGGATGCGATATATTATGGCGTCTTGGGATGATTTTATGGTGCCGTGCCACCCGTAGGCACGAGTTTTCCCTCTTCCTCTTACATCACCCAGAATCATTGATCTGGTTGACATCCCACTGTTCTTGGACAGGCTGACCCTCCAATTTGCTTACCCTCTAGCATGCTTCAATTGTATGAATAAACGTTTAAATAATTCATATGTTCCATTGACGAGGCATTGTATCATTAAGTGCCAAAAGGTTGAAAAATTTGGGCAGGTCAACCTCTACTCCCTGTCAACATAGTCTAGTTTTCAAAAGTAACCTGCAATTTCGCAACTAATAATACCCCCAAACGGGATAAATACTGCATATATAACGCTATGAAACCAACCTCAGTTCTTCCCACTCGCACCTACCCCTACCAAAGCCGAAATGCCATGTCATCTCACCGCTCCCGCCTCTCAGCCACAGCGGCCATTCTCTTTGCTGCTCTCTTCGCTATCTACAGCTTCATGTCTGCCTCTGAAAGCCCACTAGCAGATGCACCAGACGTATCTCACAGATTCAACTCACACCGACAACAAGCTCAGGACTTCCACCTTAACAACCTTTCCTCGTCCTCCTCTTCCCTTGAACAGACAGACACCCCTCCCTGTTACAATACCCGACCTACAAAACAATACGTATCTCTTAGAGATGCAGATAAAGAGTTGTTAGAGAAGGAGGTAGAATTTATTATAGCTTCATTACAACATCCAGATCCATGGGTGCTCCCGGATAACAGCGAACTGATCAATGCTGGTGCTGATGACCATGGGGAAGAAGATAAAGCCAATAAGTTTAAAGGCATTCCTCGTCCCTCAGACCAAGCATACGGAATCCAGCATGATGAAAACATCCCTGGAACAGAAGATCTTCATGCTGAAATGCTCAATTATACTCGTACAATGACTGCTAATGCTGTTTTGGACATGAAGCAAGCACAAGACAGGCAGGTGAAGACGTACGCCAAAGAGCTAGATCTCCTCCCTCTCGACCCAATGGATGAAATAGATACCATACCTATAAGAGTAGATTTTATAAACAAGTTATATAGAGAAGTACAAGGTGGTGGTGGTGGAGAAAAGAAGAAGAAGTTGGAAGTAGCAGTGGTTGCTACTATTGCTGATGGAATACTAGGTGTGAGGAGGAATATACTGCCTTGGTTGCAGTACCATGTCGAGCTGGGTATTTCCAAGTTCTATTTATTATACGATGGCAAAGATAAAGAGGTTGTTGGTGTACTTGGATCTATACAGTGTGTGGAGTTGATGCATGTGCATGAGCCTTGGAGCAAGGAGAAGGACCGTGTGATGTTTGAGGTGTACAAAGAACAGGCAGCAAAGAGCCTTCAGCTATCACAATGGTCTGGTAAACCTGGCAACTACGAATTGATGGTGAAACAAGGCTATGCAGAACAGACTGCATTGAGTAGAGCCAAGCTTTCTGGAATAGACTGGCTGATGCATATAGATCCTGATGAGCTGTTTTATCCAGGGGGAGGTCCAGTGATGAGTGTGACTGCAGTGTTGGGAAAAATACCCCCCCATGTGCCTGGTGTGAGATTTATGAATTACGAGGGGCAGCCTGAGATTGGCGATGCTGTTAATAGGATTGAGCAAGTGACGTTGTTCAGAGCTCACAAGCACTTTATTACCCCTGAAGCGCTGTGGTACAGGTCAACATTCAAATTGGGAGAGAATGCCGCGTTTCTGATGTTGTACGCGAATGGAAAGTCTGCAGTGAGGGTGAATGCTCCAGGAATTCATCACCTTGGTCCTCACTTCTTCTCTGGCAGCCCGTCATTGAGGTGGCAGACTGCAGACAACCCTACAGGTCATTGGGTTAATCTAGTATCAGATGATGCTATTATTCTGCATTATGCTTATTCCTATCTGTCTGATGTGGCCAACAAAGCACACAGATCGTGTCCAGATGAGTATCTAGAGGCAGCCAAGCGTGGAGATGTATCTAAAGTGGGAGAATGCTTTGTCATTGAATTTGATAGAGACGCCTACATAGCAGCTGCACATGGTAAGCAAGAGGAGTTCTTTTGGAGTAGAATGGTGCTGAGTGAAGGTTCCCTGGTGCAGTGTGATGCCCCAGGAGACACAAAGGTGAACGTGGAGACGGGGGAGGTGGAGGTGGCGGGAAAGAGACCAGGGTGGTGCAATTTGCATGATGTTGATAGGTTTAAATTTTTAATGGAGAAGCTGGGATTGTATAAGAGGGTGTTGGCGCCACAAGCTGTGTTGAGACAGCATGAGAGAGCTATTAAGAGGGTGATTAAGGATCTTCAAGAGGAAGCCATGTTGCTGGAACAAGCAGTGCATTTACGGAGTCAGAAAGTATAATTCTGGGTGGAAGATAATTTCATTTTTGCTCAATGGATACTACTGCTTTTTTGCTGTTACACATTATTGTTATTTTGTTAAGATATTCAAGCCTTGATAGGAGAATTTGTCAGAACTTTTCATCATCATACACGTACGTGCAGTACAAAGTCAAAAAGGCAAAGCTTTTGTGATTGGTGAAAGTAGATCAAACCAGGTAAACCGAAGCACAATACGTCTGAGCCATAGGTCACGAGAAGATGAAAAATTGGGAAAAGCCAAATCAGGAGAAAAAAATGTTCAAATCGGGATTGCTGGTTTTACTCCTCATTCATGTCATCTCTCTCTCTTCTCTACATATCTTCCTCCATGGCCCTTATCTTAGGTGGCTCTTGAGACGCACTAGCAGTGATACTAACAACTCTACGCACACTACTAGTCTTTCTGATGACTGGTTGACTCAGGGCTGCCACACGGCTGCTCTTTCTCACAACAGCAACCAGGTCATTTTCTCTACTACTAGCAACAGCCTTGCCATTGTTGTTATTATCTGCATCCACTCCCTCTTCAATATCACTCTCAGTCCACCCAAAGTCTCTCCCCAGCATTGCATACAATCTTAGATTGTACTCTCTAAAATACTCCACCAATTTGCAGCGCACTGCTGGGTGCATTCTCCTCCCCTTTCTTTCACCAGCCATGCCAGCTGGCAGCTCTTTATACTTGTACAGCCCAGGGTCTGCCCCAATGAATTCCACCACTTGCTTGACTACAGACTCTGTATTCGTGACAAACTCCTTGAAATCAACAAACATGATGTTTTCCTTGGGGAACAAGTCCAAGAAGGGCTTGACACGCTCAGCATAGCGACCACAACGGAGGACGGTACTGCACCTCTCATAGAACTGTTTCATCATCTGAGGAGGGAGAGGATCGTCTGGACCGATCTTTGACAACATCTTCCAAAATGCAGTATCTTCTGCAGTTTCGGCAAATCTTGGATCTGATGGGACCAAATCTTCCATAAAACTCCACTTTAAATCCACACCAATATTTCTCAACATTATTTCAGCAGAGAAGCAGCCATTGACTGGGTCCCTCACCATGAAGATTAACTTGGCATTTGGAGTCAATTTATGAATACGTTTTGCTGTGTAAGGGAGGCAGGCTGGAAGGGGGCAGGCATCAAAGCACATCCATTCAGAGACACCTTTGACACACTCAGCCCACCAACGACTGAGGATGGTTGGGAAGAAGGAGCGGTAGATGGTTTTAGAGCAGGCTGAGCGTGCCCCCATTACCCCATTTAAGTAGTGTGATTCCTTGCTTAGTACTTCATGCCAAGGTAAGCCGTCAATGCAACTGAAGGCAGGGTGCATTTTCAGGTAGTTTGCTAGGGAGGTGGTACCGCATTTGGGGAAGCCCATGATATAGAAACTGGGGAGTTGCCTGCGCAGTGGGAGGGTGAGGAAGCGTCTTACGACATTCATGCAATATGTGGCCTCAAACCCGAGGCGCATGTAGAAACCTGCAATTCCTTGCCTGCGGAATGCATCTGGAGCAAATGGTACAGCCTCTGTGGGTTTTGTCGGGGAAGGAGGGGTGGTGAGAAAGTCGGGAAAGAATAGAAGGAGAGGAGGGAGAGAGTCGGTTAACAATGAACAACAACTTACCATAGAACCGCTGGGCGAGCATGTAGCTCGGTAGAATAAGGAAAGGAGATAGGAATGATATTATCCTTGCTAGAAGCTCCCATATTAGGATGAATGGGATGAATATCGGAAAGAAAAGCTTGAAACACAAATTACTACCTGCCATCTCTGACAAGTCAAAATTGGTTTGGAACTCGTTGTGATGTATGTTATCAAGTGTGAATCAGATATTATTTAACGTCGATTATTTAAAATTTATGCAGAAGTTTATAAAGTGGTTGTTCTCTTGAGGCCTGGGAGGTTTCGAGGCAAAGTATGGAGTTTGGACTCTCGAGAGAGAAGCTTGCTGGAGGGTGGTCGGCAACTCCCAAATCCTCTCGATTTGCTCTGGATGCCACACAGTTAAATAAGGGGCCTGACACTTGGAATCCTTGTAATTCAAGACAGCCACTTAATTGTGCACGGTGGTTTGAGGGTAACTGTCCATCTTTATTTTGATTTACCGGCGAATGAAACAATTCGAATGATTATTTTATTTTCCTCGATCCCCAGTTCTCTCAAGGTGATAAACTGGCATGGATAGCAAAGACAATGACGAACCCAAGGACAATGAGCCATCATATAGAGCTTCAGACGATGAAATGAAAAGCAGTGGCGATGATGATCCATCCCCGACTACGGACCTGGCAGGTCGCCCCTCCGCCCAGCTCTTTGGCATCAATGAACAGGAGCTCAGCTGCCCTATATGCATGTCAATCATGACAGATCCCTTTGTCACATCGTGCGGTCATACTTTTTGCTACTCCTGCATCTCCACACATCTACAATCAGGTAAAAACTGCCCATCATGCTCCCATTTTCTCTCCAAGGACTTGGTCCACCCCAATTTCCTACTGGGTAAAATCTGCAAGAAAGCACACCGGCTGTCGTCCATCAAGACTGGAACAGCCTTTGAACTACTAAAAACGTCTTTAGAAGAAGTAAAGAGTGACATGAAGGCAAAGGAACTTGGCCAACTCGTTGGAATTTTATGGGAAGCTCAACAGGCTGCAGAACAGAGGGAGAAGGAAGGCAACATGCAGCTGTTACTTCACTTCTTGCACCATTCAAAGAAGGATAAAGTCAAGCAGCTTCAATCTCTTCAGCAAGAGGTAGCTTGTTTAGAGAATGATATTGGGAAGGTTCAGCAGGTTGCTCAGACTAGCTCACAACCACCATGGATCTCCAGACCACACACTTCTACTCAACACCACCACCACCACCACCACCAACAACAACAACAACAAGTAATAATCGAAGCAACTGATATAATAGTGGACCCCAACCCATTAGATACACCACCATCACTATTAGTTAATAATAATAACGATAATAATAATAAAAATAAAAAGTCATCGAATCTTCAACAGAGTATTCACCTTACATCTGGACAGCCTAATGCATCTCAAGGACAGCAATCTGGCTCTGGTGAGCCATCGAGCAATCACAACAGACACCAGCATCAACATCAACACCCTCCACCACCACCACCACCAGAAGTACAAACACTTAAAACACACATTCCTACTGAATCCTATATGGCAAAAATGCATCAACGGCGACAACAGGAGCAGCAGCATGATAGGCAAGATTCACACCCATGGCTTGGAGTTAAAGAACAAAGGCTGCCTGTGTACCCCACCTCTCAACCTCAACAACAACAGAAGTCGGGTATAGGTAACGGACCCGGTCTAATTCCCGGAGCAGGTCACTGGGCATTTGGCCCTCAAAGTAGTGTTTGTGATGAATTGAGCAACCCAGTGATGAAGAAACGCCGGTTAGCGTGTCATTTTGAAGATCTGCAGCAGAGTTATTTGAGGATGAGAGCTGAAAAGTTTAGAGATGGAGGTGGAGGCAGTGATAGTGGTGGTAACCTAGCAGCAATGAATAACACTATTACTAATAAAGTAGCAGCAGCAGCAGCAGCAACAGCAGCAGCAGGTGGTGGTGGTACAGCATCTGGATCACAAGGAGCTAGTGGTGGAGCAGATGAACTTCTAACAGTTCCAGGAGGAGATCAGAGCAACGCAGGACCATCAGTATCTGGCACTGCTACCGGTCCCATTGTAGATGAAGGCCTCCACGAATTCAGCCGAATGTTATCAGTTTTGTCACGATGCAATCACCTCCGCCATATCGCCACCATCCCCCGCCCCTCCCTCCGCCAATCCTCCAGTATCGTTTCCAGCCTTGAGTTCGACAGGGACGGTGGCTTCTTTGCCACTGCAGGTGTGTCCAAGAGGATCTCAGTATTTGAATACAACGCGGTAGTAGGCACACCAGGGTTGTCAGTACACTGTCCAGTTGTAGAGATGGTGACCAGGTCAAAACTGAGCTGTCTCTCTTGGAATAGATACATCAAGAGTCACATTGCATCGAGTGATTATGAAGGAGTGGTGACGATATGGGATGTAGCCAGCAGTTCAATGGTGCAGGAGTATGAAGCACATTCAAAAAGGATATGGACAGTTGATTTTTGTGATGCTGACCCTACTCTACTAGCTTCAGGGTCTGACGACTGTTCAGTCAGGTTATGGAGCACTAAATCTCCAAACTTAGCTGGTCAGCTGGACTTGAAAGCTAATATATGTTCAGTGAAATGGAGACCTGGTTCAGGACATGAAATTGCAGTAGGCTCTGCAGATCATCATGTCTACTTATTTGATATTAGACAGCCTTCTGCTGCAGTGAGTGTGTTTGCTGGGCATAGCAAAGCCGTGTCATATGTCAAGTTTTTCAATGAAAATGAGCTTGTCAGCTCATCTACAGATTCTACACTGAGATCGTGGGATGTCACAACCGGGAGAAGATTGGTGACTGAAAGTCAGAGAGTATATGTGGGACATGAAAATGAGAAGAACTTTGTAGGGCTGGCTTTGAGTGGACAGTTCTTGGCTTGTGGGAGTGAGAGTGACGAGGCATTTGTGTATTATAAATCCTTGTCAAAGCCGGTAGCAAGGCAGAGGTTCTCTCAGGCAGTAGATGCCGATGGAAATGGAAATGGTGTGAGTGGAGGAGGTGGAGGAGGAGGAGGAAGACTTGCCAGAGCAGCTGGAGCAGTGGATAAATCGTTTATATCAGCGGTTTGCTGGAAGCCAGGAACTCAGATACTTGCTATTACCAATTCTCAAGGAACAATCAAACTCATGGAACTTGGTAGTGGATCTGATTAGGTTGTTAACAGATCAATGTATATATGTATACATGTAGACAATTAGAAGCTAATATGATAGCAGTGATGGATGCTTCACATAGATAGATAAGAGCCAGTTTTGAACAATAATGACGATGATATCTACATGAGACTGAGCTTCATGTGACCGTTTGTTACTTTAAATTATAAGTGGAAAGAAAAATGCATAGATTTAAGTCAATTCTTCCTAAATCTAAAAGTATAACTACTAGGGTGACCTTGCCCCACTTCCTCCAATTATAAGCTCTTCTGGAAACGGGGTGGAGGTGGCGATAGTCGTCTGTTGTTTCAAGACGCCCATCATTCTATAACTGTCTATAGCTATGTATGTGATATGATTCCCTTTATTCCTGCATTGGTTGTGCAGTAGGAGCTGGTTGCCCATATCCCTTTGGCCGTCTGAAGAGCATAATATGTGGTTCTGGTCTGTGAATAGCATAGTGCACCCAGCCTCTTGATTGCTGAACGCCCATTTGTCGCCATTCAGGCTCACTCAACAACCTTCCCTTGGGGAGTCTTTTAGCGATATCTTGAGGAAGTACAACGTGTCTATACTCGTAGACGTCGTCATAATAACGTTCACTGCGAGAAAAACGTTGCGGTTGAGGGTCAAAACAATTCTGAAATCAAGTTGAGGGTCTAGAAAGGATATTTTACCTATTTGGAATGTGTGAACAGCATACCTGTACTGTATTCCGTTTGCTGCAGCCATTTCTATTTGTTTTAGTTGCTACCTTTTTCCCTTGAACTAGATTTTTGCACAGTTGGTTGGAAATGTAGAGCGTATTTGAGGTTGATCGCTATGCTATGCTAAAGTACCCAATGAGATGTTTAGAAAATTGTAATTTTGTTTTGATGCAATGCTCCATATCCATGTGTCAACCAGTTCAAATGCTCCTTCTCTCTCTCTCTCTCTCTCTCTCTCTCTCTCTCTCTCTCTCTCTCTCTCTCTCTCTCTTTCAGATCGAAGAGAGCAGGCCCGCCTCTCCGGAGAGAGCAGAGGCTCATCTCTTCAAACTACTTCTTGGCTAAAAGAGGCAGCTACACGCCTCTCCGCAATAAAAGCAATCATAAATCGTTGCTACTGATACTTTGACAGTACAATCCAGCCGGTATTACTCCCTGAAAGCTTGCACACAAGACTGATCATCACTATGCAAATCTTTGTCAAAACTCTGACTGGGAAAACCATTACCTTAGAAGTAGAGTCTTCTGACACCATCGAGAATGTCAAGGCTAAGATTCAAGACAAGGAAGGCATCCCTCCTGATCAGCAACGTTTGATTTTCGCCGGCAAGCAGCTCGAAGATGGTCGTACCTTGGCCGACTACAACATTCAAAAGGAATCCACCCTCCATCTTGTCCTTAGATTGAGGTCAGTTTCTCCCACACTAACCAATCCCATCACCATCACCATTCTGAAATACTACATGCAACTCCTTAGTGATAACTCCCAACAACACATTCCTAACCCTTCCTCCCATCCTTCTACTCGCATCATCCATCCACAGAGGCGGCATGATGATCAAAGTCAAAACTCTCACTGGCAAGGAAATAGAGATCGACATCGAGCCTAGCGACACCATTGAACGCATCAAGGAGCGTGTAGAGGAGAAGGAAGGTATACCTCCTGTCCAACAGAGGCTTATTTTTGCAGGTAAACAAATGAATGATGATAAGATGGCTAAGGAATATAACATTGAGGGTGGGTCTGTATTGCATTTGGTCCTGGCTTTGAGAGGTGGATTTGGAGGGGATACGCATCCCGAACTGGGCAGCATTGTAGTCAAGTGAGCGCTGGTGTGTGTGTGTTGTGTATTGTGTGTTGTGTGTTGTGTGTTGTGTGGTGTATTGTGTGTTTATGCGTGGTGTGTTGTGTGATATGTGTTATGTGCTCCAGGTTATGTTGTGTTGTGTTGCGTGCTGTGTG
>Ga0114919_10001608_pt1 | contig 18063 bp, 16 predicted proteins | sample BlataG_FD_88682 | JGI IMG/M metagenome (GOLD analysis project Ga0114919, IMG submission 88682) | Deep subsurface microbial communities from Black Sea to uncover new lineages of life (NeLLi) - Black_00105 metaG | ecosystem: Environmental > Aquatic > Marine > Oceanic > Sediment | place: Atlantic... | reverse complement strand
CCAAGGCGACTTTCTTGTCGCTGGTGAAAACTTCGGTCTCGGTTCCAGTCGGGAGCACGCTGCTATAGTAATCAAAATGTCGGGAGTAGGCGCTATCCTGGCCAAATCCGTGGCGCACATCTTTTTCAGAAATGCCATAAACCATGGCTTGCCGGTTTTGTTGTGCGATACCGACAGAATAAGCGATGGCAATGAGCTGGAGATAGACTTAACTGATTTCAGCATTATCAACTTGACCTCCGGTGTGAGATTGAGCTGCAACGAGATATCGCCATTGATGTCTGCCATTCTGGAGGAAGGTGGGCTCATTCCCTATATCAGAAAGCACAGAGACTTCGAGTTATAGAAGTACGCCTATCCCAAGTCATTATGTGGATTAACTGTATGGCTGCGGGTCTGAACTCCCGCAGCTCACGGCTAAAGCCCCGATGCTACCCACCATATTACGCAGGGCTACGACATGCACCATAGAGTAACTCTAATCCCCGGCGATGGCATAGGTCCCGAAGTAGCCCAGGCAACGCAGCGAGTACTAGAAGCCACAGGAGTCCAGTTTCAATGGGACACTGCCATCATAGGCGATCAAGCCCAACACACGTTTGGCACCACTCTTCCCCAGAGCGCTCTGGATTCCATAAAGAGAAATAAGGTTGCTCTTAAGGCACCGCTGACAACACCTATAGGCAGTGGCTTCAGAAGCGTCAATGTCGCGTTGAGGCAGACTTTAGACCTTTATGCTTGTCTTCGTCCCTACAAGGTCTACCCCGGGGTACAACATGCGCCATACAAAGATGTCGACATCGTGGTAGTCCGGGAGAATACTGAAGACCTATACTCAGGCATTGAATTCGCCAAGGACAGTCCTGAGGCAGCACAGTTGCTAGAGTTCGTCTTCAACGCCACTGGCGAAAAGCTAAGAACGGATTCTGCCGTAAGCCTGAAGGTGATTTCGCAAGCCGCAAGCAGGCGAATTGTCACCTTTGCTTTTGAATACGCCAGGCAGAATAACAGGAGAAAGGTAACCGCAGTTCACAAGGCTAACATACTCAAATTTTCCGATGGGCTTTTCCTGGACACCGCCCGCCAAGTGGCTGAGGGATACCCCGATATGGAGTTCACGGATATACTTGTGGATGCGCTATGTATGCAGTTGGTAAGGAGGCCTCAGCAATTCGATGTCCTGGTCTTGCCTAATTTCTATGGAGATTTCATTTCCGATCTCTGCGCCGGGCTAGTTGGCGGATTGGGGCTAGCTCCTGGAGCCAATATAGGGGATAATATAGCTGTCTTTGAGCCTACGCATGGCAGCGCCCCTAAGTATGCCGCGAAAAACAAGGCTAACCCTATGGCGATGATGCTGTCTGGGGTAATGATGCTTCGCCACCTGGGAGAAAGGGATAGCGCCGATAAGCTGGAGATGTCTATAGCTGAGGTCATTGCCGAGGGAAAGGATGTGACTTACGACTTGAAGCCCGATCCCGCAGACAGCACTGCCGTAGGCACCAGCCAGGTAGCCGATGCCGTGATAGAGAAGGTGAAGCGGGGGTGAATTGGGTAGAGTTGTACCGAGACGATATAGTAGAATTTCTCACGGTGGGACTCGCCAGCATATCAACAAACGAATGGGATCAGGGAAACTGAGGTCCCAGATACATCCTTTTGTGCAAGATATTCGTTGGATTACGATAGCTGCAAAGCGAAAGGAGCAGGAAGTTGGCGCAGGCGCAATATGGTGATGAGGTCACAGTCCACTACACGGGTAAGCTGGAGGACGGCACCGTGTTCGATACCTCCATCGACCAGAGCCCCCTCAAATTCATAATGGGCGATGGTCAAGTAATCCCAGGCTTGGAAAAAGCCATACTCGGGATGAATCCGGGCGAGTCGAAAACTATCAAAGTCCCCATGGATGAAGCATATGGCCCACGCCGGGAGGAAATGTTACTGGTGGCGGATCGAAATGAATTTCCCGTGCACATGAAGCCAGAAGCCGGTGAGCTTGTAGAAATGCGTCATCCGGATGGTCGAAGAATCACGGTCACCGTGATCCATATCTCGGAATCGAGCGTGACATTGGATGCTAACCATCCCTTGGCTGGGAAAGACCTGACTTTTGATATTCAGCTCCTGGAGATCGCTTAAACGTTTCCTTTACGTTGACCTGCCACCAGGCTTTTGCAGCATAAGGGGAGAACGATGAAGAAGCTGCAATGAGCAAACAAACCCCAAAATCACAAGCCATCAAACGCTTACAATCCTTGCAGAATATCGGCCAAGTTACAGCAGAGAGGCTTTACTCAATCGGGATTAGAACACCAGAACAAATGAACCAGTCTGATCCTGAAGAAATAAACCAAAGGTTGAAGGAAAAGGAAGGTGTGAAAGTGCAGTGCGACCACATTCTTGAGAAGCTCAAAGCCTTGTCTAACCCCAAGGCAGTAGAAGGTATGGCACGTTATGGAATCAATCCGGAGAACACTTATGGAGTATCAATTCCAAATCTAAGGAAGATGGCTAAGGAAATAGGAGTAGACCATGATTTGGCGCAGCAGCTCTGGTCATCGGCAGTCCACGAAGCACGAATACTGGCAGGTATGATAGATGATCCAAAGATGGCTACTGAAGAGCAAATCGAAAGATGGGTGAGAGACTTTGACTCTTGGGATACTTGCGACCAATGCTGTATGAATCTATTTGAGAAGACTGAACTTGCCTGCCAAAAAGCGGTCGAATGGAGTGCAAACGATAGAGAGTTTGTTAAAAGAGCTGGGTTTGTATTAATGGCCCGTTTGGCTGTTAGTGATAAGAAAGCAGATGATATACTATTCGAGAGCTTTCTCCCCATCATAAAGAGGGACGCTTCCGATAATAGAAACTATGTCAAGAAAGCGGTTAACTGGGCACTAAGGCAAATTGGAAAACGTAACGCTCATTTGAACAGGAAGGCAATTGAGACTGCCAGAGAGATTCAGCAAATAGACTCCAGGTGCGCTAAATGGATTGCTTCCCACGCCCTTCGGGAATTAACGGGCAAGGCAGTCAAAGAGAGGCTGCGAGAATAGGGTGCGTAGGTGTCTTCGTCTAGCAGCACGTTTGCGGCTCATTTGACTCACGGAAGCGGCCTTCCATTATTTCTCCTGCCGCAACACAGCATGTGAACTTTCCAACCAGCCTGCAAAAGCGAAAGATGACTAAGGGCGTGTATGATTTTTGTCCCAGCCTATGGGCTGAATACCGGCCAATTCCAACCTGGCAAGCTCATCAGATATTGATGGTGGCGCATGTTTGCAACCTCTTGTGGGCACAAAGAAGACGTGCCAAGTACATATGGCACGATTCAGGTTGGTTCTAGAGGGAGGGCTACGCAGTGGTACACCAACGCTTCGGCTTGAGACTGCGTGAAGTTACGGTGAGGTCGATACTATCGTCGTCAAGACTAGCCGATTACTGCCTAAATCCTTATGCTGGATGTGAGCATGGTTGTGTTTATTGCTATGCCCGTTTTGCCACTCGTTTTTCCCATCCCAGCGAAGAGTGGGGCAGTTTCGTAGACATAAGGACTAATGCACCCCAATTGATTGAACAGGAGGCAGCGCGCAAGCGACCGGGAAAGGTAGTTATCAGTTCAGTATCAGATGGGTGGCAACCACAGGAAGAGAAGTATCGCCTGACACGTCAATGCCTTGAAGTCCTGCTAAGACACAACTATACGGTGTTTATTCAAACGAAGAGTGCGCTGGTGCAGCGCGACTTTGACCTGCTTGAGGGCCATCCTAACGTCGAGTTAGGCACGACCATAACCACGGTCAAGCCCAAAGTAGCTGCTTTATTCGAGCCCGGAGCATCTGCTCCTAATGACAGGATTAAGGTACTAACCAAAGCCGGCAGCATTGGTATCCGCACGTTCCTTTTTCTGGGGCCACTACTCCCCTACATTTCGGACAGAGGCAAAGGACTAATGGATCTTCTAGATGTTGTTGCAGAGATCAACCCGGACTATTTCTTGGTGGACCGATTAAATCCACGTTACGGTATCTGGCGGACTGTTTCTGCAACGTTATCGAGGTATGACCCCGAACTGATCCCGGAATACAGAAAGATGCTGTATGACAAACAGACGCGTGATTGGTATACCTTCAAACTACGCCATAGAATCAGAGAGCAGGCTAAGCAACGAGGGCTGGCCGGCAAGATGCGATTGTGTTTTTGATAGTCGAAATTAGGTCACTAGGCCTGTCCCGGAAATCAAATGCTGGACACCCTTGCTCTCTTTACACTAACAACTCTGATTCTGCAACCACTAGCACTGCAGTTACCTGGCAACCGGAGCAGTATCTCGGGATCAGTCGACCGAAGTCGATTCAGCGTTCCTCCTCGAGATAACGTGCAAAAGCTTAGCGAGCAACCGAATCTCTAAATCTTCCCCATCCGAAATACCTTTGTGCGACAAACAGGACAGACACCCTGTACCGCCAGTCTGCCATTCTTAAGGGTAACTTGCTTTGGGTTCTTTATCTCCCTCTTTTGCCTGCACTTTACACAATAAGCTGTTGCCATTGAATCCTCCTTCCAGTGCCAAATTTGGTATATTGTGGCTATAGGAGTGGAATTTTGTCAATACCTCCTAACCGGAGCAGCTCTTCCACATAAAATGCAGTCGCCAACCGCCAGTTTTCTCGCTTGCCAAAACAGAAGGACCAGCCTCTTTGCAGCGCGGCCAAACCTGAGCAATACCCGTTTGTGCAGTTTTCCCCCTGCATAGATTCCTTGTCCTTTTTCTCCACCTGCGCGTGTGTCACGTGAACGAGTGCTAGTGGTTGCGCACCCGTGTTCTGGACCCACATTGACGAAGCAACACCTAGCGTTTGCTTCACTGCTTGTTGATATTTGCCTCTTGCCACTACCTCGAAAACGGCAAGCCCACGGACAGCATCAGAACAAACGCCTGTGAAAAACTGAAGAAGGAAGGGGCTGACATAGTGAGGGAGCACATGTTAAGGTAAGAAATTGGTTTAGAATCTAGTCGTGCCACCGCTACAACGAGAGATGCTTCGATGTTAACGGAGGGCATCCTGTAGCTTCCTGATAAGATCCTGCTTCTTCTGCTCGTCGCCTATTATCTGCTGCTTGAGCTTTCTCCAGGTGTGAGGACAATCCTTGTAGGCGACCTCGACTATCTGATGAATGGCTTGGTCAATTTCTTTCTTATTGCCAGGAGTGACCTCAATGCCAGCCTCATTTAGAATGCCCTTTATGTGGCGAAAATAGCATGACACCGAATACTACCCCCGCATAGTCTTCGATATGAGTAATGTATATCTCAATGATAGCGGCTACAGAAGGTTAAAGTATGAGCTCATCCCCACCGCGCTCTTTTTTGCTCCTGAAGTATTGGCGCCAGAGTTGCTGCGCTCTTTCCAGCCACTTTTCCACCCCCAGCTTCTGCAATAGCACAAGGTTGTAGACCTTGGTGTTGTGGGGCAACGTCTGGGCCTTATCAGCGCAGGGTGCCAGCTTAAGACAGGGGAAGTCCTCACACTGGTAGCAGAATTGCAGGCCTCTTTGCTCTATGCAGCACTGGCAGGTGGGACACACGGGCTCTCCCATGATCTTTATATGACCTTTCTCTGCTCTGCAACCGAGGCAGTTGACTTGCTCCGGAGGGATACCCAATGTCTGGGCTAACTTCTGGGCGAGAGCACTATCGCCGCTAGCCTTGAACACGGGACAGGCACCACAGAACAGACCGCAGGGAGCTACAAGCTTTGCGTCATTTGGTTGGACCGACATTTCAGCACCTCCTACAATCTAGGTATACTGCGCCGCCACCATTCTAGCACGGTGACACGGGGTATGCGAATTGCGGAGTCATTGTTGCTGCCGAAAAAGGACCGCTAGTTAGGAACAGCAGAGCCATCAAACCAGTGGGCTATACTCTCTCCTCAGCAAGCAGTTGCTCCAGCCGATCCAGGACGGCCTTCAGAGCATCCAGCTCGCTTCCATAGCCAGCCCAATCACCTGCCTTGAGGTACTGCTGGGCCTTGTCATAGTGCTCGCGAGCCTCCTCGATCAGGTTAGCTATGTCAGCGGGTACCGGCTCCTCCGGTTCTGTCGGGGGTGGCGGTACTGGCTCGGTCGGTGGTGGCTCACCACCAAAGATAGCCGCAATACTTCCCTTCAATGTGGTTTCCATAGCTATCTGCTCACCGGCAGCCACAATAATTCGCTTCAACTCAGGTAGCCCACCAGCCTCCGCCTGAAGGAACACCGGCTCTACATACAGGTTGGACTTACCCAGAGGGATCATCAGGAGGTTGCCACGGATGACGCGGGAACCACCACGACCCCAGAGGGCAAGCTGCTCAGTGATAACAGTGTCCTGCTGGATTCGGTTCTCGATCTGGCTGGGCCCGTACACCAGCCGCTCCTTGGGGAAATGGTAGGCAAGCAGCTTCCCATACTCTTCTCCATCACAGCGAGCAGCAAGCCAACCAATGGTATTATTCTTGTTCACCGGGGTGAAGGGCAACATGAGTAGGAATTCCTCCCTCTCCTCATCGGGCAGGCGCATGATAATGTAGTAAGGCTCCATAGGCTGTTCTTTGCCGGCATAGACCTCTCTGGGCACAGCCCACAGGTCTTCCTTGTTGTAGAATACCCGGGCGTCACGCATATGGTAGCTTTGGTACACCAAGGCCTGGATATTGAACATGTCCTCGGGATAACGGAGGTGGACTCGCAAGGACTCAGGCATCTGCTCTGCCGGGACGAAGAGCTCGGGGAAGATGGCCTGGTAAGTCTGCACTAAAGCGTCCTCCGGATCAGTGACATAGAAAGTCACACTGCCGTCGTAGGCATCAATAACTGCCTTAACGCTGTTGCGAATATAGTTTAGGCCACCCCCAATCGGCTCAGAATAGGGATAGCGGTCGGTGGTGGTATAGGCGTCCTGTATCCAGAATAGCCTTCCCTCGATCGTGACTATGTAGGGGTCACTGTCCAGCTCCAAAAATGGTGCCAGGTGCTTTACCCTCTCCCCAATGTTTCGATAATAGAGGGCCCTGCTCTCAGGAGTCAACTCGCCACTGATAAGAATATTGAAGTCACCAAATTGCCAGGCATAGACTAATCGGCGGAAAAAACTGCCTATGCTAACCCCACCCTTACCCTCGTAGTGACCATAGACATTCTCGTCACCCATAGGATAGTCGAATTCTTGGGTCTTTGTGTTGACAATTATGTAATCATTCGTCTTTTCTCCATAGTATATCTGAGGCCTCTCTATGTCCAACTCACCCACGGGGGGTATATCCTTTATCAGCAATATGGGCAGGCCCTCAGCACTGACCTCATTAACCGGGCTCATGGCAATACCGTATCCATGGGTAAACTGCAGCCGACGGTTCACCCAGGTCTGTGCTTCCACAGCCAATTTCTCCGCAGATAATTCTCGGGCCGAGAGCATCACCTGGCGGTACTCGTCATCAATCATATAGCGGTCGACATCGACATCATTGAAGTCGTAGTAGAGTCGAATGGCCTGGATGTGGTTGTAGGTGTCCTTCAACGGGCGATGATCCCAGAGCCTGATATTGTTGATGGTCACTTCGTTTTGGGCTATATCCTGGCTACTTGGTGACTCCTCCGCGGGAAAGGACTGCTCCTCAACCCGGCTTAGAGCGAAGGCCTCTCTGGTAAACTGGATGTTGTACTCGATGTAGGGCCTTTCTCGAACCAGCTCGTTAGGCTCCACCTGAAAGCGCTGTACCGCACTAGGGAAGATGCCTCCGACGATGATGGCAGCCACTATCCATCCCCCGATGCCGTAGTACAGCCAGCGACGATTGCGCCGCACTATGTAAACCACGACGAGCGCCATACAGATGAGCACTACTGCCAAAAGAATCCACTGTGCCGGGAGCTTGGCATGCATATCAGCGTAGCCGGCTCCGAAGACTACCCCCCGAGTGGAGAAGACCAATTCCCAGATGCCGAGCCAGTAACCCCAGGCGAAAAGGCCCAGTATGGCTATGACAAGTCCGCCAACATGCGCCAATACTGGCCTGGCAAAGTCGAACCTAAGCCGCTGGACGCTATAGCTCAGGAAATACACCACCCCGCTGCCAATAAGGCTGACTATCAGCGCAGCCAGGAACCACCCTCGCAGCAGGTGAAGGAAAGGTAGTGAGAAGACATAGAAGCCAACCTCCCTATGGAACACTGGGTCGGTGATGCCAAAGGGCTGCGCGTTGAAGAAACGAAGCACAACCTCCCAGTTGCCCTGGGCCACCAGACCAAATATTAGGCTGAGCACCGCCGTTCCCATGATGATACCCAACTTAGATGTCCTCTGTAGCCGCCCCATTATAGCCCAAGGCCAAAAATGTGCTTCAGTCTTGGGCGCAAAACGTGTAGCCAGGGCTAGGTTTCCCAGGAACAAGATGCAAAAGATGATAGCCGCGGCGAAGAAGATTAGCACCCGGGTCTTCAGGATAGTGGTGTAGACGCTGCCATAACCCAAGCTGCTGAACCACAGCCACTCAGTATAGAATCCCTTTGATATGCCTAGGACAATGAATAGAGCCAAGACCGCAGCCACAACCAGGATTATCTTCGTGCTGCGTCCACGCCGCACAGGCTGCACAGGCCTCTCGTCCGCGCTTTCAGGGAACCACCGCTGCCATTTGCTGTAGTCAAATGAATTCAATCTGCTTACCCCAACCTTTCTGAACTATGGCTGCTACGCTTGGACTGGTCTGTGACTTTCATATCCTCAGGCCCCTGAACGAAGGTATCTCCTCTACGAGTGGCAGCATAACAAACGGATCTGTGTCGGTCAATGTCCTGCACGCCAGAAAACCTCGCCAACGGTCGGTGCAAGCCAGCGTGCTTGTCGCGGAGAACATTTCACCAGCTCGTTAGGGGGAGCCGAGCATCCCCAGAAACGCACCCTATTGTTCACTCCAGAGCAACCCAATCCCGCAATTATTCCCTCCTCGTCAAGTTTGGAGGCGAATTTCCCCACAGACTGTAATTCGAGTGAGAACCTGGATTTAGTTTGCCTCTTGGACAAATCAGTTGCCCCTCGGGCCTATCTCCAGCCCCACCAAGCCAACCCAGCCCCACGTGAAAAGAAGGATCATTAAGGCACTATCCCTGGCTAAATAGAACCACGCAGATGCTATAATGACATCGCCAGGGTACAAGATATCGGAGGAAAGACGTTATGGACGCGATGCCTGATGTGATAGCCAAGGTCATTTCCCAAAAGGGGACTTGCAGTGCCGGACATAGGCTTGGCGATGAGTTCGTAATCGGGCAGAAGACTCCACCTGACTTGTGTTCATGGGCTTTCTACACCCTGTTTCCCTTTGCCCAGGTGTTGCAGTTTGGTGGCTCATTTCCTTGGGAGCAGGATCCAAACAAGACTACTGTTGCCTGTCCCGACCCAGCAAACCCGGTGGTGTTTGAATTAAGGCGCGCCGCCCCGCCTTAGCGAAAACGCAGCAAGCCGGAGCACTTCAGGTTCACCCAAGAGACACCAAAAGGTAAGGCCAGCATCCCGATGTTCACGCACACTGATTACTATGCTTCTCCAGCAAGAGGGCAAAAGGAGTCTGGGGAAATGGTCCTGGCGAAACCTTAGTTCTCAAAGCCGAAGGGCTTATTTCAGGCTTGAGCAAGCATATAGTTCTTTAGGATGCGGCGAGCCTAAAAACCGTCGAAAGAGACAGCTTGATCCCCGAAGTGCCCCCCATGCCTTTGATCACTCATATGACAAATCATTAAATGGGCGAAAGAAGCTTAGATTCCTTCCAGCGTTTCTTTGATGCCGGGCACCTCTTGTATGAGCTCTTCCACTGAGACTTCTTCCCCAGTTATCCTGAAAGCCCTCTTGCCCGACACGGAAATGGCAACAACAGCAACAGGCTGCTTCATGCCAAAGAAAAAAATACCGCCGTTACTCTGCTCATAGTTCAGTGAAGTCTTTGCTATAGGGACTAGCGTTACTTCCCCGACTGCTACGGGACTCTCGATTGTTACTTCTTTCTTTTCCATTTAGCCGAAACCAGTATCTTTACCGCCCTTATCGTGGCTAGTGAGAAGCCAAATCTCATGAACGGTATTACAACTTGGATAGGCCACAATCTTAGCTCCCCATATGAATAGCCTTCGAAGACTGCCTCACCATCAAAGGAGGGCCATACCTCTATCTCGTGAGGGCAAGAGGAGCGAAGAAAAACAGTAGCCACCCCGATAGGACCGACGGCCAGTGCCGTATCGGCTGGGTTATCAAGTCCCACCCTGAAGTTCGCTCGCAGCTCCCTAACCTTAACACAACTAAGGACGTCCTTCACCAAGCGCTTGAGTCGCCTTAGCAGGCCTTTGGTTCGCAGGATTTTGAATATTGTCCTGGCTGTTATCCGCCTCTCTCTACGCTTTCTCTTGGCTTCAATCAGCCTCGCTTCCTCTTCAGGCCTTTCCCTTCCCCTCCGTACCTCCTTGCTAACCAGACCGAAGAGCCATGTCAGCCTCATCCTAAACTTCGGCCTTCCATACACCTCTACGTCAAAGACCACATCAAGCGGCACGCACAGAAGAAGGACGACAACCAGAATCAGACTACATAAAGTAACGACAGCCCACAACTACTGCTACCCTTCCTTTTCCCCTTCCCCCGTCTTTTCCTTTTTCCCTTCCGCCCATTTTTGCATCATCCCGGGTATCGCCTCACCTATCTTCTCCACTGCCGTAGCCACGGCTCCCTTGATTGGCTCTATCCTCACGCCTTCCTTATCAATGATGACCACGGCGATAGGCTTTACCCCCCCTGCAGCTCCTGTGCCCCCTCCAGTGCCCTCTCCTTTCTGTTTGACCTCCGCCTTACCTGAGCCAGCGGCAGCGCCAAAGAAGAAGCCAACACTTATCAGGGGAATCAGGGTTGCCCCTTCGATGGTCATCGGCTCCCCAACCACAGTTCTGGCCTTAAGCAACCTTTCAATTTCTGCAACCGTTGTCTTAATGAAGCCCTCTACTTGTTCCATAACCGCATACCTCCTTTCAGGCTAATTGGCTCGTGGCAAGCCAATTGCTGAGTAGACAGTAACATAGCAAAAGGGTAGCGTCAATAACTTGTTGCTGCCAGGTAGCAGTGAAGCATAAACTACAATAACAACAGACCAGAGCACCAGCCAACAGAGAAGAAGAGTGTTGCCACCTGTTTGATGAAAAGCGTTGGCAAAGTCCGGACGCCATTCTCGAGGAAGTTCACCTCGTTCGGGGTTATCGGGGGTGGGATCAGCCCGTAATTGTGATAAAATGCTTGACGAACGAAAAAGATAGTCATGTGGGCCCAAGAGAATACGTAGATGGGCTCGATAGTCTCTGATTTCCCCCTTGAGCTTCATCACAAGGGCTACCAGGATCCAACAGAGCCGCGAAACAACCATAGTCTAGCACGGGGAGATAAGAAATCGTTTGACAGAGCGCCACCCCCCAAGGCAAGGCCGTTAGAGCTGACGATTTGAGAGTACGTTTCAGTGAAAAAGGTTGCCGTTCTTACTGATAGCACGTGTTGCCTGCCGCAAGAGCTGCTCCAGAGCTATGATATCTCTTTGGTACCCCTGCTGATAGTCTATGAAAATAAAAGCTATCGCGACGGAATAGATATGAGCCCCGGCGAAGTCTATAAGATTATGCGAAGAAGAGAGAATCTGCCCACCACCTCAACCCCATCAGCAGGGGATTTCCTAGATGCCTACACTCGGTTAAGCGAGAAAGCGGAGACTATACTCTGTATCACCCTCACTGGTTTGCAAAGCAAGATCCTCGACACAGCGCTAGTAGCTAGGGAGATGGCTAAAGAGGCGATCCCAAACACTGCTATCGAGGTGATTGACAGCCGAGCTGTAGCTGGTGCCTTAGGGTTCATCGTCCTTGAGGCCGCTCGTATTGCCAGCGAGGAAGGAGAACTCGTTCAAGCGATTGACGCTGCACGAGAGATGCTGGGCAGGGTGAACTTCCTCGCCATGTTGGATACCCTGTTCTATCTTGCAAGAACCGGTCGCATTGGTAGGGCGGCAGCTTGGGCTGCATCGCTATTAGATATGAAGCCCATTGTGGAGCATTCTCCTTCGATAGGAGAGACAACACCCCTGGCACGCCCCAGGACAAAAACAAAGGCTATAGAGCACATGTTGAAGACAATGACAGAGAGGGTAGGAGATTCCAGAGTGCATGTCATAGTGCACCACGCTGATGAGTTGGAAGAGGGAGAAAGGCTCAAGGCCGCGATTGGCTCAGGGTTCAATTGCGCTGAGCTTCATCTCACGGAGTTCACTCCCGTTATGGGAGTCCATGCTGGCCCTGGTGTCCTCGCTATCTCCTTTTATGCTGATTAGCATGTCGTTCATCTGAAACGAGCCGCCGACGAGAGAGCGGCAACCCACGTTCAGAATGAATATGACAAATGGGCAGGTTACGCAAGATTCCCGGATATGCCTAGTTGTCTTAATTCATCCCTCGACGAACCCCCAGCGCAGAGTGTGGTTGATTATAGTCCCGCTCGATGATAGCATTTCGTAGATTCTAGCGGATCAAGTGAACTTGAGTTCGTCTATATGGATGCCGACCGGGATTCGCTTGCCCCGTATTCCCTTTGTGACTAGGATGGTAAGAAGGGTACGTGCCAGATTCCACGTGGGGAGGTGATGCCTATGCTAGACCAAAGCTGGCTTCTTCGCCCGCGGGCCGCGCAGAGCTTAGCTCGTTCCACTTTAATAGCCCGATAGATCTGATAAACGCCCAATAAGTTCAATGAAAAGGAGGGTACAATGAAAGTAATGCAGCGAGGCATTATGAAAATTCTGCCTGGCAAGATGGCAGAGGCAATGGAGCTTCTGGAAAAATACATGGTTGTCGTGAGTCGCTTGGTGGGAGTGCCTCGTGAGAAGCTTCCCATGAAAATCTACCGCCCGTTCATTGGTGGAGGCGATGCTCTGCATACCATCGTTTTTGAGGTGGAGTGGGATAGCTTCGGCGAAATGGCAGCCTTTTTTGAGAAGGTAATGGCAGACCCAGAGATACAGGCGTTCATGCCGAAGTGGGAGGCGGTGGAGCAGAGTCACGAAGTGGAATTGTACATGGCAATGCCAACGCCATAACAGCATGACGAAGGCAGTCAATCCTGATGCCAACCGGTCACCCTGATAAGGCGAGGGGGCGGGCGAACTCGGCGACTCTTCGTTTCATTTCCATTCAGGCCGGCTAATGCTGCCTTTTCAGCTCAGTTCGGTCACGTAAATCGTTCGCACTTGGCAAAGCTCAAGAGTCTTGTCGGATATTCGGTTAGGTACCGTCCTTCGACGTTGAATATAGCGAGAGCTCAAATACGAAAGGAGTGTTGTCAGTGTCAGTTATTCACCGTATTCTCGGCCCCCCCCTGAGGGCTGGGCTCACCCGGCTGGGGCGTAGGCGTTTGCCAAAGATCGAGGGGACGCTGACCCTGCCAGGCTTGTCCGCCCCAGTGGAGGTCATCCGTGACCGGTGGGGCGTCCCGCATATCTATGCTGCCAACACCCACGATTTATTCTTCGCCCAAGGATTTGTACACGCCCAAGACCGGCTCTGGCAGATGGAACTCAACCGCCGCGTCGCCACCGGCCGACTCAGCGAACTCTTTGGGAAGCTTGCCCTCGACACCGACCGCACCACTCGCACTTTTAGCTTTCATCGCTTGGGGCAGGCCGATTGGGCTAACGCCGACGACAGCATGCGCGCCGTCGTTTCGGCATACACCAAGGGCATCAACGCCTTTCTCCAAAACTCCTCCAGGCGAATGCCAATCGAGTTCACGCTTCTGCGCCACCACCCCGAACCTTGGAACCCAGAGGACAGCATGGCCTTTTCGCGGGTGGTGATGTGGCAACTCTCACACGCCTGGTACGGCGAAATCATCCGCGCCTGGCTCATCGAAGCCGTGGGCGACGCGCATGCTGCCGAATTACAGATTCGCTACCCCGAACAGAACCCCATCACGTTGCCGGCAGGCATCGAGTTTAACCACCTTGACCCCGACGGTACCCTGCGCGCCGCCCGAGGCCCCTTCCTTAGCCGGGGCATGGGCAGCAACGCCTGGGTCATCTCAGGTCGTAGGACAACCACCGGCAAGCCCTTCCTGTGCAACGACATGCACCTCACCCTTGCGCTCCCCTCACTCTGGTACGAGGTCCATCTCATCACAGGCGAATTCAACGTTACTGGTGCTTCGCTGCCCGGGCTGCCAATGGTACTGGTCGGCCATAACAAGCACATCGCCTGGGGGATGACCCTGGCCTTCACCGACTGCGAGGACCTCTTTGTTGAAAGGTTCGACCCGCAGACTCCTCACCGCTACCAGTTCCGTGGCGAGTGGCTGGACGCTGAGGTAATTCCTGAGCCCATCCGCGTCAAGGGGCGTGCCGAACCACACACCGAGCACGTCATCGTCACACACCACGGGCCGATTGTTTCAGACGTAGTTGGCTACCCGGAACAACGTATCGCCCTTAGCTCAATGGCCCTGCGCCCGTGCTCTGCCATAAAGGGCTGGCTGTTGCTCGACCAGGCGCGTAACTGGGACGAATTTGTCGAGGCAGTTCGACTCATCGAAGCGCCCCAACTCAATGTCGCCTACGCTGACGTAGTGGGCAATGTCGGTTACTGGGTCACGGGCAAAGTGCCCGTGCGTGCCAGCGGGCAAGGGATGATCCCTGCGCCTGCTTGGACCGGCGAGTACGAATGGGCAGGCGAAGTCCCCTTTGAAGAGATGCCCCATGCCCTTAACCCAGACCAGGGCTACGTGGTCACCTGTAATCACCGCATCGTCCCCGAGAACTATCCCCACTTCTTGGGCAACGTCTGGAGGAGCGGCTATCGAGCCCGTCGCATCGTAGACATTATCCTGAGCAAAGACAAGCTTTCCAGCGAAGATTTCCGCGCCTTGCAGCTCGACTTTACCTGCATCCCAGGACGCGACTTCGTGGAGCGCCTGGAGGGTCTGTCAACCAAGGACCGCGACGTGCAAGCTGCGCTGGACACTCTCCGTTCCTGGGATGGACAACTTACCGCTACAAGCACCGGCGGAACGCTGTACGAAGTAACGCGCTACACACTGGTGCGCAACCTCCTAGAACCCGGACTGGGCAAGGGCTTGACCACGCGCCTGATGGGTCAGGGATTCCACCCGCTGCTACTATCCACCCACGAGTTCCATGGGCACGATACCGTCAGTATGCTGCGTATGCTGGACAATCCCAACTCATGGTGGGTCGGCCAGGCAGGGGGGCGAGAAGCTGTGTTGACGCGCAGCCTCAAACAGGCTGTCCAATGGCTGCGGGAGGAACTAGGATCGGACGTGAATGACTGGGAATGGGGGAAAATCCACCGGGCCATTTTCCCCCACGCCATGGGGATGAAGAAGCCCCTGGACCGAGTATTCAATCGGGGACCGTTGCCTATCGGCGGCGACACAGACACCCCTTGCGCCACCACCATGGTCCCCAACGATCCGTATGACAGCAAAGCGTGGGCTCCATCGTTCCGACAAATCGTGGACCTGTCCGACCTTTCACGCTCCCTCGTCATCCACCCACCCGGCCAGTCGGGGCAATTGGGCAGTCCTCATTACGATGACCTGGCAGCCCTATGGATTAAGGGCGAATACCATCCCATGCTCTGGACACGTCAACAGGTAGAACAAGAGGCGGAAGGCAAGCTGACCCTAAACCCATAGCCTAGGGTTTATCGAGAACCTGTTACGACAGAGTCGGAAGGTCCGGCAACACCTGCTTTGCGGCTCACTTCCCTCGCCCAAGTGCCTCGTACTTCGCAAAGTTCGGAAGCAACAGGCGAACTTGACATCACCTTAGCTTGAGGGTAGGAAAAACTGGCACAGAGGTCAATAATTATCATCGGGGCTGGGCTGGCTGCCGACTGCGGAAGTGATCAACGCACGGTTGCAAACGGCTCTGGCACGAGCCTGTCGAATTGTATCCCGTAAAGCATATCCGACTCTCGCAGCGAGGTGGAAAGGCAGCTCGAATGGCAGCGTGACTGAATATACCCTAGCGGCAACCGAAGGCTTGATCAAACACAGGAAGAGGATAACCAGACACTGAGCGGGCTTGACAAGAACAGACCAGGTACTTAAAGTGTCACTTACTGAGTTGGGCCAACGGTAGTGACGACACACAGGTCACAATATGGCAGACTGCAACTAGAAGGAGAAGTTCAAGATCACATGTATTCAATTGAGCCTATTCATAAGAAAGGAGAAGGTAGACTTATGACAACTAGAACTCTGTCCAAAACAGCTGGCGTCATCTTTCTTCTGGTAACACTTCTTTCAGCGTCATGTGCTGGTGAACCGCCAAAGGATAGAACTTACTCAGCACCACCACCGATGACAATTGATACCACCAAGCAGTACACCGCCACCATTGAAACCGAAAGGGGGGATCTGGTGCTAGAGCTATTCGCCAGTGATGTACCGGTAACAGTCAACAACTTTGTATTCCTCGCCCGTGAGGGATTCTATGATGGTACTACATTTCACCGCGTCATCCCTGACTTTGTGGCTCAAGGAGGAGACCCCACGGGAACGGGAGCGGGCACCCCCGGCTACTCCTTTGCTGACGAATTCACCGAGCATACCCATGTTGCCGGTGCCCTATCAATGGCTAATTCTGGTCCTAATACCAATGGCTGCCAGTTTTTCATTACTTATGCCCCCCAACACCACCTTGACGGTATACACTCGGTGTTTGGTCAGCTAATAGAGGGAATGGACGTGCTCGAAGAAATTGAGCAGGGCGATACCATAGTACGAATAACTATTCACGAAGAATAGCCGACCTTGGGGGATTGGCATGCCCAGCATTCTCAATAGCCGCCGAACTCTCCTGTAACCGGCAGCCAATGCCCCACAACACAACACTTAGCATCCATGCTCTGACGAGGGCCAAAAAGAACGCGTGCACTGATATCAGGATAACTTGGCTGCGCAAATGGTTCTCACACAGTCCGACCTTAAGCGAGACTGCCCTTCGCCCGACTGAAAAACCTAAGTTTGAGTGTAGAATAAGAGTAAGAGGGGAATCCAACGACAGACAAGCTTCAAAAGATACTAAAGGGGAGGGTGATAGAATGGCTTGGCAAGCACCAGAAGGGATGGATGAATATCTGAAACCCACGGAGCTATGTGACTGCGATAACGAAAGGGTGAAGGACAAGGCACACGGACTCATCAAGGGCGCCGAGACTCCAACAAGGCGGCCATGCGGATATTCAGTTTTGTTAGGGACGGAATACTCTATGGTGCTAACGTTGTAGATGCAAAGCCTCAGATACTCTAAAAGGGGTGCAGAGCTTTGTCTGAGCAAAGCTTCAGATTGGTTTGCTTCGCGCTGCCGGGATACCGGCAAGATATCACCGGACTGGCGTAAGAAGGGATGCCCTCAAAGATCTGGTTCTCAACGTGGTGTATCGGAATCTTCCAGACACACTGTGGATCCATTGTTGGTGTGAGTGTTATTGGGGTGCCCCCAATGTCATGCTCCCTTTGAATAACCAGCTGGTCACAAACAAGGTTCGAAAAAGGGGGAATAGCGCGAAGGCCGGATGGTCAGCTTATTTGAAGGATTAGCTTGCCATGCCAGAGAGCCACCTGCCTGGACTCGCAAGAGATAGTGGAGACGACCCTTCGCAGTTGCTTTTCATAGCCTACGCCCCCCTTGATTCTTGCTTCACATTAATGGTAGCATAATCCTTGCCCTCGCCTAATAGTAGTGGCAAAGCCTTCTTCAGGGCAGGGTCCGGCACTTTAGGTGAAACCCAAGATGATGTGCTGGCGGCACGTTTCCAGCTTGCAAGGAAGGTTGAATTTGAATACAAGCAGAGTAAGCAAGCTCTCCCTTTTTCCGTTAACAGCGGAGGTAGATAATCAAGGTCATCTCTGTGTCGGCGGCTGTGATGTGGTCAACTTGGCCGACGAATTCGGCACGCCGCTTTACCTCTTCGATGAGT
>Ga0114919_10001605_pt1 | contig 18075 bp, 19 predicted proteins | sample BlataG_FD_88682 | JGI IMG/M metagenome (GOLD analysis project Ga0114919, IMG submission 88682) | Deep subsurface microbial communities from Black Sea to uncover new lineages of life (NeLLi) - Black_00105 metaG | ecosystem: Environmental > Aquatic > Marine > Oceanic > Sediment | place: Atlantic... | reverse complement strand
GCTGGCGGACAGCAGAGGTTAGACGGCACGATATTCCGTATTGGTCACCTGGGGTGGGTGTGTGAAGAGGGAAATCAAACCGTAATATCGGCGCTGAAGGCGGTATTGCCGCAGGCTGGATTCAGGAGTGCTAGCTAAAAATGAAAGTTCTAGTTGCCGATTCTATCTCTGAAGAAGGAATAGATATTCTGCGCGGCTATGCTGAGGTGGATATTAAGTTAGGGCTAAAGCCAGATGAACTCATATCCACCATTGGCGATTATGAGGCGCTGGTAGTGCGCAGTCAGACCCAGGTCTCAGCCAAGGTTATAGAAGCTGGGAAAAAGCTACAGGTCATCGCCCGAGCTGGTGCTGGTATAGACAATATTGATGTGGAAGAGGCAACTCGGCGAGGCATTGTAGTAGTCAATGCTCCCACCGGCAACACCGTTGCCGCCGCTGAGCATACCATTGCCCTTATGCTCTCCTTAGCCCGTCATATCCCTCAAGCTAATGCTGTGCTCAAATCCGGGGTGTGGCGACGAGGTGAGTTCACGGGCACCGAGGTCAGAAACAAAACACTGGGTATCATTGGCTTAGGCAATGTAGGTTCAGAGGTAGCCAGACGAGCTCGGGGTCTGGAAATGAAACTTATTGCTCATGACCCTTTCATATCTGTTGACCATGCCCGTAACCTCCAAGTGGAGCTCGTTTCCTTAGAACAGTTATTCAAAGAATCAGACTTTATTACCCTTCACCTACCATTAACCGCCTCAACCAAGGGGCTAATCGGAGCTGAAGAGCTGGCTTTAGTCAAGCCAACGGTTCGTATCATTAACTGCGCTAGGGGTGGGCTAATTGATGAACAAGCACTGGCTAAAGCCGTAAAAGAGAGGAAGGTAGCCGGCGCCGCTATTGATGTCTTCTCCACCGAACCAGCCACGGAGAGCGTCCTTTTTGAAGACAATAATATCATTGTTACCCCCCATTTAGGAGCTTCCACTACTGAAGCCCAGGTTATGGTAGCTAAGGATGTAGCCGAGCAGATTATTGATATATTTAAGGGACAGCCAGCCAGATACTCAGTTAATGCTCCCTTTATTTCTGCTGAAACTCTATCAGTGCTGGCGCCCTTTATGAAGGTAGCTTCCACAGTGGGTAAGCTGGTCAGCCAGTTAGCTGAGGGGCAAATGAATGCCATCCGGATTAAATATGATGGTGAGATTTCTAATTATGATACTAATGCTCTCAAGGCAGCCGTCTTGGGAGGATTACTTGAGGAAATAAGTGAGGAACGGGTTAACCTGGTCAACGCCAGTATAGTCGCCGCTCAGCGCGGTCTGACAGTAGTGGAACAGAAGGAGGCTACCTGCGAAAACTATGCCAGTCTTATCACTGTAGAAGTTACCACCAGCACCGGGGTTACTACTGTGGCTGGCACAGTAATCCGTGGCAAATCACACATTGTTCGGGTTAATAATTATTGGATTGATATTGTGCCCACCGGAGCTTACTTCTTGTTTAGTAACCACCGAGACCGCCCCGGGCTTATTGGAGCTGTAGGTAAGATAACCGGTGATGCCGACATAAATATTAGCTCTATGCACGTAAGTCGCCTTAAACGCAGGGGTCAAGCCCTGATGATACTCGCCTTGGATGAACCTCTACCTGAGGCACAACAACAGCAAATACTATCTATCCCCGATGTTTACTCCGCCAAACTGGTAAAATTGTAAGGGGGGAATCTCTAGGAAAGCCATTGACAACAAGGGGTGATTATGCTAGTATGTAAATGATAATATTTTTCATTTAGAATTGTAAATGAGACTAATAGAGAGGGAAGTAGTAACGGTATTGAGGCGGCATGGCTATAAGCTCACTCCGCAACGGCGGGTGGTGATACGGACGATTGTCGCTACCCAGAACCATCTTACGCCTATCGCTATGTATGAGAAGGTACATCAAGACTACCCTAGTATCGGGCTGGTAACCATCTATCGCACCCTTGAGGTACTTGTCAAGCTCGGTCTTATCTGTGAGGTGCACGCCGGAGGTAGCTGTGGGAGCTATTTACTCAAGAGACCTTCAGAACATCACCATCACCTGATCTGCTCTGAGTGTGGCGCAGTTGTTGACTTTACCGGCTGTGACCTTAATGAACTGGAGCAAAGGCTATCCCTAGAAACCGGTTTTGAGGTCGCAGACCATCTGCTCGAGTTCATCGGTCTGTGCCAAGTCTGCCAAGAGAAAGCAATATAGGTTTTATTAAGCACTATTGTGAGGCAGTTTTTTAGCCTGTTAGTGAAAATGATTTTCAATTAGCTATGGAGGGAAATTGATTAGACGAATAGCCAATGAGCTCAGGGAACATGCCCCCTTTACCGCTTTTGGAGCCATTACCGGTATCATCAGCATAGCCTTAATAGTCTTTGGTAATGTTCTTTCGCAACTTTCCTCGATTTCTTACCCTATTTTTTACATCTTACATCCGACCCATGTTATATTAAGTGCCATAGTAACCACAGCCATGTATAAAAAATATGGTAATGGCAAAGTCTGGGCGGCGATTTTGGTTGGTTATTTTGGCTCCATCGGCATAGCTACATTAAGCGATTCAATAATTCCCTATCTGGGAGAAATGCTACTCGGGCTACCCAACAAGGGGATTCACATTGGTTTCATCGAGGAATGGTGGATAGTGAACCTAGCAGCGTTAATCGGTATTGCCATTGGTTATTGGAGACCTATAACCAAATTCCCGCATTCCGGACATGTATTGATAAGTACTTGGGCATCATTATTCCACATCATTATGGCATTAGGCGAAACAGTAACCTGGATTACACTTCTTCCTATCTTCTTCTTTTTGTTCCTTGCTGTTTGGGTTCCCTGTTGCACCAGCGATATTGTGTTTCCTCTTCTATTCATAAGGAAAAAATTGCCACCCCAGAAGATATAACATATAATCTAATATAGCACTAGCCTACCATAAGGAGCTGTCTGTGAACCTATCAGTTCAACTTGCCCCCAGGAATCAACACGGCTTATTACTAGCTAACCCGGTGATGACAGCCTCTGGCACCTTTGGCTATGGTACCGAGTATAGCCATACGTTTGATATTCAAAAGCTGGGGGCTATTGTATGCAAAGCAACCACCCTTGAACCTAGAGATGGTAACCCTCAGCCTAGACTGGCTGAGACATCTTGTGGCGTGCTCAATTCAATTGGGCTACAGAATATTGGGGTTAACGCCTTAATTAAAGAAAAGGCACCCCTTTGGGCAAGATGGCAGGTGCCGGTCATCGTTAATATTGCCGGCGAAACCATTGACCAATACGCCAAGATAGCTAATGAGCTGGATGGAGTAGCCGGAATTAGTGCTATTGAAGTAAATATCAGTTGCCCCAATATGAGAGCTGGTGGGGCTGAGTTTGGGGCAAATCCCAAATCAGCGGCTAAAGTAACTGCCGCTGTCAAAGCAGCCACTTCTCTGCCGGTATTGGTCAAGCTAACCCCAAACACCAGTGATATAGCTAAGGTAGCTGTAGCTGTGGCTGAGGCTGGAGCCGATGCCATATCCTTAATCAACACCCTAAAAGGTATGGTCATTGACATCACCAGGCGTAGACCCCTGCTAGGCAACATAACCGGAGGCTTATCCGGACCAGCAATTAAACCGGCGGCGCTATATATGGTATATGAGGTAGCTGGTGCCGTAGAGTTACCAATCATTGGCTGCGGTGGCATCACTACCGCTAGCGATGCTATAGAGTTCATTATGGCTGGAGCCAGTGCTATTCAGGTAGGCACGGCTAGCTTCGCCAACCCTCGGGCTCCACTTGATGTCCTAGAGGGAATTGAGCAATTTATGAAAAAAGAGGGGGTAAAGGATATAGCTGAGCTTATTGGCGCCGCCCGTCGCTAAGATTAACTAAAAGACGAGTTTGGCACGAATAGGAACTGTGATTGCACAATCTGGCTTTTTGTTACATCACAACCAGATGTGGCGACTAAATGGAGGTCACAATTCGGGTGGAACAACTGCAAACAGGAACACAGAACACATTATCTGGCTTTGCATATCTGGTAAGATTATATGAGACCATTTTTAGCTACAATAGGCCTCACACTGGGGCGAGGTTTTCCCTTGTGTGCTGACAGACAATACTAATATATCATTCCCGTTTTTTCTTCAGCCAAGAGAATCTTATCTTCTTACCGTTATGCTTCTTGTTCTTCTTGTTTACATTCTCAATAAAGGCCTTTAGATCTGCAAGAGATTTGTCACTCATTGCAATTCATTTCTTTTCTTTTTGGATATTAGAAACCCAAGATGTATTGTATCATCTATTTGCGATCCGAGCAATTACCTGTCCCCAAAATACCAGAGTTGATACAAGTAGAGATGAAAAACAAGGTCATTCCCCTATCTTGGGAGTAGTAGAGAAAGGATGGCCATCTCGTTCAAAGTCGGGAACGTAGTTTTCTGATGCCCCCATTTCCTGTACCCAACCATTTTCCATTCCTAGGTCAGAAAGTAAGCTGACAACCGTTTCATACTCGGCCGTTGAAATGTTTCTGGAGAGCAAAGGTATTTGTTTTGCCCGATGTGCTGGTAAGTATTGAGACATTATGCTAACCGTCACTGTGGGAGAAAGCTCTTGAGCTAGCCAGGTTAATGATTCATCACTACCCGCCAGCCCGTTGGGCAGAATAAGATGACGTACAATTAATCCCTGCTGTGCCAAGCCAGACTCATCCAGTATAACGTTCCCACCAACTTGCCTGTGCATCTCTTTAATAGCTTGGCGAGCTCGTTCTACATAATCTGGAGTGTGCGACAACTTCTTAGCCCAGTAATCAGAGGCATATCTTAAATCAGGTAGGTAAATATTTATTATGCCTTCAAGCTCTCTCAGAGAGGCAATAGAATCATAGGCATTAGTGTTGTAGACGAGTGGTAACCGAAGCCCCATAGGCACAGCTTCCAGGACTGCCCGAACCAGATGGGGAACAAAGTGAGAGGGGGAAACAAAATTAATATTGTGGCAGCCCAGTTCATCCTGAAGATAGAGCATACTCTCAGCTAGAGTATGATAATCTATCTCCTTTGATTTCTGTTTTTTCCAATTCTGACTTATCTGGTAGTTCTGACAATACACACATCTCATATTACAATTGCCAAAGAAAACAGTACCCGACCCCTTGCTTCCCGATATGACGGGTTCTTCCCCCTGATGAGCGCAGACTGCAGAGACTATTGGTAGGCGACCCGAATGGCAAAAACCCAGTTCATTTTCTAACCGGTTGACATGGCATTCCTTGGGGCAGATATCACAGCAAGCTAACCGGGTTTCAAGTGTACGAGCACGACGGTCCAATTCACCAGAGTGGTATAGAGCAATGTAACCTGGTTCTATGAATGCCATATGCATCTCTAGTAATATCGGCACAACTCAGTAATAAATACTTTAAGTTTATTGTGAGCGTTTGTCGACCTAGCATAAGTATGCCCTTTAACGAAGTGTTTTACAAATCTGGAGCCGCTAATAAAAAACATCCCAGGCTACTTAAAGTATCCGCTGTTCCGATAAGGACATTATTGAGTTATAATTAAGGCAATCTGTTACCTGTCAGTCATCGGATATAGTCATAGCCTTCACAGTGGACACGGCATGAAGACAATCATACTAGCCTCAGCATCGCCAAGAAGAAAGGAATTACTGGAAAAAATCGGCCTTAGATTTGAGGTCGAACCAAGTAATTACGAAGAGGATATGCACTCGGGGTTAGAACCGCATGAGTTTGCCCAAAAAATATCCCTTGAAAAAGCTAAAGTAGTTGCCAGCAAGCACAAAAACTCCATAGTTATTGCCGCTGATACTTTTGTTGTTTTCGGCGGCAAAATATTGGGTAAGCCGCACACGGAAAAGGAGGCCCGGGAAATGCTGAAAGCAATAAGCGGCAAGTCCCATTCTGTAATCACAGGTTTTAGTATAATAGATACCGGTGAAAACAAAACGTTGTCCAAATCAGTAGAAACAAAAATCTATATCAGAAAATTGACCTTGGCGAAGATTGATGCCTATGTGAAATCAAAGGAGCCATTGGATAAGGCAGGAGCCTACGCCATTCAGGGATTAGGAGCTGTTTTTGTGGAAAAGATTGAGGGCGATTATTTCAATGTAATTGGTCTCCCCTTGAGCGCTCTGACGGAAGCCTTAAAAGAGTTTGGAATCAATATACTGTAAAGCTCTGTGTTGTGTGACATGGGACATGGAATAGGATTATCGAAAACGTCTAGTTAACGGGAAACACCAATAACAGAGGCAGCAGCGTTCTCCCCAGCGACATAACCAGTGGAAAAAGCGGCCTGCAGGTTGTAACCGCCAGTCTCGGCATCGATGTCCATCACCTCGCCACAAAAATAAAGCCCTGCGACCAAGCGCGAGGCCATAGTGCGAGGGTCGATCTCTTTAAGGGAAACACCGCCGGCAGTAACCATAGCCGCAGCCAGGGGCAATGGAGCCTTAATGTTAAAGCGGAGTGACTTAAGTAGGCTCAACAGCCGCTCTCGCTCCTCAGCAGCAATCTGATGGCAGCGTTTGTCAGGCGGTATGCCGGTCATCTCAACAAATGGCTCGACCAATTTTTGTGGTAGGAGCCCCTTGAGAATGTTACGATAGCTTCGTTGGCTATAGCGGTCAAAATCTCGTTGCAGTCGCTCGCGTAGCTCCTTACCACTAAGTGCTGGTTTGAGGTCAATGGATACGCTGACTGGTCCGTGCTCAAGGGCATCGACTATCGCCAGGCTCATTTGTAGTGTGATTGGCCCACCGAGACCAAAATGAGTCATCATCATCTCACCCATACGACTTTCTATAATGGGTAGGCGTGGACGCTTGCCCATTATGCCCCGTCCTGAGTCTCTGGCTGTTGTCATTGAGGGGTTAATCTTATCAGCCGCACATTGATATGCTGTCAAGCGTACATTGCGTAGGCTGACGCCCTGCATACTCTTGGCGCGCTCCATCTCGAATACAACCAGAGGCACTAGAGCCGAGCGCAACTTCGTAATGGTGTGGCCAACTGCAGCCGCCATACGATAACCATCACCGGTGGAACCAGTGCCCGGATATGAAGTCCCGCCAGTCGCTAGGATAACTGCCGCTGCAGGATACGTCTTTGACTCAGTTTGCACGCCTACTACGCGCCCTGTATCCACTAGTATATTAGTTACCTGGACACGAGTTTGCATCTGAACTCCATTGTCAGCCAGGTAATACTCAAAGGCTTTGACAACGTCTTTAGCATCGTCAGACGCAGGAAAGATTCGTCCACCGCGTTCGGTCTTGGTCTCCACGCCATAGCGCCTCAGAAATGCCAGCAAGTCATCCCGAAAGTAATGCTTGAAGACACTATAGAGAAAACGGCCGTTCGAACCATACATGGCAATAAAGTCGTCCAACTCTTTTGTATTGGTCAAGTTACAACGCGTCTTGCCACTGATAAGGATTTTTTTGCCAGGACGCTCAGTCTTTTCTAGGAGAAGCACATTGGCACCTAATTCGGCGGCTCGCCCGGCAGCCATCATGCCGCTGGCTCCGGCACCAATAACGATGACCTGTTTAGTAATCATACACACCGTGCCTAATTCATTTCTGCATCGTTCTAGTCTCTATCGGCAGATTGTGCTTTAGGTAGCCTGAGCTTGTCAAGAGGGTGAGTAATAAAAGCTATACTTGGGATACGATGCCCCTCTTATTTGTGACTCAACAGAAGCTGTTTTGTTACCTATTACACATTCTGACGGAATGTTCAATCTGTATTTGCGCCACCACCTGGCAAAATAAAAACCTTACTTCTGCCAGCGGTGACGAGAATACCTTCCTCTGTTTCAACTATAGCCGTTCCTCTACGGCGTTTCTTCACTCCTGGCATCTGAGTTTGCCTTTGTTATCCGACAAACAGCGGTAATTCGTTCTCATCCCGTGAAATTGAGCTTCTAGCATTTTCCTCTTCAGTGTAATACGTCCGCACCGGTGATATTACGGACATTTCTCGGAGATCTCTTTGTCTGTCATTATATTGCTGGGGACTCATTATTTTCCAGTGTAATCCGAGTTTAAGGATAAGAGGAAATAGCGAAGGAGGGTTATAGAGGTACTAATGGGGGATTCGCCGTATGGCGAACATATGTTAGACTCTATCTGAATAGCGTTGGAGGTTCTCACATATGCCTGTAACAATAAATGGTCAAATCTATTATAGGACCGCTGAAGTTTGCCGAATGGTTGGTATAGGCAAGAGCACTCTCTTCCGTTGGATTAAGGAAGGCATCATAAAGGAAGCTGAACACAGGGACAGGAGAGGATGGAGGCTATTTACTGAGGATGAAATAGATAGATTGAGCGTGGAGGTCAACGGAATTCGAAAGAGCCCTGAGAGTTCGTAAAAAGGCTGAACAGGAGGCCGATGAGGCATATAAGAAAAGCTATGGGGGCTTATCAGGAGAGTGTGAGGCAAGCGTTGAGAGTGTCTAGGGAAACCATAGAGCAAGCTTGGAAATCCTCTAGGGAAACTTCAGAGCAAATCTGGAAAATCTTCCAAGGGGTAAGGCAAGAGAAAAAAAATCAAGCTAACTAATACGTTATTCACCGTAGGCTTATTCAACGTTAACACAGAGTGAGAAATGAAACCGGTAGTCGTAGGTTTTAGACAATGTGGTGTCAGACCTGGGGTCATCCTTGAACGAAGTATGTTGCCAGCCACTGGAGTTCCTTGAAGCATTGGTTGCTTAAAAGGATTGACTACTATGACAGGGAGGGGTAGGATATAGTTAGCGCCAAAAAGAGTGCAAGGAGTTTTTCATAAGGTGCTAGCTATGAATCAGCTGGGTATTACTAGGTGCGGAAACACTGAGTTCCGCTGGGGAGAGCGAACCTATGTTATGGGGGTACTCAACGTATCCCCGGACTCCTTCTCAGGCGATGGACTTACCAGCCTTGAAGCAGCCGTGACGCAGGCGCATCACTTTGTCAGTCAGGGAGCTGATATCCTGGATATTGGCGGTGAATCCACCCGTCCCGGCTCGATACCAGTCTCAATTGATGAGGAAATTAGACGAGTGGTCCCGGTGATAGAACGGCTGGCTTTAGAAATACCCATCCCTCTGAGCGTTGATACTTATAAGTCGGAGGTAGCACAACAGGCGCTTCAGGCTGGCGCAACCATGATAAACGACCAGTGGGGTTTGAAAAAAGATTACCATCTTGCAGAACTAGCTGCCGAGCGGGGTATTCCTCTTATTTTGATGAGCAACCAGCGTGACAAGGGCGGTTATGACGCTGGAATTCAGCGTGATATTGCCTACTATGATGACCTTATGACTGAAGTAAGCTCATCCCTTAAAAGTAGCGTAGAGCTGGCATTAAAACTGGGGGTACCGTGGGAGAGTATTATTGTGGACCCTGGAATTGGATTTGGCAAGAGCTGGCGGCAAGAACTGGAGATAATTCGCCGATTGGACGAGCTGCAAAGACTAGGAAGACCTATTCTGATTGGTCCATCTCGCAAATCATTCATCGGCATGGTACTGGACCTTCCTCCTGGTGAACGTTTGGAAGGTACCGCTGCCGCAATAGCAATTGGCATCGCCAAGGGTGCTGACATAGTGCGGGTGCATGATGTGCAACAGATGGTAAGGGTCTGCCGGATGAGTGATGCTATCGTTCGTTGGGCCTAGAAGCGAGCACCAGTTTTCTGTAGTCTGCCATGAGTCTCTGAGTAACAGGCCCTGATCTGCCAGAACCGACGGGTTTGCCATCTATCTCAGTAAGCGGCATAATCTCGATAAGCGAGTTGGTAAGGAAAGCTTCTTGAGTCTGGGAAAGCTCATCTAGCCTGATATCCTGCTCAAAGGTATTGATGCCCAGCTGGGAAGCCAACTCCAGAACCACCTCGCGGGTAATTCCAGGTAAAATACCACTATCCTCTGTCGGTGTTCGTAATATGCCATCGTTTACCAGAAAGATGTTACTCATACTGGACTCAGCAAGAAGCCCTTTTTCGTTGAGGCAGAGCGCTTCGTCAACACCAGCCGCTCTCGCCTCTTGCTTAGCGAGCATATTTTCCAGGTAATTGGCTGACTTGAGCCTGGAGAGAGGCGATTGACTGTTGCGGCGGATGGATGAGACAACAGCCCTAAATCCTTTCTGGTAAATCTGTTCTGGGTAAGGCTGGTAATGTCCCGCTATTATCAGTACCGTAGGTTTGTTACATGTGCTAGGGTCAGGAACCATACTTCCCTCACCGATAGAAACTGTGATACGGATACGAGCATCACTGAGCTGGTTAGCTTGAAGAGTAGCCATCACGGCATCTTTCAAATCCGTCACCCCGATGGATAATCCCAGTACTTCTGCAGAGCGTACCAGCCGATTTAGGTGGCTATCCAAACGAAATACTTGTCCTCCATAGGCGCGCATCGTCTCAAAGAGACCATATCCATAGAGAAAACCGTAGTCCAGAACGGATATGCTAGCTTGACTACGGGGCATTAAGCAACCATTCAGGTAAACAATCTCACTCATGCCTAATCTCCGGACCACCTTGGCTGTCGAAAGTTAAGGAAGTTGCTGAGTATATTGTGACCTACATCAGTCATTATTGACTCTGGATGGAATTGTACCCCCACGACAACATGGTCCTTGTGCTGAACACCCATAATCACACCGTCACTAGTCCTGGCGGTCAACTTCAATGCCGAAGGGAAAGTGTCCTGTTTTATTACCAAGGAGTGGTAACGACCACCCTCAAAGGGGTTGGGCAGGCTTTTATATATAGTCTTACCATCATGATAAACGAGGGAACTCTTGCCATGCGTAGGAACAACAGCACGGACAATTTGACCACCATAGACGTAGCCTATACATTGGTGCCCCAGGCAGACACCGAGAATGGGAATCCTCCCGGCAAAGTACCAGATAATATCATTAGAGATACCCGCCTCAAGCGGAGTACAAGGTCCTGGAGAGATAATAATGTGGGATGGACTCAAGCTCTCAATTTCCGCCAGAGTTACCTGGTCATTGCGATAAACTACCGGTTCCCAACCCAGTTCACCCAGGTACTGAGCAAGGTTATAAACAAAGGAATCGTAGTTATCAATGACTATAACCATATCTACCCTACACGAGTTGGTGCCATACTGAGGGCATTGATGAGTGCCCTACCCTTGTCCAGTGTTTCCTGATACTCAGCCTCAGGGTCAGAATCATAAACAACGGCGCCACCTACCTGGAAATAAGCTCTGCTTCCCTTGACTAAAAAGGTGCGGATAGCGATGTTAAGGTCAAGGTTACCATTAAAGCTCAAATAGCCGATATTTCCAGTATATACACTCCTCTTTGTTGGCTCTAATTCATCTATAATCTCCATGGCTCGTACCTTAGGCGCTCCCGTTATGGAACCACCAGGAAAGGTAGCTTTAAGCAAATCAATGCAGTTCTTGCCCTCTCTGAGCTTTCCCTCAACTGTAGAGGTGAGGTGGAAGACGGTAGGAAACGTCTCTAGTATAGCTAATTCGGTCACCTTGATGGTACCAAAACGACATACGCGACCCAGGTCATTTCTCTCCAGGTCCACGATCATGATATTCTCAGCTCGGTCCTTCAAGCTACTTAGCAGCTCACTGGCCAGCGCTTCGTCTTCCTCTGGGGTCTTCCCTCGTGGGCGGGTGCCCTTGATGGGTCGCGTCTCTACCCAGTCTCCCCGGACGCGGAGAAATCTCTCTGGCGAGGCGCTCACCACTGAGACCTCTTCAAAGTCGAGATAACAGGCAAAGGGCGCCGGGTTTATCCACCGTAACCGCCTATATAGTTCATAAGGAGTAATAGAAAGCTCAGCTTCAAAACGCTGAGAGAGATTCACTTCAAAAATATCACCAGCGATGATATACTGCCGGGCTTTTTCGACTGCATCGACATATTCTTTATGAGTAAAACCCCCTTTAAGGGTCACCGGCTCCGTAGGGAAAGATATAGGCATCAACGGTGCCTCTGTGCCAGAACTTGACACATCAGCCAACTTATCTTTCACTTCATTTAGACGCTTGATAGCCCTCGCCATTCTTTCGGTCTCTCTCAATTCAGGAAAACCTGTGGAGATAATGTAGGTTTTAGCCAGAAGATTGTCAAAGGCTATTACTAAGTCATAGAAGCCAAGATAGCACTCAGGTAGTTTGAGGTCATCTACAGCAGTGCTAGGCAGTCGCTCAATAAAATGACAAAGGTCATAGCTGAAGTAACCTACCGCACCGCCAATGAACGGTACTGGTGAGAAACAAGGGTCTAAGCGATAGACTTCTAAGAAATGATTCACTACATCAAAGGGATTGCCACTTAAGCTGCTCTTTTCAGCACCTTGGGTAAGGATGCTCTCACTGCCGTGAGTGCTAAGCACTATGAAAGGGTCGCTGCCGATAAAAGAATAGCGTCCGAGTTTGTGAGGATCCATTCCACTATCTAAGAAGAAACTGAAATGCCTGCCCTCGAAGAGGAGTTCGAAAGCATCAAGTGGTGACAGTTGTGTGTCTATTTCTTCCATCAGTGGACAGCGTAACTCTTTGGCCATGTTCAAAGCTACGGTGAGAATTCTACTTGTCAACAGTTATTTGCATCATATAACAGTGGCAAAGCTTAGTCAATTGAAGAAGAGAGAAGCTGTCAATGCCCACTGGTTCATTTGTATCAGGACTAATGTATCAGGACTAAATTCTATCTTATATACGACTTTCTAGCTATTTACGCTTCTGCTTGCGCGGGCTACAATTAGATATAACATAGGATGGAGGATGACCATGGGGAACAATGGTGCTAAGGATGATAAGCATAATACCATTGAGTTGGGGGGGTGTGAGTTTAGGAGAGTTAAACATGGGCTAGATGAGGCCCAGGTAGTGTCTTTCATCAACGAGCTTATTAGCCAGAGGGATACACTCGTCCAGCGTGAGGAGCATCTCTCATCGCTTACCAAACTTGCGGAAAAATTGGTTACCGAGGCTGATAACTTGGCTGAGGAGATCAAGACAGAAGCCATAGACCAAGGCAAGGCTGGGGCGGCTGCGATTATAGCTACAGCAGAAGAGAAAGCTCAACAGATGATTGAAGAAAAACGGACTGAAATTATAACTATTGCTAATGAACAAGCGGTAGCTATCAAGGCTGAGGCTGAGCGGGAGGCAGAGTTACTACTAGAGAACCGGAGAAAAAGTATTCAACCTGAACTAAGAAACTTCGTGAATCAATTACATAGCCAGCTTGTCTCGGAAATTGAAAGCCTTAAGCAGCAAGCAGTAGCGTTAGGGGCAGTGTTTGAGCAGAAGATATCTCAGTTGGCGGAAGAGACTAGCCCTGTAACCATAGAAGCGGATGAGATATGTGCCGAATCCCGGGAACTAATCCAGACCATAGACCAAACAATCACAAGCGAGTCGGAGGAAGAGGCTCTGGTATCAGCCGATGACCTGGACACAATTCCTTATGAGCAAGAACCGGAATTTGAACTGGAAATCTTGCCCCCGATAGACATAACAAAAATAATGGGAATCGTGAACTATCTTGACAGTTTACCTGAGGTTGAAAACTCCGAGCTTGTACCTCTAACCGATAGGCCTTCAATTCTGGTTTTCCTGCGTGAGCCGATCCGTTTGATTGATATGCTGGGAACACTACCAGAAGTGGCTCAGGTCAAAGAAGATGCGACTAACACTGCTGGTACCGAGGGCAAACAAAGGAAGGTTCAAATAGTCCTTTCAGAAAAAACTGTGCCAAAGTAAGACAAAGAAAGAGTAAGCAAAGTTGCTAATATCCTATCCACCTACCCTTATTCTCCCTCATTTTAGCTAACTCCGTTCTTGGTGAAATCTCATTCGTTTCGCTAGAGGATGTTGCTTACTTCCTAACATTGGTTGCCTTCTTACATTAAGGTAGGATACTAACCTGTGTCACTATGTTACGCCTCTGCTCACTGAGTGTCAAAACCTCCAGCAACCCAAAACGTAACAAACCGTCAAGATGTGTAATCAGGAAGGCTTGGCAAACACCTCTGGTTCGAGATATAATCTAATCAAGAGAATCACGTGAACACTACGAGGAGCTGTTTGGGGGTTCCACGAATAGGATATGTTCTCAGTTTGCTAGTGGCCCTTGTTGCCGCAGATGGATTGATAAGTCATTTTCTTGTCAGAAGCGAGTTGGGGCAAGAAGCAAACCCATTCCTAGTAAATCTTGTAACTGAGGGGAATTTCTTAGGCATCAAGGTGGCGGGTGGGCTCCTATGTGGGCTCGTTTTGTGGGATATATACAAGCAAAGGCAGAAGCTGGCAGTGGTCGGCAGTCTTGGTTTTGTAGCCTTATACACAGGAATTGTCCTCTGGAATCTATACGTGTTCTTCATCGGTCAAGTTTGACCATTACTTCGGGGGGATTTCACTGCCCAGCTGGGTTCGCAATGCGTTTGGGTAAGCCCATGTGGCATCACAGGAATACTAGGCCTTCAACTAACAAAAAGCCACAAAGTTTAATGACAGCCTAAAGACAGCCTCCCCTCGGCAACCCATCCTATACAGAAAGTTGTCGCAGTGGCTATATAGATGGCAGAGTGAATAAGCTGCCTAGTTTGCTGACATTTTGCCGACGAACTGTTTAGCACTGCCCGTCACTAGACAGTATCTCCAGATACGAAATCCCTGCCGATGCCAGATAAGAAAATACGAAATGCTATCTGGAGGGATGGGGTGGGACATCGGGCTTCAGACTTTTAATCAGGGTGTCGCAGGTTCGAGATCTGCACGGCCTACAACAATGAGTCGTATCAGAGCCGTAGTTGCATCTTTATGTGTTTGATGCCATCTTCCCAAAAAGGTGGCCCGATTTCCACAAAGCCACATGATTTATAAAATGCGGTTACTGCATATTGTGCATGCAGAACTACGTGCTCTATTTGTTTGTTTTTTAGTTCTCTTTTCAGAAAGGAAATAATATTGCGCCCGATTCCTCTCCGGCGAAATGGCATCAGGACAGCTATCCTCTCTATCTTTGCTTGACTGGTAGTTAGAAATCTAACTCTGGCTGTGCCAATAACTCTCTCTTCGTCTTTAACCACCATGTGCAGCGCTTCGTCGTCATAGCCATCGTACTCCAGGCCCTCCGACACGCCTTGCTCTTGAACAAACACTTGCCTCCTTACTTCAAGAGCGCTCCTGAGTTCCTCATCATTAGTAACCATCTTAAAGGTGATGTTGTCCATGGCTATAATATATGTCTCAATATAAGTTAGTGAGTTGTCGCAATTATAACATGGTTGTGTTAAGCATAACAGCAGTATAGAAGAGCTGGAGAGGTTCAATAACGAAGGATTCGAATGTAAGGGCTCCATATCATGATTAAAAATAGGTGTTTTGGCATTCGGACCTACTGCCAACGCAGATGATTGATTAGGTGAATACTTTGATTATCACCAATTCACATGGTGGAGTTATAGACAGCGTCCCCCAAATATGGTAGACTTCACCAAAATAATAAAAAAGGGGAAGGATAATATGAAAAAGCTTTTTGGGTATGTCTTAATTGGACTGGCACTAGTCAGCCTAGTGCTACCTGGCTGTGCCCCAAAGACAACGAAGGTTGTTGTTGCCACTGATGCCACCTGGCCACCCTTCGAGTATGTCGATGAACATACTAAGGAAATTGTAGGGTTTGATATTGACGTAATGACCGCCATCGCCGAAAAGGCAGGCATCGAAATTGAGTTTAAAAACGTAGCCTGGGATCCCCTCTTAGCTGGGATGGCGCTGTGCCAGTATGATGCGGCCATCTCGTCCATTACCATCACGGAAGAGCGAAAGGAACAATTTCTTTTCTCGGACCCCTATTTCGAGGCGGGGCAGATTATCGTAGTGCAGATAGACAACACCGATATCACCGACAAAGATGCATTGTCCGGTAAGGTTGCCGGAGCACAAATCGGTACCACCGGCTCCTTTGAGATAGAGAAGATTGAGGGTGCAACCCTCAGGACCTACGATGATATTGGCCTGGCTTTTCAGGATTTGATGAATGGGCAAATTGATGCCATTGTCGCTGACAATCCCTTAGCCCTATTATATGTAGGTGAATACCCTGATAAATTCAAAACAGTAGGTGAGGTCCTTACCGAAGAAAATTACGGAATTGCGGTCTGCAAGGATAAACCAGATTTGGTGGAAAAAATCAACGACGGCTTGAGAGCCGTTAAAGAAGAAGGGCTTATTGAAGAACTGGTCGAGAAGTGGCTTTAGAGCCAGTAAGTAACCGGGCTCACATTTGCGAAGGCTTCTAAGGGCGGGTCTCACAAAGCCATTTTGAGGGGTCCTGTGGACGAACAGCCGAAGCTTAGACCCAGCGGCAGTAAACTGGCTTACATTCCTGGCGCTGAAACAATCGCACGCATTGACCCTTGGTGGGGTCTAGTCATCTTGGTGGTTGGCTTAACGGTAATTTTGGTTACCGTTAAAGCCGATCCCTTTTGGAATATTCTACTCTTTGTGCGTGATGGTGTTGCAGTAACCGCTTTAATTACCATTTCATCATTTGCGCTAACTTTAATAGTGGGTTTGATTGGGGGCTTAGGTCGGCTGGCACGGAACCCGTTTCTTCATGGCATTGCCACGCTTTACGTTGAAATAGTCAGAGGTATCCCTCTTCTAGTACAGTTAATCTGGTGGTATTTTGCCTTCCCGGTAGTGGTCCAACAGATTGGGGAATGGCTCCATATCTCGGTTATAGCTAACTATCAGGCTAATCCGATTTTTACAGCCATTATTGCCATAACAGTCTGCTATGGAGCTTATATGAGCGAGATTTACCGAGCCGGCATTCAGAGTATCCCCAAAGGCCAAATAGAAGCCGCCCGCAGCTTAGGAATGACGCATTTTCAGTCAATGCGACACGTGATCTTACCACAAGCAGTCCGCGTGGTTCTGCCACCAGTAGGCAACGAATTTGTTGCTCTGCTCAAGGATTCTTGCCTAGTGAGTGTGGTGGCGGTAGCCGATTTGACCCGCAGGGGGCGTGAATTTATGGCCGTGCACTTTAACCCTATCGAAGTGTGGACAATGGTCGCCTTACTATATTTGGTGATGACTCTGTTTGCATCTCGCGGAGTAGCCTGGATTGAGAAAAAGAGTCGCTTTGAACGGTAGGCAAAATGGAACCAATTATCCATATAGAAAATATTCATAAACATTTCGGCAAGGTTCATGCACTGCGAGGAGTAAGCCTGGATGTGCATAAGGGTGAAGTAGTTGTGATTATCGGTCCCTCCGGATCTGGTAAGTCTACCTTACTACGTTGTATCAATCGTCTTGAGGAATACGAAGCGGGCAGAATCGTGGTGGATGGAATTCCTTTAGACAATGCCCAAAATATCAATGCCGTTCGCCGGGAAGTCGGCATAGTATTCCAGTCGTTTAATTTGTTTGCTCATCTTAAGGTAATGGAAAATCTAATATTGGCACAACGCGTAGTGCGTAAGCGTTCCAAAGATGAATCAGAAAAAATTGCCCTTGATCTTTTAACAAAAGTGGGAATTACAGACAAAGCTCAGGCTTACCCTATCCAACTTTCTGGAGGGCAGCAACAACGAGTGGCTATTGCACGGGCTTTGGCGATGAATCCTAAAGTCATGCTATTCGATGAACCAACGAGTGCGCTCGACCCTGAGATGATCAAAGAAGTGTTGGATGTGATGCTAGCCCTAGCCAAGGAAGGAATGACCATGGTTGTGATTTCACACGAGATGGGATTTGCACGTGCAGCCGCCAACCGCATGATTCTCCTGGATGAAGGACTGATTATCGAAGAAGCCGCACCGGATAAATTCCTTACCTCCGGTAACGAGCGTACCAGGCTATTCCTTAGCAAGGTGCTACATATGTAAATAGTCAGCGCAGATAATGTTGGCATAAAGTCTTCAAACCATCTTAGACACATACTGATTTTTTCCACTGCTCCCCTATTGCCATCAACCCTCTTGCCGCTGATATACTGGTAACT
>Ga0114919_10001604_pt1 | contig 18075 bp, 14 predicted proteins | sample BlataG_FD_88682 | JGI IMG/M metagenome (GOLD analysis project Ga0114919, IMG submission 88682) | Deep subsurface microbial communities from Black Sea to uncover new lineages of life (NeLLi) - Black_00105 metaG | ecosystem: Environmental > Aquatic > Marine > Oceanic > Sediment | place: Atlantic... | reverse complement strand
ATCAGCGGTGGCAAAAATATCGCCAAAACAGCAGCACTCAGCCAGTCGAGCGAATACAACAACGGGCAATTCCCCGTGCAACGGCTCGTCGACGGCGACAAGTCAAACTTTGCCCACACCGGCAACGAGCAGAATCCCTGGATGCGCGGCGACTTTCCGACGCCGGTGAAGGTGTCGGAGTTGAAGGTCTGGAACCGCAAGGGATTCGAGCAGCGGTTCGACAACGGAACGATTGAGTTTTTCAACGGCGACAAGGTTGTCGCCGCAGTGCCAATCACGATCTCCAGAACGCGGGCGGAGGCTGATCGCAAGCGACGGTTTGGCGAGGTCTGGGGCACGCCGGGCATTGAGTTGATCAACAGTGAAGACCGCAATTTCCGCCCGACTGACGCGATCGTCGGCGAAGACGGCGCGCTGTATGTGAGCGACTGGCAGAACGTGATCATCGGCCACATGCAGCACAACATCCGCGACCCCAATCGGGACCACAACCATGGCCGGATTCTGCGGCTGACGGTGAAGGACCGACCGCTGCAGCAGCCGGTGAAGATCGCCGGCGAGCCGATCGAGGCGTTGCTTGAAAACCTCAAGCATCCGGTCAACGGAGTCCGCCACCGGACCCGAGTGGAACTTAGCGGGCGGGACTCCGACGCCGTGATCGCCGCCACGCAGCAGTGGATGGCCGATTTCGATCCCGACAATGAGATCGAGGCCCACCACCTGCTGGAAGCCCTCTGGCTGCACCAGCAACACAACGTCAAGAACGAAGACCTACTGCAGAAACTGTTGAACTCGTCGGTCAGGCATGCCGTGGTCGCGGCCAAGACGGTCGATCACTTCTGGCACAAGGTTGATGCCACTGGCGCCAGCGGCTTTGCCGCACCGGCGGCGATTGAGTTTGTGAAGTTCGACCCACCCAAACACCTGGCCAAGGCTGACCGAAAGGCCTACGAGCTGGGTTCGAAGGTTTATCAGCGAGAAGCCCACTGCGGCACCTGCCACCTGACCCACGGCAAGGGCAACGGACTGATCTATCCGTCCCTGGTCAACAGCCCCTGGGTGGGCGGCAGCGAGGAGCGGCTGATCAAGATGGCACTGCACGGCATGTGGGGCCCGATCACCGTCCACGGCAAGACCTACGAGCCAGCCCGGGGCGTGCCCCCAATGACCGCCTTCCGCAACCTGCTCAATGACGAAGAACTGGCGGCGGTGCTCACCTTCGTGCGGAACAGCTGGGGCAATCAGGCTTCGGCAATTGCTCCGGCTTTGGTCAAGCGGGTGCGGGCTCAAACGAGCAAGCAGACCACTTTCTGGAAACCGGCCGACCTGCTGGCCGAGCATCCGCTCGAGCCGGAACTGCTGGCCGCGTCAGCTGCTAGCAGTGACGAGGTCTTCTCAAATGTCGAACTCGAGAAAGAACTGCTTGCCCTTTCACCGACCGAACTGGCCGAGGCTGCCTTGGCGAAGGGTGATGCTAACCGCGGAAAGACGATCTTCTTGACGTCAGCCGCCGCCTGCGCCACCTGCCACATGCCTCCGGCCGGCGGTGTTCAGCTGGGACCGAAGCTCGATGAACTCAAGACGGTGCTCAGCCCCGAGCAGCTTGTCGAGTCGGTGCTCTACCCGTCAAAGCTGATCGATAAGGAGTACCGTCAGGTGACCGTGATCACCGCCGATGGCCGACAGCAGACGGGCCTGCGGGTTTCTGAAAGTGCCGATGAGATCGTGCTGCGGAACCTGGCCCAGTCGACCCCGATGGCGTTCCGCAAGGCCGACATCGACGAGGTGTTTGAGTCACCTGTCTCGCTGATGCCGGAACACCTGGTGCGGCAACTGAAAAACCGCCAGGAGTTCAACGACCTGATGCGGTATGTGCTCGAGGCCCGCAAGCGATAGGTGCCGCCGGCACGGCCTTTGCCATGGTCGCGGCCCTATCAATGCCGGAGGTGGGACTTGAACCCACACGCCCTTGCGGGCAACGGATTTTGAGTCCGTCGCGTCTGCCATTCCGCCACTCCGGCCGGGAAGACCGAGCGTACGCTCCTGCGGCCAATTTTGCCAGCAGCGGCCTCGCCGCCGCGGGATGGCGTCTGATACCGTACGAACGCCATGGATGTCTATGTCTGCGAAGATGAGATTGTCGCCACGCTGGGCCCGGTCGCTGTCGCCCGCCCAGCCTGCGATCTGTCGATCGGCGGCGGCAGCCTGGTCGACCTGCTCGGCCACTTTGGCCGGGTCCACAGGGTGCTCCGCCCCTACCTCAGGTATTACCTGGCCGCCCTCGATGGAATGCGGGTGCCGCACTGGGGAGGGCCACCAGAGCCCGTGCCTGACCCCCTCATCCGATCGCGGCATGGCGAGACTGTGCTGCTCGTCAATGCCCGGCTCGTCCCGAGCCGGCCAAACCTAATTGCGTTGCGAACACTCGTTGAGGCAGGCCGCCGGGGCGTGGTGCTAGCTGATGAAACCGTCGCCGCGGCGATCCTCCACCGCGATGCATCAGCCGCCAATACCGATGCTCAGCTGCTTGACCAGTTGGTCGCCGGTAGCCTGCCGCTGGCCGTTGTCGCCACCGAGGCCGGGCTGCCCAGAATCGAGGCCTTGCTCACACTGCTCACCAGTCCAGGCGATCTGCTTGATGCCCACGAAGACTCCCTCGAGGAGATGCTGGCAGCTGCCATTGATTCCGGCCAATACGTCGAACAGCGGCCTGGTCTCTATCTTGAAAAGGTCAGCACCAAGGAACTCGTACCACAGGTGGACAATTTCGTCTCGATTCGGGGTGGCCCGGTGCTGATCGATGCGGCCGCCGAGATCGGTCCGTTCTGCTGCCTGGACGGTCCGCTGCGGATCGGTCGACATACCAAGGTGCACCCCCGCAGCTGGCTTGGTCCGGGGACCGTTGCCGGCCACGACTGCCGACTCGGCGGCGAGATCTCGGCCAGCGTGATTGAGCCATTTTCCAACAAGGCCCATGCCGGCTTTCTCGGCCACAGCCATCTTGGCAGCTGGGTCAACCTCGGCGCCGGCACCATTACCGGCAACCTCAAGTACAGCTATGGCACGGTTCGGCTGCAGGGCCCAAACGGCGACACCACTGACAGCGGCCGGCAATTCTTCGGCTGCCTCGTCGGTGATTTTTCCAAAACGGGCATTCAGACAACGCTGCCCTGTGGCGGCCTGATTGGCCCGGCGGCCACTGTAGAGGGCCGTATTGCTGGTCCGGCTGCTCCGTTTGCCACCGCCATCGCCGGCCTGCCAGAGGGCACCCGGGCCACCGTCGAGCAAGTGGCAACCGCCCTGAGCCGGATGATGGCCCGCCGCGGCATTGCCTTCCACGAGGCCGACCGGGCCCTGCTTGCTGCCTTGGCCGAATAGCGGTGCGGTTTTCCACCGCTGCGACAATGGCTTCGGTCTGTTAGGGTGAGCGGTGACGAGCGGTTCCTCTGAAAGCGGTGTCGCCAACCACCACTTTCGCCTGAATTCCCGCTCCAACCGAAAGGAATTCCGATGTCAGTTACCAGCAGCTACCAGCAGAGCTCGTTCGCCCTCTCCTTCGAGCTCTTTCCCCCCAAGACCGCCGAGTCGGAAGCCATGCTCTGGCGGACTGTCGATGAACTGGTGGGGTTTGAACCACGATTGATCACCTGCACCTACGGCGCCGGCGGCTCGACGCAGAGCAAGACCCTCGAGATTCTCGACGGTGTCCGCAGCCGCCATCCGAATATCGCCGTGGCCAGCCATCTGACCTGCGTCGGCAGCAGCGTTGATCAGTTGCGCGCGTACCTCCGCGAGGCGGAATGCCACGGAGTGACAGCCATTGTTGCGCTCAGAGGCGATCCGCCCAAGGGAGAAACCTCTTTCACGCCGGTGGCTGACGGCCTGCAGTATGCCTCAGAACTGGTCGCCCTTATTGCGGCTGAATTTCCCTCTTTCGACATTCTGGTTGCCGGCTATCCCGAAACCCACCAGGAGGCGATCAGCCCCGAAGCTGACTTGGCATTCCTCAAGGAAAAGTGTGACGCCGGCAGTGACGTGGTGGTGACACAGCTGTTCTACGATAACGCCGACTTCTTCCGCTTCCGTGACCGCTGCACCGCCATTGGCATCGAACAGCCAATCATCCCAGGCCTGATGCCAGTGACCAACTATGCCCAGATTCAGCGGATCGCCAGCCTCTGCAAGGCCCGGCTTCCTGATTCATTCACTCGAGCTTTCGAAGCTGCCGGCGATGACACCGAAGCCCAGTTCGAAGCGGGTGTCGAATATGCCTCGCGTCAGGCCGAAGAACTCATCGCCGGCGGCGTCCCCGGCATCCACCTTTACGTCCTCAACAAATCACCGGCGGCCATCCGGGTGCTTGAGCAGGTTGGCCTGACCCGCTCATAGGCAGCTGCGGCGATCTGCCTTAGCCCTGCCGTGGCGGCAGATCATCATCCATGGTGCTGATGTAGCTGCGGAGCCGCTCCAATTCATCGCTGACATGCCGTAGTTTCAGCATGTTTTCAACTCGCTTCACCAGCTCGACCTTGTTGACGGGCTTGGAGAGAAAGTCGTCGGTGCCGGCTTCGACAGCTCGTTCGATGTCGCCCAACTCACCGAGCGCGGTCACCATCAGGATCATGATGCCACGGGTGGCAGGGTCAGCCTTGAGCTGCTGGCAAACCTCAAAGCCGGAGAGCTTCGGCATCATGATGTCGAGCAGGATCACATCTGGCCGGAATGACGCCACCTTTGCGAGGGTGTCCTCGCCATCGATCGCTGTGTCGATCTGGCAATCAAGATCGGCCAGGTAGACCTCAAGTAATTCACGGTTGGGCTCGTTGTCGTCCGCGATAAGAATCTTACTTGTTTCGGACTTGGCAACAGGGGCTTCAGTGGGTGGCATAGGCGGGCGCTGAACAGAATCGGGGGGTATAGTGGCAGGATCCTGCCGGCTGATCAGGGGATTTGGAAAACCGACTGACTTTTGACAATCGCAAAATCATCTGGAAATGTGTGAAAAGCCTGAATCAGCAGGCTTTTGGAACGCGTTTCGATGTTCATCCAACTGACCGCACCGATCGCCAGCCGACCGCCGGCTGCAAAACGGTGAAACAGCCCCTGGCTGATGCCGTCGGCGCAGAGTTCTTGCTGAAAGTTCCAGAAAACATCCGGGCGAACCCGTTCCAGCTGAAAGCATGTTTCGTAGCAGACGCCACTGGCACACTCGAGGGCATCGGTCTGCTCGCCTTGAATGGCGTGGGAAAGCAGCCGGCGTTTCTCCGGGACCGGTTGATCTGACGAGGTCGCCACCTCGCTGAGCGTGAGCCCGCCTGCCCGCCAGCAAACGACATGTCCACTGTCAGTGATCGACACATCTGCGGTGTACTGGCCCCGCTCCAGACGCCTCACTGCATACTGCTGAAACAGTTCCGGATGCAGGGACCTTCCGTACAGCTGAAAAACCAGATCGGTGGCTTTTGGACGAACTGAAATCACAGCGTCGAATATCCTGGCAGCTTAACTGTTTTCCAACCAGTGAGCCTGCATTTCTGCACCGGCAGTATATCGGGTTGGGCAGGGACCTCCCAATGTTTGGTCGAAAGCCCCCGAAAGCGGCCGGTTCGCCAGCACGGGCCGCACCGGCTTCCATATTTCGGCTCAACACAACGCAGACTCTCGCGCAAGCATGCAAGCAGATGCACCAACAGCGAGCGCGTTCCACCCCCAACTGCGAAGAGTTTTGATCAAGCTTGACAGGACGTTTTTGCTCAACAGAATGACCCCTCATCAGCCGCACGTTGGCTCATCGCAACGACGATCGAGACTTTGATCAAGCAGGTAGCTGAGAAGGCTCCATTGAGTTTTTCTGCTCACTGTCTGGTCGGGTGGAGGAAAGGCGATCAGCTCCACTGCTGAAGAAACATGCGGGAAAACCGCACGAGGTGCTGGTGGGCGTAGGAGGGCAATCGAGAGGGCGTCTGAGAACATCGCTTCAAGACACAGGGGGGCGGCGAGTGAGGGATCGACAGTCGACGGCAGCCGTCGTGGCTTGGATGTCCCCCCCGTTCTTAAAGTGGTGAACTCCGAAAATGACACCCGTCTCACGGCCAACTTGCCTCAGCAGTCCGCTTCGTCCGTAAGATAAGGACAGGCAGATGGGCAGATTACTGAGGGCAGGACGTCGCTGCGATGGAACGTGACGGTGGGGTGACTGGCGCTGGGGCCGTTCGGCCACCATGCAGTTTTGCAGGTGGCCGGTCGGCTGGCGGGTTATCAGATCAAACCGCTGGCAGGACAGCTACCGTTGCTGTTACGGCTGACACACCAGTCCGGTCCCTGATTGGGTGCGGCGCCAACCTCGGTTGCCCGCGCGAACAGCTCAATCAGGCGATCGACATGCTCAGGTATATGCCCGGCATTGCGTTGCTTGAAGTCAGCCAGTTCATGGAAACACGGCCAGTCGGTGGCCCGCCGGGGCAGCCCGCCTACCTGAACGCGGCCTGCCTGATCGAAACGAGTTTTGAGCCGGAAGACCTGCTGGAGATGTTGGCGGCAATCGAAAACACCCTCGATCGCCGCCGCGAACAGCGGTGGGGACCCCGCAGCATCGATCTTGATCTGCTGCTGCACGGTGACCGCATTATCGAAAATGAACGGCTGCAGCTTCCCCATCCCCGAATGACAACCCGCAGGTTTGTTCTCGAGCCGGCAGCGGAAATTGCCCCAGACCTCCAGCACCCCCAGGCAGGCTGCACCATCGGCGATCTGCTTGAGAACATTTCGCAGCGACACCTGCATGTGGCAGTCGTTGGTGTCCCTGGCAGTGGTTGCCCCGAGGTTGCCTCTGCCGTTGCCGACGTCACCCTCTCCAGGCAACTGCATGCACCAGCGGCCCTGCCGATTGCTGGTCGGCCGGCTCGTGCGGCGGTGGAAGCGACGGCCTTTTGGCACGAGACGCTCAGGAAGTACGCCGCACCACTCAAACGATCTGGCTGGCCGAGCGATCCGCACGGCACGGTTGCTGACTATTGGCTAGAGACCGTTCGGCTGGCTGCCGAACGCTTCCTTGGCCCAGCTGACCGCCAGGAGTTCCTAACGGCATTCAACCGTCTTGCTGGCGGAACCGTCCCACCGCATATCGTGCTTTTCCTCGAAGTTAGCCGTGACGCCCTCCAAGAACGCATCCGCTACTGCCGTCAGCCGAGCCGACAGAGTGACATCTTCGCCGACCTTGTCTGCTCAGGCTTACCCGCAACCGATGAAGCCGATGCCTTGCGTGCGTTGCAGGATGATCTGAAGTGCTGCCTCGCGGGCGGCTCCATTTCCCGTCCCAAGGCGGTCATCCGACTCGATGCCGATGACCTGGGGCGAGCGGTCAACGAGGCGGTCGCCGCCATCGAGGCGATTCAATGACGGCCGGCCCGTCGGTGATCCATACAAGCGGTGCAATTCGTGCCGAAGTGCTGGCCGCCCGGGCCGCTGGTCGGCGGGTCGGATTTGTCCCCACCATGGGCAGTCTGCATGCCGGCCACACCAGCCTGGTGGAACGGGCGCTGGCCGACTGTGACGACGTCGTTGTCTCAATTTACGTCAACCCGACCCAGTTCGGCCCCCACGAAGACTTCGACCGTTATCCCCGCAATCTTGCCGCTGACTGCCAACTGCTCGGCCAGCAGCGGGTCCGCTGGGTATTCGCACCGGACACCGCCGAGATGTATCCCCCTGGCAACGCCACCCGCATCGAGGTGGCCGGACCGGCCGAACCGTTCGAGGGTCGGCTGCGGCCGGGACATTTCAGCGGTGTGGCGACGATCGTCTGCCGGCTGTTTCAGGCCGTCCCTGCCGATGCTGTATATTTTGGGGCGAAAGACTGGCAGCAGACGCTGGTGATCAAACAAATGGTCCGCGATCTCGGCCTTCCTATTGAGATCCATGTCTGCCCAACCGTACGAGAACCCGACGGCCTGGCCATGAGTTCCCGCAATGCCTACCTCACGAGCAAACAGCGCCAGCAGGCCAGGGCATTGTCGCTTGCCCTTGAACAAGCCCACGTTGACTGGCTGGCCGGGGCATCGGTCGCCACCATTACTGAAGGCATGTCCAACGCACTCGACGCGGCGGGCATTGCCATCGACTATGCCGCGGTGGTTGCGGCCGAGACGCTCGAACCGCTGGAGCACCAGCCGCTCGAAACAGCCGCCATCGCTCTGGTCGCCGGCCGGCTGGGGCAGACTCGGCTGATCGACAACCTGCCACTCTCGCCTCGCGGAGGTGCGACGTGCTGACCACGCTCTTCCACATTCCGTCGCGGATTGAATTGGCCGGCCTGTCTCTGCCGCTCGTGGGCTGGGGGCTGCTGCTCGCTGTCTGGGCGTTGATCGGCCTCGCCGCATTGGCTTGGATCGGCTGGCGGCAGGGAATGGCCACGGCAGTCCGATCCCTGGTCCCTCCACTGGTCGTCAGCGGAGCAATCATCGCCTGGGGGCTGCCGGCTCTCGATGATGGTCAGGGAGTGCCTATTCGGGGCTATGGCGTCATGCTGCTGGCTGCGGCCGCTGCGGGCACCTGGCTGTCGATCGTTCGCGGCCGGGCCGTCGGTATCGATGCCGACACCATCGTTGGCCTGGGACTGGAGGTTTTTCTAGCGGGACTGGTCGGGGCCCGCCTGTTCTACGTAATTGAATACCACGAACAGTTCTTTCCCCCGGGTCGCAGTCTGGTGGCGGCAATCCCGGCCGTGCTCAACATTGCCGCCGGCGGACTGGTTGTTTTCGGTGCCGTACCAACCGCCGCCCTGGCGGCTTGGTGGTTCGCCCGCCGAAGGCGGTTGCCCCTCTTGCAACTGGCCGACTGCATTGCCCCAGGGTTGCTGGTAGGGCTAGCGTTGGGACGAGTCGGCTGCTTTCTCAACGGCTGCTGCTACGGCGGGCTCTGTGATCTTCCCTGGGCGATGCGATTTCCAGCAGGCAGCCCCCCCTGGTTTGATCAGGTGAGCAGGGGGCTGTTGCCACCGCCTGCTGCCGACAACGCTGGCCTGCCGACGCTGCCAATTCACCCTGCCCAACTCTACGCCGCCATCGATGCCGCGATCCTTGCCTGCCTGGCGATTGCCTACACACCATTCGCCAGACGCGACGGAGCAGTCTTTGCCCTCGTGCTAACGCTCCATCCGATCTCCCGGATCGTGCTGGAGCAGATTCGGGTCGACGAGCCGCCTGCTCTAGGAACGCCGCTGTCAATCTCGCAACTAGTCTCAGTGCTGCTGCTGGTCGCCGCTGGCGGACTCTGGTGGTGGCTGTCGCTGCAGCCAGCAAAAGCACGGCCTGCAACCGAGGCGGAGCCTCCGGCATGAAGCCCACTACCGACCACTCGGCTGTCCAGCCACCGGTGACAACGATTCGCTGCCGCGAGAACGGCCCGCTGGTGATCGAACTGCCACACGACGAGCAGGGCCGGCCGCTGGCTGCAATCAGGGTCAACGACCATCTTGGCCAGGCATTCCCGCTTCCAAGCCAGAAGCGGGCTGTGGCGTTATGCCGCTGCGGCCATTCAGGCACCCGCCCATTTTGTGACGGCTCGCATCGTGACTGCGGTTTCTTCGCGGGTGAAACTGCGTCGACAGACACGAGCTTGGCAAAACAGTCAAAAGCTGACGGCCAAAACAGTCCACCAGAGGGGGGCGAGGCTGATTCTGCTGAACAGAGTGGCTCTTCCTTTCGCCAAAAACCTTCCTCTGGAAGGGATTGAACTGTTTCCAGAAGGGGTTTTCAGGGATCCAAACCAGTCCAACGATATGGACTCGCCTGCAAGATATCGGTAACTTTTTAGATTGTTACGGAAAACAGCTGCTGCGAGGTCCTTCAAGAAGCGTTCATCTGTGAGCGGACCGTTGTAAGTCGCTCTCGCTGACCTGCCTGCCGGACCCCCGCCCTACATCGCAATCGAATCACACTTGGTTCGAACCGAGGCGCAATGTCGCAAAAACCTGGATTTTACGAACGGTACAGTGTCTGGATTCTTGCCGTTCTGGTCTTTTTGCTGCCCATGGTCGTGGTGGGGGCAATCAAGGCCAAAGGGAACAACCGCAATGATGTGAAGGGCTGGCTGCCGCTGGAGTATCCAGAGACGCAGACCTATCGCTTCTTCCGCCAAAACTTCCAGGGGGAGGAATTCATCCTGGTCAGCTGGGATGGCTGCACCATGGCTGACCCCCGCCTGGAGCTGCTGGCCCGGAAACTCCTGCCGCCACCGGAAGAAGCCTCCCGTATCAACCGGCCGATTTATTTCAAAACGGCGCAGACCGGACCTCGGGCCGTCGAGCAGATGACCGACGAGCCGCTGAACCTCGACCCCGATGAGGCAGTCGACCGGCTGACCGGTGCCCTGATTGGCGACCAGCCAGAGGACACCGGGGCCGAGGGCTCATCTGCCGACCAGCCTTCCCAATCCCGACGGCAGGTGGCCAAGGTCGATGATCTACAGACCTGCCTCGTCCTGACGCTTTCCGATGCTGCCCGGGCCAATTTGCATGGTGCGATTGACACGATCAAGGATGTGGCGGTCGAGGAGTGCGGCATTCCCGAGAAAACGCTGCACATGGGCGGCCCACCGGTCGACAACGTCTCGATCGACCGGGCGGGCCAGACGAGTGTCACGCTCTTGTTCGGGCTGTCGCTGGTGGTTGGATTTTTCGTGAGCTGGTGGAGTCTGAAGAGCAAGATGCTGGTCGGCCTCGTGCTGGCTTCCGGCGTCTACAGCATGTTTGCCAGTCTGGCGATCGTCTGGTACTCGGGCTACCCAGTCGATGCGATCCTGCTAACGATGCCGTCGCTGGTCTACGTCGCCACCACCAGTGGAGCGATTCACCTGGCCAACTACTACCGTGACCAGTTGGCTGAAACCGGCGTGCAGAAGGGAGCCGCCGGTGCATCTGTTCATCACGCCCTGCTGCCGCTCTCGCTGGCGACGGGCACCACGGCCGTCGGCCTGGCAACGCTGGCAGTGAGCGAACTGGTGCCAATCAAGATGTTTGGCATCTTTTCCGCAATCGGGGTGGTGGTCAGCTTCGTCATCCTGATGACGTTGATGCCCGCCTGTCTCGAACTGTTCCCACCAAAGCTGCGGCTGGGAGCCACGGCATCGGATGAAGATGAAGATACCTGGCGGCCAATCGAAGAGAGCCCCTGGTGGCGGGTTGGCCAGTGGATTACCAGGCACAACATCGCTGTTGCCACCGTCTGCCTACTAGTGATGGCAGGCATTGGGTACGGCATGACCCGGGTCGAGAGCAGCGTCCAACTCATGCGGCTGTTCTCCCCGCAGGCCCGCATCAGGCAGGACTATCGGTGGCTTGAAGACAAGCTTGGGCCGCTGGTGCCGATGGAGATTCTGATCCGCTGTGATCAGGAGCAGTGCGACCTGAACTTTCTTGAGCGGATGGAGTTGGTCGATGAGATCCAGCGAGAGATCGGCGACCTCGACGAGGTTGGCAGTTCACTCTCAACCGTTACCTTCGGTCGCAGCCTCGACGCTGGCGGCGGTGGCCTCGGTGGTGCGGCGGGCCGCGTCTTCGGTCTGACTGCCCGGACCCGCCGCAGCGTGCTCAACCGGCGGCTGATCGCCCACCGTGATGAGTTCCTCGACGGCGACTATCTTCGGGAAGCAAAGTTTGAAGATGAAACCGGTGTTCGTGAGCAGGAACTCTGGCGGATCAGTGCCCGGGTCAGTGCCACCAAAGAGGTTGACTATGCCGACTTCAAACGCGACCTGCAGTCCCGGATCGATCCGATTCTGGCACGTTATGAAGATGACGGAGTCAAGGGTGTGTCGGTCGATTACACCGGCCTGGTGCCATTGGTCTACAAGGCCCAGCACTCACTGCTCGACGGCCTAATCGTCGGTTTCATCAGCGACTTTGCAATCATCGTGCTGGTGATGGTCTTGCTCTGCCGAGCGGCTTCGGCGGGCCTTGTACTCCTGCTGCCTGCCGCCTTTCCGGCGGTGGTTGTCTTCGGTGGCATGGGGTGGGGTAATGCAATCCTCAAGGGACTTGGCACCGGTAACCTGCTGATCGATATCGGCACCGTGATGGCGCCCAGTGTCGCCCTTGGTGTGACGGTCGACGATGTTGTCCACTTCATGCTCTGGTTCCGTCGGGGGATTTCTGAAGGGATGGACCGCAAGGCGGCGACCATGCTCGCCTATAAGGGCTGTGCCCGGGCGATGTATCAGAGCTGGGGGGTGATTGGCATTGGGCTCTCAGTCTTTTCTTTGTCCCCGTTTGGCCCCACCCAACGATTCGGCCACATGATGCTGGCGATGCTGACCGTCGCGTTGGTTGGCAACCTGGTGCTCCTGCCGGCACTCCTGGCGGGTCCGCTGGGTGACATTTTTGGCTGGAGCGTATTACGGCTCAACAAGAAGCGGGCCGCCAAGCAGGATCGCCGCCGGGTGAAGACCGAACCAGGGACAGATGCCCTGCCGCAGCCCCACGTGTTGCCGGAGCCTGCCACCAAGCAGATTGCTCATGCCTGATGAGCCAGCCGGGTCTGAACCCCGGGAAGGTTTTCCGCAGGCTGCGGTCTTCGTAAAGCCGAAGCGGGCCCGACCGTTTTTCGGGCGTCACCCGTGGGTTCTCGAATCGGCCGTGCTTCGGGTCGAAGGTGACCCTGCCGGAGGCGACGCGGTCGATCTGGTCACCCATGATGGGCAGTTCATCGGCCGCGGGCTGTTCAATCCTGCCAGTCGGCTTCGGGTGAGACTCTATGGATTCTCAGCTGATGAACCGCTCGATGGAGGCTTCTGGGAATCGCGGTTGGAAGCGGCCGTTGCCCTGCGACGCCAGCTTGGCCTGCTGGGACCGCGGTCGGCCTGCCGCCTGGTCAACAGTGAGGGCGACGGACTTTCTGGACTCATCGTCGATCGTTACGCCGATTTCCTTGCCGTCCAACCGACGGCCCTGGCGATCGCTGAAAGACTGGAGCCAATCTGTGATGCGCTCCAGCGGCTCATCCAGCCCCGCGGCATTCTGCTGCGGGGTGCCGAGCGAGGCCTCGGGAAACTCGAGGGGCTCCACCTGGCTGACCGCCAACTCCGTGGCCAGGGGCCTGAAGGCCCGGTCTTCATCGAGGAACATGGCCTGAAGTTCGGCATCGACCTCACCGAGGGCCAGAAGACAGGCTCGTACCTCGACCAGCGGGAGAACCGGCAGGCCGTGGCCCGCTATGCAGCCGGCCGCCGGGTACTCGATATGTTTTGTTACGGCGGCGGCTTCGGTGTGGCTGCCGCAGTATCAGGGAAGGCCACCGCCGTGCTCTCGGTCGATTCAAGCGCAAAAGCCGTTGCCCTGGCCCGGGCCAACGCCGAGCTGAATGCTGCCACGACGATGCTGGTGGAGCAGGCTGATGCATTCGAGAAACTGGCGGCCCTGCGCGAGGCTGGTGAACGGTTCGGCATGGTCGTGCTCGACCCACCCAAGTTTGCCCGCAGCAGGGCCTCGGCAAGCGATGCCCTCCGGGCCTATCACCGCATCAACCGGCTGGCGGTTGAACTGCTCGAACCGGGCGGCACCCTTGTGACCTGCAGCTGTTCCGGCGCGATCAGCCGTGAAGACTTTCTGATGATGCTTTCAGGTGTCGCCCAGCGGAGCAATCGCATGCTGCAGCTCCTTGAGTGCCGCGGTGCCGCGGCTGACCATCCGGTGAATGTGCACTGCCTGGAGGGCGAGTACCTCAAGTGCGTGATCGCGCGGGTAGGCTAGATTCACGGATGGCTCGGGCCTCTGGCCCGAATTTTCTTGGGGCGAATGGAGTGAATCCAGCTTTTGGAACCAGCCGCTGGTGCTCTTTGACAACTCCCAGCGACCGGACATGGTGGCAAGCCCGGGGCTGCCGTTCCCGGCAGTCCCTGTCAGAGCTTGCGGAGCCGAGTGTACTCGTCGATTGTCACAGTGGTGAGTTCGCCGTCGTCGCGGGCGAGGATGAGGACATCGCTGTAGACCTTGTCGTCGGCATTCCGCCGAAAGTGCAGGCCGTGCCGACGCCGTTCACGGCGCAACACTTTCCCAACCGTCGTGGTCGTCCAGGTCGCGCTTGAGCCGACCGTCACCCCATGGACCACCACAACCCGGTCACCCGGTTCAAGCTGTTCATAAAGACCGCGTGTCGCCTGCTCGGCTGTGTTCATGGTGAACCCTCGGCTCGTTCAGGTGATGCCCTGAAGGGTCGTTAACGACCAGAAAGGGCCTCTCCGGAGATCGCTAGACTTCCTTGCTCTCAATCCACTGCATCATCTTCCGCAGCTGCCGACCGGTCGCGGTCAGCTGATGCTCCCGCTCACGGCGACGGGTAGCCTTGAACATCGCCGCACCGCCCCGATTCTCGAGAATCCAGTCGCGGGCGAATTCACCCGAGCGGATTTCGTCGAGAATCTTCTTCATCTCCGCCCGGGTTTCGGCGGTGATCACCCGTTTTCCACGAGTGTAATCGCCGTATTCAGCCGTGTTGGACACGCTGTATCGCATGTACTCAAGGCCACCCTGGTAGAGCAGGTCGACAATCAGCTTCATCTCATGCAGGCACTCGAAGTAGGCCATCTCAGGCTGATAACCCGCGTCAACCAGCGTGTCGAAACCGGCCTTAATCAGTTCCGAAACGCCGCCGCAGAGCACGGCCTGCTCACCGAACAGGTCGGTCTCGGTCTCCTCGGCAATGGTGGTTTCAATCACGCCGCCGCGGGTGCCGCCAATGCCCTTGGCATAGGCCAGCCCAATTTTCTTGGTCTCCTCCGAAGCCCCCTCACCTAGCGCGATCAGGCAGGGCACTCCACCCCCCTTCACGTACTCACTGCGGACGAGGTGGCCGGGTCCCTTCGGAGCAACCAGCAGAATGTCATGCCCGGCCGGCGGCTCGACCTGATTGAAATGAAAGTTGAAACCATGACTGGCCATCAACACGGCACCCGGCTTGAGATTGGGCCGGATGGCCGCCTTGTAAACGTCTCCCTGCAGTTCATCAGGCAGCAGAATATTCACCAAGTCGGCCTGCTTCACCGCATCCTCGACCGACAGCGGCTCAAATCCGTGGCTCTTGGCCAATTCGTAGTTAGGGCCGCCCGGCCGCTGGGCAACAACCACGTTGAGGCCACTGTCCCGGAGGTTCTGGGCCTGGGCATGGCCCTGGCTACCGTAGCCAATGATGGCAATGGTCTTCCCCGAGAGGTCGGCGAGGTCGGCGTCAGCTTCGTAGTAAATCGTGGCGGGCACGGTGGGCTCCTTGGCGGGTCGTCGGTCTGAAAAAGAAAAGTTGTTCGAATGCGTTCAGTCGGGCTGTCTGCCACTGCGGGGGTTTGGCACTCAAGCCGGCGACACCAGCGGCTCCATCAGCCGGCAGCCGCAGCCGGGGCGTCGTCCTCAACCTCGTTCGGGCCGCTCCCACGAACCATGGCGATGCGACCGGTTCGGACAAGCTCTTGAATTCCCAGCGGCCGCACCAGGTCGATAAAGCCCTCAATTTTGCTCTCGGTGCCGGAGATTTCGACAATCACACTGTCAGCGGCGACGTCCACCACCCGGCCGCGGAAGATTTCTGCCAGTTCTTTCACGTTCGAGCGGGCCGGTCCGGCCGGGGCCGACACCTTGATCAGCATGAGATCGCGTTCCACATAGTTACGGGAACTGATATCCATCACGCTGACGACGGTGACGATCTTCTGTAGTTGTCGCCGCACCTGTTCCAGTACTCGGTCGTCACCCCGCAGCACGAAGGTCATTCGCGAAAAGCCCGAGTCTTCTGTTTCGCCAACGGCCAGGCTATCGATGTTGTAGCCGCGGGAAGCGAGCATGCCTGACACGTGGGCCAGCACGCCGGGCACATTTTGAACTGTGGCGGAAAGAACGTGTCGCATCTGCGCGGTCAATGGCCTGGCAAACCATGAAGGCCTGCAGACCGCTGACCCTCTGAAGAAGGGGGCGGGAGACGAAGCCCCAGAGTCTAATTTCAGGAGACAGCCTAATTCAAGCCGCCAGGCTGAGCGGCCGGGGCAGTTGCCTGATTGGGCTTGGATCCACCGGCAAGCGAACAGCATTGCGTTGACATCCCCCAGAAATGACCGATATTGTGCAGTGCTGCCAATACCGGTCACTTCCGGAGGGCGGTCGTGACACCCCAGGCTGGTGCACGGATTTTCTCGGCCTCAACAGAAAGCGAATCCCTCCGTGTCGACTGCTCTTGCTCAGGAACTCATCGAAGCCGGTGTGCACTTCGGCCACCGTTCAAGTCGCTGGAACCCAAAAATGCGGCCTTACATCTTTGGCCGCAAGAATCTCATTCACATCATTGACGTCCGCGAAACCATCCGCGGACTGCTGCGGAGCCGCAAATATCTCAAGCAGGTCGCTGCCACTGGCAGTCTGGTGCTGTTTGTCGGCACAAAGCGTCAGGGGCAGGAGGCAATTGCCCGCGAAGCGAACCGCTGCGGCATGCCTTACGTCAGCGACCGTTGGCTGGGCGGCACCCTGACCAACTTCCGTACCATTCGTAATCGGTTGGCCCGCCTCGAGGAGCTTGAAGAACTGCTGCCCTCGGATGCCTTCCACTCATACTCAAAAAAGATGCAGTCGTCGCTGCGGCGCGAACACCGCAAGATGCTGCGAAATCTTGGCGGCATCCGCACGCTCTCGCGGCTACCGGAGTGCCTGGTGGTGTTTGATCCGAAAAAAGAGAAAAATGCGATCAACGAGGCCCGTAAGATGGGCATCACCACCGTCGCCCTGATCGATACCGACTGCGACCCTGACGTCGTTGACCTGCCGATCCCCGGTAACGACGACTCGATCCGCTCGATTGAATTGGTAGCGGCCCGCCTGGCCGACGCCATTCTGGAGGGCAAGGCAAGCCTTGAGGCCGCCAGCCAGACATCGGGCGAAGGCAAGGACACCGCTGCCAAGCCGGCCCCCCGGGCCCGCGGCAATGTTGCCCCGCCGGCTCCAAAGCCGGCCAAGGCCTGACCTGTCTGGATGTGACCGCGTTTCCTCGGCGGATTGCCGCTCACCTGTCGCCAGGCAGGCGGGTTCGTTGCTGAGCGGTCCGTTCACCGTTTCTTCTTTTCCCGACAACACTCTTCACGAAAAAGGAACAATTCTGATGGCAGCAATCACCGCCGCCGCAGTCATGGCCCTGCGCGAAAAAACAGGCCTCCCGATGATGGAGTGCAAAAAAGCACTGACCGAATGCGGGGGCGACACCGATCAGGCCGTCGAATGGCTGCGAAAGCAAGGCATCAAGACCCAGGCCCTCAGGGCCGACCGCGAAACCTCGATGGGCCGTCTGGCGGTCTATACGGACCTCGAAAAAGGCGTGGGGGCAATGATCGAACTGAAGTGCGAGAGCGCTCCGGTGGCCAACGGACCGGAGTTTCAGGCACTGGCCAATGACATGGCCAAGACGCTCGCCCTCGGACCGGGCGCGGCGAGCCCAGACGAACTGCTGGCCCAGAAAAGCACGGACCATCCAGAGAAAACCCTGAACGAACTCAAAGACGATCTCTTCAACCGAATGCGCGAAGTGTTCGAGCTTTCGCGGATCTGTCGGATCGACAACCCCTGCGGCGGCTATGCCCACCACGATGGCTCGAAGGCCGCGATTGTTGCGGTTTCCGGCAACGCCACCGGTCCACAAGCAGCCGAAGTGGCCAAGGACATCGCCATGCACATCGTGGCCCTTTCCCCACAGGCAATCGCCAAGGAAGACCTCGACCAGGAAGTCGTGAACAAGGAACGTGAAATCCTTACCGAGGCGGCCCGCAAGGAAGGCAAGCCCGAAAACATCATTGAGAAGATGATCGATGGCCGGCTGCGAAACTTCTTCAGCCAGTGCGTGCTGCTCGAGCAGCCTTTCGTGAAGGATGACAAGCAGACCGTCGGCAAACTTGCCAAGGGTGCCGGGCTTGAAGTCCAGCAAATGGAGCACTGGAAGCTGGGAGGGTAGCTAGTTGTACGTCTCAACAGCCATCCATGGCCTGTTGAGACTGGGGCGGCTTGGGCACGAAGCCAAGGTTCGTGGCCAGCCGCAGGGCCCGGCATCCTGCCGGGCT
>Ga0114919_10001603_pt1 | contig 18078 bp, 15 predicted proteins | sample BlataG_FD_88682 | JGI IMG/M metagenome (GOLD analysis project Ga0114919, IMG submission 88682) | Deep subsurface microbial communities from Black Sea to uncover new lineages of life (NeLLi) - Black_00105 metaG | ecosystem: Environmental > Aquatic > Marine > Oceanic > Sediment | place: Atlantic... | reverse complement strand
TACCGGCTGGTTCCTGTAATTTCGAAGACAGCACAGTGATTGAGCGTATATCTTCATAATCAGGTTGCCGTGCCGTGCAAGTGGGGCCTTTACGTGTTATAGCCGCCGAGTCTGGGACTGCGTGACTGACACAGACTCTTAGTATTCGTCAGGCCAAGTGCCTCAATACTTGATACTCGATTCTCGTCTTTGCAAATAATGATTATTTTATGCTTTGCGTTTTCTCAACAAGGCCAGGCCGCCAAAGCCAAGAAGCAAGAATGTGGCCGGCTCAGGAATAGCTGAAGTTAAACGACCTCTGAAGTAATCTCCCCTGCTCTCCACTACTAGTAGGTCGTATGCACCCGTCTCCCAATCATCCACAACCAGAGCGGTTGTGGGCAACGCATCACTGGAAAGCGCATCCAAAGAAGGATAGCGAGCTTTAAGCCACAAACGAATGTATGCTATTGAGACACCATTGGAAAGTGGTAGATTGTTTTCACTTATCCACTCAAAGCTGTCATAAGGCACTACGGCCAAAAAATTGTTTCTTATTTCAACAAGAAAATCAACGTTGTCAGGGTCGGTCATAAACACAAACCCGCCGACATTCAGCGAGACACCACAGGGGGTATCATAGTGCTCATAAAGCCCAACGGTTGGATCTGGATTTAAGTCCGGCGTTGAAGTATCGTAGGTATATGTTCCCGTTATAATATCATCGACATTTATCCTTCCTTCGAAGAGACCACTGCGGTCATATACCCCTGTTACTTCGGCGGTAATACTTATAGTTATTAGTGTAGCATCAGCCCTCGGCACGCAAAAAAATAACCCGCACATTACCACAGCCAGAATTAAGATATGTTTTTTCGTCATTGTTTATCTGCCTCCCATTACTATATCTCAGACTCAATTAATAGATATTTTACACAAAAACCTCATAAAAAGCAAGTTTTTTCTATATTTTGGGACAATAGATACTCGATGCCTCTGTCATGCTGTCCGTAAGGACTCCATAGGAGAGCCAAAAGGCGCTTCATTGACCAGCAGTTTGATGCCATTATTAATTTTATGCAGGCCGACGGCCGATTCTACCTCGGCAAATTGAGCGGGAGACATTTAACTCGTAGCTCGGAGCCGGATGCTCGATGGCGAAACCGGTTGAGACAGCCGGCGAAAGGGCTGCAAAAAAGGCTGATTCTGTCTGAAAAAACCGGATTAAGCACACTGCGGGAAGTGCCGATATAATACAGTTGTGGGGTATTGTCGCCTCTTTATGGGGTTGTAGCGTACGCAAGCGGCAAATAAAGAAAAAAGTTGCTTTCGATTTTGCGCTTGTGAGCTTCTAAATGGGGGCCATAATTATAAATACAAAAATGCTAATTCTGCTCCAATTATTTGCTATGGTAGCTGTGTTTGGGGCCACTTCGTTCTTCTTTGTTAAGAGTATGGGACAGCAGGGAATGGTAACCGGGATTCTCTACACTATAGAAAACTCATCGGCTGTAGTTGACGGCCAAGTAGTCCACGAAGGGGACACAATATACGGCGTGAAGGTCGTTAAAATAGAAAGGTCCACCGTTGAATTCAAAAAGCACGGCGACAGGTGGCGGCAAAGGGTGCGGCAGCGGCCAAGTCCCTACTGGCAAGAACCTGATTAGTATCTGTTGGGCAAACAGTGTTTGTCATTGCTGCGAAGGCAGCAATGACATAGCAAGATTGGCTTTCCGCAGCAGGAGCTAATAAGTGCATCGTTCAAAAAATTCTGTCAACGATGAATCTTGCGCCAAGGAATATGTCCACGGCCATCGCTGAGGCCAGGATGGCCCAGCGCAAGGTTCTGATGCGCAATTTTGCACGAGCCATAAAGAAAATGATAGCGGCTGCAATTGCCCCGAGTATGTACATCACAGCGGTTTGAACGAAAAGCCGGGCGTATCCAGCCGCAAGACCTGCGAAAACCTGGAAGTATTTTGTTGCCAGCAGCAGTGTTACAATAGCAAATGTGCCCATAATTATTGCGGTTGAGAGGATCCATTTTCTGTCGGCTGAGCCGGCCGAGGCCAGACCCTGCATCCCCACCCCCACAAGCACCGAGCAGCACAGAACGGGGACAGTCAGCCAGATAATCGGGCTGACGCTGGAGAACACATAGCCAAAGGCGGATATCGAGCTTGCGTTAAGCAAGGGTTGACACAGGGCCAGTATCACCCCGAGGCAGAAGACAATCATCGGCCCGAATCGCCGGGCCGCGAACAGCATCGAGGCGCCCATAATCAGCGCTGCTATCGGGATATGATAAAAGCCGAGCAGAGCTAAGCCTCGCTTTGTCGATACCAGCGGAGCGACCAGGCCGACCAAATCGGCGAACTGTAATTTGGTCTGCGTTGGGATTGCAAATAACCGGTAGTGTGCCGATACCTGGAAGAACAGCAGTATTGCCAGAAACGGCAGGGCCGAAAGCGGCCAGCTTAGCCAGCGCCACCGTGCTTTATGACCGGGTTCCCATCCCCGTCCTCGCGGGGACAAGTTTACCCCTGTGAAAGCAGGGGCTTTTCTTTTGCAAAATGGGGCTCGCCACGCCCTTGTGAAGGGCTGGTCTCGCCAAAATACAGCCGGACAAAACAGCCACGGCACGCTCGCAGCTAAAAGAGATGCCAACGGGTGGTAACAGGTCAAGCCGAGTGAAAAAGGCCCAAAGCCATAGACCGCTCCTGCAAAGAACGAGCCGGCAAATACAGATACCCATCGGCGAGACAAAACGTAGCAGCCCAGAGAAGCCAGGCAGACGTTTATCACCAGCAGGTAGTGTAATTTGTCGAAGTTTTTGAAATGCGGCTGAAACAAATAGACGGCGAAGCCGAGGTAAATAACCCCCGCCGCAACGAACTTGATTAAGCCATTGAGGTTTTTATTCATTGTGACTACAGCTTTGTTGCTGCTCAATTGATGGGTGTCATTGCGAGCGAAGCGAAGCAATCTCAATCTCAATGTAATGATAATGATTGAGATTGCCACGGCCATATTCTGCGGCCTCGCAATGACAACTCCTCAAATCACTTGCGACAAAGCACTACAGCTGAAAGTGCAAATTTAAGGACTACTTTTCCGGTGCCTGCTGTCGGTTTACTTTGAGGATTTCCCCTGTTGAATGTCACCAAGTCGAACGATAGCGTAAACCAATACTCCGAGCAGGCCGGTTAGAAGCGCAATCACTATCCATATACCGGAGCCGGAGTTCCGCCGGCGTATATCTTTGTAAACCCAGACCGCCACAAGGATGTGGACAACGAAACAGACGATGAGAAATGGAAGCATTGCTCCTTTGCGGTGGTGCGGGCAACAAGCCGGACGTCCTTGTGCTTCTCGTCTATGCTCAAGGTCAATGCTTCGTTGCTCCAACCCAAGTCCCTGCACTCTTCGATGGTGGTCCAATTCCGCTTCGCGCTCTTGAAGTTCCAACTCCATATTGCGCAGATGCATCTGGTGTTCTCTGTCCTCTTGTGGTCGGCCTCTGAACTCACCGGGCCTCTGGGAAAAGGCACTTGTTGAAACAAGCATAGTCATTAACACAGTAATAAAAAAATATCGCTTCATGTCCTATCTCCTATTTAACCTGTTTCCAAAACTTAATCATTTATTTTACAGCAGAATCCCTGTGATTTCCAACGGCTATATCGGCCTTTTCGATACCCTGCATTATTATTGAGTTTGCGTCACAAAACAATATCTTACTTTTGTTTTTCCTTAATTTGCAGTAAAACATTGCAGAATTTCACCAAATCAAGTTTAGTATCTGATGCAATAGAAGTTCAGCGGCGTAGCTGAGCACATCCGGGCGAAAAATATCGATTAAGAGGAAAGTGAATAGCCATGCGAACACAAACCAGACGGCAGTTTCTCAAAACAGTCGGCCTTGCAGCATTAGGTGCAGTTTCCCCGCAATCTGCCATATTGGCGGCCGACCCAAGCGTCCAAAAGCGGCCTAATATTTTGTTTATTATGTGCGACCAGCTCAACGCCAATGCTCTAAGCTGCTATGGCGGCCCGGTGGCCACGCCTAACATCGACCGAATCGCAGAGCAGGGAATTCGTTTCACTCAGGCCACCTGCACCACGCCCTATTGTTCGCCGACCCGCGCATCGCTCGTTACGGGTATGTATCCACACGCCCACGGTATCGTGTTAAATGTCAATTCCACAAGACAGCAGGGCATTGGCCCAAAAGGGGTTACTACGGAAAAGCTGCTCAATCAAGCAGGATATGTTACCCATCACTACGGCAAGTGGCATCTTGAAGGAGACAAGCTGCCGTACTATCCGGATATGTTCGGCATTCGGGAGTACAGAACGAAGATGACAGCAGTCTTCTCGAAAATACGTCGGCAGGACAAAGCCACCTGGATGAATTGGGGCGCCGGGGCGCTGCCGGTTGATATTTCGCCGGCTTTGCAAAAGCAGGTTGACGCTCTGGGCGACCGCTGGAAGGATGAGAGGTTTGCCGAGCTCATCACGAAGATGGGCAGACTCAAATTACCGCTGGAGCAGTGTTTTGATGTGCAGGTGGCCGATTACACCTGCCGAAGGCTCAAAGCGCTGAAAGACAGCAAGCCCCCCTTTATGGTAACCTGTTCGTTTGTCTGGCCGCACGACCCCAATGTTGTACCATCGCCTTACTATGAGGCCTTTGACCCGGAAAAGCTCGAACTGCCGGAGAATCGCCACGTTCGCGAACAGCGTTTTGAAAACAACTGGTCTCGTAAAATCGTCAGGGACCTCGGCGAAGTTGGATTACGAGAGTTTCTCAGAATTTATTATGCGACGGTCAAACTGATTGATGACCAGGTCGGCAGGATTCTCAAGACACTGGATGAGACCGGCAAAACCGACGAGACCGTCATTATTTTTACCGCCGACCACGGTGATATGATGGGCGGACATGGCATGGTCTGGAAATCAACCACTGCTTTCTACGAGGAGATTGTGCGTGTACCGCTCTTGATACGTTATCCGCGTAAATTCAGGTCCCGGCTGAGCGAGCTGGCCTTTGATTCGACTGACTTTATGCCGACCCTGCTGGAACTGGCCGGACATCCAATTCCCGAACAGGCCCAGGGCCAAAGTCTGGTTCCATTTCTGACAGGCCGGCGAGACATATCCCAGGCGAGACAATATAGCTTCTCCGAACGTGTCAGGGGAAATCCCCAGGGCAGACGAAAAGTCTTGCCGGGCACCAATGGCGACTTTATGGTCCGCGGCAGTGGCTGGAAATTCGCCCGCTACCAGGATGGCCAGGAGTATCTGTATAACCTCGACAAAGACCCCTCCGAGACCACAAATCTGGCCGAGAACCCAAAATACCGCCATCATCGTAATAAGCTTGCTGCTGAAATGGACAAATGGCTCGGGCGTACCGGCTGGCCGGGACAGTGAACAACCAACTAATCACGAGTGAGAGATTCTTTGTGGGTTCCCCAAACGCTATTCATCGGGTTCCCGCAAGGCGGGGGCCCGTTTGGGGCCCCTGAGAATTACTTTGGTAGTGCCTGTTGTTATTCTGCGTTAGAGTGTAACCGTTGTTTCTGCCAGCTTCTTCGCAGACGGTTTCTTTACATCCACTATCTCCATCGCGGGTTTCTGGCGAGCTATTCGGGGACTTTCGCCGGTCCAGCAATACAGACAGAGCTCTTCTTTCGGCCGGCCGATGGCCTTAACCATATCGTCCACAGTCTGATACCTCAGCGTTGATACGCCCAAATCGCCGGCAATCCATTCCACCATTTTCTCGTATTTTTCAGAACCTGCGTCGATATATTCCGACACGTCTTCGAGGTCGCTACCTTCCAGAGAGCGAATAGCCCTGCGGGCTGCAAGCTCATCGATGGAACGCGTGGAGAGATTGAACCGGCAGGGAAACATCAAAGGTGGACAGGCCGGCCTTACGTGTATCTCTTTGGCGCCGCAATCCCAGAGTTTTTTTATAGTGAAGTTCTTTAGCTGCGTCCCCCTGACGATAGAATCCTCACACACGACAATGCTGTTGCCTTCGATTACCTCTTTAATGGGGATGAGTTTCATCTTCGCGATGAGGTCGCGTCTCTGCTGCGAAGGTGGCGTATAACTTCTGCCATATCCCGGAGTGTATTTAACAAGGGGGCGTCTGAATGGTTTGCCTGATTCCATCGCATATCCTAACCCGTGAGCACATCCGGAATCCGGAACCCCCGAGACCAGGTCAATGTCAATATCCTTATCGCGTTTTGCAAGGCAGCGGCCGCATCTTTCCCTGACCGTTTCTACATTTATTCCTTCATAATTTGATGCAGGAAAGCCGGTATATATCCAGAGAAATGCGCAGATTTGGTTTGCATTTGCTCCGCCCGGTTTTCTTTGCACTATGCCGTCTTCGTTTATCAGGATTATCTCTCCCGGTTCGATGTGTTTTACGACCTCGAATTCGTTATTTGGAAAGGCACTGGTCTCGGCGGTCACCGCACACGCATCTTCCCGCCTGCCGGCAATGAGCGGCGTATATCCGAATCTGTCTCTCGCTGCGTATATTCCATCTTTATGCAGCAGCAGCAGTGAGCAGGAGCCCTCTATGACCTCAAACATCCTCTCTATCCCGTCTATCAAATCGCTTCCCCGGTTGATTAACTTTGCTATCAGCTCCGGGGTATTGACCGCTCTGTTGCTTACCTCACTGAAGGATATGCCCTTGGTTAGAAGTTGCCGCGCCAAATCCTCGGCGTTTTCCACGAATCCGCTGGTTACAATACAAAACGGCCCAAATCTGGAGTTCAGATAGATGGGCTGTTCGTCATAGTCGCTGATAACGCCGATGCCTTTATTGCCATTGATATGTTTGTAATCATCATAGAATTTTGACTTGAACTGGCTCTGGCTGAGGTTGTGTATCTGGCGGGTGAAACCTTCGCCGAGTACCGCTATGCCCCCGTATTCGGTTCCCAGATGCGAATGATAATCGGTGCCGTAGAAAAGGGTTTCTGCGCAATCCTTCTTCGATGCTACTCCAAAAATACCACTCATTTTTTACCTCCTAAAGATATGTCTGCGATTTACCATAGTAAATTTTATCGACACCGCTAAGGCCCTCGATTTCCACAGCATCGGGTATCAAGCATCGAGCTATTTAAGGATTACCTTGCCGGTGCCGGTCGTTATTCTGCCGATACGATAGACCTTTTCGCCGTATCTGGTCAATTTCTTTTTTATCGAATTGGCAAAATCCTCGGCCACTATCAGCACAAAGCCGATACCCATATTGAAGACCCTGAACATTTCATGCTCTTCAACGGGGCCTTTGTTTTGTATAAACGTAAATATCTTATGTCTCGGCCAGCTCGATTTCTTTATAACGGCATTACAATCTTTCGGCAGCACTCGCGGAATGTTCCCCACAAGCCCTCCGCCGGTAATGTGGGCCATCCCGTGAACGATGCGTTTGACCTTGTATTGCGACAGTACTTTCACTACCGAGCGGACGTAAATTCGCGTCGGCTCTAACAGCGCATCGCCAAGCACGGTGCCATCGAGTTCATCTAAGGTATCGGTCATTTTAAGAGCGGCTTTCTTAAAACAGATATTGCGAACAAGCGAGTATCCGTTACTGTGCAGCCCGCTTGAGGCCAGGCCGAGAATCACATCACCTTTGCGTATATTTTTTCCGGTGATGATTTTCTTGCGCTCGACCACCCCGACGGCGAACCCGGCCATATCGAAATCGCCCCTGGAGTACGTATCGGGCATTTCAGCGGTTTCTCCGCCGATTAAAGCACAGTCGGCCAGTCGGCAGCCGGCGGCAACACCCTTTACCAGCTCGGCGATTACTTTCGGCTCCAGCTTATTGACCGCAAGGTAATCGAGAAAAAACAACGGCTCGGCGCCGGCGGTGAGCATATCGTTGACGTTCATCGCAACCAGGTCAATCCCAACGGTGTCGAACTTTTTTATTTTGCCGGCGAGCTTGACCTTACTGCCCACGCCATCGGTGCAGGCCACAAGGACAGGACTTTTGTAATTTTTCTTGAAGAGTCGTTCATCGTAGTCCAGCCGAAACATCCCCGCAAAGCCACCTTTGAGGCCCATAACCCTCGGCCCGAATGTGCCGGCAACATACCCGCCGATTCGCTCGACCATTTCATCGCCGGCGTCGATACTAACACCGGCCTGCTCATAGCTGATGTACTTACTCATCTGTCTGAGGCCAATCATCAAACATATGCATTTGTTAGCGCTCCAGGGCGAACTTGTTCACAGGGATATCTACCGGTATTTTGTATTTGCCGGTCCAGCAGGCGGTGCAATAGTTCTCTGCCGGAAGCGTTGCACAGCCCAGCAATCCTTCCAGTGAGCAATAACCAATGCTGTCCACCTCAAGGAATTCTTTGATTTGTTCGATGTTGCGATTGTTTGCCAGCAGCTCTTCTTTGGTCGGGAAGTCCACGCCATAAAAACACGGGAATCTTAGCGGTGGGCAGCTGACTCGCATATGGATTTGTTTTGCACCTGCCTGGCGCAGGGTTCTAATCTTGCCTCTTGTGGTTGTGCCGCGAACGATTGAATCATCCACCACCACGATGCGTTTTCTGGCCACCGCTTCCTTTACAATAGCCAGCTTGAGTTTGACCTCCAGTTCTCTTGATTTCTGGTCCGGCGAGATAAATGTCCTGCCTACATAGTGGCTTCTGACCATTCCCATATCGAAGGGTAGTTTGCTCTGTTCTGCATATCCTATTGCCGCCGACGTCCCTGAGTCCGGTATGGGTATTACAACATCGGCCTCGACGGGGTGTTCTTTGGCCAGTTGTCTTCCGAGCTTTTTTCTAAACTCGTGCACATTTTCACCGAATATGCGTGAGGTTTGCTTGGCGAAATAGATGTGCTCGAAGCTGCAGTGGGCCGGCGTAACAGTTCCCGGCTTGACAAAAAATCTGCTCCGAAGGCCCTTTTCGTCCAGCCGGATAATTTCACCGGGTTCAACTTCGCGAATGAATTTTGCTCCTACCATATCGAAAGCGCAGCTCTCACTGGCAACAACGTAAGAGCCCTTTTCGGTCTGGCCAACGCACAAAGGCCGGATGCCGTAAGGGTCCCTCGCCGCCTCAATGCGGTCGGCAAACAAAAACAGCAGACAATACGCACCCTGCAGGTGGTTCAATACGTGCGCCAGAGGGTCGGGATTGCTGACGTGGGTCGGCTTGGCGAGCAAATGAGTAATTATTTCGGTATCGGAAGTGGACTTGAATATGCTGCCGTGTGCCTCATATTCGTCCCGCAAAAGTTGCGCGTTTATAAGGTTGCCGTTATGTGCGACCGCCACCTGTCCGTGGGAGTACTCGCTCAAAAGCGGCTGGCTGTTAAGCTGAATGCTCGAACCGGTGGTCGAATACCGCACGTGGCCTATCACTATCGGATTGGCCAGTTTCTCTAGAAGGCCCGAACCGCTGCGAAAAACCCTGCCTACCGTGCCCATACCTGTGTAACACTGGATAAATTCGCCGTTGCTGGAGGCGATTCCCGCCGATTCCTGTCCGCGGTGCTGAAGACTATATAGGCCAAGAAAGGTTTGTTGAACAGCTTCCGCATCTCCGAAAATACCGAAAAGACCGCAGCTTTCTTTTTTTTCTAAAATCATTAAGCCCTCATATCTCGCGGTTCGATTCATTACTGACGAATTGGTAGTTTAGTAAGTTGGCCAGGTCGAGTCAAACAATTATGAGTCCGGATACATAAATTCTGGTATTCGGCGAATTTTGCCCTCGGCGTTGGTGCAGGCCAGTATAGATGAGCCCTCGGCCAGAATTGCCCCATCGCAGCATCGGCTGAGCTGATAGGTATGCTCAATCTTACAGGCGCTAACCGCCGAGCAACTGGTAACCAGTTGCAGTTTCTCATCGTATCTTGCCGGCCGGCGAAATTTTATTTGCAGCTCGGCAATGACAAAGAACACACCCGCCTGCTCAAGGTCTTTGTAAGCCAGCCCGCCGGCACGCAGAAGCTCGGTGCGTCCCATCTCAAACCACACCGGATAAACACTGTGATGAACCACGCCGGCCTGGTCGGTTTCAGCGTACCGCGGCACAATGGTTATCGTATGGCTTTGCGTGGTTATTCGCCTGGGAAAATTCATTTTCCACCTTCGCAAACGATAGCAAAAAAGGCCAATATTTGCAAGTGCACCCGAATACCTCTATTTGCTTCGGACGGTGCACTCTCTGCCCAATGCCTCGAACATCGCCAGCACGTTTTCAATAGGTGTGTTGCATTGGATATTGTGGACCGTGCTGAAGACAAAGCCCCCCTTTGCGTTGAGTATTTTAACCCACTCGGCAACCTGCCGGCGGACTTCGTCAGGGCTGCCGAATTGCGTATCCACTCCGCCGCCCCAGAAGACTATCCTGCCGCCATATTTATCAACCAGAAGTCGTGGGTCCATATCCCTGGCCGAGGTCTGAACGGGATTTAGAATATCGAAACCGGCCTCGATGAATCCCTCAATCAGCGGTTCACACGCCCCGCAGCAGTGTTTCATCGTCTTCCATTCGGTATGGGCGTGAATCCAGTCGTTAAGCTTTTTGCTGAATGGCAGGTAAAGTTCCCGGTATGTCTCCGGACTGCAGAACAGCCTATCCTGCGCCGCCAGGTCGGCGCCGTCCAGCCAGACAACGTGCACTTTGTTGCCCACGGCCTGGTAAATCCGCTCAAGATTCTTAATCGCGATTTCGGCCTGACCAGCAAAAACCTCCTTTACGTATTCTTTTCGCGTTACCGTGCTGATATACCATTCTTCAATGTCACGAATCCCCTTTGGATGTTTTAGAGACAGCGCCGGAACCAGTGCTATGTCACCAAAACCTGTTCCGGGGAATTCCGCTGCGATAGCAAGGTCGGTATTGTTATAAAGGTCATTTGCGTTCCTTTCCCAAACTTTCAAATCTTCATCACTGATAAGTACAAACTCCTCAAGATTATCAGTCGGATTCAAATTGGCTTCAACAATCGGCTCCTGGCGAATAATGGCGTCAAAGTAGGAACCGCCGTTGGGCATCCGGGCCGAGGCCGGCGCAGACCTGTCACCTTGCGGATACATTAGAATGTCCCCATTGGGCTCCGGCTCAGTGTTGAGCTTGCCGCAGACCAGCACATCTGTGCCGTCAAAGGTTCTCCACGGCTTCCAGTCCGCGTTATCGAAGCCAAAAAGGTTCTTTGGCCCCGGCAGACTGACAACATCGATGCCAAGTGCTTCCCGCAAATCAGCCGCAACTTCACCGAGCATTTGATAGGGCTCGATGACTTTCACCGGCGCAGCCCGCTTATCCAGACCCAGCGCTTCTCGTAGCTTCGCGATGGCGCTGACGTGGGCTCCGGTGGTGAGCGTACCGCCCAAATCCACAGGAACACGGTCCACTTGTCTGTAGTTAAGTGCCGCCAGCACACGTTCCCTGCCGGTCATCCCGCACCAATTGAGCCCGTCAGGGCCGGACCTGGACGGCTTAGGCTCACGCCTAATTGGTGCCGGATTGGCTGTGCCGCCGGACTTAGTGTTCATAAAAACTCCTGTAGCTTGCTGAACTAAAAGCTAAAAAAATATGGAATTCAACGGTTTTTCGCTTGACGTTTTTTTTGTCGCCGGTATTTTACCACTTGACTGTTGCTGTTACAAAAGAAACATAATCCGGATAAATCAGGATGCAGGAGTCAAAAAAGAAAAAAAATCTTGACTTATTCAGTTTTTAGTGGCATAATCTTTTGCCTGATTTGGTTAAGGACGTTTTTTAACGCTTAAAGCGACGAAAGGACAAAATTATGAGAAGTTATCTTTTTAGCTTAAGAACTATAACTTGTCTTTTAGTGTTATTTGCTGTCTGTGGTTTGGCTGCTGAGTCTGTGCAAGATGCAGCTTCAGCCGAACCGAACAGTCCTGCCGAAACGGCTGTTGACAGCGTTGCCGTTACCGTTAACGGCGTCGATATTGCCGAAGCCGAGATAGAAAAACTGGTTAAGCCACAGCTTGAGAGAATGACTGCCCAGTCCCAGAAACTGCCCCCCGTATTTGTTGAGCAATACAGACAACAACTCAGACAACGGATGCTGCAGGGCTTGATCGAAATGGCGCTGCTGGATGAGAAAGTAAAAGAAGCCAACATAGTGGTTACTGAGGAAGAGGTAATGGAGCGGGTCAAAGAAATAACCTCTCAGCAGAAGTTGTCGTTGGAGGATTTCAAGGCGCTGGTAACGGCCTCCGGGCAGAGTTTTGACGAGCTAAAAGAGCGTATCCGCAAGGGAGCGAGCTATGAAAAACTTATGGAGCCCCAATTGGCCGAGAAGGTGAACGTTACAGTAGAAGACGCTAACAACTATTATAATGAGAATAAGATGCGCTTCGAAACGCCCGAACAGGTCAGGGTAAGTCATATTCTCATCACACCTGACACCACTGACCCCAATGCCGACCCGAATGAGGCAAAGGCCAAGGCCAAAGCAAAGGCCGAGGGCCTGCTCGGCCAAATCAAAGAAGAAGGGGCCGATTTTGCCGAATTAGCCAAAGCCAACTCGGCTTGCCTCTCAGCGGCGCGTGGCGGCGATTTGGATTTCGGCCGAAAAGCCACTTTAGAACAAAGAGGCACCTGGGTCGCGCCTTTTGAAAAGGTAGCTTTCGAATTAAAAGTCGGGCAAGTCAGCGATATTGTAGAGACCCAATTCGGCTATCACATAATAAAAGCCACCGACCACAAAGACCCCAACGTTATAACATTTGACCAGGCCAAAGACGACATAATACAGATGCTCAAGCAAAACAAGCAGAGAGAAATTGCTGCGCAATATGTCGAATCGCTCAAGGCCGAGGCAAACATCGTTTATCCACCCGGCAAAGAGCCGCCGCCCGTGACAATTCGCCCGTGACTCGTCGCTCGAATCACGGGGCACCAGTCAGCAGTGTTGCCGGGTTGAGATTGGCCGATTCTATGTCCTTGAAATACTTTACCGTGCCGACCTTTAGCTCAATCGTAGCTTCTTCGTCGCAGACAATAATACCTTTCCGGTGCATTTGCAAAGCGCTGATTGTCCACATGTGATTTACACCTTCTTCGATGGCGTGTCGCAATGCACGGGCCTTGTTGTGGCCGTTGACGATAATTATAACCTCATCGGCATCCATAACGGTCCCCACGCCCACGGTCAGAGCGGTTTTTGGGACCTTGTTAATATCGCCGTCAAAGAATCGTGAATTGGCTACGATAGTGTCGTAGGTCAGTGTCTTGATGCGTGTTCTTGACGACAGTGACGAGCCGGGCTCGTTGAATGCTATATGGCCGTCGGGCCCTATACCGCCGACGAAGAGGTTAACGCCGCCTGCCTTTTTTATTTTTTCTTCATAGCTTGCACATTCAGCTTCCAGGTCCGCTGCATTGCCATTGAGAATATTAATATTTTCTTTTGGGATATCTACGTGCTTGAAAAGATAGGTATTCATAAATGAGTGATAGCTTTCAGGGTGGTCCTCCGGAAGATTCACATACTCATCCATATTAAAGGTAACAACATTTTTGAACGAAACTGTCCCTCCCTTATAAAGTTCCACCAATTGTTTATACATACCAATCGGCGAAGAGCCAGTGGGCAGGCCCAGCACAAAGGGTTTGGCCTCGCTCGCGCCAAACTCATTTATCCTCTTGGCGATATAGTTGGCGCTCCATTTGGCTGCTAATTCGTAATTCGGTTCAATTATTACTCTCATAAATTTCTCCTTGCTTATTCAAGACCCAAGACCAAAGTATAGTCTTTAGTTTTTGGTCTTTAATTTTTCCATTCTACTGATAAGCTCATCGCCGAGTTTGGTTTTTTCGATTATATGCTTTTGGATTTCAGAAACAAAACTATTTTCTTCAAGCGTCCCCCTCACCTGTTTGAAATCGGCCTCTCTTGTTTTTTTGTCCCCGTCAAGGCCGTACCCGATTTGTGCAGTGGCGGCGAATTCCTTTTTGGCGTCGGCATACAGCATATTGTCAAGTTCCACAACAGCCGTTTTCCATTTCGTTACCAGCTCAATGATATCGTCTGTTGTTATTTTGTCGACTGTTTTGCCCAGGTATTGCTGCAATACGTTTTCCGCCCAGGCCCACTCATAGGCCCCGTATTCGTTGTGCATCGACTGGAAAGCTTCTGTTAGTTGCTCCAGTGTGTTAATAGTGCCGTTTTCGATGTTATCGAGCATCTGTTGCACTGTCTCTTCCGGGGCGAACATACCGGCCAAATCCACCCATTTACCTGCCCCTATGCTGGTTTCCGGCGACAGCGCCGCTCGAAGTTCGTCAACGTTTTTGAATCCGCCTTCCGGCGGATTTTCCAGTCGCTTAATCAGACAGTTACCCAGGAACTTATCGATACCAATTTGGTAGAGTTTAATGCCTCTGTCCAGCGATGAGTTCTTAATCTTGACACTGTGGTAGGTAAAGTAATCGGACGTTTCGCCGGATGTTGCTTTAAGATTTCTAAGTAACCGGCAGCCGTTGAGCATCTTTTGAATCGTATATGGGCTTAAAAGTTTGAAGTTTATGCAGTCCAGTTTCACGGGGTCTTTGCGTCTGTCTCGCTTTGGCCATTTTCGGGCGTCTCGAACGGTGCCCACGCTGCGCAAGTTCACACCGGGCACAAGAACGCTTTCATCTTCGTGCTCAATCAAGTATGAAAAAGGCAAATCCGAGGTATCTGAGTTTCTGTAATGTCTGCCCATCACGACGGTAAACGCCCCGACCTTTGCCGGCCAGAGTATATATGAATCACTGGCGGTCTTGGAGCCGCGTTCGATAACACCCTGATGGGCCGGCCCCAGCTTGTACATATGATTACTCTGGTTCGTTCCGCTGCCGGCGTTTAAGAAGGAAAACAAACCGGCAATCAGTAATGTGGACTTGTGGTGCGTAACCGTGTAGGGACCGGCGAATACCGAACAGGCCTCACCGTGAAAACCCCCGCAGTTAGCGAAGTACACTGAGTTTTCCGCAGAATACTGCTTGGCTAATACCGTCCCCTGGCCAACGAAACATTTGCATATTATTGTCCCATCGGTAATCTTCGAGCCGCTGCACGCGATAAAATCTTCCGCAAAAACCCCCGGACCGATATAAACAGGGTCCTCCGGACAGCTATTGACCGAGCCGTTCTCCAATCTGTTCACTCCCTCCAAAACGGCTGCAGGACCTACTTTGGCGTTCTTGATAATTCGACAGTTGATAAGCTTTGCACCTTTTGCGACAAGGCCCATAGACGAGGTGACCGAGGCGGTGTAGGCAGCGATCATTTTTCGCAGGTTTTCAATCACTTTCGGCCTGTGCCGGTAAAATGCTATTATATAGGCGGCATGAGCTGATAAATGGTCGTAAATCGCTATTTCTCTGCCACCGGCCTCATTGACAACGGTAACTTCAGTGCCGTTACCAAAGCTGCTTTGCCCCTCGACAGCAAGCAAATCGAGATTTTCGATTATCGCGTCATCTTCTACGCGGTAGTTGGCAATATAATTTCTGATTTGGTTAATATATACATTATTGCCGATTGTGCAGTTATGAATTGTTGCGTTAGTGATTCCGGCCGGCTTCTTAACGCCGCCGTAAAAAGACACCTCCCCTTCAAAAACTCCTAACTTTATATTTCCGGAGAAGTGCGCCGCCTTTACTTTCGCCGGCTCAAACCCATCGGCCACCTGAACATTTGACCAATCAGCGCAGCTACAGCCCTGGCTGGTTAATTTGGCGATTTCCCCGGCAGATAACGAACGAAACCGTACATTATGGGAACCAAATTCCGATGCCATTTTCGCACCTCTCTTTCAGCTCATAAGACCGCTAAACAGATGACAGAGGACAGAAAAATCTGACATCTGCCTTCTGACATCTGACTTCTGACAAAGGGAATATACAGATTCAAGTCCCATAAATCAACAGATTTATAACAGGCTACTTGTGAGGTGTTTGCTTTAAGAGCTTGCAAAAACTTGGAGCACTCCAAAATCTCTGCGGATTTTGGCCTTCTTTTTTGCACGAGGTTGCGACTTTGGGAATCGGCGAAGATAAATTGAAAAATTTCTGGCAAAATTTGGAGTAATCCGTTGGGAGGCGCCGATGTTTATTATATAAGATGGCCATGTCCTCTATTATAGGCATTCTTCTGTGGATTTTTTGAGTACTTTCAGGAATGGGACTATGTCGAATCAGCCAAGGGTGGCAAAAGTATTAGCGGCACTGCTGATTTCAATGACAGCCGGGGCGGTAGTCTTAATGGCCCTCGGTAATAATCCCCCCTCGGCGCCGGCCTTTTGTCTTTATAGCTACTATCGCCTTGACCCTGTTGAAAATGCTATCATAAGTCGTGCGGCTCAGTCTCCCGACCGCTGGAGCTGCATCGAAATTTACTACAGTGGCACCAAAGCCGGCAACATAGAACAGTTGTCCTCGTTGAACGGTCTGGCAAGTCCTGAGGATATCAACTGCCACTTCTGTATATACAACGGCCTCGGCGGCGACGACGGCCAGATAGAACCAACTCGAAAATGGCAAAGCCAGTGGTCAATCATACCAGGGCGAACCTGGTACGGCAGCGGTCAGACTATCCGCATCTGCATTATAGCCGTCGGCAAAACCGCACCCCCAACCGACTTCCAGATAAAAAGGACAGAAGCGCTGGTGGAAAGACTGTGTAGAAAGTTCGACATTGGGTCCGAATCTGTTTATTACCCCAGCGATTGGTAGTGCTCTGTCTCTATTCAATTGGAGGGTCGTCATTGCGAGCGGAGCGAAGCAATCTCAATTATTCGTAAGCCGGTGATCGCCACGGCCTTTCAGGCCTTGCAATGACATCTGCTCAAATTACGTGAGACACGATACTAATTCTTAAAACCTCTTATCTCTACCGGTCCCACTTCGGGCCTGGGACATCATACCGTCTCGGGGCACCCATACCTCTGGGCTGGAACCCCCGGCCTGGCCCACCTATACCTCTGCCTGGAGTCCCCTGACCCCATCCGCCTCTGTGTTGAAAACCCTGACCTGGCCTGCCTATACCTCTGTCAGGAGTCCCCTGACCCCATCCGCCTATACCTCTGCGTTGAAGGCCCTGCCATCTTCCGTACGGACAGCCACGAAGCTGGCCAAGTCGTCCCTGGCCTATGCCAGGCCATCCTCTGTTTGTCCCGGGCAACCCTTGTCCGGCTCCGGCCCTTCCGCGCAAATCTCGCAGACGCTCGCCAAGAGCACCTCTTGCTCTTTGCACTCTTTGTCTGGCCTCGTTCATCCTCCGGAGTAATTGTCCCATCTTTTCCCTGTCGTTTTCCCGATAGGCCTTTGTAAGCTCATCGAGCCATCCGGCAAGCCTCGTTTGTATAGCAGGTGAGGGTGGGGTTTGTCCGCGGCCAAACTGCTGTGGCCTGCCACGCACAGCATCTGCAGGGCTGCGACCAGCTTCTCTGCTAACCCTCGGCTGCTGCCTGGTCTGTGTACCCCTGCTCTCGGTGGGCCTGCGTGCAGCTTTCTGCTCTGTTCTCTCTCTACCAGGTTGCTGCGTCTGGCCTCTTTGACTTTGCCAGCCTTGCCGGGCCTGCCTTTGCTGCGGCTCTGCTTCGGGCCTGCCTCTTCCTTCCTGGGCGGCGAGATTTTCAACCCCTATCAGCACAACAGCCGCCGCCATAACTAACATAATCTTCTTTAACATTTTTTGTTCCTTTCTAAATTGGTTCTTTATTTTGTCTTGTTATATTGCATCTTATGTACACGAGCCCGTTTGGAAACCGAATTTGTCAGATATTTGATAAGAGTTCGCAGTGCCGTAAGATTTTCATTTACTATCAGCACAACCGCCGATTCAATATTGGCTATAATTTTCTTTGACATTGTTGGTTTTCTCTCAATTGGTCCTGTTTTTTGTTTCGCCATATTTGGGTTTCCACAGATATAGACGGACTCGCAGGCAGGGTTTATTGCACTTTTAGGGGAAATTGGCAACAAATGTGAACAGAAGCTTATTTATTGCACCTTTTGGGCTGTTTTAAGAGCGTCCATTTTCAACAGGCCGAAG